>SAMEA104404103__coassemble_756_pt1 | contig 22163 bp, 16 predicted proteins | sample SAMEA104404103__metabat2_low_PE_034 | metagenome-assembled genome bin SAMEA104404103 (sample SAMEA104404103) | Balaenoptera acutorostrata | reverse complement strand
ATAGAGGGGGGCACCCCCTCTAGTATGCTGCTGAATTATTTATACTTTCCTCTCGAAATATTTCATTTGCTCCAAATTCGGCTGAAGACCCAGATAACATTGACGGGAACGCCTCCAAAGTGCTCAAACATGCACTGAAGGACCTCTAGGAGCCTGTAGGGGTATATCTGCGGGCTGCAAAAAGCGCCTTAAACGTGCATAAACTTCGGCTTCCTCAGTCATGCAGGGGCCACTGCACTTCTTCAAAAGACTCGTTTATGCCCACTTCTTTCACTTTTTTCGCCTTTCGCATCTATACTCCTACAAACTCCTAGGAAGCTCTCCTTGCTTTGCTTCAAACAGGCCATGACAAAGCAGTCACAGCTATAGCAGAGTCTGCCGCAAAAGAACTGTATCTTCGTTCGCTTACCGCCAAAATTGACGGTCGCTTTCCCCAAGTCAATCTGGATATCCTCACCAGGGCGATGAACTAACGGTATATCGAACGGGGAAGGAATATATGACGACTTCATCGCATGAACTGTACGGCGTACGATGGAATAGGAACCCTCAAAGCCCTTTTCGCTGACCAAACAGTCATAGATACGTTTTGCGGTGTGTTTCTGCTTCTTCGTCCCGTTCGTGCGGTCTGACTCAAGGCAGACGTCCATAAAGGCCCGTACCTCGCCCTGTAGTGACCGTACAAGGCTTATGCCAGGGCTTACGCATCACAGGCATTGATGATCCATCACGGCACTTCTAAACGGTCTTTCTGTCAATTCCAAGCAGCCTGGAGATTGAACGTGTAATTCACCGGAGACGTACGCTCTGCGAATCTAATCGTATAATAACATACTCACTGACATACCTTTACCTCCTTGTCTTATGGGGTGCATCTATTGTACAAGGAGTTTTGGGTGATTGGTATCCTTTTGTAGTGTCAGAGTGGTTGACTTTTATAATATCATTTACATATTTATGTTGATATTCACAATCAGCTCGCAGTAAAACGCGTTTAAAATTTGTTTTTTCGACGATGAGCAATTTGTCATATTTTTAAAGCCAATTGCGTATAACTTATTTTCGCTCATTCTTCGCCCCGTAAAAAAAACCGCCCGGAGGCGGCTTATTGAGAGGTTTGGGCAAAGGGGGCTTACTCAAATCGAACGGTGGCTGCGTAGGCGTGAGCATCAAGACCTTCGAGACCGCCGAAAGTTTCGATTGCTTCACGAGTTTCGGCAAGATCTTCTTTGGAAAACTCAGCGAAGGAACTGCGGCGGCGGAAAGTTTCCGCGGTAAGGCCGCTAAACATGCGTGCGGCACCGCCCGTAGGGAGAACGTGACTGGGACCAGCAACAAAGTCTCCTGCGCTTTCAGGAGTCCAGTAACCAACGAAGACGGCACCTGCGCAGTTAATTTTTGGCAGGACGGCATCGGCATCTTTTACCTGGAGTTCGAGATGTTCGGGGGCAAAGCGGTTACAGAGGGTAACGCCGTCAACCATGAGGTCAGGGACGACCGCAAAGAGCATGCCACCGTTGTTCACCATACGTTCAATGATAGCTTTACGGTTGCGGACGGCGAGCTGGGCAAGAACTTCGTTACGGACATCGCGGGCAAAGGACTCGGAGTCGGTAACAAGAAGGCTCTTTTCGAATCCGCTGCCGTGTTCGGCCTGGGAGAGGAGGTCGGCAGCAATCCATTTGGCGTTGCCAACGCTGTCGGCGAGGACGCAGATTTCGGAGGGACCAGCGACCTGGTCGATGGCAACCGTGCCGTAGACCTGGCGCTTGGCAGCGGTAACAAAAGCGTTACCAGGGCCAGCAATGAGTTGTACGGGGGCGACACCTGCGCCATAGGCCATCATACCGATGGACTGGATGCCGCCGACTCGATAAATTTCCGTAGCACCTGCGACGCGCAGGGCGTAAAGCAGGGGAGCAGAGACGGTGAGCCCGTTGCGGCTGGGAGTGCAGGCAACGATTTCCTTCACACCAGCGGCTTTGGCGAGGACAACGGTCATAATGGCGGTGGATGCGAGAGGCGCGGTGCCGCCAGGGATATAGACACCAACACGGTCCATGGGGTGGAAGCGTTCGCCGAGTCGGCCACCGTGCGCGGTCGGAACGGTCCAGTCATCACGCAGGCCAGCTTTAGCAAAAGCATTAACGCGTTCGACGGAGAGACGTACGGCGCGTTTAATTTGGTCGTTACAGGCGGCTTCAGCTTCGTCGAGCTCCTGATCTGTAACGCGAATGGTGTCGGCCGTCAGATCGGCATGGTCAAAGTTTCTACAGGCATCGAGGACGGCATCGAGAGCTCGGGCGCGGATGTCAGCAAGACATTTGGCTGCAGCTTCTTCGGCGTGGTCGTCAAAGGCGGGTCGACAAAGGAAGGTTTCAACATCGGCCGTCTTGCTGTTGACGGACCAGGGTAGAATCGGGATTTTCTTTTCCATGATATATCGTGTGTTTTCGGGTTGCTTGAAGGGGGGGGGGGGGATGACCGCTGCGCCAACGTTTAATGGAGAAAGCGGCGGATGGATTATTTCTCTTCTTTATCGGCTGCTTCAGCCGCTTCGGCAGCGGCTTTCCGTTTGGCGTAATCAGCGAGTGCCTTTTCCTGAGCTTCCATTTTGCCCTGCATGATTTTTTGGGCACCAGCGACAGGGTCGACAATAAAGTGGATGGGGACAGGACGGCTATACTTCAGGTATTTGGCCATGTCAGCAATCATCTGTTCGGCAAGATGTTCCTGAATGGCACTTTCCATCTGTTTTTTTTCAGCCTGCTGGGCAGCCTTCTTGGCATCACGCGAAGCGTAACCTTTTGTTACGGCACCTTTACCAGCTTTATTGGCGGCCTCGATGGCCGCAGCCTTGGCTGTCATCTCGGCATCGATCTTGGTCTGCTGCTTGGCAAGCCACTCCTCCCCGCGTTCGCGGGTGGAGAAATTTTGATACTTGAAGGTGCGGGACCAAATGAAGGGACGGGTAGGAAACTTTGGGAAGTCTTTGTCGCCAGCGCGGCGGGCTGCGGTATACTTTTTGGCCCATTCGCGTTTTGTTTCGGAATAGACCTTGGCAAAAGCTCGTTTTTCTTCGGAGATATTGGCTTTTAGTTCGGCGAACTCGTCCCGGGTCATCAGGCTAACAGCCTCCGTTTTGTACATATCAAAGAGACGGACACCGACAACGCTCTCGGCAGAGAGTGCCGCGGAGCAGACAAAAATCAGAACCAGAGCGAGATACTTTTTCATTAGTCACGGCTCCTTCCGAAGAGACGAAGAAGATAAATGAACAAATTGACGAAATCGAGATAGAGCGAGAGCGCGCACATCAGGCCGATACGATTGGCGGTCTGTGTATCGATGCTCCCAGAAGCTTCGGCGTTGGCAAGTCTCGTTACCCTCTGCGCATCGTAGGCGGTGAGGGCGGTGAAGATGCCAACGCCGAATAGCGAAATGATATAATTTAGGCCGTTGGAGCCAACAAAGATATTGACAATGGTGGCGACAACCAGACCAATCAGTAGCATCATGGCAATGCGGCCAATGAAGGAGAAATCTTTTTTGATAACGGTGCCGAGAAGGGCCATGCCAGCAAAAGTGCCAGCCGCGGTAAAGAAGGCCAGCTGAACGGTCGATTGGGCATAAACAAGCAACAATACGGATAGGGTAACACCGTTGAGTGCCGCGTAAACGGCAAACATAATTATCGAGGCGATAAGAGGTAGTTTATGAACAGCTGCGGTCATGCCGACAACGAGAGCGAATTCGGCAATGATAAGGCCGAACATCAATCCATTGGAGAGTATACTAGAGTTTTCGGCGATAACGTGCATCATCTTCCAGGCTGCGACAGCAGAGATAACCAAAGCTGCAGACATCCAGCCATAAACGAAGTTGTAAATGCGGTTGATGCCCACGGCGCGCGATTCGCTGCGAGCAGCGAGCATGTCGGGATCAAAAGAAGAATTCATGTAACCTCCGTAATGTGTTTATTCGGGCACCAGTATAGCATATTGTGACACTTCGTGCCGATGAATGTGAAACGATAACGATAAATGATTAAGAGTGGCTACAGCCACACTATTTTTTGAAAATTGCTCCTTTTTCGCAGCGTTTCCAGCAATAGACTATTTTTAATATTTATTTAGTAATAAATAGCTCATCTCTATTCCTGTTGGCCATCTATTTCCCGTTACGAAGAGTCGCAAGCAGCAACGGCAACGAGTTCGAGGCAGTTGCCACGGCACTCAGAGCTGTTTGGGTGCAATGACATTGAGGCGGCGCGCTACGGATTCCATGATATTAATCTGACGTTTGAAGGGCGGTTCACGAATACCAGCGCGGAGACGGTCAACGAAGGGGAGTAGTTCTTCGGGGGGTAGACGGGTTAGTTCATTGCCAGCAGGCAGACTGCCGCGCAACGTTTGGCAGACGAGGTAGCGCACGAAGCGTCGGTGGTCCGTGCCAGGCGAGACCCGGATAGCTGCATAAGCCATTTCTATTTTGGCGACGGGGCAGGATTCTTTTTCGAAGGCGCGGGTGAGGGCAGGCTGTGCAGTTGCGGCCTGTTTCCCAAGGATCGCCAAACCAATAGCACCCCAGCGTCGGCGGTCAGCATCGGGTGAGGTTAGCTCACCAATCAGTATCTTGGCGTTCTCCATGCTGCGCTCAGATGCAATCCAGGCGAGACGACAAAGCGACTTTATATCAGTGCGGTGAGGCTCATTTTCGGGGACCAGTCCCTGATCTTCGCGCAGAACCTGTTCGTCAAAAAGTGCGCAACGAAGGCTGTCACTGACAGCCTTCAATACCGGATCGCCAATGCGGTTATTCATGCAGGCATCATCATAGAGAGTATCGTAGAGCTCTTCGGGCTTCTTCTCCAAGAAAAGTGCGCGTATTTCGGGGGTTAGGCGATTATCACGAAATGCATCAAACATGGCCCGGTAGCCAGGCGCGTTCAGTGCGTAGTTGACATCTTCCACGGCGGGGATATCTGGGCGGAAGTGACGCACATAAAGGTAGCGTCCGTCATAGGCGCAACGGCTCATGTCGTAACGTTCGTCCATACGGTCACGGCTGGAGAAGGCGATTTTTCGGATTTCCTGTGTTTGGCCAGCGAAGGAGCGTCCAGCCATCGACTCGGGCACTTTCAAGCCGCAGAGCGAGAGGATGGTTGCCGGAATGTCAACGAAATGCACGGGAGCAGCGTAATGACCGCCAACAGCTCCCTTTGGGGCCAGATGGCGCCATTTGGGCGGGAAGTACATAATGAGCGAACAGTGCAGACCAGACATGTGCAGAAAGCGTTTAGTTCGGAAAGTGTGACCTCCGTTGTCACTGTAGTAAAGCACAATGGTGTTATTTGCTTCAGGACTACGCCGCAATTTTTCAAGCTGTTCACCCACCCACCTATCGACAATCTGAATGGAATCCAGGTAGCGGGCATAGGCCAGACGGTTTTCGGGCAAATCAGGCTGCCAGGGTGGCAGGGAAATCTTGTCGGGGTCGACATCTTGAGGTCTATTGCGACCGAAAGCATGCGATTCGTGCGAGATGGCGTAATTATAAATCGCAACGAAGGGCATGCCTTTAGGACGCTTCGCCCAGTCGGTTGTACCACCCTTTTGGGCGGAGCTCCACAGGTGCTTAAGTGGAAAGGGGTAGTTATAATCCGTCTTGGGCGTGTTGATGGTGTAATAACCAGCGTTACGCAGGGTCTCGGGATAAAGCTGCGGCAATCGGAAGGGGACGGCGGTACTACGGTGGTGCTGCGCATTGTGCGTCATGGGCTGGCAGCCAGTGAGCAGCGAGAAGCGCGATACGGAACAAACTGGCATGCCGATGCAATGGTCGAAGAGAATGCCCCGTTGGGCCAAACGGTCCAAGTTCGGCGTTGACACCTGGGTACAACCGTAGCAACCAAGGTCGGTACAGTTGTCTTCGGAGACAAAACAGAGGATATTGGGACGTTCAAGTGAAGCTGTTTCGGCACGAAGTGGCAAGGTAGTCAGCGTAGCACCAGCAACAGTTTGCGCCAGAAAGGCGCGGCGGGAAAGCGAAGTATTCATGGGAAGAGTCAGAAGGGTACATTGTTCCAATAATGGATGAGTAACGAACGTCAAACGATGGGCGCGGAATGCACACAGAAATGGAATCCAGGAAGTTAAAGATGAGACGAAAAAGAAATGCAACCGCGAACAAAACAGAGGGAAGTCGCCTTCCCCCCGCGATACTGAACGATAGTATTAGTCGCAGACCAAGACGGGATTCTTGGCGGCAGCGTTTAGAATGTCGGGAATCGATAATAGTTTCAGCCAAGGATCGCTGGTTTTTTCAAGCCAGGGACGCAGATGCTTTTCGATTAGTTGCTTAATCAGCTCCGGACGCTCTGTCGCGAGATTATTCAGCTCAAAGGGGTCCTTCTTTAGGTCAAAAAGCATGATATTATGAAAGCCTCCCTTGCTCGGAAGATAATCAAGGTTTAGTACATAACGAAGTGTCCGGATACCGCGGCGGCCGTAGTTGGGCAACTTTGTTTCACGGCAGCTTGCTTCTGTTTGGTAATACGGCTGAAATTTCGGGCGTGCACCCTTGCCGTCCCGGATGGCATCAGCGAGATTTGTGCCATCCAAATCGGACGGAATGGCCTGTTTCAAACCTGCAAAATCAAGCAGCGTAGGATACATATCCACGGTCGAGAAGAGCAGACTATCCTTCCTCGGGCGGATAATACCTGGCAAGCGCATCAGCAGAGGAACACGCATAGACTCTTCGTAAATATTATTCTTTGAAATCTGGCGGTGGCGGCCGAGGCAGTTGCCGTGGTCGGCAGTGAAGATGACGAGGGTATTATCCTTCAATCCCTGCTTTTCAAGACAGCGCATGAGACGTCCGAACTGATTGTCAATACCGGTGATGGCTGCGTAGTAATGTCGAATATCCTTGCGGTACATGCGGCCCCAGCGGTCCGTTGCTGGCGGCACATTGGGCGCTTTGCGGCAAAGCTCTTCCACGTTCATGTTTTCATACGGCTTCCAGTAGCGCTCTGGATATGTCCGGTTATAAGGCGAGTGGGGCGGATTCCAGCTGACCACCAACATGAATGGTTTGGACGAATCGCGACAATTGCCATCTTTATTTTCCAAATACTCAATGGCGCGATCCGTCTCGTACTCAGGGGACCACTGTTCAGGACGAATCGCTTTGTCGCTGGGCCAGCGGCTATCGGTGTACATTGGGTGCATATGGTTATTACCGCTGTGGCAGTGAATCCACTCAAAACCGTGAAGTTTCTCTTGCGGTAGCCAGGAGCCCGTGACACGTTTGCCATTGTACCGTCGGGGGTGCATCGAAATGTGCCACTTGCCGAGATAACCTGTGGTGTAACCGTTGTCCTTAAGAATTTCCGACCACCAGACCAGCGAATCTGGCATCTCGCGCCCGTCCCAAAAACAGTTCACGTAAACCTTGTTCTTCAGCGGATACTTGCCGCTCATCATAATGGTGCGATAGGGCACGCAGACGGGATAATTACTAACTGCCTGATGTAGATTCGCACTCTCCTTTTCAAACGCATCCAAATTCGGCGTTTGGACCGGTTCAACACCCATGTAACCGACCGAGTGTGCACGAAGCTGATCACAGAGAACATAGAGTATATTCGGACATTTAGGGCTATTTTCCTGCGAGGTGTCTTTTTTTTCGGACGGAACCGCAAGCGTCGGTGTGACGGCGAGTATCGCAGACCCAAAACAAGCAGCCGTAAACAATCTTCGTGATATAGGCATGACGGTCTCCTTTGCTTGATGCTGTTTGTATTATAAACTACGGCTCCGATATCCAATCACGGATTTAGTCGGTTTTTTCTCCCTGCGTACAAAACAACGCGCGGGCGAGACAAAGCCTCTGTAAATTCAAAGGAGGCTATACTCAATGGATAAAATGTCGCGAATTTAACACCTCATTTTTCAAGCTGTCACCTCACTGAATAATGCATTATACATAACATTTGTCTTGACCCTATAATGTAAGGCAAAGCTCTGTAGTAATCAGTGGTTGCAACGTTCCATTGTTTTTCGACATCCATTCACTATGAACTCTAGCGAATGCCCCTTATTAAAGTATCGCCAGCGAAACATATCGACATAACATATTCATTATTATCGATACAAGGTGCTATTTTTAAAGGCCGCAGGCAATTACCAAAAGAACGTGTGCATGCTGAGTACACCAAAAAAAACGACTGCCAGAGGCAGTCGTTTTTTTATAAATTTCGCAGAAAAATTTACTCAGATGCCAGCAATCTGACCAGAGAGCGCGAGCATACGCGCCTCGACAGACTGAATTTCAGCGAAACCCTGCGAGCTAACGGGGCTAATGCCGTCGGAAGCTTCCATGGAGGAGTCGGCCTCGTTGTAGATGGTGGCGGGGCAGTCGGACAGAGAGTCGAAAATGATGTTGCCCTTGTAGAGGGACAACTTCACAACACCGTCAGCGTGCTCAACCAAGGTGTCGACAGCGCGGCGGGCGGCGAGACAGGCGGGATCGTAGTAACGACCATCGTAAATCTCGTCGGTAATGAGCTTGGAGAGCTGCATGAAGAAAAGCGTTGCGTGACGATCCATGACCGCCTGGTACACGTAGCGGACGGCGGAGCCGAGAAGTTCCATGCCGGGGGCTTCGTAGACACCGCGGCTCTTGGTGCCGATGATGCGGTTTTCAAGCGCATGCTTCATACCGATACCGTTGCGGCCACCAATTTCGTTGGCGAGCATCATGGCTTCAAGCGGGGTAACATCCTTGCCGTTAATCTGAACGACGCGGCCCTTGGAGAAGCGGAGGGAGACCTGTTCCATTTTGTCAGGAGCCTGCCAGGGCCACACACCCATGGTGGGTTCCACAATCTGCATGGAAGTTTCCATGCTCTCGAGATCTTCGGCTTCATGGGAGAGACCGGCCATATTGGCATCGGTGGAGTATTTCTTCTTTCCGCCAGCAAAGGCAACGATGCCGTACTGGGCGAGATAATCGACCATCTGGGTGCGACCTGGGAACTTCTCGAGCAGACCAGCGTCACGCCAAGGGGCGTACACCTTCATTTCGGGCGCAAAGACATTGGTATAGCGTTCGATACGCATCTGGTCATTGCCGCGGCCGGTGGCACCATGAACGAGCACCTGGCAACCACGCTTCTTCATCTCGGGAATCAGCCCTTTGATGGTAACTGCACGACCGATACCAGTGGAGTTCCAATAGCCGCCGTCATACATCGCCTGGCACTTAACCGCTTCGAGGCAGGCATCGGCCATTTCTTCACGAAGGTCGACAATTACCGTCTCGATGCCGCAGGGAGCCATACGCTTGGCAACATCGTTAATATCTTTTTCGTCGGGCTGACCGATGCCGCCAGTGAAACCGATCACCTTCACGCCGGCTTCCATCATTACCTTGGCAATCGTACGAGAATCGAGACCACCCGAAACGCAGGTGCCTGCAACCATTCCCTTGAGGTCATTGAGTACCAGAGCCATGTCTGTATCTCCTTAATTGAATTTAAAAACTCAAAAAAGTATACCACATTATGGCAGCGCTGTCCTTTTCTTGTAGAAGAATCTTTCTCATATGCTATACTGTATGCATGAAATCCATCCACGTTGCCATCGCCTGCGGAGGTACAGGCGGCCATATCCACCCTGCTCTGGCTGTCGCCGAAACGCTTAAATCGCAAAGCTATAAACTTTCTCTCATCCTGTCCGGAACCCGTGTTGCAGAACAACGCACAGCCGACACCTGGCAAGGTCCGCTCCTGAAGTCTGGTGCCCGCCCCATTAAAGATCTGCGCAATTTTTTGGCAATTCTGCGTTGCCTGTGTTTCCTGCGGAGGCAAAAGCCCGACGTTCTATTCGCCACTGGCGGCTATACCAGTTTTGCGCCAGTTGTCGCCGCTCGTATGCTGAAAATTCCAGTAGTAATGCATGAAGCCAATAGCCGCATCGGACGCGCCGTCCGCTTTCTCTCCCGCCACTGTAACATCAACACCGTAGCTCTCTCTTTTGAGGACAGTGCCAAGCAAATTCCATGGGCCCACACCGTCTTCACTGGGCTCCCTCTGCGTAGCTCCGTCTTAAATGCACTTGCTCGCGCACGCGCAACGCGCGGAAAACGTGAAGGCGAAGCACTTAGCATCCTCGTAACCGGCGGCAGCCAGGGCGCACACGGCATGAACAAACTCGTCACCCCCGTACTCGCATCACTCGCTGCTTCAGATAAAAATGTTACCGTATTGCACCAGTGTGGGAAAGCAGACGAAGCCTCTATTACCGAAGCCTATGCCGCCACCGAAGGACGCGCCAAGGCAGTGCCGTTCATCGACGACATAGGCAGCGCCTATGCCCAAGCGGATATCGTCATCGCCCGTGCTGGTGCAGCGACTTGCTTTGAGATCGCCCGATGTGCCATCCCCACAATCTTCATCCCATTGCCCACCGCAGCAGACGATCATCAGACAAAAAACGCGCAGGCACTGGCGGAATGCGGCGGTGCCGTCTGTATCAACCAACGAACATCCTCACCCGAACAGTTTGCCGACATCCTTCGTAGCCTCTATAGCGATTCGTCACTGCGCACCTCCATGCGCTCCGCCCTGGAGGCGCTTCCCCATACGGATGCCGCAGCTGCCGTTGCCGACATTCTCGTCGCTGCAGCCCAGGCCTGATAGCCGCATTGTTCATATTCATCCGTACGAAGTACCACATTTCACGCATGCATCTATTCTCTTATAAGCCGACAAAAGAGACCTGATATTCATGCGTTTATCTTGTCTATTTCCGTTTATCGGTGCGCGGCAGACTCTTTTATGATATACTGCCGTCATTCATCCTCTCTTAGCCCTTACGGAAGATCCGCCAGATGAACCGCATTCAATATCTTATCCGCCGTCTTATGCTAATTGTGCCGACTTTTTTCGGCATCACCGTTGTTTGTTTCCTGTTGACCCGTCTGCTCCCCGGTGGACCGGTAGACATGAAAATGGCTCAGATGCGCGGCATGGGAGCTGGCGGTGAAGCTGGCGGTGGTGCCAATGCAGCACTCGTCAGCGAGGACATGAAAAAGGAATTAAACCGCCAGTTCGGCTTCGATCAACCCATCTGGAAGCAGTATGTCAACTGGGCGTTCCGTGACCGCTTGGGTATGGCGATGAAAAGTTATGAATACCCTGACCGCACGGCTTGGGAACTCATCCGCCGCCGCCTGCCTGTCTCCCTTTGGTTCGGCATTACGGCTTTTTTGATGTCCTACCTAGTCTGTATTCCATTGGGCATTGCCAAGGCACTCCGACACGGCTCTTCCTTTGACTTTGCCTCCAGCGTCATGGTCTTCTCGGCTTATGCCATCCCAGCATTCGCCGTCGGTATGATTCTGAAGATGTGCCTCAGCGGTACCGTAGACGGGCTATGGGATATCTTCCCAATCGGCGGCTTCGAGACGGATGCCGCGCTGGAAGCCGGCGGCTGGGCACTGTTCTGGGACCGTGCCTATCACATGGTACTCCCCGTGACCGCCTACGTGATGACAAGTTTTGCCCTACTGACCATCATGATGAAGAACTCACTGATGGAGCAGATGAGTGCCGACTATGTGCGCACCGTCCTGGCCAAGGGTGCCACGCGCAACCGAGCCATCTGGGGTCACGCCCTCCGTAATGCCCTGATTCCGATTGCTACTGGCTTCGGCAGTGTATCGGACTCCTCTTCGCTGGCTCCATGATTATCGAAACCCTCTTTGAAATCCCTGGCATGGGGCAACTTTCTTTAAACGCGCTAGTCGGTCATGACTATGCAGTCTTCATGGCCATGCTAGTGATGACGGCATCCATTCAGCTCTTCGGCAATCTCATTTCCGACTTCTGCTACATGCTGATTGACCCGCGCATCCACTTCGATTAAAGCGGGACAGCGCGGCAGATGAACGATATTCTGCGCGAAAAGCTTCGGCACCTGCCCGAAAAACCAGGCTGCTATCTCTATCGGGACCGGGCAGGTACAATTATCTATGTCGGCAAGGCAGTTAACCTCCGCCGACGAGTCCAAAGCTACTTCCGTACCTCCACCATGCGAACGGCACCGCCCAAACTTCGCAGCCTAGTGCACCATGTCGAAGACCTCGAAATCCGCATTGTCCGCTCCGAAGCCGAAGCCCTGTTGACCGAAAGCCACCTAATCAAAACCTACCGACCGCGCTTCAACATCCTTCTGCGCGACGACAAGCGATATCTCTCTCTACGGGCCGACCCCAAGACTGCTTTTCCGAAAATCGTCACTTGCCGCATTGTGCGCGATGATGGGGCATACTATTTCGGACCGTTTCCATCATCCACGGTCGTACGTGCAGCCTTGGACTTCACCGAAAAACGCTTCGGACTGCGCCATTGCTCCGTACTCCGACCTGGACCTGAGGATCACACGCACTGCATGGCGGATGTCATTCGGTTCTGTACAGCCCCGTGTCTCGGAAAAATTTCGGAGGCAGATTACCACGCCCGCTTTGAAGAGGCCTGTGCCTTTCTGCGTGGGGAGCGGCCAGATATCATCGACGAGGTTCGCGGACAGATGACTGCTGCCGCCGAAAAGCAGGATTTTGAACGGGCCGCCCGCCTGCGGGATACTTGGCTGGCGCTGAAGGAGATAACCAAAGAACGCGCCAAAGCCCGCCTAATGCTCGGCGTCCGGCGCGATGCCACCGAAAAAGGACTGGACGAACTGACCGAACGCCTGCAGCTGAGCGCCCCCCCAAAGGTCATCGAATGCTTCGATATTTCGCACCTCATGGGGTCGCATACCGTCGCCTCCATGGTGGTGGCCGTGGACGGCGTGCCGGACAAACGCCGCTACCGCCGATTTCGAGTCCGATCCGTCACCAACGACGACCCGCACGCCATGGCCGAAGTTATCCGACGCCGCTACACGCGCTTGAAGGAGGAAGGCGGCCCCTATCCCGATTTGCTTCTCTGCGACGGTGCACAGCTTCAGGTCGCCGCCACCCGCAGTGTTCTGAAAGAGCTCGGACTCTACGAAACGATTCCCGTCGCAGGCCTGAACGAGCATTTTGAGGAAATCGTCCTCGGCGACGGCCTTCCGAATCTAATTCTTCCGCGTGACAGCGATGCACTGAAAGTTCTGATGCGCCTGCGCGATGAGGCCCACCGCTTCGCCATCACCTTTAACCGCAATCTGCGCCTGCGCGCCCTGAAAGAATCCATCTTGGACGAACTTCCGGGCATCGGCAACATACGCAAACAGCAACTACTCCGGGCCTTTGGATCCATCCGGCGCCTGGCCGCAGCCGATGTTGCCGAAATCGCAAAGCAACCAGGAATTTCTGAGTCACTAGCGCAGGCTATCAAGACCTCCCTGCAGGCCCACGTACACGATTTCGACTAAGGCCTCCCCATGTATGCCCATACCACTTCTGGACAGCCCCGTCTATTAGCCGAATCCCCCCTGCGGTTTGCCGTTATAGCTGCTGTCGCAGGACTCGCCCTGCTAATCCCTTCCGTCTTTCCCTGCCCCAGCGGCTATGCCGTAGCAACGATTCCAGGAGCCTGGGTGCTGCTTCAGCCGATTTACGGCCTCGCGGTCCATTTCCTACGCCGACGCTTCCCTGGCGACCCCGTCCAACCACTCGTATTCGGACCCCAAAAAGCCCCGATGGGTGCCGTTTTACTGCATGGATTTGCTGATTCGCCCGAGACATGGCGCCGCGAGGCAGAATATCTGGCGGCACGCGGCTGGCGTATTGAAGTGCCAGTACTGTCGCATGATGCGGACGCTTCCGCTTGGTTTGCTGAAACCGAAGCTGCCGTACAGCGCCTACGTGCCGTCTGCGGCTCGGTTTCGCTCTGGGGGCACTCCATGGGCGGTGCCACAGCCCTCGCAGCCTCCGAAAAACTCCGTCCCGACGCATTAATCCTCTGGGCCCCGTTTCTAGCCCCACGGCTCGGACGATGGCTGACAGGAGGACTCTGCCGCCTCCACCGCCTTCTCTTTCTATCACCGCTGACACCGACATTTTTTCCGTGCGAACGGCACGGATGCGGCGATCCGGCAACCTTTTACCGTATCCGACGCACCGTTCCGCTGCATATGTTCCTGGCAATGTTAAATCTGCAATACCAGGCCGAACAGGCCCGTCCACTCTGCCCCATACTGGTACTGCTCTCCCAGCGAGATGCCGTGGTAAACAACCGAAAAACACGCTCGGTTCTGCACCAGGCCGTATTCCTCTCCGCTTCCAATCCCCGCTCAGGCCACGCACTGCCCAACGCATCCGACTGGAAAGAAAATCTTGAAAATACAATACAAATACTGAAACAACAGCCAGGCTTCAAAAATACAATACATAGAATATAAAGGAATTATATAAAAGAATAACATTTTACGAGTTATTTTGAAAGGTTATAAATTCTGAGAATTTTTATTCTTTTTTGTATTAAAATCGGTCGGCCGTTTGACGGATATATGTCCGTGCGCTACAATAACGCCACAATCTGACAGTTAAAAACAATCAAAAAGAGGGTAAGGTTATGAAAAGTGTCCTGAACCAACTTTGCCAGTTGCAGGAACTCATCTTGGTACGCGACGAGCATCGGGCCAGCGGCAGTGCCGACCATATGGGGCGTCTGAATGATGCCATTGAAGAAATGACCCAGGGACTTCCCCGTAATCTGATGGCCATGACGCAACGTCTGCTTACCCGCGACCATGTGATTGTCGCCCCAGTCTACCGTGACCGCTGCGCCGTCTGCGGCATGCACCTGCCCATCAGTCAGGTTCAGGCCGTCCGCCAATGCAAATCTGTCCAACACTGCCCTGGTTGCGCCCGTATCCTCTACGAGGATTTGGATGCCCCCCAGTGGATTGGCGACATGCCTTCACGCAATGAACCCCGCAAAAACGGCATCAGTCGCTTCTCTGCCGAATCGCTGATGCTCCCCGACCTTATCGCAGGCTCTGCCGCCGATGCCATCGAAGTGCTTGCTGGCAAAATGGAGACCGAAGGCTTTATTTCCCACGCCGACAAACTCATCCAGTCGGCCATGGAACGCGAAGCCATGCTCAGCACAGCCCTCGAAAATGGCTTGGCCGTCCCCCATGTGCGCGGCGTTGAGGGCGGCTCTCTGACACTCGCCTGCGGCGTGAGCAAAGAACCCTTTGCCTGGGATGCCGCCGGCACCCCCACCAATATCGTCTTCTTAATCACGATTCCCTCCGCGGTCAGCTCCTTCTACATGAAACTGATTTCCGGGCTCACCGAAGCATTTCTGAAAGAAGCCAACCGCAAAGCGCTCCTCGCAGCCGAAACCCCGACGGCACTCTGGAAGGCACTGACCAAGGCAACACGCTACACAATCAAGTAACACTGATTTGTATAGCGAATGCGATGAAAAAGCCCGCCAAACTTGGCGGGCTTTTTTGTTCTCCCTCCGCAACCGAGGGGAAAGTGTGCAGAAACGAACCGCAGACTCAGGCCTGCAGCAGCGTCCGAATTTCGTCAGACCAGCGCGTTTCGTCAGGAGTCTCGAGAATCAGCGGAATATTCTGCGTCCGCGGATCGCGCGCAATGGTCAGAAAAAGTTCCCAACCAATCTCACCCTCTCCGAGCGACGCATGGCGATCACAGTGCGAAGCCAACTCCGTCTTCGAGTCGTTCAGATGCATGCCACGCAAATACTGCAACCCGATGACAGAGTCCAACAAATCCATAAAATGACGATAGCCATCCGCTGTCCGAATATCATAACCAGCCGCCAGCGCATGCGCCGTGTCGATACAAAACCCAATACGGCGTTTATCGTTCACACCAGCAATGATACGGGCAAGCTCTTCGGGTGTCGCGCCAAGATACGACCCCTGCCCTGCCGTATTTTCGATAATAATTGACACCCCCTGCGTCTTCGCCAGTGCATAGTTAAAACTATCGGCCACGCGGTCACAGGCCGCTTCGGGACTCAGCTGCCTCAGATGTGCCCCTGGATGAATATTCAGACGATCCAGCCCCAACTGCTCGCAGCGATGAAGCTCATCCAAGAGCGAATTCATACTTTTCGCGTGCTTTTCAGGGTCAGCATTGGCTGGATTAATCAAATACCCAGCATGCGGCAACACCTGCGCCGGCGTATATCCGCCGTCTTTAAGTGCCTTACGAAACCCGGCAATGTCGCTTTCGGACAGTGACCTGCCAACCCACTGCCGCTGATTCTTCACAAACAGCCCAAAGCCTGTCGCGCCAAAATGCAACGCATTCGCAACGGCGCAAGCAAGCGAACCTGCCGCAGAAACATGAGGACCTATAAATCGCATCGAAACGCTCGCTTTCTTGCGCCTCCAAGCATTGGCAAAAGAGAGGCAGATAGTTTATGATTCATTGGAATTTTTAAAAATCCGAACAATTACATATCGTCGAGATACGTCATGCTGATAAACGACAAATAATGACCAGTAATCATCTTGAATGTCAGCCGTTAGACGATATTCATCGTCCGTCACCTTTCATCGGCACACAGCACCTTTTTCCGTGTTCCAAAGACTCCCACCAGTATACCACAATCCCCTCCCCCAAACAAAAATGCGAAATGATACTATAAAAGACAACCACTCTGACACTACAAAATGATAGCAATCGCCGTACCCGACGAATCGTGCGAATCCGTCGAGCATCCCATCGACCATTTACTGCAGTATCCGTCAAGGGCGCGCAAGACTCCAGCAATTGTGCGCAAAATAAAACAGATAGACTCCCCAAAAACAAAAAAGGGGGGGCACTTAAAAAAGTAAAAACACCATTAGTGAAGCAATTGCACTTACTTGTGCTTTACTTCATCTAAAAATGACCGTGGAGGCGATTTTTCAGACACCACCTGAGTCAAGTCCAAAGTTATGTGTAATGCCCTTTTTCAGTAGTTGTGGCAGTTTTGAGAATCCTTGGGTTAAATACGGGCAAATTTCTGCCGTTCAGTAGCATGCTTGACGAGTACATCAGGGATGCCTGCGTTAATCATCTCCTGATATCGTGCAGCCGAGAACAAGACTCTACCGGCCATTCGACAATCGCGAAAATGCATGAGAACCAATCCCATGATACGCATGATGAGATCTTCGCTAACAAAGACATTAATCACGCGGGAGCGACGCTTCAACTCTCTATTATCTCGTTCACAAGTATTAGATGTACGAAACGCTTTTCGAATATTTCCATCGGGGAGTGACATCACGGTCATCGCACTCTCAAAGACCCATTAAGGGCTGTTCTCCTCGCCTCTGAGACATCGTCGCAATACATCTCCAAGATGACATCCCTACGCCTTACAGCCTCTTCCATGGTCTTAGATGTAAACATCTGTCATAGCTCGTCTGCGAGCGCTGCCTGGTCGCTCTTGCGCACTTTAGTAACCAAGTTACGACGGCAGTGGAACTGACACCGTTGCCACGCCGTCTGAGGAAATACTGTCCGTGTCGCCTTCCGGATGCCTTCGTGTGCGTCGGACGTAAGCATCCAAGGTGCACCAACACCGCGCTGCTTCAGTTCTCGAAAGAAAGCGGTCCACGTATCAGAAGATTCGTTAGGTGCAACGGTGAATCCTAGAATTTAATATCTAACTTCTATTGTAATGCTATGTGCAATCAGAAATGCAACGCTTTTTCTTCGTCCGTTTTCACGGCTAGGGAAGTAGGTAGCATCAACGAGAAGAAGGGTGTAACAGCGATTCAACTGCCTAGGAGCCTGTAGAAGTATATCTACGAGCTGCAAAAAACGCCTTAAACGTGCATACCTTCGGCTTTTTCAATCATGGGTCACACTTCAATTACACAATTATATGGACGTTATCTTCACTGTACAACACACGCTTTTGTGAGTAGCTTTCTCGTGAAAGCGGAGTTGCTCCGTTTTTGATATAATAACTGAAAATCACGCAGCTGCGCGCGGACGCACGGCTGCTTTAGTTTACCGACTTCAATATTAGGAGGCCCCACCATGGCCAAAGGCGTTACGGATGCACTCAACGGCTGGAATGCCGTCAAAAGCGCGGAACTCTACGGAATTGACTCCTGGAGTCACGGGTATTTCGGGGTTTCAGCGGATGGTTACGCTACGGTTCGTTTGCGCAGGGGGGACAAAAAGCACGTCCGTGTCAAATTTCAGGAAATTGTCGAAGCTCTGCGCGACCGCGGCATGAGTTTGCCTGTTCTTCTTCGTTTCAGTGACATTCTTGCCTCCCGCATCAAAGTTATTAACGAAGCTTTTGCCAAGGCTATCAAAGAGTATAAATACCAAGGTGTCTATCGCGGTGTATACCCCATCAAGGTGAATCAGCAGCAGCAGGCCGTAAAGGATGTGGTCACCTACGGCCGCCCCTTTCATCACGGGCTCGAAGCTGGATCCAAGGCAGAGCTCATTGCAGCCCTGGCCTATATGCACGACCCCGAGGCTTATATCGTCTGTAATGGCTACAAGGACGAGGAGTTCATCCGCCTGGCCCTCTCTTCGTTGAAAATGGGACTGCAGACGATGCTTGTGCTTGAAAATCTAGACGAGCTCGACATCACTCTCCGCGTTGCCGAGGAATTGGGGGTTCGCCCCCGTATCGGCCTGCGCGTAAAGCTTAGCAGCAAGGTGGGCGGCAAGTGGAGCGAAAGCGGCGGCGACCGTTCGGTTTTCGGTCTCACCTCCACCCAGCTCATCGCGGCTGTGGACCGCCTGCGCGAGGCTGGGCGTCTAGACTGTCTCGAAATGCTCCATTATCACCTGGGCTCTCAGGTGCCGAACATCCGTGAGATTCGCGATACGATTAAAGAGGCCTCCCGCTTCTATGTCGGTCTTGTGAAGGAAGGTGCGCCCATGGGCATCTTCGATATCGGCGGCGGCCTGGCCATTGACTACGATGGTAGCCACACGAACTTTGAATCAAGCGCCAATTACGACATTTCCGAATACTGCTCTGACGTTGTTGAAGGCATCATGAATGCCTGCGACCATGCTGGTGCGCCCCACCCCACCATCATCAGCGAATCTGGCCGCGCCCTCATTGGTTACTATTCAGTGCTACTGGTTGATGTCTTAGGCACCGCCTCCTTCGCTGGTCCGGACGAGCCCAATGCGGATGACTTCGACGACCCAAAAAATCTACCCGAGTGCATCGCCAACCTACTCGATGTGGCGAAAAATCTGCGCACAAAGAATCTGCCCGAATACTTCAACGATGCCCTTTACTACCGCGAAGAAATTCACAAAGCCTTCAAGCAGGGACAGATTTCCCTCCGCCAGCATGCCGCATCCGAACGCGTATTCTGGTCCGTCCTCTCCCGCATTCGCGCCGAAGTGCCAAACCTCAAATACGTTCCAGAAGACCTACTCGGTCTCGAGAATGCCATGGCCGACACCTACTACTGTAATTTCTCGGTATTTCAGTCGCTACCAGATGCTTGGGCCATCGATCAGCTCTTTCCGATTATGCCCATTCATCGTCTCTGCGAAAAACCGACCCGGGCCGCACATCTTTCAGACATCACCTGCGACTGCGACGGCATGATTAGCCACTTCGTTGACCTGCACGATGTGAAGCACGCCCTCCCCCTGCACTCTATCTCCAAGGACGAGGACTACATTCTCGGAGCCTTTCTGGTCGGAGCCTATCAGGAAACCCTCGGCGACCTGCATAATCTCTTCGGCGACACGCACGTTGTCTCTGTCTGCCTAGACGAAGACGGCGACATCGACTTCACCGAGGAGATTGAAGGCGACTCTGTAGCCGACGTACTTTCCTACGTGGAATACACGCCTGCCGACACTCTCGCCCGCTTCCGCCACCTAACCGATGCCGCCATGAAAGCCAAGCGCATCACAGCCCAGGAGCGTCGCAGAATTCTCACTTCTTACGAAAATGGCCTCCGCGGCTATACCTACTTCGAAGTGTAAACACCACAGGCGCTTACACAGGGAATAAGGAATAGGGAATAGGTTCCCGGGTGGGCTGCGTCCACACTGCTTCCCTCCTGGGGACCCACAGGACACCCGCAGGGACAGGTACCTGACGAGGTACGCCTCTGGCACCTCCCGCGCCTCCGGCGTGCTTAACAAAACGGGTTGTGGAGCAGCGCCCCACCCGAAACTGTTCCCGAGTTTGTCATTCCAAGCCTCATTAGCGTCTCGGTCTACTCCCATTAGTCGTCACTATCCACTGTTCACTGTCCACTATCCGTTGGCGCTCCGCGCCACTGCCATCGAGGTCTGTTATGATGCGTCCGACCGAAATCATCCGTCACTTTACGAAACACGCAGCTGGCTCTGTTTTGATTAAACAGGGCGACACCTGGGTACTCTGCACCGCCTCTATCGAGGAAAAAGTTCCACCTTTTCTGCGCGACACTGGCAAGGGCTGGATTACTGCAGAATATTCGATGCTTCCCTCCTCCACCCTCTCCCGCAAGGATCGCGACATCAAGCGTCTGAAACAGGACGGCCGCAGCGTGGAAATCGGCCGTCTGATTGGCCGTGCCCTCCGCGCTTCCATTAACATCGAGAAGCTCGGCGAGCGCACAATCACGATTGACTGCGATGTACTACAGGCCGATGGGGGTACCCGTTGCGCCTCCATTACTGGCGGCATGGTTGCCCTGGAAGATGCGGTGGCGAAACTGATTACCGATGGGGAGCTAACAGAATCGCCCCTTGTCCGCCGCGTCGCCGCTATCAGCGTCGGCATCTGCGCCGGTGAACCTACGCTCGACCTCGATTACATCCACGATTCCTCCGCGGATGTCGACGTGAACGTCATCATGACATCGGACGGACGCTTTGTGGAACTTCAGGGCACCGCTGAGCACGAACCCTTCACTGACGAACAGCTCGACATTTTACGTGCCCTTGCAAAGAAAGGCTGCGCCCGCCTCTTCGAGGCTCAGGAGAAGGCACTTCATGCCGACGAATGATGAATAATAAACGATAAATGATTGCCGGCACCTGCAGCCTCGAGACTCTCTTTAACTGGCTGCTGGGCCGCCACCACCATCCGGCAACTCGCAAAATTATTTTGAAGGCAACAAACAATGTTTACCGTCAGACTCAAAGCCAAACGCGACCGCCCTACCCGCTTCGGACACCCCTGGATTTTCTCTGGTGCTGTCGAGAGTGTTGATGGCACTCCTGCTCGCGGCGAAACCGTCACCGTCACCAACAATAAGGGTACTGTACTCGGGCGCGGTGCCTGGTCGCCCGACTCTCAGATACGCATTCGCATGTGGACATTCGATGCCGATACCGAAGTGGACGAGGCCTTTTTCGAGCGACGTCTCCGTCAAGCCCTCGCCGTCCGCGATGGCATGGAGATTCGTTTCGCCACAAACGCCTTGCGTCTGGTCAATGCCGAAGCAGATGGCTTCCCTGGATTGACCGTGGACCGCTTCGGCAGCGTGCTGGTCGGTCAGTTCACGACCGCGGGTGCAGAGTTCCACAAACAGACGCTTGTCCGTCTGCTGATGACACTCACTGGTGCTACAGCCTTTTACGAACGCAGTGATGTCGACAGCCGCCGCCGCGAGGGCCTTGAAGAGACCACTGGCCTTCTCGCTGGCAATCTGCCCGTGGAGCCAATCATCATCACCGAAAACGGCATCCGCTTTGAAATTGACATCAAATCCGGCCACAAGACAGGCTTCTACCTCGACCAGCGCGAAAATCGCCGCATCATCGCGTCCTACGCCAACGGTCTGGACGTACTCAACACCTTTTCCTACACTGGTGGCTTCGGCATCGCCGCGCAGTCGGCCGGTGCCAAGACCGTTACCCACATCGACCTCTCCGCGCCCGCCCTTGAGATTGCGAAACGTAACAGCGCCATGAATGCCGGCGATTGCAGCAGCGTTGGGTTCGTGCAGGGCAATGTGTTCAGTGAACTCCGCGCACTGCGTGACCGCGCCCGCTCCTTCGGTCTGGTCGTGCTCGATCCGCCAAAGTTCGCCGAAACCCGTAGCCAGACCAACAAGGCACTGCGCGGCTACAAGGATGTCAACCTTATCGGCATCCGGCTCGTGAAGCCTGGCGGACTGCTCGCCACCTTCTCCTGTTCTGGCGCGATTGATCCCGCCCTCTTTCGCACGGTTGTGGCCGAAGCAGCCCAC
>SAMEA104404103__coassemble_720_pt1 | contig 22858 bp, 17 predicted proteins | sample SAMEA104404103__metabat2_low_PE_034 | metagenome-assembled genome bin SAMEA104404103 (sample SAMEA104404103) | Balaenoptera acutorostrata | reverse complement strand
GGGCGGGAGGGGGAGGTCGTCACGGGTGTGGCCGGTGGCTTCAAGGGCTTCGGTCACGGTTTTGAAGTGGCACTTGGCGTAGTTGGGGAGTTCGGCGGGGCCGGCTTTGGCGATGAGGCTGCGCAGGGTGTCGGGCACTTTGGGGCCAGCGCCTTTGGGGAGGTCGAGGCCGGCGGCTTCGGAGAGAAGGCGCATTTCTTTGACGAAGATGGCGCGGGCGAGGACGGAGGCGGTGGCGACGGCGATGTCGCGTTCCGCTTTGTGCATCTGTTCCACTTCGAGTTTGCGGCCGCGGGTCATGAGGGCGCGGGCGATGGTGCTTTCGGTGCGGGCGAACTGGTCGATTACGGCGCGGGTGCAATCTGGGCGCTGTTCGGCGAGGTCTTCGACGACGCGGGCGTGGCACCAGGCAAGAAGGCGGTTGACGTTGGGGATTTTGGTGTAGAGCTTGTTGTAAGCTGGGGGGCGGAGGCGGAGGTAGACGTAGTTGCGCCGGCCGATGATGCGGTCGATTTCTTTGGCGAACTTGGTGATTTGTCCATCAGCGATGGTTTTGGAGTCGCGGATGCCGAGGTCGATGAGCTGTTTAGCGGTTTTTTCGTCGACGAAGGCGGCGACGGTGACGAGGGGGCCGAAGATATCGCCTTTGCCGGACTCGTCGGAGCCCATGTGCGGGGAGTACATTTTGGGGTCGAGGACTTCTTCGTAGCCGAGCCCGGCTGCGCCGAGGACGAGGGGCTCGAGGGTGAAGAGCACGAAGTCTTGCGCCGCTTTGCCTTGGATGACCAGTTTGCCGGAGGTGTAGAGGTTGATTGTGAGACCTTTGCCCTTGAGTGCGAGGCAGGTGTAGGGCACCTGGACGCGCTGGAGGGCGCTCATGCCGGCGGTGGCCGTCTCGAGCGCTGCCCCCTGTTCGGGGGTCAGCGTGTAGGTGAACATGGTTTTCTTTTTCGCGGAGAATGCGTCCATCAGGAGGGGCTTTCGGTCTCGGGCCCGGCGGGCCGGGGGTTATTAGAGGGGTTTCTTGGGGTCGTGGGCAGCGTAGTAATCGCAGATGGCCTTTTCGCAGCCGAAGGTGGAGGCGATGAGGGCGGTGCGGATCCACATGCCGTTGCGCATCTGGCGCCAGTATTTGGCGCGGGGATCGGTGTCGACATCTTGGGCGATTTCGTCGCGGCGCGGGAGCGGGTGGAGGATGGCGGCGCCGGGCTTCATGCGGGCGACGGAGGCGGCATTGATTTTGAAAGCGGAGGTGTCGATTTTGGCCGATTCGCCGCTGGCGGTATCCCACTCGTCTTGGATGCGGGTCATGTAGAGGGCATCGGCCTGGGGGAGCCACTTGGACAGGTCGTCGGAGACTTCGTAGGTGACGCCGTAGCGGTCGAGAATTTTGAGGATGTCGGGCTTGATTTGGAGTTCTTTGGGGGCGACGAAGACTTGGTGGACGTTGTTGAAGCGGGTCAGGAGGTAGGCGAGGGAGCGGACGGTGCGGCCGCGGAGGAGGTCGCCCACGAAGACGACGGTTTTGCCATCGATGCCGCCCTGGGTCTCGAAGGAGCGGTAGAGGGTGTAGATGTCGAGCAGGGCCTGGGTGGGGTGTTGGTCTTTGCCGGAGCCGGCGTTGATGATGGGGATGTTGCGCTCGGAGTTGCCGAGGACCCAGGTCATGCGTTCAGCCAGGCCTTTGGAGGGGCTGCGCATGATGACGAGGTCGAAGTAGGAGGAGAAGGTGCGGACGGAGTCTTCCTGGGATTCGCCCTTGAATTCGGACGAGGTGGCGGCATCGCGGACCGAACCGGTGCGCATGCCGAGGATTTCACAGGCCGAGAGGTGTGAGAGGAAGGTGCGCGAGCTGGGCTGGGAGAAGTAGAGCATGGCGCGCTTGTGCGGGAGTAGCGAGGCTAGGAAGAGGGCGCCATCGCGGGTTTTGGCGATGCGGCGGATTTTGGTGGTCAGGCGGCAGAGGCGTTCCAGGAGTTCGCGGTTGAACTGTTGCGCGAACAGGGTGTGGAAGGGCATGCCGTCGGGCTGCATGAGGTAGGGTGCTTTGTCTTTCTTGGGGAGCGCCTCGAAGGCTTCCCAGCTGATTTCCGTCATATCCTTCTGCTTGTCCATAATACCGTCTCTCCATTCCTGTGGATGTCGCTCTGGCCGATCGGCGGGAGGGCATCTGGGTAACGTCTCTTCCTAAAAATGCCGGCACCGCGAACGGTACCGGCATCGGTGATTTTTAAAAGCCCTCTTCTTCGCAGAGCGCCGAAACATACAGCGCCTTGATGGTGTGCATTCGGTTTTCTGCCTCGTCGAATACGCGGGAGAAGTCGGAGGTGAAGACCTCGTCGGTGACTTCGAGCGCGCCGGTCTCGCGGGAGACTTCGGTGTTGGTGTCGTGGAACGCGGGCAGGCAGTGGAGGAAGATGAGTTCCTTGCCCAGGTTGCCGGTGGCATCGCACAGTTCCATGTTGATTTGATAGGGGCGGAGCAGCGCGAGGCGCTCGGCCTTTTTGTCCTCTTCGCCCATGCTCACCCACACATCGGTGTAGAGCACGTTGGCCCCCTTCACGCCGGTCTTGGGATCGGTTTCGACCTTGACGGAGGAGCCGTTCTTTTCGGCGATGGCGCGGGCTTCGGCAACGAGGTTCTCATCGGGGAAGAGTTCGCGGGGGGTGACATTCACGAAATTGATACCGGCCTTGGCGCAGCCCATCATCAGGGTGTTGGCTACGTTGTTGCGGCCATCGCCAACATAGGCCATGGTTTTGCCGCGCACCTCGCCGAAGGCCTCGCGCATGGTCAGCATATCGGCTAGGAACTGTGTGGGGTGGCTTTCGTCGGTAAGGCCGTTCCAGACGGGCACGCCGCTGTATTTGGCGAGCGTTTCGACCGTTTTCTGGGCAAACCCACGGAAGAAAATGCCATCAAAGAGGCGACCGAGCACCTGGGCGGAGTCGGCAACCGATTCCTTCGCGCCGAAGTGGGTGTCGTGGCCAGTTAGAAATTCTGCGTGGCCACCCTCGTCGTGCATGGCGATTACCGCGGAGTTGCGGGTGCGCGTGGAGCTCTTTTCGAAAATAAGCGCAAGGTTGCGGCGGAGCAGCAGATTGCCGCGAATACCTGCTTTGCGGCGTGCCTTTAGCGCATTCGCCAGTTCAACCATATAAACAAGTTCGGAATCCGACAGCGAACGGATGTTCAGAAGCGAACGGCCGAGCAGATCGTGATTAAGTTTGAACATAGGATATTTCCTTTCAAAATTTACGCTATTTTATCACATTCAGAGCCCCGCGCGCCCGCCTCTTTTGCGCCCGTAGCAAAAAAACAGCCTGCGGAGCAAGGACTGCGGGGCGCTGGGCAAAACGGGCAAAGGCAGAAGGCGAAGTGCAAGGCGAAGCACGGGCCGGCGCAAGCCCTATAAGATACTGCCCGCAGCATCCCGCGCTTTCAACGGTTCATGCGTATGCCCCTGCTTCCGACACCGGGCGCGCCTCAGAGTCCCAACACCTTCGGGAAATCGGGGAACGACTCGTTCAGCATCTCAAAGCCCTCGATGTCTACGGGCGCTTCTGCCTGGAGTCCCGCCAGTGCCAGACTCATGGCCACGCGGTGGTCGCCGTGGGCCTCTGCCGAAGCGCCGCCGGGGATTGACCCCGTGCCGCGGATCAGAAAGCCGTCGGGATACTCTTCCATGTCTACCCCCAGTTTGCGCAGCTCGGCGGTCATAATCGCAATGCGGTCCGACTCCTTTGCCCGAAGCTCTGCCGCGTCGCGCACCAGCGTTTCGCCCTCGGCACAGGCCGCGGCAATCATAAATGCCGGGAACTCGTCAATCATCCGCACCACCAGATCTCCGCGAACCGACGTCCCGTGCAGGCGTGCGGCCTTCACGCGGATATCCGCCACCGGCTCGCCCGCCATGACCCCTTCGTTTTCAAAAGCAATATCCGCACCCATCGCCCGCAGCGCATCTACGATACCGGTCCGCGTCGGATTGATGCCCACGCGTTCCAGCACAAACTCCGATTCCGGCACCAGCGTGGCGGCCACCATCAGAAACGCCGCACTCGAAATATCCCCTGCCAGCTCTGTATTCAGAGGCTTCAGCGGCGTTTCCTGCGGCAGCACCACGGCCCCGTACACCCCATCGCCCAGATTTTGCACGTGTGCCCCCATCGCCGAGAGCATTCGCTCCGTGTGGTCGCGCGACGGACCGGGTTCCAGGATCGCCGTAGGGGCATTGCCCGACAGCCCTGCCAGCAGCAGGCAGCTCTTCACCTGAGCCGAAGCCACAGGCAGCGTGTAGTTCAGCGAACCGATCTCCGCGGGACGAAACGTCAGCGGCGCACAGCCGTCCGAGGCTTCGACTTGGGCACCCATCATCCGCAGCGGCTCCACAATGCGGTCCATCGGCCGGCGCCGCAGTCCCTCGGAACCGTCCAGCACACACGCCGTGCCGGCGCCGGCCAGAGCCCCCGCCAGCAGACGAAACGTCGTCGCCGAATTGCCGCAGTCCAACGGCCCCTCTGGTGCCTTAAAACCGTGCAGACCCACCCCATGCACCGTCAGCACATGCGCCTGCTCATCGAGCGACCAGTCCACGCCGAGCGCCTTCAGACAGCGTAGCATTGCGCGGGTCACGCCGCCGATCAGAAACCGGCGGACCGTGCTTGTACCCTCCGCCAAGGCGGCAAACAGCAATGCGCGGTGCGACAGTGACTTATCCCCCTCCGGTCGGTAACTCCCGCGCAGCGGCACCGCGCGGCATGCAATCCTCTGAGTCATAATCAAGCTCCTCAATGCGAACCAAAACCTCTTCACCTTAGCAAAACCGCGCACCGCAGGCAAGCCCCGTCCCCGCTCCGCTGCTTCTGCGGCATACACTGCATGCGGTACGGGGCCTCGCACGGGGGCCTGCGCCGCATGACCTCTGTGCTCTGCGTCGCAGGCGACGCATGCTGAACCGGACGGGGGCTGCGCCCCACGACCCCGCAGGCTTCGCTGCCGCCTACCGGCGGGCCTTTGCGCGGGGGGCGAAGCGTTCGGCGGCGCGGACGAGAAGAGTGCCGTCGGCACGGAGGATTTCGTGGCGGTAGAGGTTGGGGTCCGTGGGGTCGGGTGTGAAGGTGCGGGAGGTGACGGTGTCGCCGAGGGTGGCCGCGGTGCGGTATTCGATGTCGCAGCGGATGGGGAAGTCGCCGAAGAAGCGGTCTTCGGGGAGGGTTTCGCGCATCCAGGCGAGGTAATGCACGTTGTTGACGTGGCGGTTGGCATCGATTTCGGCACGGCGGACGGGGAAGGCGATTTCGTCTAAAACGGGGGTGCCGGCGGGGGCGGCAGGCATTTTGTCCAGGCAGAGGCCGAAGTTGGGGGTATCGGGGTGGGCCAGGGCGGCGACGGCGGGCGGCAGGCGGGCGAGTTTTTTGGTTTCGAGGGAGACGCAGAGCCATTCGCTGGAGGCTTCGGCGATGCGGGTGCCGTCGGAGGCGCGTTCGATGACGAACTGGCGTTCGGCGATGAGGCGTCCGCGGACACCGCTGGGCCAGGTGGTCAGCAGGAGTTCGTCGCGCCAGACGGGTTGGGCGAAGAGGCGGACGGAGAGGCGGCCGAGCATCCAGGTGACGCCCGTGGCCTGCAGGGCGGGGAGTCCGACGCCGATATCTTCGGCATGGCAGCCGGCAGCTTCCTGTAAGAGGTCTGTCAGGGCGGGGAGGCTCATGCGCAGGCCGGTGAGGCAGTCACCGGCGGCGACGGGGAGTCGCTGTTCGCGCAGGTGCAGGGGGCGGTGTTCCGATTCGAAGTTCATGCCCTCAGTATAGCACAGTGGGACAAAGGGGAACACGGCGGGGACGGATTGTGCTACACTTGCACTTTTTGCCGGGATGTCCGGCTGCGGAGATGCTTGTATGACTGATTTTGTTCAGATGACGGTTTTGGCGGTGGTTCAGGGGCTGACGGAGTTTCTTCCGGTCAGTTCGTCGGGGCACTTGGTGCTGGCGAAGGCGCTGCTGGGGTTTGAGGCGGCGAGCGGGCTGGGGGTGGAGCTGCTGTTGCATGCTGGGACGCTGGTGGCGGTGTTGCTTTTTTATCGGAAGATGATTGTCGAGACGGTTGTCGGTCTCTTTAAAAAGGAGGCTGCAGCATGGAAGTTTACGGTTGCGATTGTGGTTTCGATGATTCCAGCGGTGGTGTTGGGGTTGCTGTTTGAGGATGAGTTGGAGGCGGTGACGGAGTCGCCGGCGACGGTCTGTGCGTTGTTGACGGTGACGGGGGCGGTGCTATTGCTGACACGTGTACTAGGCAGCGACCGTGGTCGCGAGGTGTCGGTGAAGGGGGCGCTGCTGATGGGATTGGCGCAGGCGGCGGCGATGTTGCCGGGGGTATCGCGCAGCGGGAGTACGATTGCGATGTCGCGCTTTTTGGGGGTGGCCTCGGAGAAAGCTGCGGCGTTTTCGTTTCTGATGGTGGTACCGGTCATTTTGGGTGGTAATGTGTTGCATCTGATGAAGGCGTTTAGTGATCCGGAGGCGAGTGCCTTTGCGGGGCTGACGCCAGGGCTGTGTGTTGTCGGCTTTGTCGTGTCGGCGGCGGTCGGCTATGCGAGTGTGGCCTGGATGGTACGGCTGTTGGGGCGGCACAGCTTCTGGAAGTTTGGTTTTTACTGTATTGCCATTGGATTGATGGGGCTTGGCTGGCTGATTTTCTTCTGAGTCGAGGCCTGGAGTCGAACGCAGGGTGTCCGTCCTTTCAGGGCCAGTCGGAACGACTGGCCCATCGGGACATCGGGATTATTCTATCACGCTTCGGCCGCTTTCTCCGATTGAACTGCCGGCGGCACAGCACGCCTTATTCTTTGAAGGCTTCGGCACGGAAACTGGTGCCGGAGGAGCCGAGCGGGACGGTGAAGACGGCTTTGCCGCTGGGCATGGCAGGGAGTGTCTGCAGGATGCCGGCTTCGCCATGGAGGCGGAGTTGGGCACCGGGAGCCAGGGCGGCGGGTTGTGTGCCATCCGTCACTTCGACGGTCAGGGACAGGGTTTGGCCGTCGGGGTCGAAGGTCATGGCTGTGATGCCGAATTCGTAGGCAACGGTTAGGGTGGCTTCGGTGCCGTCGGTGGCGGCGGTTAGGATGCTCTCTCCGAAGACGGCCAGAGCGTTTTCGGCCTGTTTGGCGGTGAGAGGTTCGCCTTTGACGGTGCCGTATGCCAGGGTGATTTTGGTGAGCGCTGCGGCATTGGGGAGTTTGGCGGCGGCGGCTTTCATGGCATCGGCCACAGCGGCGGCGGGGACGGTGCCATCTGGTAGGAGGATGTCGGGTTCGGCAGGGGGCGGCGGCAGGTCGGCGGCGACGAGCTGCAGGCCGGCATCGGTCTGGACGGCGGTCGCGGCCAGCGGGGTGCCGTCCGCGGCAACGACGCGCACCTTTTCGGGCGCGATATCGGTGTCGGTCAGGAAGACAAGGCCGTCGGTGACCTGCTGTTTCGTGGCGCGGACGAGGAGGGTGCCAGCGCAGGTAACGGTGCCGTCGGCGGGGGGCGTGTAGCCGTCGGGGTCGGTCAGGTTTAGACCGGCGCCGTCCTCAAAGTGCAGTACGCCGTGCACTTCGCCGACAGGGGTTAGCAGGCGGCCGGCGGCGATGTTCATAGTGCCGAAGAGTTCCCAGAGTTTTTTGGGGACGGGATTGGCGCCGCGGTCTGTGGTTTTTCCGACGACGAGCAGGGCTTCTTTGCCGACGCGGATATCGCCGCGGCCTGCACCCCAGGGAGCGGTCACGGAGAGTTTGGCTTTCGCGGCCACGGTCAGACCGCCGGTGAAGGTGTTGTTACCCGCGAGGCGGACCGAGTCGCGGGTTGCGGTTTCGTCATGGTCGACCAGGACGGCGAGAGGTTCCGTTTCGGAGAGGTCGGAGACGGTGCCGCTGATGAAGCCAGCGAGCCCCTTGACGAAGCTGTCCGTCGGAATGGGGTCTTCTTGGAGGAGTTTCAGGATGCCGCGGCCTTTAATCGGAGCCGAGACGGTGAAGCCGCCGTATTTGCCGCCGATGCCGAGGGTGACGGGGATGTCATCCGTGGCCAGCACGCGGATGGTGCCGTTTTTGATGTAGGCGTTCTTGGAGTCGCCCCGAATAAAGGTGCCCGCGGCGAGGGTCAGGGTGTGGCCGGTCAGGTCGAGACCGTGCTCACCGGAGACGCCGCCGAAGGCAAGGGAGGGTGCGCTGCTGGAGCCGGGGTTGTTCAGGATGAGGTCGCTGCGGATTGGACCGATGGAGCCCTGCTCAGTGTAGAGCTGAAGGTTGGGACCACTGAGTTCGAGCGACGGCGCGGGGACATCGGCTTCGTCCGTACCCCAGCCGTTGCCGGACAGGGTGACGCTGTAGGGTGCCGCATCTTCCTTATGATTATAGGCGCGGATTTGGACGCTGCCACTGCCGGTTAGGAGCGAGGTGACGGAGCGGTCTTCCTTGATGGAGAAGCAGACACGGCCATCCACGCAGGAGGTGACGTCGGGTCCGGTCAGGGCGGCGGCGGAGAGGGTGGCCTGGGTGGCATTGAGGGTAACGCCGGGCTCCACCGTTAGCGGATAAACGCCAGGGTCGGACGGAGCTGTAAGCGCGGACCCGGTCAGCGTCAATTCGGCAGGAGTACTGTCCGCGGGGGCTACGGTCAGGTGGCCGAAGCTGAGCTGTCCAGCATCATTTTTGAGTTCGGCTTTGCCAGAAACGGTCAGTCGGATACGACGGGCGGCAGGGGTATTTGCTTCTTTCCAGGCCGCGAAGTCGATCGACTTGCCGTCTTCATCAGTCCAATGAAGTTTGGACAACCAGATGGGAGCGTCGCCACCGGTCAAGGTAGCGCAGGCGGCTGGCCGTTCGCCGGGGCGCCAGTAGTAGCCGCCTTCGTACTCCGCAACGATGCCTCGGCAGTTGATGGTCAGGTTCGGCTGCGACTTATCAATCTTTAGAATCGGGAAGGCATTCGTCGGGGGGACGGAATATGGGATGTTAGCACGGATGTATCCCGAGACGGAACCATCGACACTTAGGATGTCGTCAATGTCGGTGGACGTGGCAAGGAGTGCGCCCTTCTCGAAGGTCATATCACTTTGCACGGTTCCGTTCCAAGCCAGCTGGGAGTTGGTGGCAACGGTCACGGTGTCGGCAAGCAGTCGGTTATCTGCGCGGGTATCGGTGCCATCGTCGTTGACAGTCACCGGACGGCCGACGATATTCCAGTTGCCCTGGATGCGCAGGGTGGAGACGATAACTGGGCGATCGAGTGTAACAGTAATAGTATTGGTTCCTTCGTTTCTAAGCACCACGTCATCACCATCACCGAAATCGGGCATCACTTCTGTCCATTTGCCGCTGGTGCCTCTCCAGTACGTTTCATTGATTTTGGCCGGACGGATGTCCCAGCCCGAAACATTGGGATGGTGCAGGCGGAAGGTGAAGGTGCGGTCTTTGACAATAAGATGAGCGGAGACGATTTTCGGCTCATAGGCTCCGAATTTCATATATTTCCCACTCCAGGAAACGGTCGTCTCCCAATAGCCATCGGCATTCGGCTGACGGGTCATCGTCACCAGGAGGCGACCAGTTTTACCTTCAGCTGGCAGGGTCGAAGAAAGGCCTTTATAGCTATATACGCCGTCGTAAGTACCGCGGGAGTCTTTGTGCGTAAAGCGGACGTTCATGCCGCGGTCGTTAATCCAGGCGCGGCCCAACTCCGTGTATCTGCCGTCAGCATCTGGTGTTGCTTCATTGCCAGACCCCTTTCCCGTATATTTGTAGGACTGGCCGTGTAGCGTCATCAGGAGGGCTGGCTCCGCATCGGCGGCACCGATGACATCAAACGGGAAGCGCAGGCGTACGTTGGGCTGCGTAGCTTCCTCTTCGGTCAGCGTTACGGTGCCGATGGTGACGCCGGCGGCATCTGGTTCCGACCAGGTAATTTCGGCGGCCATCAGCGCAGATGTGGCAACGGCCCCCAATAGCATTAGTGTGTGTTTCATCCCTCATTCCCTTTCAGTTTTTTTCGACGAATTCGCTCCCGTACTTTCCAGGAACGGCTCCGTCTATTACTTGTAGTCTAGCACTTGGCTTGGTAAGTAAACGAGATAAACATATTCTTCTATCTGAATGCATATTTCTGTACGCACCGCTTTTTACGACAACACAATGTGTACGTTTTGCCAATTTCTGAAAACACCATTGGACACGGCAGTCCATCGGTCGGATGCGGGAATAAAAAAAGCCCCGCGGTGAAGCGGGGCTTTTTTTAACCATTACTGGGGGGTTATTCTTCGCAGACGAGGCGGATGCCAACGTTGGCGACGCGCTGCCACTGCGGATAGGGCGTGCGGATTGAAACACGGCTCAGGCGGGGCAGGAGATCCCAGGAACCGCCGCGGCTGACGACTTCATCGTTGGCTTCGGGGGTATTGCGCCCGTCGTCGGCGTAGGGATAGGGTTTGTAGGCGGACTGGGTCCACTCGGCGACATTGCCGATCATATCCTTGAGGCCGAAGGCGTTGGCTTTGCGGCGGCCAACGATACCGATAACCTGGTCACCGTCGTTGTAGCGCATATCGCGCAGGTAGTAGTTGAGCGTCTGGCGCTGATTAGGGATGCCATCCAGGGCCTTATCGGCGAGGTTCGCGTAAGGCGCGAAGTTGGCATCCGCATCGCCCCAGTAGAAGGGGGTATCGGTACCGCCGCGAGCGGCCCATTCCCATTCTGCTTCGGTGGGCAGGCGGAACTTACGGCCGGTCTTTTCGCTCAGCCACGCGCAGTAATCGTTGGCCTCCTTCCAGGAGACGCGGACGGCAGGGAACCATTCGTTGCTCGAGATGTCGCAGCCGGGGCTGGTGTGGTCTTTGCCGAGCTGATCGACAAAGCCGTTGTAGTGATGGGGCTTCCAAGCACGGAAGTTACGCAGAGGCACTTCGATATCGGCCATGAGGAAGGGCTTTTTGATTTCTGCCACGTGGGGCAGTTCATCGGCGTAGCCCTTGCCATCACCCATGATGAATTTGCCTGCGGGGATACGCAGGAAAGTGAGGGAGCCGCCGGGCATGTCGACCTGGACCTTTTCTTCCTTAGCATTGGCCATGGGCCAGTTGGCGGGGGCCTCGGGTTTGGCGTTGCGAACGGCCATCATCGCCTGCATATTGGCCATGTTGGGGTGTTCGTATTTCACCTTACCGGCATCGGCGGCCATCTTCTTGAAGTCGTAGGTATCGGCTTCGAGAATGGGATCCATATTGGAGACTTGGTAGGCTTTGTTCCATGTTTCGCGGCGGGCTCGGGATTCGTTCATGCGCTGCAACTGCTGCTGGGCGCCATGGATGCCGATCCAATTGCGGTGAAACTCGTTAGCCCAGTTGAGCGCGAAGTCGGTCCAAGTGCCCCAGAAGGGCGCATTGAGGTCAATCCAGGTATAGAGGATGCGCCATTCGGAATCTGTCAGCTGCACGCCGTAGTGGCCGCGGCGGAGGAGCTGCACGAGCACGGAGGTGTTGGCAGAGTACTCGCCGGGGTTCATGAGGCGGTTGTCGCTTTCGGGGCCAGGACGGCGAACGTAGGGGTTGAGATCGTGATAGGAACGCGTGAAGGCTCCGGCACCACCAGGGCGCATGCCGTCGCGGTAAGGGAGGATGACAGGGGAGGTGTTGGCCAGGTTGGGGCGTTTACCGCGGAGGGACTGGCGGCCGTAGGGGCCATCCATCGTCATGTCGGTGTCGGTGTTGCTGTCATTGTGGCAGCCGGCACAGCGGCGGGTGAGGATGGGCTGGACATCGCGCATGAAGCTCCAAGTGGTCCCCAAGCCGGGAACAGGATTGAGGGCCTTGGGATTGGTATTCAGCAGCGGAGGAACGTTGTAGATGGAGTTGGCAGATTCATGGCAACCGGTGCAGGCCACGTGTTCGCCGGGCATGCCAACGAACCAGGAACGCATCAGCTGAATGGCCTTGCCATCCTTATCCAACGGCTGGATGGAAATCGGGGTATGAGCGGGGGCCTTGAAGTAGACCGAGCCGTCTTCGTTGACAGGTGCCGTGCCGAGAACGTACTTGATATCCCAGCTAGATTCAGTGCCGACGCCTTCATGAGAGCCGGCTTTCACATAAGCATAATGGTAGGCGAACACTCGTACGGATTTGACGGTGCCGCGGGGGACGCCACGCAGACCGGGACCGTTGTAGATATCGGCCACGTGAACGGTGCATTCTTTGCTGCCGGGCTTGACGGAATCGGGATAGACGGGGGGACGGCGGCGCTTGCCGAGACGAATGGGCTCAATGAGCGCTGCATTCTCGATTTCAGCCAAAAGCGTCATATTATCGTAGATGTCCACGAGGTAAATACCCCAGAGGTCGCCACGCGCGGGCTGCATGGCTACGAGGAAGTATTTGCCAGCGCCATCGGTGCGCGGGCTGGTGCCCAGAGGATAGGGGTAGAGAAAGCGCGGATAGTCGTTCTGATACATGCGGTCCTCGATGCGCTCGTCGGGGCCCTTGCCGTAGCCAGGAAGCATCTGGACGCAGCCAGCACCTTCGGCACGGCCCTTGGAGACGTCAAAGAGGGCAAGTTTGCCGGACTTCGGCGAGTGGTGGCCGGTGACGACGGAGATGAACTTGCCGTTGGCGCCGGGAATCGGCAGCGGATCGCTGTAGTGGTTGGGCCAGAAGCCGTTGGAACCGAAGTACGCCAGCTGGCGGGTACCATCCGGACGCATGGTCATGATAATGCGCGAGAAGAAGTGCGTCTGATCGCAATATTCCCAGCGCACGAACATCACACGGCCGTCGTCGGTAATGCACGGGGACCAGTTGGAATCCTGGTCGAAAGAAAGGCGTTCCATTTTGCCAGTCTTGGCATCGAAACGGTAGGTATTGGTCATCGCCATGCGGCCGGATTCGCAGGGCAGGCCCTGTTCGGCGGCGGTGGCAGTGATAATAAAGCGTCCGTCGGGCAGATAACAGCCGTCGCCCACGTCATAATCGACACCGGCGGGCGTAACGGGCTTGGCCTCCTTTTCGCCAAGCTTCAGTTCCCACAGCTTCAGTTTGCGATTATCCTGCTTGTCCTTGCGCACGAAAACGACGCGCTCGCTATCCCAGTTAAGGTCAAGGCAGGTCACAGACGCACGCGGAGAATCATAGAGCAGTTCCATCTTCGGCTCGGGATTGGTGAAGCCGGAGAATTTAACAATCTGCGAATTGATGCCGTTATTGGCTTCCACAAAGTTGTAGCAGGCCATGGACGGCTGGGCGGGGGAATTATTGCGCCGGGCATTCGGGCCCATATCATATTTGACGGTGATAAGCTCAAGGTCGCGAAACAGCGGCTGAGCCAGCACCGCACGGCGAACATCAAGAATCAGCGCCTTAGCAGCGGTGTCATCGTCGACCTTGACGGCACGAACAGCCGCCTGCTTACGCGCATCCAGTGTCGGGATGAGGTTACGGAGGGCCGTCAGATTATCCGATTCACCGTAAGTGGCCTCCCAGTCATCCGCAAGACGCTCCAGCGCCTGAGGATTGATACGGTTGACATGCCGGATCAGCGACTGCGGATGCGCAGGTTTTGCCGCACTGAGCGTCAGCGCCGAAAAGAGCACCAGCGTCATGGATAAAAACTTCATAAGCCTCTCCTTAAGGAAATGTCTGTGTGGTTTTCGAAACGGATTAATTATAGCAAATGAATCATGTGTACTGCAATCGGCACCGCCGGACGCCTCCACGGAAAGCGCGACAACAAACCTCAGCGGCGCGACGCCGTTTTTGCTATAATGCGCACATGAAATTTTACGGACTCATATGCCTTTGTGCACTGCTGGCGGCCGCGCCTCTGTCGGCGCAATACCAGGATTACTCCAAAATGGGCAAGACCCCAGCGGAGCTGGCGTTCATCGACGACCCGATGGTCATCGAACTGAAGGAGCCCTCTTGGTGGTGGCACAACCCCAAAAAAGAGACACCCGCCGAACAGCTGGCATACGCCGCATCGCTCGAACGCGACGGACGTACCGAAAAAGCCATGGATGCCTATGATGACCTCGTCCATGAATGGCATGCCACCCCCGAAGCCCTGCAAGCCCAGCTGGCACTCGCGCGCCTAGCCTCCGCCGACGGCCAAACCAAACGCGCCTACGACGAAAATATCTATCTTCTGGCCCACTTTGCTGGACGCTTCCCGCTAGAGCCCGTTCTGCGCGATGCCGTAGCCCAAGCCGATTTCATGGCCAACGAAAACGCCGGCCGCACCTTCCGCATCTACTCCGGCCAAGCCCTACGCCAAAACTACGAACGCATCATCCACTTCGCCCCCCGCTGGCCCCGCGTGCCAGAGCTACTCCTGCGCATTGCCGAACTCTACGAAAAAGAGGGCGAATACGCTGGTGCCATCACCGTCTGCGACCGCATCATCGTCGACTGGCCCAGCACCTCGCTGGCCGACCGCATTACCGAACTCTACTGCCGCTGTTGCCGTCTGCAGGCCGATGTCTGGAAAAACGATATCGGCCGCCTGCATCGCCTCGAGCGCCTCATCGGCGGAGCCCTGCGCTTCCGCCCCGCGCACCCCAATGCCGAACGCTTCGCCGAAATGCAGCGCGAGATCTACATCATGCGCCGCGAACGCTCCTACGCCCAGGCCTCGTTCTACGACAACCCTGCCGCCTACTCCCCCGATGCCGCCCTGCGCGCCTACCAAGCCTTCCTACGCGACTTCCCCGATGCCCCACAGGCCGCCGCCGTCCGAACCCGTGTCGCCGAACTAAACCTACAGCTGCACACCCTCCCCGCCATCCCCGCCAAGGAACCCTGACCCCACAAGGAGCCCGCCCCATGAAACGCTTCCGTCCCCTTTGCCTCCTCTTCGCCGCCCTCATCCTCCTCACCGCCGGCTGCGCAGGCTACCAACGCGGCAGCACCGTCCCCGAAGCCTACCGCAGCATCCATGTGGCCGCCTTCGAAAACCAAACCCTCTTCCCCATGGCCGGAGCCACCGCCACACAGCAACTGCTCGATGCCTTAATCGAAGACGGCACCTTCCGCCCCGACAGCTACGACAGCAGCCGACTCCGCGTCCAGGCCATCATCACCAGCCTCGGCTCCAACGCCACGCGCTACCACACCAATGACCGCGTCCGACCCGAAGAATACCGCATGACCCTCCGCTGCACACTCTATGTCTACGATGCAGCCAACGGGCAAACCCTCATCGCCGGCAAACAACTCACCGCCACCGACGGATTCATCACCAACGACGACTACCAAACTGGCCTACAAAAAGCCATTCCACGTGCCTCACGCAAGCTAGCGCAAGAAATTCTGCGCGAACTCCAAACCCTTTAATACCACAGGCGCAGACCCATACGGTCGCGCCTTTTTTTTACACAACAACCCATAACGTCTATTCATCAGATGAACACCCAAAAACCATCCGTCCTTCGGGGCATCAGGATCCTACTCGGCTACTACCGCGCCCACCTCCCCCTCATTATCCTAGACCTCTCCGCCGTCATCATCCATGCCGGAGTCCAAATCTTCATTCCCGCCATCGCCCTCAAAGTCTTCGAAGTCTACCTTCCCCAAGGCGACCTCCGCGCCACCGCCTGGGCCGCCCTCGCCTTCGCCCTGCTAACGATTTTCGCCTCAGCCCTCGACTGGGTCAAAATCCTCGCGGGCAACCTCCTAGGCATCCGTGTTGAAGCCGCCATGCGCACCGATTTCTTCGACCACATCCAGCGTCTCCCCTTCGCCTTCTTCGACCGCACAAAAACTGGCGAAGTCCTCAGCCGCATCACCTCCGACCTCTCACTCGTCAAGCAAACCGCCCACCAGCTCCCCGAAGACATCGCCGAATCCATCCTCATGCTCGGAGGCGCCATCATCGTCATGTTCTGGATCAACCCCAGCCTGGCCCTCTTCACCTGCCTGCCGATGCCCTTCATCCTCCTCTTCGCCTGCGCCTTCCAAAAGAAAATCGCCAACGTCTGGCGCGAAAACCGCCGCAACGTCTCCGCCCTCTCGGCCCATGTCGAAAACGTCGTCCAAGGCATCCGCGAAATCAAAAGCTTCACCCGCGAACAAAAAGAACGCAACATCTTCCGCCGCGTCAACCGCAACTTCCGCGTCTCCTACGAAAACGTCTACCGCCTCTACGCCCCCCTCTTCGCCGGCACCAAATTCCTCCTCGACTGCTACTCCCTACTCTACATCGCCGCTGGCGCATGGATGGTCGCCCGCGGCAACGCCTCCATCCAGCAGCTCTTCGTCTTCTTCATGTACTCCAGATACATCATCGTACCCATGTGCCGCATCATCTACGGTCTCGACTCCTACCAACGCGGCTTCGTCGGCTACACCCGCTTCCGCGAATTCGTCGATGCCGCCCCCGAAACCGACTGTGCCGCCGGCGAAAAACCGCCAGAACACGTCAACGGCCACCTCCACCTCACGGGCCTCCGCTTCGCCTACCCCGAAACCGACCGCATCGTCCTCGACATCCCCGAGCTCGACATCCCCGCCGGCACCCAATGCGCCTTCGTCGGCCCCTCCGGCGGCGGCAAATCCACCTTCGCCGCCCTCATTCCCCGCTTCTACGAACCCACCGAAGGCACCATCACCCTCGACGGGCGCGACACCGCCACCATCCCCAAACGCGCCCTCCGCGAAGCCATCGGCATCGTCGCCCAACGCCCCTTCCTCTTCGACGGCACCATCCGCGACAACCTCCTCCTCGGCAAATCCGATGCCACCGACAGCGAACTCTTCCATGCCCTCAAACAGGCCAACCTCGACGACTTCGCCCGCAGCCTCCCCAAAGGACTCGAAACCCCTGTCGGCGAACATGGCCTCATGCTCTCCGGCGGCCAAGCCCAACGCATCGCCATCGCCCGCGTCTTCCTCAAAAACCCACCCATCCTCATCCTAGACGAAGCCACCAGCGCCCTCGACACCTTCGCCGAAGCCGCCGTACAAGAAGCCCTCATGCGCCTCTCCCACGGCCGCACCACCATCGTCATCGCCCACCGCCTAACCACCATCCGCCACGCCACCATGATCTGCTACCTCGAAAACGGCAACATCGTCGAACGCGGCACCCATAAAGAACTCAATGCCGCCGGCGGACACTACCACAAACTCCTCGAAGCCGCCGGCATGCTCCGCAACACCTAACCCCACACCCCGCGCCGCCGCCACAAAAGCCGTGCGACAGCGACACAATTGTGCTATAATGCGACCCAATTACAGGAAGGAGAGCACTCTCATGATCAATGTCGGTATTATCGGTTGCGGATACGTCGGCGGCGCACTTAAAGTGTGGCTAGAAGAAAACAATCCCAACGTGAAGGTACTCGTCAGCGACCCGCCCAAAGGCATGAACGACGATCTGACCACCTCAGACATCGTCTTCGTCTCGCTCCACGTCCCCACCGAGGACGACGGCACCCAAGACCTGACCCTGATGACCGACCTCATCCAAAAGCTCCCCAAGGTGCCCGTCTTCATCCGCACCACCATCCTCCCCGGAACCTCCGAAAAGCTCTCGAAAGCCACCGGCCATGATGTCTACTTCATGCCCGAATTCCTCACCGAGCGCACCTACATCGAAGACTTCAAAACACAGCCCATGGTCTTCACCGGCGAGGTCGACCTCCTAACCAAAATTTTCATCGGCAAAAAATTCTGCCGCATGTCCTCCCTCGAGGCAGAAATCACCAAGTACGCCCACAACGTCTTCGGCGCAGTCAAAGTCACCTACTTCAACGCCGTCGCCGACTACTGCCGCCGCCTCGGCGCCAATTACAAAAACGTCCACACCGGCGTTCTTCTCTCAGGCTACATCAACGAAATGCACACCCAAGTCCCCGGCCCCGACGGCAAGTTCGGATACGGCGGCAAGTGCTTCCCCAAAGATGTCAACGCGCTCGCCGCGCTGGCCAAAGATTTGCCTCTCGGCAAACTAATCGCACCGCTCCACGAACTCAATGTCGAGTTTCGCGGATTCGAAGAGCACATCTGAGTCGGTCGATTCTCACCCCTTAATAATCAAAAACAAAGGAAACAGAGAATGGAACTCAAAGGCTCCAAGACCGAAAAGAACCTGATGGCCGCATTCGCCGGCGAATCCCAGGCCCGCAACAAATACACCTACTACGCCAACGTCGCGCGCAAAGAAGGCTACGTCCAGATCGCCCAGATCTTCGAAGCCACCGCCAACAACGAACGCGAACACGCCAAACTATGGTTCAAACACCTCGGCGGCATCGGCACCACCCTCGAAAACCTCAAAGCCGCAGCCGAAGGTGAAAACTACGAGTGGACCGAAATGTACCGCACAATGGCCGACGAAGCCGACGAAGAAGGCTTCCACGACATCGCCCGCCAAATGCGCGGCGTCGCCAAAATCGAAGCCCGCCACGAAGAGCGCTACAACAAACTCGTCCAAAACATCACCACCGGCGAAATCTTCGTCCGCAAAGGCAAAAATCGCTGGGAATGCCTCAACTGCGGCGCCATCGTCATCAGCGACACCGCCCCCGAAGTCTGCCCCGTCTGCAAACACCCCCGCGCATTCTTCGCCCTCGAGCCCGACAACATCTAAAATCAACCGAATCCCTTCAAAAAGGCCCCCGCACCCCGCGGAGGCCTTTTTTTTTCGACACTGCGTGCCAATAAACAAAAACCAGCCCCCGCCATACACTCAACAACACCCCAACGCCACTCAGTCCACATCAAAACTACAAATATCACGCACCCGAAACGAACAAAACCCTGGCGTCCGGTCCGGCCGCCCCACAATAATGTGATCCTCAATCGGAATCCCCAGCGTACGCCCCGCCCGAATCAGCGACCGCGTCGTCTCAATATCCGCATCACTCGGTGTCACATTCCCACTCGGATGATTATGCGCCAGCACAATACGATCCGCCCCAATCATCACCGCCCGCCGAAACAACGTCGACGCATCAATCACCGTATGCGCCCCCACCCCCAGCGTCAACAAATAAGGCTCAATAATCCTCGTCCCATGCGGCCCATCCTTCAAATCCAATAAATGCCGCCCACGATCAAAATGCAACACCCAAAACCCCTCCCGATTATAACGCGAAGCATCCTGAAGAAAAATTTCAGCAACACTCTCAGCAAACCTCATCGAATCCCTCGGAAACGCATCTTCCGCACCAATATTCACCTTCGGCAAATAAATACGCGCCCCAAATTCCTGAGCCGCCAACAACGTATACAGCTTCCCCCGCCCAATACCGCGCAACATCGGCACCCCGCGATCACAATCCCCCCGCTGAGCCCGCCGAACCATCTGCCAAATCTCGTCATGACTGTACTGACGCAACAGGGTCAAATCGTTACAGAAAAACTCACAAAACTCCTTAGCCAACGTCTCCACCGGATTCCCCGCCGTCCCAATACGCAACAACACCGCAATCAGCCGATCATCCCCCAGCCCAAACGGCCCCTCACGCAACAACACCTGCCGCGGAAAATTCTGTTTATCCACCTTACGATTCACCAAACGCTTACCCATCATCCATCCTCCATCAAAAGCGACATACCCCGCCCGCGCGAAACGATACATACCCCGGCGATGCCCCCGGCCGCGCAACCATCAAACAGTCATGCATAGCAATCCCAACCGAACGCGCCGCCTCAGCCAACGCCTCCGCCAGCCGCATCTCCCGATGCGAATACGCAACATCCCCCTCAGGATTAACACGCGCAAGAAAAATCCCCCGGGCCCCCAACACCACCGCCAAACGCAACAGCGATGACATAAAACGCCTCCGCTCAGAAAAATCATCATCCGCCTCCCCCACCGGCACAGAACTCAACTCCCGCGGCCCCGGATTCCCAATCGGAACACGCCGCCCATCCACAAAAAGCACCCACCAAACCACCCCCTTCGGCAACGCACCAGCAGGCAACATCCGCAAAAAACATTCCACCGCCTGTGAAGCCCGCAAAATCGGCACCCGCCGCTTCGCCTCATCAGGCAAAAACACCCGCCGCCCCAATTCCTGCGCCGCCATCAACGTCCCCAACCGCGACTCCGTCATCACCTCGCGAAGCACCGGGTCACGATCAATAAACGTCCTATAACTACGCGGACCGCAAAAACCCTCCTCCTCAATCGACTCATAAAGCGCCATCCCGTCCGGCTCACGCCGCTGCCGCCCAGCCAGACGAGTCAAATCATTCCCCAACGCATTACAAAACCGCTCCGCCATCTCCAACACCCCACACCGCGGCGTACCGCTACCAAGCAACACCGCCACAATCTCCGCATCCGACAACGCCTTCGGCCCAAACCGAAACAACCGCTCGCGAGGCCGAAACTCCTCAGGAAGATCCGCCACATCCCGCCACCGACGCTCATCCACCATAACATCTCCTTCGCAACCTGCAGCCCCCATCCCACAACAGACAGGCCTTCCCCACAAGTCCGACATTATTCTAGCGCAATCAACAAACAAATAAAAGCAAAAAAAGCACCCCACACCTCCTGCGCACCCCACACAGCACCCCGTGCAGCCACCGCCCAAGCATGCTATAATGGCCGCGTATCGGACCCCGTCCAAATTCCAGGAGCTCCCATCATGACAAACATCCTCCCCGCAGCCCTCACCATTGCCGGCAGCGACAGCGGCGGCGGCGCCGGCATCCAGGCCGACCTCCGCGCCTTCCGCGATGCCGGCATCCACGGCTGCAGCGCCATCACCGCCCTCACCGCCCAAAACCCCCAAACCGTCACCGCCGTCCAAACCGCCGATGCCGACATCGTCCGCAGCCAAATCCTCACCGTCACCGAAGGCTTCACCATCAAAGCCGTCAAAACCGGCATGCTCGCCAACGCCGACATCATCCGCGCCGTCGCCAGCTGCATCCCCGTCCTCCGCGTCCCCTGGATCGTCGACCCCGTCATGATCTCCACCAGCGGCCATGCCCTCCTCGATCCCCCCGCCGTCGAAGACCTACGCACCCTCATCCTCCCCAACGCCACCCTCATCACCCCCAACCTCCCCGAAACCCAAGCCCTCCTCGGCGATGCCACCATGCCCCTGGGCAACGACGCCTGCCGCGATGCCGCCATCCGCCTCCACCAACGCTACGGCTGCGCTGTCCTCGTCAAAGGCGGCCACGACCCCAACGACCCCGCCGCCGACTGGCTCTGCGATACCAACGGCACCGCCACCCGCCTCACCGCCCCCGCCGTCCCCCACCCGCTCACCACCCACGGCACCGGCTGCACCCTCTCCGCCGCCATCGCCGCCCGCATCGCCCTCGGATACCCCCTCCTCAACGCCGTCACCGCCGCCAAACACTACCTCTGCCGCCTCCTCGCCGCCGCCCGCCCCGCCGGCCGCGATGCCGTCTACCCCCCCAACGCCGCTTTCCCAGCAGAAAACTAACCCTTCAGCCCAATTTATGCTATAATGCCACCCGTTAGAGCTACCCCTAACGAAACCCCACAGACAGAGGAATGTCACGTCCATGAGCAAAACGTTCGAACTCGAAGGCCCCATCAAAGAAATTATGGAGACCAAAACCTTCCCCAGCGGCTTCTGCAAGCGCGAATTCGTCATCACCGAAGAAGACGACCGCTGGCCACAAGATATCAAATTTGCAATGATTAAAGAACGCTGCGCGCTACTCGACAACATGAAGCCACAAGACCGCGTCCGCGTCTCCTTCTCCCTCCGCGGCAACTTCTACCAAGGCCGCTACTACACCGACCTCCAGGCCTACAAAATCGAAAAGCTCGATGTCGACGGCTCCTCCTCCGAACCCTACGCCGAACCCGCCGATATCCCCGTCCTCCCCGCCGACACCGTCGATGACGACGAAATGCCCTTCTAAGCCATGCCCCCCCGCGGCACACCCAATACACCAACCGTCCGCTTCCTGCTAGATGCCGGCGAAGCCTACCTCCTGCGACACGGCGTGCCGCAGGACGAAGCCCGTACACAAACCGAAATCCTAACCGCAGAAACCCTCGGCATCCCCGAAAGCCGCCTCCCCCTCGAAGGCGCCCGCCCCGTCTCGCCAGACCAAACCGACGCCCTGCGCCGGCTCCTCGTCCGGCGTGCCGCCGGCGAACCCGTCCAATACCTCGTCGGCCACTGGCCCTTCCACGACATCGAGCTCAAAACCGACGCCCGCGCCCTCATCCCGCGCCCCGAAACCGAACTCCTCGTCGAGCGCATCCTCCAATCCCCCGAATGGGCCACCGCCCGCGACATCGTCGACATCGGCACCGGCACCGGCGCCATCATCCTGTCCCTCGCCCACGCCGACCGCACCCACCCACACCCAAGCGGCCCCCGCCACTTCACCGCCGTCGACCTCTCCCCCGATGCCCTCACCCTCGCCCGAGAAAACGCCGAAACCCTCAGCCTGACCGACCGCGTCACCTTCATCCATGGCGATGCCTGCGATACCCTCGAACGCGCCAGCGCCGACATCATCGTCTCCAACCCCCCCTACATCCCCACCGCCGAAACCGATGCCCTGCCCGATCTCATCCTAAAACATGAGCCGCGCCTAGCCCTCGACGGCGGCAAAGACGGCCTCAACATCCTGCGCCGCATCACCGCCGGAGCCACCCAAGTCCTCCGCCCCAACGGCCGCCTCTTCTTCGAAATCGGCGATGGCCAAGGCCTCTCCGTACAACGCATCCTAGACTGCTCCGGCTACACCCGCACCGCCATCATCCGCGACTACGCCGGGCACGACCGCTTCGCAGAAGGCTCCCTCGCGTGAGCCCCTCCGGCGTCACCGTCCCCCCCCCCCCCCCCCCCCCCCCCCCCCCCCCCCGCCCCCCCCCCCCCCCCCC
>SAMEA104404103__coassemble_605_pt1 | contig 25532 bp, 6 predicted proteins | sample SAMEA104404103__metabat2_low_PE_034 | metagenome-assembled genome bin SAMEA104404103 (sample SAMEA104404103) | Balaenoptera acutorostrata | reverse complement strand
AGAAACGGCCGCACAGCCCCCGTGCGAGAGCCCCGTGCGCAGGCTAATAGCGGCGCAGCTGGCGTATGTCCACGAAGGGGCGTTCTCAAACAATCGCTCCGAAGGTGGATGGGTCAGGGGCGCTCACGGCCACAATCCGTCCCGAGGGCGGGCGCCAATATCGGAGATAGCGCTCCGTTTTTCTGTGATTTTATCGGCCGGCGGCGGCCGGGGTAGGGTAGGGGAGGGGCCACGGGGCGGTCTGGGTTTCGTATCTCTCAGTGTAGCGAGGCGCTACACACCGCGTATCTGGGGGAACTTTTTTTGGATTTTGATTTGCAACGCAGGCGCTATTTGCTAGACTAGTAGTGTGATATGAGGTACGCAATGAACAATTTACTGCGGAATATGTTGGGCGCAGCGGCGGGTGCCGTTGCACTTGTTTATTCATTTGTCTTTGGACTGTTTGCATTTGTGCTTTCAGTGGCGGTGGTGTTTCCATCGGTCGCCGAGGCTGCCAAAGTGCCTGTGCAGTTTGATGTTCCAGAGGGCTGGGCTGACGCAGCTGCAGTTCCCAAGCAGGCAGAAAAACTCACAAATCAGATCGGCACGGTGCAGTTGGAGGAGGTTGGCGCAGCCCGTCAGACGCTGAACGGCCGCGGGGCTAATGTTGCGATTGTGTCCCCCGGCAATACGGCACCGCAGGTGTACGGCGTTTATGATGACGCGCATGGCAGCGAGCAGGATTTGCAGCGCGATGTCTGGCTGAAGGTGACCGGCGGTGCGTTCTCTACGGTGTGCGGCGGCGCGGCTCTCGACTGGAACTCCGCGCATGCGACGTTTGTCCGCGGCAGCCTCTTTACCGAAATTGCGTCCGATGCCACGGTGTCCGAAGTCTACGGTGCCCTTCACAAGAGCGGAGACTCCAACAACGGTCCGAGCCATCAGCCGGTGTTCAAGGGCAATGCCCTGGTGGTTGTTAACGGCAAAGTGACCGGCAATATCGCCGGTGGCGCTTCGTCGGTCCATAACTGGGAACCGCATCTCGAAGGCAACACGGGGGTTATCGTCAAGGCGCTGCAGGAGTCCGGCGATTCGCGTATCCTCGGCGGCTCGGCATTTACGGGCAACTCGTCTTCCGCAGCCCGTCATTACGGCAATACCTCTGTCACCGTTGATCTGCCGTCTTCCGCCCAGGGCATGTTTTCCCGTGAAATCGCTGGCGGTTCTTATGGCGAGAAAAACAGCAACTGGCAGATTGAAGGCAATACGTCCGTTACGGTCAATGCGCCCGCGTCGGTGACGTTTGCTAACCCGATTTACGGTGCCACGGTGGCCAACGGTCCCGGTGCTGGCAAGGCCGATGTCTCCGGTAATTCGACGGTGACGCTGAACGGCGGCACCTACAAAAGTTATGTATGCGCGGGTGGTTACGGCGCTGGCTGCCGTGTGCAGGGGGTTGCCAAACTGTCTATTGGCGGCGGTGCGGTTCTTACTTCCAGCTGTCACCTGCTTACTGCGAAGAACGGTGCTTCGGTGGCCCAGTCCGCACTTGAACTCGGCGGTGGCGCCAATATTGCCAACGCAGCGGAAATTGCGGATTTTGACAAGGTGACGCTGACGGGTGACGTGACCCTCGGCACTTACCGTTTCCCTAAGACCAAGCTCATGGCGGTGACTGGCCCCGCGTGCATTACGCTTACGCTCTCCGATGACGAAAAGACGAATCGCAGCGTGCTGCTCTTTGCTTCTTATAAAGGCATTCTACCTGAGACGCTGACCCTGAAGGTGACCAATCCCACGGCTGGTGAGGTCTGGAAGGTGATGAAGCATCCCAATGGTTCGGTTTATGTCGGTGTACCGACGACCCATACATGGAATGCTTCCTCCGCCGATGCTAAGTGGAGCGATGGCCTCGCAGGTTTCAGGCCTGGCGATGATGTCGTTTTCGGACCTGGTGCGCCCCAGACGGTCCACATCGATGCGCTGGTATATTGCAACGACATGCGCATCGACCGCGATGTAACCTTCTTTATTGAAGCATCCGCCATCGGGCTGCAAATTGGCCGTATCACCGTCGGCCCGAACGGTCGCCTCGCCTTCGCCGGTAAAACCGAGGATTCCAAGATCCGCGCGCGTTATGTGCGTTTCGATCTCTTCCGCCGTCCCTCGACTGGCCTGAATGCCGACGGCGTTGCCCTATCTGAACTGGCCCTGGTGAGCGACGGAAAGCGTCTGCCAGGCAGTGCCATTGCGGCGGTGACCGGTCGTCCCGCGGGTACTGGCCTCGACAAACTGAAGGACGGGAATCTGGATTCTGAACACAAGTGGTTCGTTCCCGAAGACTCTGCCACCCTGAGCGACTATGACCTTTGTCTGGATGCTGGTGCGGGCAAATTTTTTACTTGCGACGGCTATCAGTTTGGCATTTCCGACCGTGAGGCCCGCACCCCCTCTGAATGGCGCGTATCCGTCAGTACCGACGGTACACACTGGCAGCTTGCCGACAGCCAGAATTTCCTCGATTCGCAGATTATCGACAAATGGACCCGCAATGACTGGCTCGAGCCGGCTTTCCTCTTCCCTCGTCCAGTGTTGATTGACAGCATCCGCCTCGAAGGAACCCTCGTCTCTTCCCACAGCTTGGGCGGCACACTCGTGTGCACCGATACGGCCAAACTGGAACTGTCCCCCGATGCTCTGCTGCACTTTGACGGTGTCGCCACTGGCACGCTGCAGCTGGCGCTGGCTGAGGGCGATGCCGTGACCGAGCCTCGTCGCGTGCTGGTTACGCCTGAGCAGCCGATGCTCAAAATTCTTCCTCCCGAGGGTGCCGATTGTATCGTCTGGTATGAAAACGGCGCCTATTGGGTGAAGCCCAATGTCGATCCGCCCTTCCGTGCCACCGTTGCAGGCAATCGCCGTCTCTCCGAGCTTACCTGGACCGATGCCCGCGGCCGTACTGTTCCTTATAAGGTATGGAGTGCGCTTGCCAAATCCCAGCGCAGTGTCGAACTGATGTTGGGCGATGGCGCATCCGTCCTCGCCGTCGATACGGTGCTCCCTGAGCTCTTATCTTTCCTGGTCTCCGCCGAAAAAGACGCGTCGCTGGAAGTGAATGGTGCGGTGCTGACAACGGATGCGCTGTATGTTCGCAGCAACGTCGCCCTTCATCTCTCTGCGCAGAACCTGGTCGCCAACCAGGCCTCGCTGCAGGGCTCTCTCGAACTCTCCTCTGGCACTGGTACAACGGCCTCCCTCCCGATGTCCCTAACGGGTAACGGCACGTTCAGAAAGTCTGGTGACGGCACCCTCGTGCTGATGCCCCAGCCCGCTGCCGAAGAAGGCCGCCTCATTGATGGCGTGACCGTCGAACTTGCTGGTGGCCTCCTCCGCCTCGCTGGCTCCGAGACCATTCCCGTCCCGCAAATCAACCAGGCAACCTTCCGTTTTATGGATGCTGATGGTAATTCCCAGGCCGATGGCCGTTTGGAATCCGCAGGCTGGGTGACATCCCCGATTATGGCTACGTTCACTGTGCCCGAAGGTGTGAAAGAGGCCACCGCCGCAATAAACCTCACCGGTATCGGCGTGGTCCGGAAAAATGGTCCTGGCACCCTGACCCTGTCGCTCGCTGGGCCCGAAGGCGAGGTTGTCCCGTATGCTGGCGAAACGCTGCTCGATGGCGGGACGCTCCGAATCGATGCACGTTCCGCCCTCACGCTGAGCGGTGCAGTCTCCGGCTCTGGCGCACTCGAGTTCTCCGGTGCCCCCGTGACGGTCAGTGCCTACAATACTTATAAGGGAACCTCGCGTCTGCAGCCCCGTGCATCGGTGCGCCTCCTGGGGGATGCCTCCCTAGGCCGCGGAGCCGTCTACCTCAGCGATGGGGCGACCCTGAGCGCCGAGACCGATGCCGACATCGTTCTGTCCGATGTTGTCGCACTCTCCGCAACCGCCTCGCTGTCCAAAACCGGTCCTGGGTCGCTGATGGCAGCTTCCGTCCGCGGCGGTACCGTGGCACTCTCCGGCGGCACCCTTGGTATTGGCCCGTTGATGGATGATTCGCCTGTGCTGACCGCACTGGATGGTGGCATCCTTACGATGGCCTTCGCCGAAGGCAGCAATGTCCGTACCCTAAAGACCACGCTAACCGAGGCTCCCGCCACGCACGCCTTCCGTGTGGTGCGTACTCCTGGCGGCCCCGCCGAAACGCCTCGCCGTACCGAACTGAAAAATGGTACTCTGAATTTCGTCTTTGCCGATGATGGCAATGTTTGGAAAAACCTCGTCGGCGATGGTAAATGGTCGACCCCTGGTAACTGGTCGATGGGGACGGTTCCCAAACCTGGCGACGAAGTCGCCCTGTCTGCGGGTGTCGGCACCCTCGAAATTGATGCCGACAATGTCTCCGTCTCCTCCCTAATAATCATCGGCAGCTACCGTGATGCACTGGTCATTAGCGGAAAGCCTATAACGGTAACCGACAGCCTGCTAGCCAATGCCTCCGTCAAAACCGAGGCATCGGTGCTGCGTCTGCGTGAATCTGCTGACACTTCGTCCGCCTTCTCCGCTTCGGTTTTCGTGGGGGATGGTGCCACCGTGTCCGTAAATGTCGCTTCTGGTGAATGGCCCGTTTCGGATATTAGCGGTAAGGGCCGCTTCGTGAAAACTGGTGCTGGCACTCTGGCCCTGGTCGCCAATCAACGCCTGACCGGCGGGGTCATCCGCGACGGGCTGACCCTCGAAATTGCCGAAGGCGGCCTCCATGTGCTCTCGCCAGACGGAACCGATCCCGTGCTGGCCCATGTGACCCTCGCTTTCGGTGACCGTGCCAGTCGCTTCCAGGCCTCCCGCTGGCTGAATCTTGCTGGGCCGTTGACGGTGAGCACCATTGGTTTTGTCGAACTGGAATCTGACAGCGCTACCCCTATTTCGTTGCATGGCAACGGCTTCCTGGTGAAACGTGGCGCAGGTACGTTTGCCTGGACCGAACGCGATTGCTCCTGCCACGGCGATATCGCTGTGAGTGTCGAAGAGGGTGCCATTGGCCTCATCGGCGACAATGCTGATTTCGGCGGCCGTATCTCTGGTGACGGCCGTGTCCAAATCGTCCGCGGCTCCCTCCGCCTCTCCGGCGAAAATACCCACACTGGCGGCACGGAAGTCCTCGCCGGTGCCACCCTGAACACTACTGTAGCTGGCGACGCCTTGGGCAACGGCCCGCTGATGGGCACGGGTACCCTCGCCGTTCCCCGCAATACGCTGCCTGATGCTGCCCTCTCCAAGCGTCTACAGCAGGCCGACTGGAAGGGCACCTTGTTGCTGGATTACGATGAATCCCAACATGTTGTCAATCTTAATCTTAGTAACTTCTGCAATCGGGCCTCCGCGGTGGCGGTCGCAGGTACGTTGACAGGCTACTTCTATAATGAAGATTACGAGCTCGGCGCCCTGGAACTCCGCGGCACCCTCTCGATTAACAATGGTTACTCCGATCGTATCTATAACTTTGCCGGCGGCCTCCGTGGCAGCGGCCTGCTGAAGACCACTGGCGGACAGACCACCAATATGCTCGTCTCCGGCCCCGCCGACCGATTCAACGGCGCCTTCGATCTCGGCGGCAGTCACTCGGTCATCTTCGGTGCCTCTACCAGCCATCGCAGCCCTGGCTGGATTATCGTCGATAACGGCTACGCCACCAAGGTTGCCGCCGATAAAACGTGGACCGCGACGTGGGTCTATCCCGAATCTACCATCGGCGGTACGGGTAAGATTCTTGATAAGCTCGTCTTCGAAGATGGTGCCATCATCGAAGCCGCCTCCGATGGCTTCTTGAAGCATGGCAAGCGCTGGAATGCTGGCCAGTGCACCATCAAGGGGGCCCTGACTATCCGCTTCCCCGAAGGCACGAAGCTGCCTGCGCTGAACGAATCCGGCCGAAAGGTCCTCGAATCCGAAGTCCCCCTCGTGTTGCCGGATCCGTTCGTCACCACCGTCATTGTCGGCACCGAAACGGTCGCCGCCTCTGCAACAGTCTCGGCCGATGGCCGTTCGCTCTCAGTTCATGCTGTCAGCCTCTATGAAACCGCCGTCGCTGGCGGCAGTGCTCGGTGGGAGAACCTCACGTGGAAGCTCAACGGCACTGGCCCGGCGATGACGTTTGCTGATATCGCCGACCGCAACCATGCTGCCTTCCGCATCACGGCCGCAGACGATGTGCTGCTGCAGGTTTCCGAAAAGATTGCGTGCCACTCCCTGATGACCGCTGGCGAAGGCCGCGTCACGCTCAACTTCGCCGAGTCCATGGTGTCGCGCGATGCTTACGCCTCCATCTCCGCGCTCACTCCGCTCGAGCTGCCCCTCTTCGTCGCTGCCAACAATGTCAGTGCCTTTGATGTGTCGTTGGATGCCCTCCGCTACGGTACAACGGCATTTATCTCCCGCGATGATACTGGCGCCAAGGCGCTCCTCTCCCGCGGAAGTAGTGCACTCAATTCCGACGTGCTTTCTGTCAACTTCGCCGATACTGACCGAATCCCTGACGATAAAAAGGAAGGTTATATCTCCCTCGCCGGCAAATACTGGAATCAGGTCTCCACCTCTTCCGATAGTTCCCCGATGTCCCTGTATTCCGCTGAAACGGGGACATTGATACCTTCCTCGGTGAACGTCCGCTGGGACTCCTCTGGCTTTTGGTTCTACCCGTTCACGGAGGACTATCTGAACAAGTCCTACCTCGATGATAACGGCAAGGATGTCGAAATCGAAGTGACCAACATCCCCGAAGCCTGGACAAACGCCAGTTATTCCATCATTATTTATGCCGTTACCGATATGGAGAGCCAATCCTTTGGTGCCAAGAGTATCGCCTTCCCGAACGGTGCTGGCCAATATGGAACGCCTACGTGGTACACCTACGATTCCAACCGTCGTATTACCGCTGAAGGCAATTCGCCATGGGGGCAGCCGACGAGAAATCGTGAGCGCGGCTTCGATGAAGGCAAAAATATCATCATTGTCCGTAATATCACGGCTCCGGCATTTAAACTCGTCAGCCCTGACGGATGGGGATCCCCGTCGCGCGGCAGCATCTCTGCAATTCAGCTGGTCCAAACCCCCGATAACAGCGCAAGTCTGCCTGTCGATTATGATGCCGTTGCCACTGGTTCCGTCAAATGGAGCGAACTCGCCTGGAAGGCAAACGGTGTCGCTGCCGAAACCCTCCCTGACGATGCGTCCACGTATCTCACCCTCACCGGCGATACAATCCTCGATCTTGAGGGCGCTTCGCCCGTGGCATCGGTCACGGTCAATGGACAGGGGCACCGCCTGATTATCCGAAATGCTGGTGCGTTCGCCCCCATTTGGAATTTCTCCTCGGGTCTGACGCTGGAAATTGCCAACCCCAACAGCGATTCGCTCCCCACGCGTGTCGGCTCCTGGCCCAGCCGAATCCTCTACACCTATGCCTACAACGCTGGAACCGATGGCTATATCGCCCTCGCCGATACAGTGACAGAGTTTAGCGCTGGCTTCGAAGGAACCCTTCGCGCCGCCGCCAATACGCGTACCATCTTCTCTGGTGGTACCGTGAAACCGATCGTTTATGCGGAAGACCGCGGTGTCATCGTCTTTACTGGCGATGTCATCGTCCCCGGAATCACGACCCGTCGCGGCGATATGCTCGATGGCCTCGGTATTGGTAACGGCACCTACATCATCGGCGGGCATGCCCGCGTGGATGTTAACAGGCTCCTCCTTTCCGACGGCTCCGCTGGCCGCACCGCAACCCTCGAACTGAAGGATGATGCCGTCCTTTCCGTGAACGGCACCTCAAACTCCGATACAAATGGAGCCTCCTTTATTCTTGGTCACTGGGCGGGCCCCTCGTTCCTGACAATCCGCGGCCGCGCCCGTCTCCTGGCAGAACATGCGGTCATGCTCGTCGGCCTCACTGGCGCGAAGCAGACCTTCCGTATGGAAGGCGGCGAGGCCCATCTTAAAGGTATCGCCATTTCCAAAAACGCTGGCGGCACGAATGTCTTTGACCTAACGGGTGGACGCCTCTTGCTCGGCTCCGAGGGACTGAAAGCCCACGGACAGCACCGCATGCGTCTGACAATGGGCCGCGAAGCCGCCCTCGGCGCATTCGAAGATTGCCGCTTGGACGGAACTGGCGTAATCTCCTCGCTCTCCCTCCCCGATGGCATGATGACTCTCGGCGGCGGTGACGGTGAACTTTTCCTGAACAGCAACTATTTCTTCGCTGATGCATTCACCAATCTCGTCATCCGCTCCGGCGGTGCGCCGGTGACGGTGCAGAATGTGAAGGCTCGCATCCGCTCGCTACGAATTGAGGAGAAGGCAACACTCCGTGCTGTCCGTACCAGCCTTGACGTCGACACCCTGACCCTCGGCGGAACACTCTTCATGGATGCTCGCGCCGTCCTCGACGCGTTCGCCTTCCGCCCCGAAGGCAAAACCGCGCTGCTGTCCGTCGCATGCGGCTCCACCATGGCCGAGTGTGGCTACCTCTCCGTCTCGGAGGGTATCCCCGCCGACCTGAGCGACATCTTCGTCGAAATGGTCATGAATCCTGACCGCGTGAACGAGGCCTTCCCGCCGATGGTCCCAGTCATTGTTGGCCCGACCCCTGGCGGCAAACCTGTGCTGCGCAGCGTCTCGGTCCGCAACGACACCACAGCCATGAATCCGCCCGAAGCTGTTTACGACCCCGCTGGCCTCATCGGCGACGGTCTCTATCTGAAGCTCTCCGGTGACGGCGTTTCCAAGGCGTATGACGTGACACTGTCCAGCCGTGGCGATCACCGCGTGCGCCAGTCCACCGCGGATACCTATACTTATCAGAGCTTTATCGCCTCCCAGCCCGGTAGCCGCATGGTTATCCCCGATGGCGGTATCCTGCTCGAACAGGCCGCGTTCCGTTCTGGCAGCCGTGGCGCCAGTATCTGTATTCGCGCCGAAGGAACGCACCCCTATACCCTGATGCAGGGCAAATCCTACACCGTGAGCGTCCCCATCACGTTCGACCTCTCGGCCTGGGATCTCTCTGATTTCGTCCGCGGCGCAGTGAAAGACGTCCCCGTCAGCCACTGCCTGATGGCCAGCGCCTTTACTGCGAGTGTCGATCCGTCACACTTCACCCTCAGCCTGGCACGCGGCCAAATCCCCGATGGATTCACCGCAAAAATCGCTGTCACCGCTGATGGTATCTACCTCGTCGTGGCCGCTGACCGTCCCGCCCGTTCCGTCTCCGTCAATCTCACTTCCGGGACGCACCTGCTGCCGATGGAGGAGTCCCGTTTCGGTTACTGGGCTGTGCCGCGCCATGACTGGAACCAGCTCTGCGATGTCTGGATTTCTGACCGACTGGTGATGGCCGGTCGCGGCGGAACCCCCGTCAGCGCCATTGCCGACAATGGTCTGCCCACGCAAATCGACTTCCAGGGCGGCGTGCCGACGGTGAATACCGCCGCATCCGCCGAAGGCCTGACGCGTGTCTTTGCTTCCGACCGCACGCCCCGCACGTTTGCCCTCCGTAACCTCCCCTTCAATCGCTACCGGGTGATTCTGACCTTCGCCGCAGATTACAGTGGCGCAGCGTATGCCCCCATCGTTATCGCTGGCAAAACCTATACGATGGACGGCTCCTACACCCGCTGCAATATCTTCGGCAACGGCGGCACCATCCCGGCCGACCGCGCTTGGGGTCAGACCCAGCCCGCCGAAACCGCCGCAGTTGTCGGCAGCAATACGCTGGTAACGGATGTGCTGACCGGTGCCGATAGCGTGTCGGTCGCCATGCCCGCGCTTAGCTACGGCGACACCTACGCTGGCCTGGCCGCAATTCAGATTGTCGAGGCCTCCGAACCGTCCGCCCTGCCGCCCCCGCGTGCCTATACCCTCGTGCTCGGCCCTGGCGACATCGGAACGGAGGTCGTCCTCACGGATCGTCTGCCCGATTGGGTCTCCGCCACAAATGCCGCGCTGACCGTGTCCGCATCCTCGCAGTTCGAGGGCGCTGTGACACTGAGACTGCCTGCCCGCTTTGAGGCCGAATCCCTCACCTTCGGAGGCATGCTAGACCGCACCTCGCTGACACTCCTCTCCGAAGATGGCGACACCTCCATCGGGAGTATCGATGCTTCTGGTCTGGAAAATCTGACCATGGGCATCATCTGCATCGCAACCGAGTTCCGTCCCGCTGCACGCGTGACCCGCTTCGAGAAGATGTTCGATAATAACAGCAAGCCGTACACGATTGGTGCCAACGAAACCCTCGTACTTGCCGATGGCTCCGATACCACAACCTCGATGGATGTGACCCCTGGCTTCCTGAATATTGATCCCAATAGCACCGGTATTCTCCGCCGCGAGTATGCGGTGCAGGCTGGCGCTGTCGACTTCCCGAACGTGACCTTCGCTTGGCAGCGTTACACCTTCGATGGTGTGGAGTATGATACGACCTCGGCCAACATATTGGTGACGGATGGCGACCGCATCGACCACCCGGCCTATTTCCATCTCAGTCGCACCTCCGCTGACACTCCGTGGTCCTACACTCAGACTGGCGGTGAGGCCTACTACACGCATCCTTCCGATAGTGAAGGCGGTATGCTTATCTGCAACAATGCCGCCACCTCTGGCTGCACGGCCAATATCTCGGTTTCTGGCGGTCTCCTCGAAACCACCGGTATCTGGGCTTGGCAGAACAGAACCAAGGTGAATGTGAACCTCTCTGGCACGGGCCGTCTGCGCCTCGGTCCCATCGGCTTCTCCGCGCACAGCGCCAGCGCCTCCGTTCGCGCCATCCTCTCCGGCGATGCGGTCATCGAAACGACCGCTTCGGTAACGGATGCCAAAAATAGCGCCTCGGTGTCGCTGACCCTCGTTGGTGGTACCCTCCGTGCTCTTAGCGGCACTTCCGAATTCCGTGTCCCGTTGGACTTCGCCGCCCCGGCCGATAAGCCTGCTGTTATCGAACTGCCCGAAGGCGGTCGCATGAAACTCGGCGCCGCTTCGTCCGGCACTGGTGCCGTGCGTGTCGCTTCCGGAACTGTGGCCCTCACCGCAGCGAAAGCCCTCGGCGATGCCGCAGTGACAATCGCCTCTGGGGCTGCCCTCGAATGCGTCGGCACTGGCCGTACGACCGGTTCGGTCACCTTCGAACCCGGCTCCTCCCTTGTGGCCACCAGTTCCGGCTCCAAAACGGTGGTCCTTGGTGATCGCCCGCCCGTCCTGCCCGCCGATAAATCCAGCATGATCTTCATCCTGAACGGTCGATACTACGCCCCCGATCAGGTCAATGTCGCCGGGAATGGCCTTAGCTTCGGCACCCCAGCTCCCGCCGATGCCACCCTGGTTTGGGACCCCGCTGCCAAAACGGGTACCTGGCGCAACGGCCTCGCCGGCGCTTGGTGGAAGGAGAATAAGCGTTATGTTGACGGCGCATCGGTTACCTTCTCCGGTACCCATGCCACGGTGACCGTTTTGGGGCGCGTCGTTCCCGCGTCCGTCCACCTGAATGATGCCGATGGCTTTACGTTCGCCCCCGCAGCGGCCAACGCTGCCGGCGAAATCGATATTTCCGCCATGGGTGCCAAGGCGCTGAATCTCGGCACCGATACGACCTTCGATGTTCCGCTCATTACCGTGGCTCCTGCCAAGGCCTTGACCGTCAACGGCGATGGCAATAGCTACCGTCAGCTCGGTACCCGCCGTGGTGACCGTGTCACGCTCTTCGCTCCGAATAGCCCCCTAAATGAGGCCCAACAGCCAACGTGGTTGCCCGATACCGTCAATGCTATCACCATTGCCCCGCATCCTGGCGAAATCCAGGAACTGCCCCCCGGCCACCAGGCGATGAAAGGCACGGGGACTGTCACCCTCGCCGGCGGCGGCCGGGTAATCTTCCCCGGTATGGTTAACGGCGCGAACTGGAACGGTACCTTCCGCGGCAATTTCATTGTGACGGACGGTAGCCGCGCCGAGTTCACGATGGAACGCGCCGACCACGGGCCCGGCGGCGACGGCAGCCCCTACTTCCGTGACGGTAACGGACAGGCCCTCTGGCGCCGCATCTCGCCCACTGGCGACGATGTCCCCGGCTTCCGCCTGCGCAACGGCGCGACCCTCGATGTCTCCGGCTGCCGCGGCCTTATCGGCAGCTACGCCGATGCGGACGATCCGCGCGTGGTGAACAACCACCCCGTCTTCATCGGGCGCAATGCGACGATGCGTTACAGTTATGCTTCCGACGACAGCCGGATGAACTTCATTCCTTACGGCCACCGCTTCAATGGTGATGGTGCCGTCCTCGATTGCCGCTCCTGCACCTATCTCCGGTATGGTACTGACATGGATGTGGCTGGTATCGGCGACCGTGGCGATCCAACCGAGCCCACGGTCAGCCCCGATGGCAGCCTCCTGACGCAGGGAATCCGTGCCCGCATCATCGGCTCCGTGGCAATCGCCAATCAGGATAAGGGCGATGTGCTCCGCTTGAATGTCGGCGAAGGCTCCGATCTCGAATTCGCTGCAGATATCCTGCGCATGATGAAGTTCGAGAAGAATGGCCCCGGCTCGTTGACACTGACGACCCCCGAGTTTAACGATGTTGTCACCCTGCGTGTCCGCGAAGGTGCCCTCTTCGGTCGCTCCCGCATGATGGCCTTCGGCTCCGAAGTCGTGCTCGACAATGACACCGCCATCGGTCCCGGTATGAACCTGGCGATGCTCCGCTTCAACGGTTCCAATTGCACCCTCTATGCCGATATCTCGGGCAATAGCACCCTCTTTGCCGAAACCGTTGCCTTCGACGGCGGCAATGCCTCCTCCTACCGTATCCGCCCCCTCGGAAACGGTCCCATCCCGCCTGCCCGCGGCCGTGCCCCTATCAAAATCCTCTCGTGGTCGAATGCCATCGGTATCGACTCCGCCTCCTTCAGCTTGGAGAATACCCTCCGTGCTGCTGGCTACGCGCTCGATGTTGCCGAAGACGGACTCTATCTAAAGGAGAGCCAGCGCTGGTACCGCGACCTGACCGACCGCGTCCTAGAGATGCATGACCGTCAGTGGTATGTGCTGGAATGGAATATGCACGATGCCTGGGCTTGCACCAATCTCACCGTGCCCGCCGAGGGCTCTGGTGAGCCGACCCCCGGCGAACAGCTTGCTGCGGCCCCGCGCACCGATTACCTGCCCGATAGCTCCCGCGCTGTCGAGGCCATCTTTGTGGTGCCTTCGGCGGCCCGCCTGCCGCGTGTGCCCTCCTTCCGAATCAAGCTCGACCGCGAGACGCACTTCTCGTCAATCCGCTTCGTTCGCGAGGATACCCTCGAAACCGTGACGCAGGTCGCTGTTTCCTATATCTATGTGCTGACACGTGCCCCGCTCCCCGGTCCCGACGGTACGAAGGCCTATACGTGGGTCTCCTACCTCGCCGTGGAAGGCTCCGTGCCCGCCACCGTCGGTGAGCCCGAAGGTGTTCCCGCTGGCTATGATACCGCCGTGCGCGACCGCACCGTGCTCCTCTACCGCGAAGCCTCCAAGCCATCGGTAAATATCAGCTTCACCGATGGCAGCGAAGGGGCCTCGTCGTACATCTCCGCCACGGATGCGCCCATCGGTGCCGAGCCTTTTGCCGGTGTCTACTGGTCAAATGTCTCCACCGAGCTCTCGCAGGTCGGTGGCACGCAGGATGACTTCCGCCTCTACCGTACCTCGGTGAAGATTAACGGTGCCACCCGCTCCAATGATGGCGCGCGCACCGATATCCTGTCGCTGGATTACATCACCCGCGGCGTGGCGGCCGATCCCTCCCGCCACGCTGGCGGTGAACGCCTAGCCGCCGTCTGGCTGCCCGGTAATGCCGAACATGCCATTCCTGATCAGCTTCTCACCGCTGGCGCGATGGACAAGCCCTTCATGCGCTCCGGCTGGCACCTGAAACTCTCCGCCGTCCCCTTCCGTTCGTACGACCTCTATCTCCTGATGGCTGGCCGCACGGGCGATCGCAGCTACTCTGCGGTCCGCGTGAAGACCGGTGACAGCGCCTGGAAGACGTACACCTTCACCGACGGCTGGGCTGCTCCCGTGGCTCCCGCCGGCATGCGCCCCTGGCCTGGTGTCGGTGTCGGTCCCGCCGGTAGCTTCGTCTCTGGACGCAACCTCCTCCACCTGCGCATCCAGACCGAAACCGCCGCCGATCTCCAAATCTGCTCCGCCGATGCCCGCGAGGATGGCGGTGCGGCGAACGGTGATGCTGCTAATCAGGGCCTCGCTGGTCTCCAGATTGTCAGCTGCGACGGCGCCGTCTACGAAAAGTTCGGTGCCAACGGCGCTTGGTCCGATGCTACTGGCTGGAAACTCGCCAAGAATGATGGCTCCTTCCTCCTCACCTCCTGGAAGAATCCCACGCCCGAAGCCCCGTACTCTGCCGATATCCCTGTGAGCGGCATCTCGCTGAAGGTGGACCGCTTCGTCAGCGTTCCCGCCCTCCGCTTCTTCGGCGAAGGCCGCAGCTTCACCCTCGACGGCACCGAACCGATGCTGCAGGCCGTGACGCTCGACTTCTCCGATGTCGCTGTCAACTCCTCCGTCTCTATCCCCCGCGATATCTTCCTCAATAGCCCGCAGTTCCTGCTGGCTCCTGGAATGCGCATCTCCGTTCCCGAGTCCTCCTCAACGCCGATGGTGAACGATTGGAACTGGGGCTATGCCACTGATAGCAACGGTACTGATGCCTCCTCCAGCGTGCTCCTGCATAAGCAGTTCCCTGGCGACCTCGTCATCACCTCTCCGATGAGGCATGGCGCGATTATCGAAGCCGGGACACTTTGGTTCGATTCGGCGGCAGCGCAGACCAATATCGGTACCTTCTCTGGTGCCGGTACCCTCGGTAAGCGTGGCTCGGGGACCCTCACCCTCACCGGTCCCTTCGCGATGACGGGCCCCGTGCCGTTGCATGTCAGCGGCGGTAAACTCATTATCTCGAGCGGCTTCGACCAGATGGGGAGCGCTGGATCTATGATTGTCGATGGCGGCACGCTCGAGCTCGCCAAGGATCTCAAGATTCCAGACAGTTACCCCGTCGCCGAAGTCTCTAACGGCGGTGTCTTACAGGTCCGTGGTGACTATCCCAAGGGGGCCCGCATCAATCTGCACATGCTCGGAAACGGCACAGCGGACCGTGCGGAAAACTCGGGTAGGGCGGTCGGCTACCTCTTCAATGACCTTATCGTCTCCGGTCGTAACAATGTTATCAATACGCATAGCAATGGATACGGCGGTGCAGGTATCGGCTTCACCAATAAATTCCAACTGTTGCCTAATTCCGAACTCACGTTGGGCGGCGGCGATTCTGGTTTCCGCGTTTTAAACGGCTGGATGGACATCGCTGACGGCGCCACGCTGGTGACCCGGCGTCCAATCGGCCGCGGCAACTCGAGCGGCTACGCTAGCGAATGGGATTTGATGACCAAGGTGGGTGCTGGCCGTTGGCGTGTCCAGTACCTCCCCTCCGCTAAGGGCGACTCCGCCTGGGGTATCAAACTCGATATCCGTGGCGGCGAAGTCTCCGTCGAAACAGGGGACTCGTTCAACCCGCAAAGAGGCCCCTTGCCGTGGCACGTCTTCGACGGTGCCACCCTCTCGGGGTACTCGGCCTTCAATGACAATGTATTGCTCACCTTCGACTCTGGCTCCATCCTCCGCAATGGTATCCGCGAGGATTCTACCCGCGGCGGCCTCTCGCTCCAGGGCGGCAAGACCGCATTTGCCTCGTCGCCCTCCGGCGATACGGTCCACAATATGATCTTCGACCTCCGTAACAGCTCGCCCCTGACCTTCAATGGGAAGGGACCTTCCGTGCACGGCAACGGCATTCTGCGCATCACGCTCGAACACCCCGAGGCCTTCCGCGGTGCCCGCCGTCTGATCAAGTGGCCCCAGGGGCAGGCCCCGAATGCCTGGAAGAAGATGGACAATATCGTCTCCTCGCAGGTCGTCGCCCTCGATGCGAAGTTTGAAATCCGCAACGAAGCCGATAATGCTGGCCTCTGGATTGTCCCCGCTGAGACCCGCTACCTCTCGCAGGATGTCTCCGGCAAGTGGTCCCAGAAGTCCACCTGGAAGTTGAAGGATGTCCCTGTCGAATTCCCGCGCTATGAGGAAGTGTCAAGCGCCAAGATTGTCGCTAAGTCGGTAGATGTCCGCATCGCATCCGACGAAGTCGAATCTAGCGCGACGGAGGTGCACCCTTGGAAGATGGGCGCCCTCGTGCTCAATACCGAAGCTCACGACATCCGCTTGGTCCGCGATACCGATACCGATGGCAAGCCGGTCGAGAGCCCGCTCGCCCTCAGCTCCGCCCTCTGGAAACAGGGCGCGGGCACGGCGACCGTGAACGTGCCGATGATCTTCGGCGGGCGCACTGCCGGCGTGTCGGTCACGGTTGACCGCGGTATCCTCTGCTTCGCCGACCCCGTACAGCAGATGACGCGTACCAACTATGACGATCTCTCCGCCAAGGTGAATGCTTCGGCCGAAATCGCCTCCGGTGCCATCCTCCGTTACACCGCGGTGACCGATGCCCTGCGCGATGGTTGCCAAGTCTTCACCGGCCCCCTCTCTGGTTCCGGCATCTTTGAGCTCGAACAGCCCGCTCCCGAAGAGGGCATGCCCGAGCACAAAACCCTTGTCGAACTCGGCGGTGCCGCAGAATCTACCGCCAGCTTCCGCGTCCGTCGCGGTACGCTGCGCCTCTCTGGTGCCCGCAATAGTGTCAGCATGCCCGCCAAACGCCGCATCGATGTGGCCGCCGACGGCGCACAGCTTGTGCTCGCCAGCGAATGGGCCTTCGGCGGTGGACGCGATACGGTCCTCAGCCTCCTCCCCTCCGCCGTCGAAGACTACACGCCGCTCATGGTTCAGGCGGGTCGAGAAGTCGCCCGCATCCGCGGTACCATCTCGCTCGACCGCTCCACGGACACCCCCGCCGATGCCCGCCTCGCTGCCATCGGTGGTGATACCATGAACCTCGATGACGATATCACCTTCAGCATCGCCGAAGGCAATACCCTCACCATCAACGCCAATATCGGCTCGGTGAAGGATAGCGAAAAGCATCCCACGCTGACCAAGACCGGCAAGGGCACCCTCGCTATCATCGGGAACTACGCCACCGATGCGGATGTCACCGTCGCGGCGGGTACCCTCCGTTTCGGTAATGGCAACGTCTCTGAAACAGCCGCCTCCGCGGCGACTGGCTCCCTCACGGTCAAGGAAAGGGCGATCCTCCGCCTGGCGGATGGGCTCAATGTCTTCGACCCCACCGATGGCGCCCGCCTCACCATGCACAGCGGTTCAATCCTGCTGCTCGGTGCCGAAGGCTCCGAAGTGGTCAATGCCGATGTCACCCTCGAAGATGGTGTCACCTTGAGACTCGAATCGGCTGCCACCACCTTCCCGAATGCCCTGCTCACCCTCGGCGAACGTGCCTCCCTGCGCCGTAATGGTGTCATCGTGGTGGATCTCGATGTCTTCGATATCGGGAAAATTCCCGAGACGCTCGACCGCCTGCCTATCATCAGCCTCGCGGCCGACAGCCCCGTCTTTGGCGCTGGCACCTTCGTTCTCGGCGGCAAAAAGCAGGCCGAATGGGCCAAGGCCGGTTGGTCGCTCGAAGTGACCCGCACCTCCGTCGCCATGGTCTACTTCGGCGGTTCTTCCGCCTATACCTGGGCTGGCGGAAAGGATAATGGCAACTGGATGTCCGAAAACTGGAGCACCGCGACGGCGAAGGACGAAGCTGGAAACTTGGTCGCCACCGTGTGGCCTGCCAATGATGGCGCCACCCCCGAGGAGCAGTACTCGGTCAAACTCACCGATATGAGCCCCCTCGATGGAGGTGTCTACATCCCCGCAGCCAACCGAACCATCGCCGATAATCCCGATAAGGGCATCCGCACAATCCGGGCGCTCTGGGCCAATATCTCCGATGATACCCAGACAACGGCATCTGGAGACTACACCTTCACCGCCGAACGTCCCGATCAGGATCTCTACATCAATGGCGAAATCCTCAAGAGCGGCTCGGCCGATCTAATCTTCCGCCGTCCCGTTCGCACCGAATCCGAAGCTGGCGCCCTGCGCCTCTTCGGCGGTACCGTCGATTTCGGCAGCTCGCTGACCTCGCTCGGCCGCAGCCGCAATTACGGCCTGCCAATCACCTTCGGTGGCGGTGCGGTTCTGCGCTTCTCCGGCGCGGGCGAACAGACCCTCAGCGGAATCATCGATGCTGGCGAAGGCTCTGGCGCTATCGAACGCACTGGTCGCGGCCGCCTGAACCTCGATACCCCCATCGATGTGCTCACCAGCCTCAGCGTCACCGGTGCTACCGTGGCCCTCCGTCAGCGAAACCTCTACGGGCTGGATGTTCCCGTTACCCTGACGACCGCCGAAGACAACAGCGAAGCTTCGCTCGAAATCGCCTCCGACTACGCCAGCCCAGGTGCCGTCTGCATGAAGGTCAATGCCGATGCCGCTGCCCCTGACGGTGTCCTCGGCTGGCAGGCAGATTTTGGCGGTATCTCCGCTGAGCAGATGCGCCTTGGCCGCCCCAACGGCCTCGCCGCCGAACGCTACGCCTACAACGTGAAGGCCCTGCGCTACGCGCCGAAGTCCGGCCACCTGGTCCTCAGCCCCGTTCCCGGTATTCTGCCCGAAACCGCCGAACTCCGCCTCGCCGGCGGTGCCACGGAGGCCACGGCCCTCTGGCTCGGCTCCGAAAACGAAAACGGCCGCCGCCCCCTGGTTGTCGGCTCCCTCACAGGGACCGGCTGCATCGGTGTCGAACCGACTGCCGATAACAGCAATGCCCCCTGGCGTGATACCCGCGTGCTCACCGTCGCCCTCGAATCCGGCTCCGAGACCGCCTTTGGCGGCAGCTTCGCCGGTGCGGTCACCGCTGATGGCCACGCCATCACTGCGGGGCTCAGCCTCATCAACCGCAATCCCGCCGGTGATATGGCCACCTTCCGCTATCAGGGCATCTCCGATGACAGCCACCTCGGAACCCTCGCAATCGGTCCCGCCGTCAATGCTGAAGTTAGCGGCACCTGGAGCGGCAGCGTAAGCCTCGCCTCCGGCGCACTGCTCAGCGGTAACGGTACCTTCGGTAACGAACATACGCAGTTCAGCCTTGTCGATGGCGCGACCCTCTCGGCCTCCGCCCTCGGCTCCCGCGAAATCGAAAACGGCGCCATCGTCCGCGAAGTCATTCCTACCGAAATGAATATCCGCGGTACCCTGAAGGTCTCCGCCGATGCAACCCTGAAGGTCCTCGTGCGTACCGATAAAGCCACCAAGGCCCCCTGGGTCTCCTGCATCAATGTCGATAACCTCGTCGTGCCCTCCGCTATCGCCGATAGCGATGCCATGCACTTCAATATCGTTATCGATGTCGAAAAGGGAACCCTCGGCGCTTCCACCAAAATCCTCGGCTGGAAACGCCATAGCGGCCTCCGTATCGGCATCCGACCCGAAGATATCACCCTCATTCGGGCCGATGGCGATACCGATACCTACGACTTCCGTGTCGAACAGCGCGGCGACGGACTCTACCTCGTCCGGGCCAAATCCCGCTTCTGGATGATCGTACGGTAAACGGATTCCCCATCACCCTCAAAAAACGGACAGCTTCGGCTGTCCGTTTTTTTACCCCTACAGGCTCCTGAATCGCACGAATTGTAAAAATATGCATAAAAGTCTATCAATTAGGCTTTTCAAAGGAGAATTTCCTGTGCTACCATACGCAGTATTCAATGGGTTTTGGCATGTTGCCTTGTAACCCCTTCCAAGAAAGGAACATTGTCATGGCTTACAAAATTACCGATGCTTGCGTTTCCTGCGGCACTTGCGCTGGCGAATGCCCCGTTGAGGCTATCTCCATGGGCGAAGCTCACTACGAAATCGACCCCGCTAAGTGCGTCTCCTGCGGCACCTGCGCTGGTGCCTGCCCGATGGAAGCCATCACCGAGGAATAAAATCGATTCCCCGATATCCAAAAAAGAGAGCTTCGGCCTACGCCGGGGCTCCTTTTTTTACCCATACGCCGCGCACCCCATCTGCGCATGCCCAATACATTCCCGCCAAACATCAACGCCTCCCTTTCCCGCGCACGACGAGGAGCTTGTCGCTATACCTCTACAGACTCCTGGGTAAAAATAATTCACGTCGATTTCCGCTGTTTTACACCAAATTTCATCGATTTTCAGATGTTTTCTGCCATTTTGACAGCAAAATCGCCCTCTGGCAACATTACTGCATATGCAGCCGCCCTTCAGGTAGATTAAAAAGTTGCACACGCTCATAGGAATATGATATATTAATGACTCTTTCCCGCGTGGGAGAGAAGAACACATGAACAACCCGGACGCTTAACCACCTCCGTTTTGCCTGATTTCCGGCCGCTCGGCGGCCACCGAAACGTAGGAGCGCGTCCGTCCAAAGAAAGCTACAAGCCACATGGCTATTCGCAAGCCCCAGAAGACGGTCGAGAAGACCGGTGCCCTCTATGATGAACTCCGTGCCGCTCTCGAGCAGCAGAACTCTGTGCCCTCTCCCGGCACCATCGTCAAGGGCAAGGTCACCGGTAAGCGCGGTAACGAAGTCCTCGTCGACATCGGCTGCAAGAGCGCCGGTTCCGTCAGCGCCAATGAATTCGAAGATATCGAAGCTGTCAATGTTGGCGATGAATTCGATGTCCTCCTGATCGATCTCGAGGGTGAAAACGGCATGGTCGTCGTCTCCAAGCGCCAGGCCGATGAAAAAATCCGCTGGGAAGCCGTTCTCGCCAAGTACAAAGAAGGCGACACCGTCTCCGGCGTTATCCGCAGCAAGGTCCGCGGCGGCATGATCGTTGCCGTCGATGGCGTCGATGCCTTCCTGCCTGGCTCCCAGGTGGATGTCAATCCTTCCCGCGACCTCGATATCTACATCTCCGACGAAGCTCAGGATTTCAAGATCATCAAGATCTCCGACGAGCGTCGTAACATCATCGTCTCCCGTCGCGAGCTCCTCGAAGCTCAGATGGCCGAGAAGAAGCACGCCCTCCTCGAAACCCTCCAGAAGGGTCAGATCGTCCACGGCAAGGTCAAGAATATCACCGATTTCGGCGCCTTCGTCGACCTCGACGGCATGGATGGCCTCCTGCACATCACCGATATGAGCTGGGGCCGCATCAAGCACCCGTCCGAGCTCCTCAAGGTCGGTCAGGAACTCGATGTCATGATCCTCGATGTGGATCTGGAACGCGAGCGCGTCTCCCTCGGCCTCAAGCAGGCCCAGAACAACCCCTGGGACGACATCGAAACCCGCTACCCCGTCGGCTCCCGCCTGCGCGGCAAGGTGGTCAATCTCGCCCCCTACGGCGCCTTCATCGAACTCGAGCCCGGCATCGAAGGCCTCGTCCACGTCTCCGAATTCAGCTGGACCAAGCGCATTGCCCGCGCCTCCGACGTCCTCAGCATCGGTGACGAAGTCGACGTCGTCGTCCTCAACATCGACGCTCAGAGCCAGAAGATCGCCCTCGGCATCCGTCAGACCGAAGCCAACCCCTGGGACACCGTCCAGGATCGTTATCCTGTCGGCTCCCGCATCTCCGGCAAGGTCCGCAACTTCACCACCTACGGCGCGTTCGTCGAGATGGAAGAAGGCATCGACGGTATGATTCACGTCTCCGATATGTCCTGGACCCGCAAGATTAATCACCCCTCCGAAGTCCTTCAGAAGGGCCAGACGGTCGAAGCCATCGTCCTCGAAATCGACGCCGCCAACCAGCGCATCTCCCTCGGCCTCAAGCAGGCCCAGACCGATCCCTGGAGCTCCATCGCTTCCACCTACCAGATCGGCCAGATCGTCAAGGGCAAGGTCTCCAAGATCGCTTCCTTCGGCGCCTTCGTCGAACTCGAAGACGGCGTGGACGGCCTCGTGCACATCTCCCAGATCTCCGATCAGCACATCGAGAAGGTCAAGGATGCCCTCAAGGTTGGTCAGGAAGTCGAAGCCCGCATCGTCAAGATTGATCGCGACGAACGCCGCATCGGCCTCTCCATCAAGGCTGTGACCATGGATGAAGGCGAAATCGCTCGCCTCACCGCCGAAGCCGACACCGACGTCGCCGCCGCTGCTGCTCCTCTCGGCTCCTTCGCCAACGCCTTCGAAGAAGCCTTCGCTTCCACCGAAGAATGGCAGCCCGGCCAGAACTAAGCCCCTGCGCGCTCCGCGCAATCGCTTAGTAAAGCAAAAAAAGAGCCCCGCACTCCGCGGGGCTCTTTTTTTGCCCCCGCGCCTTCGTCGCCAGGCTAGTCTCTGTAGATTGCGCAGCTTCCCGTTTTTATCTGCCGCTTTATGGAGCACTTCGGGTTACCGCCACAGTGCAGCGTTGTTTCTCAGATGGCATAGCTATCTTTGCCAACCCCGTCAGCGTTCTTTGGGGACATTATGTAAGATCCCGAGAGATTGTCATCGACGATGCTGAACGGAGGCACCCACATTGCCGAACAGTCCTCTTGCGTTCAGCACACAGGAAGGCCGCCGCCCGCATTCGATACGACGCTTTTTTTGTTGCGCACTGCAAGAAAAATGTATTGCGGTCCGTGCGGTTATGGTATCATCGTATTACCGTCGTTTACGTGAGTCAGACATCGCTGCACAAGGGGACCGCTATGGATAATACGCCGAACACGCCGAACAATCCCAATAAAACGCCAGTGGAAGAAGGCCTCGCGGCTGTCATGGCCGGCTTTACGCCGAAGGTGCGGCGGACGATGGCGTGGATTGCAGTCACAATCAACCTGATTATGGTTGTCGTGTTTTGTTATAAAATCGACTTCGTCCCGTGGCGCGATGTGCATCCGCTGGCGTGGATGCGCAGCGATTACACCGAACAGGTGACCTTTGTTCGGATGGAACCGCCTGCCCACCGGCATTACCGGCTGATTACGGATGACGGCCGGACGATCAACTACGATGAGCACCCGCGGGCCTTCGTGGAGCTCATCAATCACGGGTTCCCGTACACGACAACGGTCAGACTGCGCAAGGAGGACGGTTATCCGGTGGTGAGGACCTTCCTTTTCCCGGTCGTGACTCTCGGCATCCACTTGGCCCTGCTTGTGTTGGGTGTGCAGTTTGTGCGCGGCCGGCATGGGACTACCGAGGAGACGACGGATAATCGGCGGCGCTTTATGCGAAACCGACTGATTGCTCAGTGCCTGCTGTTGCTTGTGGGCAATTGGCTGATTACGCAGTGGATGGTATGGTCCCCGTGGCTGCTCGTGGGACTGGGTCCCATTGCGGCGAATGCCGCCAGGTTTTCCAAGCGGATGGGGCTTACGTTCGCTGTGTGGGGCGTCTTTTTTATGATGTACCCCGTCTCGGTGGCTGTGCAGGCGTTGGCCCCCATCCTGCTGCCGGGCGAGGAGGTGATTGCAACGCCGGTAACATATTATGAAGAGGTGCGGCACGAGGAGGTGCATCAGAAATCGGCGCGTTGGGGGTATGACGAATGCGTCTATTCGTCTCTGCTCTCTTATCCCTGGAAGGGCAAAACCCGCTACTTCTACACCGAACTGGAGGAACTGCTCTGGGGCCCGCGCAAATATATCAGACTGTCCTATTTCCGGCAGGATATCGACTATATCAAACAGCTGAAGACCAAGCGCCTCCCGCTGGTGGTCCGTACCATCGCCGGTACCCCGGTCGCCTCGCTGCCAAAACGCATCTTGAAGGAACGGCAGTACCTTAAGAAATCGGCCTTCCTCGCCGTCTTTCCGCTCGCGTTCGCACTTATAACCCTCTTCCTCTACCGCTCCTACCTCAAAAATCCGGGACCTTTGTCCAAGCAGGCATAACTGTCCGCAGACCGCGATGCTGTCCCGTTGGGAACGGATAACGAAAGGCTCTTCGTGCTGACGAATGGACGAAATGATGGAGACCTTCCTGGTCTTACGCCTAAAATACAAGTGTATTACTGACAACGAGCTGCTTAAACGAAGCTGTTTTCGTGAGAGCCCTGTGGCGGCCCCCCCCCCCGCCATCCTTTATCGTTCATCGTTTATCATTCATCGGCACGACGTGTCTAAAAAAGAGCGGCTCCGTGGGGCGTCGCTCTTTTCGATGGGGCCGAGGCCTTCAGCTGTGGCCGAGCCCCGCGCGCCCGCAGCCTTCTTCGCGCCCGCGGCCGTGCCTCTGTGCGGGGGCGGGCCTTTTGCGGGCGCTGGGGGCTTTTTTGCTTTTGCAGATGTGCGTAAATATGATAGAATAGGGGGCGTTTATTATCTTTCAACCCATTTCATGGAGTAACAGCGATGAAGCAGTATAAAGTCGGTTTGGTCGGCATCGGTGCGGTTGGCACGGAAATGATCAAGATTCTCCGTCAGCGCAATTTCCCCGCTTCCGAAATCCGCGTGCTTGCGACCCGTGAGCGTGACGAAGAGATTGCCGGCGAAACCTTCCACGTGCTTGCCACGACCCCCGAGGCGTTTGAGGATTTGGATATTGTTCTCTTTGCTGGTACGGAGGGCTCGAAGGGTGCTTCGCGCATGTGGGGTCAGGTGGCCATTGACCACGGTGCCATTGTGATTGACAACGGCGATGACTTCCGCATGAAGGATGATGTGCCGCTGGTGATTCCCGAAATCAATGGGGATGCCATGGAAGCCATGGTTCGCAAGGGGAGCCGCTTTATTGCCAATCCGAACTGCTCGACCATCATCACGCTCATGGGGATTGCCGCGCTTCATCGCGTGAATCCGTTGCGTCATATGACGGCGGTGACCTTCCAGTCTGTCTCTGGTGCTGGTCGTGCGGCCATCAATGAGCTTGAGACGCAGCTGAAGCAGGTGTCTAATGGTGAGCCGACGGAGCCTAAGGCCTTTGCCCACCAGATTGTTTCCAACGTGATTCCGCAGATTGGCGGCGCCAAGCCCGAGATGCCTGGCTTTACCTCGGAAGAAGCGAAGCTGACGTTTGAGAGCCGTAAGATTCTCGGTGCTCCTGAGCTGCGTATCGCCTGCACCTGCGTGCGCGTGCCTGTGTTTTACGCGCACAGCATCGCCGTGCATGCCACCTTTGAGCGTCCCTTCACCGTTGCTGAGATGCGCGATATCTTCAGCAAGGCCCCTGGTGTGGATTTGATTGATGACCTCGGCGCTGCGGCCTATCCTATGCCGCTGAATGCTGGCGGCAAGGATAATGTGGCCATCGGCCGTATCCGTATCGATCCTTCGGAGGAGAACGGTGTGGCGCTGTGGTGCTCGGGTGACAATATCCGCAAGGGTGCTGCGCTCAACGCTGTGCAGATTGCTGAAGAGCTCGTCCGCCGCGAACTGGTCTGAGTCTTTTACTGAAAGGTCGTAACATGTCCGAACTTTGCCCTTGCGGTTCTGAAAAGCCGTTGTGCGAATGCTGCGGTCCGCTGATGGACCGCGCGCTGAAGGCTCCCACCGCCGAAGCGCTGATGCGTG
>SAMEA104404103__coassemble_579_pt1 | contig 26081 bp, 20 predicted proteins | sample SAMEA104404103__metabat2_low_PE_034 | metagenome-assembled genome bin SAMEA104404103 (sample SAMEA104404103) | Balaenoptera acutorostrata | reverse complement strand
GGAGGAAACAGGGGCCAAAAAAGGCGCGATGACAGCTACGAACGACTGATTTTGCGGGCTTTCGTTGGAATCGCCCTCATTCACAGCCCTCCCCTACCCCACCATCAGCCTGCCGCCTTCTAACGCGCGGACTAACGCGCGGACACCCTCCCGCGCAAAGAGATAGATTGCGCCGCACACGCACGGGACATGCGAAACCGGGGACTTATAGGACGGACTTACGCCTCGCGGGCGTAGCCTTCGCACGAGGCCTTTGTTGCCGCCGAACGGCGGGGCACCGTCAGGAGACGGCGGATTGACAGGAAATGCGGGTGGAACGGAAGTGCCGCGGAGAAGACTCGGGTTTGGTATACTGATGTTTTCTTTAAACGAAGGAGGGTATTCATGCGTCTGACGGCACTCATTCTGGCAACCATACTGTCTTTATCGGGTGTATTTGCGAAGCCAGCCCACCGGGGGCTGATGATTGACACGTCGCGTCATTTTCCATCGGTAACCGAGTTGACGGCGTTGCTGCCGGAGCTTCGGGCTGCGGATATCAATGTGCTGCACCTTCATCTGACGGATGGTCCTGGCTGGCGGTTTGAATCGAAGGTTTATCCCCGGCTGACCTCTGTGGGGGCTTGGCGCGTGGATAAAACGGATCGCCCCTGGAACTGGCGGGCGACCGAATTTCGCACGCCGGCCGAAGCGCGGCCTGGCGAGAAGATTTATGGCGGTTTTTACACGCAGGCCGATTGCCGGAAGTTATCGGAAGAAGCGAAGAAGTATGGTATCCGTCTGATTCCTGAGATTGACATTCCGGGGCATGCCGCAGCGTTGATGCGGGCGTATCCGGCCTTGGCCTGTCCTACGAACCGTGACCCGAAGGCGTGGTTTCACGGCAAAGATGTTCTCTGCGTGGGTAATCCTGAGACCCTGAAGCTGATTGACACCGTCATCGGTGAACTCTGCGAGGCCTTTCCTGGGGCGCCTATTCACATTGGCTGCGATGAAGTGCCCACGATGACGTGGGATACCTGTCCCCTCTGTAAGAACCCGGCGGTGCGCAAAGTCTTTTATACGGCTGTCATTGACTGCGTTCGCCGGCGCGGGCGCGAGGTGTTTGCCTGGGACGATCTCCGTTCGGCGGGGATTCCGACGGACGGCGTGACGCTAACGTGCTGGCACGACGATGCCGCGTTGCGTCCGCAGGATATTGCCTGTCCTTACAGTTTCTGTTATCTGGACCAGCCCACCTCGGTCCGGCGTCTGCCCTTCTGGCGGATTCCGACGGGTTGCCGTGGCTGGCAGTTAAATCTCTGGACCGAAGAGATGCCCACGCGGGCCATTCGCACGGCCCGCATTCGTGCGGGACTCAACGGTCTGAACGCCGCGTGCCGCGCGGCAGTCCCTCAAACGAAAGCCCAAGCGCAATGACACCTTCCTCCCATACGCCCCCTGCGGGCGAACGTCTCCAAAACATTCTGGCCGCCCGTGGCATTGCCTCCCGGCGCGGCGCTGCCGACATCATCCGCGCAGGCCGCGTGACGGTGAACGGCGAAACGATTACCGAGCCTGGCTTTCGCGTAACCGCCGATGCCGACCTGTTGCTTGACGGCAACGAAATTTCCGCCGAGCCCGAGGAGCGCCACACTTATATTTATAACAAGCCCGCTGGCGAAGTGTCGTCTACTGACGGACAGGGCGCGCGCACGGTGCTCGATATCTTTGCTGGTCTACCATACCGTTTGGTTCCGGTAGGCCGTTTAGACAAGGACAGCGAAGGTCTGCTACTGATTTCCAATGACGGCGATCTGATTCAACATCTGACGCATCCTCGCTATGCGCACACCAAGACGTATGAAGTGTATGTGGATTTGCAGCCGACACAGGAACAGATGGAAACGTTGCGCAGTCCGCTGACGCTGGAGGGGTATACCATCCGTCCCGTCCCCGTGGAGCGTTTGGATAGTCGGCGGTTGAAATTTGTACTGAGCGAAGGCCGCCATCGTCAAATCCGCCTAATGTGCGAACAGGCTGGTCTGCGCGTACAGCGGTTGCGCCGCGTGGAGCTGTCTGGATTGGCACTGGGCAATCTGCGCGTCGGCCGTTACCGCGAGCTGACCCCGCAGGAAATTACCCGACTTCTGCAGCCGCATCCGGGGCCCATCCAGCGCAGACAGCCTGCTCTGGCACCGCGCGGCGCTTCAGAGCATCCCACCCCGCATCACGGAGGCAAACCGGCATTCGGCAAGCCGACCCGTTTTGACGGACGGCGCAACGCGCCGCGTTTTGACGGGCGCCGGAGCGGAGACCGCCAGGAACGTTACAGCGATGAGCGCCGCGACACTCCGTCGTTTGACGGACGGCGCAACGCGCCGCGTTTTGACGGGCGGCGCGACACCTCTCGCTTCAACGAGCGTGCAGGGAATCGTACCGGCGACCGCTTTGGCAACCGCACTGACACGCCTCGAAGCGGGCGCGGATACGGCTCCCGACGCGGTTCGTTCCGCCATTCATAAAGCGTTATCCCACAGCATCTGGCCCCGTCGAAACCGCGCACTACGAACGCGGGGACGGCGGACAGTGTTTTTTCGCAATTTACGCATACAGGCTTGCCTTTTCTGCCTGAATGTGTTATTTTGATTGAATCCCTTTTTTCAACCCTACAGAAGGATAGTTTATGGCAAGTGATGATGCGATTGAAGTCAACGGCGTGGTCGTGAAGGTACTCCCTGCGACGATGTACCGCGTCCGTCTGGAAAACGGCCACGAAGTGTTGGCCCACATCTCTGGAAAAATGCGCAAGTTCTTCATCAAGATCGCCGCTGGCGACAAGGTGACGCTCGAAATTTCCCCCTACGACCTGACGAAGGGCCGTATCATTTACCGTCACAAAGCCTGACACGTCCATGCTTCGGCGCCTTCGTTTTCTTCTTGCTGGGCTGCTGTGCGTCTGTGCGCTATGGCTGCAGGCTGCAGACATCGCGGTTGTATACGCGGAACAGTCCATTGCGGAAGGCGAGCGCCGTTTCGCGAAATCCCTCGCGGCGCATGTGCAGCGCTGGTACCGGCAGGCCGGCATTGATGCGGATTTGATTCCCGACCGCGCCCTAGCTGGACGCAGTGTTTACCGATTTGCGGTATTGGTAGACTGCTACACGCCGCCGGCCTCGGTTGTCGAAGCGGTTCGGCGGCGGATGAGCAGCGGCACGAAATTTGCTGTCTGTTATTCGGGATCCGACTCACTAGCCCGGCTATTCGGGTTATCGGTCGGCACCTATGTCCGCGACACTGAAGGCCGCTGGAGCAACATGGCCTTCGGGGACCGCCGTCCACAGGGGGCTCCAGCTCATGTACTGCAGACCAGCACCAATCTTTACACCGTCCGTTCCGTCAGTACTGGGACCGTTCCGATGGCATATTGGCAGGACCGCACAGGAGCCGCCACGGACGTTGCCTGGTGGAAAACCGCTGGCGGGCACTACTGGATGACCCATATTCTAACGGCGGATGGCGACGAAGGTGCCAAACAGCAGCTATTGCTTGCGCTGGCAGCCCCGTCCGTACCTGGTGTGTGGTCCGCTGCTGCCAAACACCGTTACGAAGCCGCGGCCCGTCCGCTGACGGATGGGTCGCTCATCGGCCGCATTCGATTGCTCCCCAAACATTCTCCGCGCAGGATACAGATGGAGCGACTGTTGACGCAGGTACGCGAACAACAGCAGCGTGCTGGTACGCTCCTGCATGCCAACACCTTTTCGGCCTATCGAGCAGTCTGCGACCTCGAATCCATGACCGCCCGCCTGTACGGGATGACCTATTGGTCGCGTCCTGGCGAAACGGTTGCCGTTTGGGACCACTCAGGGCGCGGGCTGTATCCCGGCAACTGGGAAAAGACGGCCGCGATGCTAGCGGCCCACGGCATTACCGATTTATATGTGAATGTTGCGGGTGCCGCCTTTGCGCGGTATCCATCCAAGATTCTACCGGTCAAAACGACAGAAAACTGCATCGCCACGGCCCTAGCGGCCTGTCGGCGTCACAACATCCGCTTCCACGCCTGGGTGCTGGGATTTTCCTGTTCACTGGCCGATGCTGCGACGATGGCCAAATTCCGGTCGAACGGCTGGCTACTGCAGGAGGCCGACGGACGTGAAGCGCCGTGGCTCGACCCGACGCATCCAGGTGTCCGCAACTATCTGCTATCCATCATCCGCGAGCTGGCGGCGTACCGTCCCGATGGCATCCATCTGGATTTCATCCGTTATCCGAGTCTGCGCCAGAGTCTCGGGCCCCGCATTCGGGAGCGTTTCCGAGCTCATGGCGGAAAAACTGTCGGCTGGCCCGACTGCATCACAGAAGCGGACGGGGCCTCGCGTCGCAGTTTTCTGCGCTGGCGTGCAGCCCGTATTACCGACACAGTCCAGAGCATCCGGCGCACGCTACGTGCGCAATCGCCAAGCATCCGGCTCTCCGCTGCGGTCTTCGGGAAATATCCAGCTTGCATCGACAGCGTGGGGCAGGATTGGCTTTCCTGGCTGCGCATCGGCCTCATTGATACCGCCGCGCCGATGAACTACACGGAAGATTTGGAGCGTCTTCGCGACTGGCTAGGCACCCAGACCGCCGACCCAAGGATTGCCCCGCGAATTATCTGCGGCATCGGTGTCACGGCCTCCGAAAGCCGCCTCAGTGCGGTGGACGTGCTACGCCAGACGGAGATCGCCCGCAACGCCAAGTGCGGCGGTATTGCGCTGTTCGACCTCGACGAGTTTCTGCGCCTGACCATTCTCCCCGTGCTTTCCGAAGGAATCACCAAATGAGGCGCTGCGCGCCTGATGAATGATGATTAACGAACACTAAATGATTTTGTGTGGGCTGCGCCCACTCAACTCCTTTTCAACACAAAAAGAGTTCAACCATGAGCACCGCATTCGACCCCATCCGTCCCGTTATTGACTCCTGGTTACGCAACCGTTGCGAACACCACAGCGTTGTGACAGATGTCAAAGACTACTATTACTGCGACTTCCGACTCAATGCCCGCGTCACCGGTGCTATTGAGTTCATCGACACCACCGATCTTCAGCCCTTTGGACGCAATACCATCGCAGTGAGCCTGCATCTCGAAACCGCCCCCATCTCGGGATCGGACGAAGCCTACCAGCTCCTCTGCGTGGCGGAAATGTTCGACTGCGGCATCACCCTCGTCTGCAAGGGCGATCCCGAAGAGCGCATTCTGGCCCTGCAGTACAAGTGCCCCGCCACGGAGATTACGGACGAACGCCTGACCGCCATCACGGAAAATCTGCTCCGTCACAAGCACTTCATCGAAGAGTAAAAAGGCACCGCGCGCATGATAACCGATGAATACTGAATAACAAATGATTGTGGGCGGGATGTGCGCACACGGCATTTGCATCATTTCTCCCGCGCCCGCCCCTGACAACGGCCGATACCCACGGGCTGCAGTCTGGCATTCCTCCTTTTGATTTATCGTTCATCGCGCCTCATTCTTCGGCACATCGTTCCTCTAAGCGCCCTCTACTGTAGGCACTGCAGAAAAAACCGCCGTCTCTATTTCTGGGGACGGCGGTTTTCTGTATACTGTAGGGTAGTCTTTCGGCCCCTGCTTCAGCAGCCGTCTTCGGAGTCTCACGGAGGATTAATTCATGAAGCCGACATCCTTTTTCCTCGCCGCCGCAGCGGGTTTGCTCGTTGCGGGTATCCCCCCAATGCTATCCGCCGCCCCACTGCCAACCGAACAGCCCGCCGCTGTCTCCCTGCGGACAATCACTGACCTCAACCAAGGCTGGCGGTTCATACAGAAAGACCTTTCCGAAGCGCTTCAGCCAGGCTTCGATGACAGCGGTCTGCGTCTACTCAATCTTCCGCACGACTGGACCGTCGAAGGCGATTATTCCCCGGACAATCCCAGCGGTGGCTCCTGTGGGTATCTACCGGGCGGCATCGGCATTTACCGCAAAACCGTCGTTTTTCCTAAGGCGCAGTTCAGCAACGGACGCCGCCTATGGCTGGAATTTGACGGCGTTTTCCGAAACAGCGATGTGTATGTCAACGGAAAGCACATGGGCCGCCGCGACTACGGCTGGATTTCCTTCGGTTATGACATCACCGATGCGCTGAAGCCAGACGGCACTGCGAACATTGCCGTACGCGTGGACAACCGTCTCGAACCAGCGGCCCGCTGGTATACGGGCTCGGGCATCTATGCCGATGTCACCGCCATCTCGCTCGCGCCACTGCATATTGCCCGCCATGGTCTCTATATCACGACCCCCGAAATTTCCGAAACACGTGCCTCAATCCGCATTGCTGCCGAACTCAGCGCCGACGCGTCCGATGCCCGTCTAGAGTACACGGTGCTCTCCCCCGAAGGGAAGACCGTTGCTGCGGCCTCCGCCCAACCTGGAGCGCCCCTACTTCTGTCACTCCCGAAGCCCAGCCTCTGGTCCCCCGACACGCCGGCCCTCTACACGCTAAAGGCCACCCTGCTCCAAAACAACCGTCCCACCGACACACTGACCCAGCGCTTCGGTATCCGTTCGCTCCGCTTCGATGCCAAGGAAGGCTTCTTTTTGAACGGTATCGGCACCAAACTGCGCGGCGTAGCGGACCACTGGGCCGTCGGCGCACTGGGTGCCGCCGTTCCGAAAAATGTAATGCGCAGTCGTATCCTTCAGTTAAAACGTATGGGATGCAATGCCATCCGCACCGCACACAATCCGCGCCCTCCCTTCTTCTACGACCTCTGCGACGAACTTGGCATGCTGGTGATGAACGAAATGTTCGATGGCTGGCACGGCAAGGCGAAGCACGACTATGGCCGTTACAGCTTTACGCAAGACTGGGAAAAGGATATCACCGAATGGGTCAAGCGCGACCGCAGTCATCCCTCCGTCATTCTCTGGAGCATCGGCAACGAAACGGGGCTGCGCGATATCAACGGCATTGCCCAACACATCACCTCCCTTGACAACTCCCGGGCCACCACCGGCGGCGGCGTGACGGTCGGCGTCGATGTCGTCGGCATCAACGGTCCCAGCGAAGATATCGATTTCCAGCAGCCCGACCCCACCCGTCCCTTTGTCGCCACCGAAGCCCCCCACACCTGGCAAGTGCGCGGTATGTACGAAACCCAGACCTGGTACCGCGACGGCCCCGGCAAGCGCGTCGTCAAAACCCCCAACCTCACCCCCACCGAAATCTTCAGCTACGACTGGGAGGAACATCCCCGCTACAAACGCGGCCTCCAGTCCTCGTACGACAATGCCTACGTGCGCACCCCTGCCCGTTACAACTGGGCCGTCACCCGCGACACCCCCTGGCGTATGGGCGAATTCCGCTGGACTGGCTACGACTACCTTGGCGAGGCCTCCTACGTCAGCGGCGGTTACCCCTACAAGCTCTTCACCTCCGGTGCCATCGACTGCGCCAACTTCGAGAAAGACCTCTACTACCTCTATCAGAGCCAGTGGACCTCCCCCGCCACCGCCCCGATGGTGCACATACTCCCTTCTTGGACCCACCCCACCATGAAGCCTGGCACCAACATCCCGGTCTGGGTCTACTCCAATTGCGAAACCGTCGAACTCTTCAAAGACGGCCAATCTTTGGGCAAAGTCACCCGCGGTCCGACCGCCCAGCGTCCCTGGGATAAAATGCAGTTCGCGTGGCTCATTCCCTGGGCCCCTGGCACACTAAAAGCCGTCGGAAGCCGTCCTGACGGAAAACCCGTCGCAGAGGAAACCATCCGGACCGCTGGCGCTCCGGCCGACCTGCACCTCTCTGCCGCCTCCCGTGGCTGCATGCCCGCCAATCCATACCACGTGGAAGAAGTCACCCTCCGCCTCACGGATACCGACGGCAATTTCTATCCTTATGGAGAAAACCGCACCTACGTCGCCGTTACAGGCCCCGCCTCGATCAAAGCCATTGATAGCGGTAGCCCCGTGGATGTGGAGCGCCATGCCTTCACGGATAACCGCCGGGCCTTCATGGGCCTGAACAAAGTCTTCGTACAGGCCGAAGCCAACGATGCCCCCGTCCTTCTCTCCGCTGGTGCCATCCTCGGTGAGCGCCGCAGTCTCACCTCCGACATCGTCACCATCAGGGTCGGCCAACTCCCCCTGCGCGGCACCCCAGTACGCCCCCCTATCCAGATTACCTACACCCTGGACGGCTCCGAACCGACCGCCGCATCCCGCCCCTACACCACCGCCCTGAAAATCCGCCAGGGCACCACCGTCCGAGCCCTGGTGCTGAGCGACGGCAAACCGCTCTTCTCCATGACCGAAACCTTCGGTCCGGACCGCGGTCTCTGCTGGAACACAGTCGAAACCTCCGCCACCGCGGAGCCCCCCGCTGCGAATCTAAGCAAGGCCCCTTCGGTCATCCTGCAGCCCGCCTGCATCGGTAAAAATACCCGCATCGGTTTAACCCCCAACAATCGCGAAGTCCGCCTGTACGACACCGAACACATTGGCCCCTATGCTTTCTGGCACGTCGTCGACCTCCCCAATGGCAGCGCCTGTCTCGTCAGCCACCGCGAAAAGAAGTACCTCGCCGTCCGCAACGGCAGCCTCGTCCTGACCCGCCGCCCCTCCAAACAGACAGAGTGGAACATCAACGGCGACCGCGAAGGCTTTGATTACATCCAGCATCGCACCACCGGCAAACGACTCGGCCTCAGCCCAGATGCCAAAACGCTTATCCTCCTACCAGGCTCCTATGGTAAGGATGACGATTTTTCCGCCAACCGCGCCTATTGGCACCTCGTGCCCGTCAATAAAGCGCGACAATGAGAAAACAACACCGAACAGTGCCCTCAGGATGCGCCTGACAGCCCCCTACATTCCGTCCCAAGCCCCGCACCGCGCGGGGCTTTTTTATTGAAAACATCGTGCCGGTGAAGAATGAAAAATGCGGGCCACAAGGCCCCACCTGAGGCATCTTCAACAAACATCGGTCACCGATTGGGATAGCATATTCGATGGGTTTCTATTCATATACTACATAGTATATGCAGTGGATACTACATAGTATACACACTGAATACTACATAGGATATATAATCGATGCTACGTAGCATCCTCACTTAATACTACATAGTATATGATCTCAATACTACATAGGATACATATGTTATACAATGTAGTATTTTTAATACATCGCTATAATGCACTCCGAGAAGTCTATGGCGTTCTAAGCACTTCGTGCTGATATTAACCCCACGTCCTCACCTATGGCACCTTCATGATGAACCAACGTCGCGAACAGAATCATTGATGGCACTTCGCGTCGACGAATAATGAAGATTGGGTGTGACCACTACCGATGCATCGACTGGCGAGACTAACGCCATCGCTGATGGCGACAAACTGCCCCCGAAACATCGTCGCCACGTGCAACAGACTCCTAGGAGCCTGTAGGAGTATATCTACGAGCTGCAGAAAGCGCCTTAAACGTACATCAACTTCGGCTTTTTCAGTTATGCAGGGGCCACTACACGCCTTCTACATCCTCATGTCTGCCCATTTCCTTCACTTTTTTCGCCTTTCGCATCTATACCCCTATAGACTCCGAGCGGTTCCTTCTTTCTCATTTAGAAAGACCCAGAAGAATGCATAGAACGTATCTATTAGGTATTTTTAATTAATGTTATAATAATATAATATAATTAGGAAAAAGCATATTAAAACAGATACAATCCAACCCATCAGTGGATAACGGCCCAGGTGCTGCGGGAAAAAAGTTAAACGCGTTTAAATTATGCTTGACATAGACCTTAGCACTGGCTAATATAAGCCCTGTTTTTACCCAAACCCTCGTCCTTCCGGATCCCCCAAGCGCCGATATCGGCGGACGAATACAAGACGCAGACAGGAAATAATCATGAACCCCTTCCTTTTACCTGACACCCGGAAGGAACTTCTCGAGAAGCTCTCCGCGAAAAGCGCAGCCCCCCATGGAGCCATGGGCGGACAGATGTTCAAAGGTCCCGAAATCGACGCAGAGCAGGCTTGGCTCAGCTGCCGTCAGACGCCTGGCATGCGTCACGTTCTCTATGTACATGTACCGTTCTGCGTTGCCCGCTGCGCCTTTTGTGGCTTCTACTCCAACAAGTGCGACGATGCCACGATGGAGGATTACACCAATCTGCTGATTCGCGAAATGAAGCGCGAGGCGGACCGCAAGGTCTTCACCGAGCCCATTTCCGTGGTATTCTTCGGCGGCGGCACGCCGACGGCGCTCTCGGCCAAATGTCTCTACCGCGTTATCCGTTTTCTTTATGACAATTTCCCGCTGACGGACGATGTGGAATTCACGATTGAAGGGCGCATCTACGCATTCGACGACGACCGTGTAAAGGCCTGCATCGATGCGGGTGCCAACCGTTTTTCCTTTGGTATTCAATCCTTCCAGACCCACATCCGTCAGAGCATGGGGCGCCGCAACACCCGCGAAGAAATTCTGTCCCGCCTGGCCCGCATCCGTGACATCGCTGGGGACAAGACGGCGCTGGTGGCCGACCTCATCTACGGCTTCCCGAACCAGGATCAGGAAGCATGGATTGACGAAAACATCCGCATTGCTCACGAAGAATCCGTACTTGACGGCATGGATCTTTACTCTTTGAAAGTTTTCCCGACGGCTCCCATTGCCAAGATGATGACCGCTGGTCACGGGAATGTCAACTGGGGTGAAGAAGAGCGCATCATGCGTCACGCCTCTGGTTGCCAGTGGCTCGCCGATCACGGCTGGACGCAAATCAGCAACAAGCACTGGCGCCGTTCCCCCGTAGAGCGCAATCGCTACAACACCTGGGTGCCCGAAGGCTCCGACATGATTCAGTTCGGCGGCGGTGCTGGCGGAAGCCTCGGCGAGTACTCGTTCATGCAGTCCAATGATCTCGATTTCTACCGCGGCAAAGTCGAAGCCGGCCTCAAGCCGATTGCCATGTGCAGCAAACGCCCCGCCAACGATGACCCGCGCATGCAGAAGTTCGGCAAAATTACATTAGGTACCTTCGACACTGGCGATTTTCCCGAGATTGACTTCTCTGAACTAGCGGCCAACTGGACAGCGGCTGGCGTTTGGATGCCTTACGGCAAGGGCGTGTACCGCCTGACCCGTACGGGTGAGTACTACGAACCCAAGCTCTCGTCGCTTCTGCGCGGCTTTGTCTTCTCTGGCATGGGCAATCGGTAATAGGGAGCAGTGAACCGTGAACAGTTTCGGGTGGGCGTTCCCCACACCCTGATGTCCCCCTCACGGTTCACCAGTTCCAACGAAAAGTACGTACATGAGCACTAAAAAAGCGCAGTTTTACTGGAACAGCGAGGCCCTCATCGTCGTCGGGCTCTTCACGGCGCTGAGCAAGGTAATCTCACTGATGATTACCGTCATCGGCGGCGGGATGAATCCGGTGACGATTTTGCTAAAAAACGGGCTGGCCACGGCACTGCTGGTGGTAATGGTTGCGAAGGTCCGCAAATTCGGTATACTGGCGCTTTACACGCTGGTATCGCAAGCCATCGGGTTTCTGATGACGGGCGGCGGCATGAGCTTCATGATTCCCTTCTATCTGCTGTCGGCACTGATTAGCGACACGGTGATTGCGCTAACTGGCGGCTACAAACGGCTGACATCCGTCCTGCTAGGCGTGATGGTCTACGATTTGCTGGGCCGTGTTCTAACGCTGTCATTCAGCTACCTGACGGTGCGCGAAAACATCGGCATGTTCTGGATGGCTGCGGCGATGATAGCGCTTAGTTATCCGGGCTGTCTGCTCATCGGTCTGCCCTTCGGCGCAAAATTCGTAAAGGAGCTCCGCCATGCCGGGATTATCCGCGAAGTTTGATCCAGACCGCGTGGTCCCAGCCGACCCGCTGGACATCCGCACCCGCGTGCTGATTTCCCTGTTTGTCGGCACCGCTGCGATTTACATCAGCGGCACGGGTCCGCTCCTGCTGCTGAGCCTCGCCACGGCTTACTACGTAGCGCGCAGCGGCAGTCTGAAAATCATCTTGGTCACCTACGCGTTCGTAACGCTGATGTGCCTCTTCTCGCTGGCGTTCATCTTCGGCACGCCGGCACTGGTCGGACTCTTCTCACCAGCGGCGGGCGAGAACATGAAGAACTTTCTGATTGACGACAACTTCCACACGCCCTTCCTGCGAATGATACCGTCGGTCAACGTGGTTCTGGCCATTGGCATGAACTTCCAGGTCCAGCGCTTCGTCGGGGCCATGAAGAGCATCCACCTGCCGCGCATTGTCTTCCTGCCGATGATGGTCTTCTGCCGCTTCATCCCCGAATTTGTGGCAACCATCCGCCAGCTGCACGATGCCGTTCTCATGCGCGGCTTCTCGATGTCCTTCGGCAGCGCCCTCATCCATCCCGTCAAATCCATCCGCCTGACGATTATTCCGCTGGCCGTACGGACCCTGCGCATCGCAGACAACCTCTCCATGGTCGCGGAAATGAAGCGCATCGGCTACGCCAAACGCCCCACCCAGTTCCGCCGGCTCCACTTCCGTCCCCTTGACTTCCGCGTCCTTGCCGCCTTCTTCGTCATCAGCGTTGCGGCCGTCATCTGGCAGCAGATTATCGGCACGCCGACGGAAACCCGCCTCGAGCAGCTCTGGGCGCACGACGATTACCGCCCCACGCGCAAACTCCACCTCGCTGGCGAAACCACCGCCGTCAAAATAATTCGCCCTGGCACCCGCAATCCCGACCCCACGGGCCCGGACTTCCTGAACGCCGAGGCGCTCATCGACGGCCAAACGGTTCGCGGCGATATCGAGCTCACCGTCTTCCCCACCGCCTGGGATAAACTGCAGCTCCGCGACAATCCCAAGTTTGCCAACGTCCGCTTCTACATCACCTGGTTCGGCATCCCCAAAGCCAAAACCCTCTCCGAAGACATCCGGTTCATCTCCCTGCGCACCGCCGTGCCAAGTAACTTCGACTTCACCGACCTCTCCAACCCAATCGGCTCCAAAAAGAAAAAGGCCCATATGCCCAGCTTCGGCGCTGCACCCCCCCCGCATGAGGAGGCCTCCAAATGAGCACCCATACGCCCATCCTCCTTGCCGAACACCTCACCTACACCTACCCCTTCCAAAAGAAACCAGCGCTGCACGATATCTCCTTCTCGCTGAAACGCGGCGAAGCCCTGCTGATTACTGGCCCCAGTGGCTGCGGCAAATCAACCCTGCTGCGCATCCTCAATGGACTCATTCCCGAGCACTTCAAAGGCACCCTTGAAGGTCGCCTCGTTCTCAACGGGGACGAAGGCCCCCTGCCCATGGCAACCGTTTCGCGCACCGTCGGCACCGTGCTCCAAAACCCCGATGAACAGTTCATGTCCACTACCGTCCAGGAAGAAGTGGCCATCGCGCTGGAGTGGCAGTGCATTGAACGAGAGGATATGTGCGAACGCGTCGGCAGAGCGCTCCGCGTCCTCGACCTTACGCGACTGGCGGAGCGCTCCGTCTTCAACCTCTCCTCTGGCGAAAAGCAAAAATGCGTCCTTGCTGCAACGCTGGCAGCCAAGGCCGACATCATCGTCATGGACGAGCCCACCGCCAATCTTTCCCCAGAGGCCACCGAAGATCTAGCCAAACTCTGCTTGGAACTCAAGAAGCAGGGCGTGACCCTCATCATCGTAGACCACCGCCTCTACTGGCTGCGCGGCGTCCTCGACCACCTCATTGTGCTCAACCGCGGACGCGCCGTCTTCACCCAGTCCAAGCTTAACGAGACCGACCTGCTCGACATGCTAGAAACCAACGGCAGCCTCCGTAGCTGGGGACTGCGTCGTGTTAGCGTACACCGCCCCGAACTCGAAGAGGTTGGCACCCACGGCGATGGCGTCATCTCCGTCACAGACATGACCTTCCGCCACTCCAAAAAATCCCCTTATCTCTTTAAGCATTTCAATTTGACCCTTCCTCGGGCCGCGGTAACGGTGGTGGTGGGTGCGAACGGCGCAGGCAAAACCACCCTAGCACGCCTGCTCTGCGGGCTTAGTAGGCCCGAATCTGGCACCATCCGTTACAACGGCCATTCCCTTCGCCGAAAAGAACGCCGCGAAAAGGCCGCCTTCGTCATGCAGCAGACTGAGGTACAGCTCTACATGCGCACCGTCATGGAAGAACTCCTAACCTCCGCCCCCCGTGGCATGCCCCGCGCCGAACGTGAAACCCAAGCCCGCCGCTGGCTCAAACGCTTCCGCCTATCCCCGTTGGCCGACCGCCATCCGCAGTCTCTCTCTGGTGGCGAAAAACAGCGACTGGTCATCGCCTGCGCCCTCATGAAACAGCCCGAACTACTCATCCTCGACGAACCCACCTCCGGCCTTGACGGACGCAATATGGGCGTCATCGCAGAAGAACTCGAACACTTTGTCCACAACGGCGGCACCGCCCTCACCATCACCCACGACCTGGAGCTGCTGGAACGCATCGCCGCCTACCGACTCACCATCTCTCCGGAGAGGACAGGCCTCACCGAAGAAGATATCCATAACGAAAGGAACGCTCAATGAAAGCGCTTGTTGTTTATTCCACGCTGACTGGCAACACCAAAAAAGTCGCCGAAGCCGTCGCCAAAGCCTTCCCCGAAGGCACCGAATGCGTCCGCATTCAGGATGCCCCCGCCCCTGACGGCTATGATGTCATCGCCCTCGGCTTCTGGGTCGACAAGGGCCATGCCGACGATACCGCTGCCGAATACATGAAGAAAATCACAGGCAAGAAAATCTTCACCTTTTTCACCCTCGGCGCCTACCCCGACGGCGAGCACGCCAAAAAGTGCGCCGCCTCCGCTGGTCCCTTCTACGGCGAAGGCAATACCGACCTCGGCATCTGGTGGTGCCAGGGTGCCATCGATCCCAAGCTGATTGAAATGATGAAGAAAATGCCCGCCGGCGGTCCCCACTCCCCCACCCCAGAAGCCCTTAAGCGCTGGGATGATGCTTCACACCACCCCGATGCCGCCGACCTCGAAGCCGCCACCGCCGCTGCCAAAAAGGCCGTCGAAGGCCTCTTCTGAGCCTCACCGCGCAGCTCCCCAACCCACGAACTGCCAACGATAAAAGCGCCCGCACGCCAATCCGTGCGGGCGCTTTTTGCACCTCCTCATTGGAATCTGTGGCGGCCAAATGTGCGAAAACAATAAAACACCGCCCCCAGTAACGCTCTCAGTGCTTCATTTTCAGCAATGACGCGTATGTCGCCACCAAATCAAGCGCGCCCCCCCATTTGCCGCAGTCAATCCCATTGTGCAGAAGGGGCCCGCCCCCAAAAGCCCCGGACAGCTACCGCCCCGGCCACATGCCAAGCCCTCACGCAAAAAAACGACATCGCCCGATATTTCATCTGATTTTTTTCCATCTTCCCCGCTCAATGTTGTAAATATAACCATAATCAACCTGGAGCGTCCACAAAAACAAAAACATATAACTACGCATATAGACAGTCACTTCTTATTATTGCTGAAAGAAATTCACAAATAGGCATCAAGCTTCAATATAGATAACAAAAAAATTATTAAAGGGATATAATAATTTATTAGACACACCTTACATCTCGTGCTATAATAGGCGGCACTTATTCGGGAAACTTTCGAGTTTTCCAAGGATTTTCTTCTCCTGCACGGGTGTGCACGAGGGGCAATTTCCAGGAAAGCCTGCCTTCATCAGGAAAAACCACAGGCTTCTCAAAGAACCCCGCCTCCGCAACATAGAGGCGGACTTCAGGACACAAAAAATGAATATCCGTAAAAACCTCAAAAAGGGCTTCACGCTCGTTGAACTCCTGGTCGTCGTTGCCATCATCGCCATCATTGGTGCTGGCGTCGCCGTAACCTACCGCAACCTAACCGACAAAGCCGAAACCTCGATGGAGATTTCCGACTGCGCCATCCTCACCAAGACCATCTCCCACTGGTCTGCCATTAACAACGGCAATCTGCCGAATGAATTGGATACGCTTGTGGACGAGAATGGCAAGTTTTACTCGCAGATGATTGGTGAAGAAATGGGAGTACCGGCATCTGGTGTGACTGGCAGCGCTGGTGTCTCTGGTCCCATCGGCTATACGGCCATGGTCCAGGATGCTCCCGACGAGGTAGTGGCCACCTTACGTGCTGGCGGCCTGCGTTTGGCCTACAAGCACCTGTCTACGGCAACGGTCGCCAATGACTCGACCTTTGAAGGCGGCATAATGGGCGCGAATGTCGATACGACGAAAACGGCCGTGCTGATGCAGACATCGACCAAAGATGATCGTCTTGATGCACAAGCGCTTGTCGATAGCGATTTAGCTAGCGATATTGCCGAATGGCTGGCAGATGAAAGCAACGCTGGACAGAAATATAAGCTCGGCACACAGGGAACTTCTGGTGCGGACATTACCCTGAGCGACGAGTCGATGTTCAAGGGTGAATATGCATCGGTTGCCGACTACAACAAGGAAAAGCAGTTAGCGCAGCGTGTAGTCAACACCAGCTCGGACGGCAAGGTTCGCCTGGCATTCGTCTATCCTGGTGCAGGTGCCCAGATAACGATGGGCCCGATGGGCAAACAGACGATGGCCATGAACCAGACCGACAAAATTATCACCAACGCCGGTTTGTTGCCTGAAGATATCGAAGATCCGACCAATATGAGGGCATGGAAGCAAGGACGCAATGGCGCAACCTATATCGGCGACAAGCGTTACTACCTCGTAGTAATGGGCATCGGACGTTTCGCCTCCATTTACGGCGGCAAATCGGTCCGCGTTGATGTGCCAGCTTATGGCAAGCGCTCTGGTCAGTCCGAGGCCTCCTACAACCGTTATCTCGCGGTCATCCGCGTGCCGACCACTGGCTACGATTCCATGACCGGCAAGGGAGAGAAGCCCTCCGTGGTTGCCGTACTGACGCCAGAAGGCTACTCCGCAGCCTCCCTGCGTGATAAGCTGATTCAGGATGATGAAAATATGAAGGACTAATCCTCCTTTGCTGCCGACTCCGTCCTTCGGGACGGGGCGGCGGTTTTGCGACGGCCCCCGGCGCCAGATGTTCGTCGGAGCTACCCGCTTTTTTGCAGCAAACATTTCTTTGCCACGGTACGTCCGTGTAAGATATGTTACAATCGTTGCTTACAAGCAAAAAAGGACTGGGTATCAACTATGAACATCTACGCAAAAGCGAAACGGGGCTTCACCCTAGTTGAACTATTGGTGGTCGTCGCGATCATTGCGATTATCGGGGCTGGCGTTGCCGTTACCTATCGCAATATGACGGAAAAGGCAGCCATCGCGATGGAAATTTCCGACTGTGCCATTCTTCAGAAGGCCATTTCCCACTGGTCGGCCGTCAACAACGGCAAGCTGCCGAATCATCTGGATTTATTGGCGGACACCGACGGCAACTTCTACTCGAAGATGCGAGACGATGACGGCAAATTTGGGATGAATGGTCAAGGCAGCTGGAATCGGTATGACCGCGGTCTTTGGGGTCCGATTGGTTATACCGCAATGCTGCGCGAATGTCCGCCCCCAGTGCTGGATGCGTTGCGTAGCGCAGGGCTGACCATTGCTTACCGGCATGTGGCCGATGCGCCCAATGCCAACGATTCCACCTTCACCACCAATATGATGAAGAGCGGTGTCGATGTGAAGGATACCATTCTGGCACTGGAAAATGTGCCCCAAAAGACGCTGGAGGCCGCCGCTGCGGTCCGCGATTTTGACTGGCCCGAGGATAATCAGGTCGAGGTAGGCGGGACGAGATATCCCATCGACTCCGACCATCCCCTGCCGGTCCTGGGCTGGACCCCTCTGGTCGGTCCCTTTGAAAAGAGCGCTTACACCTCGAAGGATCAATGGCTGGCGGATAAGCGCATCGCCGAGGCCCTCCTGGGCAGCCGCGGCGTCAACGGCGACATCAAGCTCGCCTTCGTCTATCCCGGCGGCGGTGCCCGCATGATGGGAATGGATATGCCCATGAACCTCACCCAGAGCCTAATCTCGACGGTGGGCCTGACGCCCGAAGACGTGGCGGTACCAGACCGAAGCGATTGGACACAAGACCGCTTTAGCGGGAAGTGGTCCTACACCGGCAAGGGACGGTACTTCTTGGTGGTGATGGGACTCGGACGATTTGCGTCGGTCTTCGGCGGCAAAGCGGTCCGTGTGGATTTGCCGGCGTACGGTAAGCGCGAGGCACAGAAAGAGTCGGTGTACAGCCGTTACCTGCTGCTAATCCGCGTACCGGCCTCTGGATACGACACCGCAACGGGTGTCGGCGAAAAGGCTTCCGTGGCTGCGGTACTCACCCCGCAGGGTTACACGGCAGCAGCCCTGCGCGATTACTACATCGCCGCAGAAGAAAACCTAAAGGACTGATATGCGTAAACTCGGTTTTACCCTGGTTGAACTGCTGGTTGTCGTCGCGCTGGTCGCCATCATCGGCGCCGGCGTGGCGGTGACTTACGGACGTAAGATAGTGGATGATGCAAACTATCGCATGACGCTGCATGAGCAGGGCCAGCTGCGCGAGGCATTCACCAAGTTTTATGCCGACAACGGCCGAGTTCTCTCGGGTAATCTGAAGGATACAGACAAGGACCTTCTGCCAACCTCCAACTTTAAAAACACCTTCACCGAATCCAAGGCGAAGGACTACATCGATCGCCATCCTACCCGCTACGGGATGCTCGAGCTGCTGGAGCGCTACGGTCTCTGGTGTCTACTGCGCCCCGAGGCCGCCGAGAAAAAGAACGGTACCAAGCGCGAAACGTTTGTGATCTTCCCGGTCTTCAATCCCGATATCGGCGAAGGTTGGCAGGGGCCTTATCTACGCAGCGACAGCATTCGCCCTTACTATGAAAAATCCTTTACCGACGGTCTACTGCCGGATGCCGCCGCGACGGATGCCTCCTCACAGTACGCCAAGGGCGATTTAATTTTCCCGCAGCTGGGCCACCGCCTCACGGATACGGGCATCTATTGGATTGTCTACTTCGAGCACTGCGTGGACCGCAATGATACGAAGGAACCTGTTTATCGCCGTCTATTGCTCATCAGCGGTCGCAATGACAGCATGCTCGACACCCCCGAAAAGCGCCGCCTCTTTGCAGGCAACCAGCGTAAACGTCCGAATGATACTGTATCGAAGACGATTTTGGAGGCCAACGATGCCTATCCGCTCGATTTATCTACGGGCCGCATCCTGCCGGCGGACGACACGTATGGCTTCTTCATCACTGAGCTGATGAATCTTGATTCCTGGGAGCGCTGAGATGACACGCCACCTCAAACAGGGCATGACCTTGGTCGAACTGCTGATTGTCCTGACAATTCTAGCAGGGTTGGTAACAGCGGTTTCAGTCTCCTCCGCCAGCATGCAGGACCGCCGTCGGGCAAACGAGACCGAACGGCAGGGAACCGCGATTGCCGATGCCTGGAGCCGCAGCGAAGGCCTCAGCTTTGTCTCTGACTTCGGCGAAGCGCCCAATGATATCGGCAAACTACAACTCCTCTTTCGGAAGGATTATGCCGGCAAGCTCGAGATTAACGGCACCCAGCAGGCGAAGCGTCCCGATGTCGGCTTTAAGGCCTCGCTCATCCGTCAGGCACCTGCCTTTACCCTGCTGACAGCGAAGGTGACCGACCTCCCCCCGGCGAATGATACCTCTCTGGCCGGCGCGTTGCCGACAACGAATCTAACACTGAACAATCTACCTCCCGTAACCCTCGGCGGCGGTTGGCGTGGCCCCTACTGCACCGAAAAACTTCCCCTCTCAGCTGATGTGGCAACGGATGCCTTCGGCGGCGCATGGCATCTGCAGTCCGAAGACGGTACCGACGTGTCGACGCAGGCCCAAGCTGGCAAAGCACCCGTCACGCTGATTTCCTATGCTGCCGACCGTATGAAAGACGGGATTCCCGCACCTACCGACTGGAAAAATCGCGACCGCCGCTTTGTGCTAAAAGCGCCGAATCCGACGCTCTCGGTGGATGTGGATATCGATAGCAGTGTCGATGTGTCGAAGCTGACGACCTATGTCTATGTTTACGGCCCCAAGGTCACCTGGCCTGCAATCGGTGCGGCTGCGGATACGAATCCGACAGTAGCCCTACAGTGCGTGGGTTATGCGTTTCCAAGCAACACCTCGGGATTGGTCTCCGGGAAGGAGCTAACCATCGGCCAGCGCACAGTCTTTGTTTGGTCGAAATCGACGGACGGCACGTATTACTACATCCCGCCGCGCACGATGAATCTAACATCTGGCAACAACACCCTGAAGGGGACGCTGAGGAAGGCGAACTGATGAGCGACAAGAAAGCGACGAAAGGCGCTGACCGCGCCGTATTGATTCATGACGGAGAACGCTGGCTGCTGTATCCCGCTGGCTCGGCGGCACCAGTAGCCTCTGAACCCGGCTCGGGCTCAGCGCTGCCGCAGGGAGTCCAGGAAGCACTCCACCATTTGGCCGTCACTCGGGTGCGGCTACTCCTGGCTGGTGAGGTGTGCCGTCCGGACATTGTGCTGCCACCGCGCATTTCCTATGACGAAGTGTCGGCACTCGTAACACAGGAAGTAGGCGATCTATCTGGTGACGATGCGTCGGCCTTTGTCTGCGCAGGCGCTCCGTTGCTCTGGCCCGGCGCGACAAAATCCGCGCTACTGGCGGGTGTCTTTGCGACAGAACGCATTGCTGCGCTAAAAGAAACGCTCGCCTCCATTGGCATCGACTTTGACGGCGTGGCCTCGTTGGCGCTGGCCTGTATGGCCGTTGGTCTGGAAAAGATGTCGAAATCGTCCGCCATGCTGATTGTCGGGCTTGGATCTGCACTCGCAGTTCCGTTAGCCAAGGCCAAACCGCCGCATGATGGGCCGCAACCCTTCTCGGGCGGCACACGCCATCTAGCAGCGGATGCTGAGGGCTGGACAGCCCGGTTCCGCCGACATATCCGCTTTTTTGACCGCGATCAGCCGCTGACGGTGCTGGTGCAGTCCCCTTCCGACCCAGGCATTGAAACGGTACTCCGACAGAGCTGCGGCTTCTCCGATGTGCGCCTGGCAGACCGCGGACAGCTTTTTGCCGAGGCAGCGCGTCTGACGTTGGCCTCGAAGTGCAACCGCATTGACAGCCGTCTACCGGTGGCCAACCCCTACGAACCGCGCAAACGCTTCAGCCACGCCTGGATTGTCGTGCCGTCGCTGCTGATTCTGGCTGTGCCATTTGCCGCCAAGGCCTGTCTCGAACACCGGTATACACAGCGCACGGCCAACCTGCAAGCGCAGATTGCCCAGCTGGAACCCACTGAACAGCGGATTCAATCCGCCGAACGTGCCATGAAACGTGCGAAACAGGCCTTTGACAGCGATGCCGCGGCCCGTCACCGCATGGCAGAATGTCGACGCCCGCTGGCAGCAGCCGTGCAGGTGGCCTACTTCTTCTGCCGCTATTCGGGCAGCACCGTGCTGCTCCACGAACTGAAGGAACAGAACGGTGTCGTGCGCGTAAAGGGCATCTACTCCGATCCCGAGGACGGGTTGCGTCTCAACGGTCACTTGACAGCCTTTGCCAAACGCACAGGGCTGCGCATCCTAAAAAATACAACTGGCATCGAGAAGGACGAAGAAGGGATGCCGGCATCGCAGTTTGAAATTCTGCTAGATTACAGCAACATGACCATGGGTGGAGGTGTGCAATGAATCTGTCGCTTGCAAAAACCAACAGCTGGCATTGGCTAGCCGCAGCTGTCATCGTGGCTGCCGGTGCTGCGGTTTGGTTGTGGATTGACCACGTGTCCCCAGCTATCCGGCAGCAGAACTTCCGCGAACGGCAGCTGCAGGTGCGGCTGAGCGGACTGCAGATGCTGGATATATCGCAGGCGGAGCGTCTGCGCGAAGAAGAAAAAAACTGGCAGAAACGCCGAACGGAAGCTACGGAGGCCTATAATCAGCTCGGCATCGAGCAACTGCCTGCCTCGTCCGAAGCGGCCTTTGCGCTCAAGAACCGCATCGATGCTGCTCTCGCGGCCCGCGGTCTTCGGGTGATTGCCAACGAAATCGCGATCGACTCACTTCAAAACTCCAGTGCTGTAGATGCCACCAAAGGCACACAAAAGGACACCTCAATGCCGTCGCTCTGGACATCGGCTCCGCCCTACCCAACGGATGAGTTTCGCTACTCGGTAATCGGTTCCTTCCGGAATATGTTCCTCTTCCTCTGGCTGGAAACCAACCGCAAGACCTCTTATCATCTAAAGAACTTTGACATCAGGCACACACGCACTGGCGATATGCAGCTTGATTTCATACTGCAGGTAAGCCACCGATGAACACGACTGACAACGATACGCGTATTGATACCGCGCGGGTAATCCGCCGCAGGAAGTGCTGTCGCTAATTGCTCCGCGCACGGCCCGTTCTATCGGAGCCCTCCCAGTGATGCTGAAGGACGGTATCCTCACAGTCTGCGTCCGCGATCGCTACGATTTTTCAATTCAGGACCGTCTGGAACGGATGCTGCCCGATTACAGAATCCGTCTAGTGGAGGCGCTGAATGTCGACACCTTTAACATGGCCCTGCGCAGCAACTACCCCGATGCAGCGGTCAACGGCACCCTTGATCAGCCCGAACAGCTCTTTGCTTATATCCTGCGCCGTGCACTGGCGCGTAATGCTTCCGATATTCATGTAGACCCAATGGAGGATGTCACGCGCATCCGTCTGCGGGTGGACGGCAAACTGCAGACAGACCGAACCGAACCGAACGATACGGCTGCGGAGTTTGTCTCCTACATCAAGGTGCTGGCCAACCTCGACATCGCCGAGAAGCGCGTGCCGCAGGATGGCGCCATCGATTTTCCTTTGGACGGCGTCGATATCAGCCTGCGTGTCGCCACGGTGCCGACCCTTTACGGGGAACACGTGACGCTCCGTGTACTGAGTCAGTCCCGTGCCTTCCTGCCCCTCGACAAACTGGAAGAACTCGGCATGCACGAACGTCAGTTCAAAATGTTCAACGAGGCCATTCATGCCCCGAACGGCGTGATTGTCATCTCCGGTCCAACCGGTTCTGGCAAAACCACAACCCTCTACGCGGTGCTGCGCGAACTGCAGAAATCCGATACGCTTCACCTAATCAGCATCGAAGATCCAGTCGAAAAACCAGTCCCCGGCGTCACGCAGATTCCCGTCGATGCGCGTAAGGACCGCGTCAGCTTCGCCCGTGCCCTGCGTTCGGTGCTGCGTCACGACCCCGATGTCGTTATGATCGGTGAGGTCCGCGACGGCGAAACCGCCTCCACCGCCCTCCGAAGCGCCCTAACTGGTCACCTCGTACTGACAACCCTGCACACCAACAACGCCCCTGGCATTCTGACGCGTCTGACGGACCTAGGCGTCCCGGCCTATCTCGTGACCGCCACGTTGCGCATCGCCATTGCCCAGCGCCTGATGCGGCGTCCCTGTAAGGCCTGCAAAACCATGGAGCCAGCAACACACGACGAGTGCCTGCGTTACGGCTGGGATACCGAACAGCCCCCCAACGTGCCGCGCATCCATGGCTGCCCCTACTGCGGCATGACCGGATACTCGGGCCGCACCGCCATTTACGAAGTCTTCCCCGTAACCGATGAGGTACGCAGAATGCTGCTCGAAGGCGCCAAAGAAGGCGATCTCTGTGCCTGGCTGAAACAGCATGCCCCCGATTTGACCCTGCGCGGCGATGCCCTGCACAAGGTCCTCGACGGCGAAACAACTCTGGACGAACTTGAACGTACCGTAGTCGAAGAATTCGATTTGGACGACATGCCGGCAGACCCCTTGCCCGCAGATGGTGAGGAGGCGTAACCGTGGAGTGGCGCTACACAGGGCTACATAACGGCAAACGCGTTTCCGGCATCCTGTCAGCCGAGGATGTCGCCGAACTCCGTGCCAAGCTGCGCGAGCGGGCAATCATCCCAATCAAAATCAAAGAACTAAAATCACGCACAAAAACAGCCATCCGCCGACGCGATCGCATCGATCGGGCGCTCTCCTACGTCACCATCGGCCAGGCTTCGATTGAACAGACATTCCTGCAGCTCGAAATCCTGCTGAAAGGCGACGTACCCGTTGTCGAGGCCTTTGAGACAGCCGCCCGCCTGACAAAGAGTTATCTTGCCTCCGCACTGATGGAAACGGCGGAACAGGTACGCAGCGGCTCGTCCCTAAAGAAAGCCATGGAGACGCAGATGCCCTGGATTGGTGCCCTTCACCTGGGTCTGATTGGGGTGGGCGAGGCAAATGGTTCGCTGCCGCAGATGTTTTCCTACTGCGTCGAGCTGATGCAACAGCGGCGCAAACTGCGCAACGAAGTCGTCCGCGCCATGACCTATCCCGTAATTGTGACACTAATGGGCATGGGCGTGGGCTATTACGTGAGCACCGTGGCCGTACCACAGATTGCCTCCGTCATGGGTAGTCCCGATAAACTTCCCCCGATTACCCGATCCCTCCTTGATACGAGCGACTGGGTGAAGACCAATGGCTACCTCTTTGTCGTTGTGCCAGCTGTCGGTGTTGCAGTCATTGCACTGCTGCGGCGCATCCCGCTACTAGCGCCGATTCTGGACCGCATCGGTCTCTACATTCCCCTCTTCGGCAAGGTAGGTCGCTTCTCGGGCAACACGCTCTTTAACCACACCATGGCCCTTCTTCTTGGTAGCGGTGTCTCGGTGACCGAATCGCTCGCCCTGGTCGGCACCACCCTGACAAATGCCTTCTATCGGGTGCAAATCCAATTTGTGCGCGACAGTGTACTGGCCGGACGCATGCTGTCAGCCGGTCTGGAAGCATCGGCATTCAGCTACCTATCTCCACTAACACCAGCCCTGGTGCGCGTCGGCGAAAACTCGGGTTCGCTCGAAGAAGGCCTGCGCTACGTCGGCGAATTTTACGGCCAGGCACTGGAACGTCGCCTGGATCTACTGGGCAAACTGGTCGAGCCAGCACTGATTGTCGTTGTGGGCGGCATGGTCGCCTACGTGTATATCGCATTTTTTATGGGCATGGCGGCAATGAACGCCTCCGTGCAGTAATTCATCAGGAGAACCTTCATGAAACCTCACAGCCGTACACTGTCCGGACTTTGCCTGATGGGGGCCTTGGCTGCTGCGCTGCCGGTCTTTGCGGCCGATACGCCGGCCGCAAAGACCGTACCGTCACCAGAAGCCAAGTATTATCAGCCACCGCAAAATCTCCGCAATGCAGTCGGCGAACCCGAATTCGGATTAGTCGACCCCTTCAGTCGCGGTCCCCGCGAGGCCGCCGATGCCTCGGTCGAATCGGGCGACCCCTCCCTGCTGCGTACCACCATGGGCCAAATGGACGAAGGCTTCAGAATCCTCGCTATCGCAGTGCCCGAAAAAACGGGAAAGTCCTCGGCCCTCATTCAACTCGACAAAGCGGGCGAGCCCACCCTCGTGCATGAAGGCGACCTCGTGCGCATCGACCGCAAGAAAGATGCTCGCTACCGCTATCAGAAGAAATCTGCCGTCGAAGAAGCACTCGACCGCTACACCTTCTATATCCATATCAAGAAAATTTCCGCAACTGGTCTGGAAGTCTACTACAACAAAAAGCGTCCAGACGATACGATTATCCTGAGGTGGTAACGTTTTTGAGGTAAAAGGCTATGAAAAAAACGATTCTTTTTCTGCTGACGGCAGCCCTGAGCGCATCCGTATTCGCTGCCCCGACCGCCGCGTCCGCCCCCATGCCCAAGGCGGCCCCCGTATCTCCCAAACTTGCTTCGTTGATGATTCGCGAGGTGCCGCTCGAATATGCCGCCTGGCTGCTCAGCGCCTCCTGGGGCCGACACCTCGTCGTCGATTCCAAGGCCAAAGATATCAATGTAAAGCTCTTCCTCCGGGACATTGACTGCATGAGCGCACTCAAGGCCATGTGCCACGCGCACGGTCTCTGGTACTGCGAAGACCCCGAGAGCGGCGTTATTTACATCGACACCCTGGATGATTATGTTCGCGGCAATACCCTGAACGATAAAAAGTTCATCG
>SAMEA104404103__coassemble_531_pt1 | contig 27462 bp, 19 predicted proteins | sample SAMEA104404103__metabat2_low_PE_034 | metagenome-assembled genome bin SAMEA104404103 (sample SAMEA104404103) | Balaenoptera acutorostrata | reverse complement strand
CGCTGGGAAATCCTCCGTCCACAGCACCCACGCACCCCCTGCCTGACTCATCTTAGGTTCCACACGCGCAGTATACCACACCCACCCGCCCCCGCACACAGCACATTTCCCAAAAGCCCCATAGCGCCCCCCACAACGGGTCACGGTCCACTCGCCACGGTTCACTTGAGCGTAGCGAAAAAGCCTTCGCATCCTAGCCCGCTTTATGGTAAACTAGGTTCCCGTATTTTTTCAGGAAGGACTAAACGCTATGCAGTGCATCGGTTTTGACAACGAAGCCTATCTGAAACGTCAGGCAGAGGGCCTGATGGAGCGGGCAAAGGCATTTGGCAACAAACTCTATCTCGAGTTTGGCGGTAAGCTGATGTACGATTACCACGCTGCCCGCGTCCTGCCCGGCTACGACCCCAATGCCAAACTCCGCCTGCTCCGCTCCCTCGGCGACAAAGCCGAAATCATCCTCTGCGTCTACGCCGAAGATATCGAACGCAAAAAAATGCGCGCAGACTTCGGCATATCCTACGACGACGATGCCCTAAAACTCATCGACAGTCTCCGCTCCTGGGATATCCATGTCTGCGCCGTCGTCATCACCCGCTTCGACGGCCAGCCTGCCGCCCTCCAGTTCCGAAACAAACTCGAGGCGCGCAACATCACCGTCAAACTGCACCGCACCGTCCCTGGCTACCCCTCCAACCTCGACCTCGTCGTCTCCCCCGAAGGCTACGGTGCCAACGAATACATCGAGACCACCCGCCCCATCGTCGTTGTCACCGGTCCTGGTCCCGGCTCCGGTAAACTCGCCACCTGCCTCACCAACCTCTACCACGACCGCATGGCTGGCCGCACCGCTGGCTACGCCAAATTCGAGACCTTCCCCGTCTGGGATCTCCCCCTGCGCCACCCCGTCAACCTGGCCTACGAGGCCGCCACCGCCGATTTGGGCGACATCAACATGATCGACCCCTTCCATATGGAAGCCTACGGCAAAGTAGCTGTCAACTACAACCGCGATGTCGGCGCCTTCCCCCTCCTGCGTGAAATCTGGTCCCGCCTCGACAGCGCCGGTTCCTGCCCCTATCGCAGCCCCACCGACATGGGGGTCAACTGCATCTCCGCCGGCATCGTCGATGAAAAAATCTGCATCACCGCCGCCCACCAGGAAATCATCCGCCGCTACTTCCGCCACCTCTCCGAGGCCGTGGCCAAAGGCTCCGGCAACAAAGAACCCATCAAAATCCTCGAAGGCCTCATGCAGCAGGTCGGCCTAAAACCCGAAGACCGCCCCACCGTCGTCCCCGCCCGCCAGGCCGCCCAGCGCGCCTCCGAATCGCGCACCCTCGAAGGGGTTAGCTGCGGCGCAGCCCTCGAACTCCCCGACGGACGCATCGTCCAAGGCAAAAACTCCGCCCAGCTCCACGCCGCCGCTGCCACCGTCCTCAACGCCGTCAAAACCCTCGCCAACGTCCCCGATGGCAAACACCTCCTCGCCCCAGAAACCGTCGAGAGCGTCCGCCACATGAAACAAGGCATCCTCCGCGGCAAATACGGCTCCCTCAACCTCGACGAAACCCTCGTCGCCCTCGCCATCTGCGCCGCCTCCGACAACGATGCCAAAAATGCCCTCGCCCGACTCGCCGACCTCCGCGACTGCGAAATGCACCTCTCCCATATGCTCACCCCTGGTGACGAAGCCGGCCTCCGACGCCTCGGCATCCGCGCCACCAACGATCCCCTCTTCGCTACCGCCGAACTCTACGTCGACGCGTGAGGCGCAGTGAACAGTTTCGGGTGGGCTCCGCCCACACCCGTTCCCAAAAAGCCCCGCTCCCCGCGGGGCCTTTTTTTTCAAAAACCAAGCAGCAAGGCCTCCCCTCCGGCCCGCTTTCAAAACATCAAAAATTTTACACTTTTGAAAGCGAACCCTTGACTTCCGTCGACAGAAAATGTTCTAACATCCTAGAAATCGACAGAGGTTCGTCATAAAAGTTATCGAACGCGCATCATATATAAAGCAGATAACCGAGCTGAAAGACACCCCTGACATCAAAATCATCACAAGCATCCGTCGCTCCGAGAAGTCCTGCCACTGCGGGAATATCACGCACGGCACACTGGACAGCGCCGACGACCTTCTCGACACCTATACACGGCGGGGATGTCTCTCCAGTGCCTACCCCAAACTGCTGCTGGCACGCACCCGCCACCCGCCCTACACCCACGAAGGCATCCATATCCGCAACCTCGCCGACTGGCTGCTCACCCCCTGAGCACCCTCATCTCCCCAAAACACAATTTAAGAAGGTCTTCGCAGTCATTTTTACCACGAAGCCCCCTTAAATAAGTCCCAAAGGCAAAGCCCTGTAAGTCGCCCGTCGAACGAGGCGAAGCCGGCGCACGTCCCCAAAGGCCCGCCGTCAGGCGGCAAGGGCATCAGTCCGCTTTAAAAAAGCCGTGTGGGCGCAACCCACCCGCAACCGTTCACCGTTCACTGCACGCGCCCCGCCTTGCGCCCCGCTACGCCCCGCGCGCCGCACTGCGCATAGGCGCAGCGGGCATCGACGAGCGACCACACAAACAGCGCAACAAGCAGCAATACACCGCCCCCCACCTGCCAAGCGCTGCCACAAATACCACCGCGGACAACCAAAAACCACCCAGCACTATCGCCCAGCACCCGCAGTCCAGCCCCAAGCCAATCACCCAGATAAATCCGGTGAAGCCCACTAAACAGACAAAGAAATACCAACACCGAATAGGTGTCGGGATCTTTAATCGGCGGACAGTCAGGGGTGGTACATGTCATGCCAATAGTGTAACACAGCCACGAATGCAATAAAAGTACTTGCGCTCAGGGCAGACACTTTGCTATTCTATATCTCATTCCAAAGCGGGTGTAGCTCAATGGCAGAGCTCCAGCCTTCCAAGCTGGCTACGAGGGTTCGATTCCCTTCACCCGCTCCATTTTTTTGCCGGAGTGGTGGAATGGCAGACACAGCAGACTCAAAATCTGCCGCCCCTAAAGCGTGAGGGTTCGAGTCCCTCCTCCGGCACCATACCCGTTGTTGCAGCATGCCTGCACACACGGTTCTGGGCGGTTAACTCAGTTGGTTAGAGTTCCTGATTTACACTCAGGCTGTCGGCGGTCCGAGTCCGTCACCGCCCACCATTTCTTTTGCGGCATCACCCAGGTGATGCCGTTTTTTTTATTCTACGGCCCTATTCTGGCAGGCACGATACTGAAAACCGAAGCATCTTTTGCTGTTTTTTGCTATACTTGCAATGCAATTGAGTGAGAGAGAGGTTTTATGCATCTGCCGATTCGAATCGTAATTTTGGGCGCTGGTGACCGCGGAAGAACGTATGCTTCTTACGCAAAGGCTTATCCCGACAAAGTAAAAGTTGTCGGAGTGGCGGATATCAATCCGGCGACCGCACAAAAGGTGGCACAAGATTTCGGCCTACCGCCCGAGGCCGTATGGGGCGACTGGTCCGAAGCCGTTGCCGCAAAGCCCGACTGCGATTTAATGACGGTAACGATGCCCGATGCCCTCCACATCGAACCCGCAATTGCCGTATTGGATGCAGGCTATCACCTCCTGCTCGAAAAGCCAATGGCCCGCACCTGGGAAGCCTGCGAACGCCTCGCCGAAAAAGTGCGCGAAAAGAAAGACCGCCTAGTCATCCTCGGCCATGTGCTGCGCTACACCGTTTACTTCAAAAAGATTAAAGAGCTACTCGACGCGAAGGAAATCGGCGAAACCGTCAGCATCCAGCATCTGGAACCGGTAGCCTACATGCACGCAGCCCACAGCTTCTGCCGCGGCAACTGGGGCAATACCGAACGTGCCACGCCGATGATTCTGCAAAAGTGCTGCCACGACTTCGACCAGTTCGTCTGGTGGCTCAGCGGCAAAAAGTGCACCGGCGTCTCCAGCTTCGGCAACACCTTCCATTTCAATGCAGCCCATAAGCCCGAAGGCGCCGCCGACCGCTGCATGCAGTGCCCAGCCGCCATCGAACGCGCCTGCCCCTACTCCGCCAAGAAAATCTACCTGGAACGCCACGACTACCGCTACCCCTTCGTAGACAAGTCCGATGCCGCAATGCAAAAGCTCGTAGATGAAAGCCCCTACGGCCGCTGCGTCTACGCCTGCGACAACGACGCGGTCGACCACCAGGTCGTCAACCTCCGCTTCGAGGGTGGCATCACCATCGCCCACCAAATGGAAAGCTACACCTACACCGGCGGACGCGAAACCAAGATTTTCGGCACCCGCGGCGAAATCGTCGGCGATGGCCGCCGGCTCACAATCTATCGCTTTGACAACCGCACCACCCGCGTCTGGGACAGCGTCCTAGAAGCCGGCATGCCCCAGGGCTCCGGCCACGGCGGCGGCGATTTCGGCCTCATGGACGAACTGGTGCGCCAGCTAACCGAATGCGACCCAGCCGGCTACCTGGATATCTTCGAGGCCTCGCTCGAAAGCCACCGCATCGCCTTCGCCGCAGAAGCCTCGCGCCGCAAAAACGGCGAACTCATGCTGGCCGATTGACCCTTTAGTATATGAGACAGGCGGCCGACGGGCCGCCGTTCCCGAACGGGAAGGACACAAGATGGACAAACGTAAAATCATTGTTACCAGTGCGTTGCCTTACGCCAATGGCGCTCTCCACCTCGGCCACCTGGTAGAATATCTTCAGACCGATTTCTGGGTGCGCTATCAAAAGATGGCGGGCAACGACTGCGTCTACGTCTGCGCCGACGACACCCACGGCACCCCCATCATGATCCGTGCCCGCAAAGAAGGCATCACCCCCGAAGAGCTCATCGCCCATATGTACGACGAGCACACGCGCGACTTCGCCGGCTTCGAGATGGGCTTCGACAAATACGGCTCCACCAACGTGGAAGAAAACCGCCTCCTCTCCGAAGGCCTCTACAAGAGCCTCAAGGACAAGGGCATGATCTCCTCCCGCAGCGTCGAACAGCTCTACTGCGAACACGACCACATGTTCCTCCCCGACCGCTTCGTAAAGGGCACCTGCCCCAAGTGCGGCGCGAAGGACCAGTACGGCGACAACTGCGATGTCTGCGGTGCCACCTACAACACCTCCGAACTCGTCGACCCCTACTGCTCGGTCTGCCACGGCAAACCCGTGATGAAATCCACCGAACAACTCTTCTTCGAGCTCGAGCCCTTCCGCGATTTCCTGCGCGAATGGATCCCCGGCCACACCGATACCGGCATCGCCAAAAAGCTGCTCGAATGGTTCGGCGAACCCCTGCGCGGCTGGAATATCTCCCGCGATGCCCCCTACTTCGGCTTCAAAATCCCCGGCTACGACGACAAGTACTTCTACGTCTGGCTCGATGCCCCCGTCAACTACATGGCCACGCTCGAACGCTGGGCCAAAGAACGCGGCGAAACCCTCGCCGACTGGTGGCAAGACCCCAAGGCCGAAATCTACCACTTCATCGGCAAAGATATTGCCCGCTTCCACTGCCTCTTCTGGCCCGCCCTGCTCCACAACGGCGGCTACCGCACCCCCAGCCAGGTCTTCGTCCACGGCTTCCTCCAGGTCAACGGCGAAAAGATGAGCAAGAGCAAAGGCACCTTCGTCTCCGCCGCCACCTACCTCAAACACCTCCCCGCCCAAGCCCTCCGCTTCTACTACGCCTGCAAGCTCAACGGCTCCACCGACGACCTCGACCTCAACCTGCAAGACTTCCGCGAACGCGTCAACTCCGACCTCGTCGGCAAGATTACCAACCTCGCCTCCCGCGGCGCCCAGATGATCAACAAACGCTGCGACGGCCGTCTCGGTGAAATGGACGACGACAGCCGCAACCTGCTCGCCGACATCCGCGCCCACATCCCCGAAGTCCTCACCGCGTACGAAAACCGCGACTTCTGCCGCGCTATGATCGAAATCCGCAAGTGGGCCGACCTCGCCAACCAGCTCTTCGATGCCAAGGCCCCCTGGAAACTCGTCAAAGAAGATGTCGAAGCCACCCGCCGCGTCCTGACCGGCACGCTCAACCTCTTCCGCGTCATGGCCATCTTCCTGCAGCCCGTGCTCCCCTCCTACGGCGCCGCCGTAGCCGAGCTCTTCGGCGAAGCCCCCTACACCTTCGCCGATGCGCAGCGCGACATCGAAAACGTCGCCATCGGTGCCTACACCCACCTCGCTGGCCGCATCGAAGCCGCCCAAATCGACGCCATGGTCGAAGCCTCCAAGCAGGGTGCCCCCGCTGCCCCCACCGCAGCCAAACCCGCCAAAAAGGCCAAGAAGTCCGCCGAACCCAAACCGTTCCCCGAACCCATCGCCCCCGAAGTCACCATCGATGACTTCGCCAAACTCGACCTCCGCGTCGCCACCGTACGCACCTGCGAAACCGTCGAAGGCTCCGACAAACTCCTCCGCTTCGAACTCGATATCGGCGAAGGGAAACTCCGCCAAGTCTTCTCCGGCATCCGCGCCTGCTACGCCCCCGAAGATCTCGTCGGCAAACAAGTCATCATGATTGCCAACCTCGCACCGCGCAAAATGCGCTTCGGCATCTCCGAAGGCATGATCCTCGCAGCAACCGCCGCCGACGGCACCTTCCGCCTGACGCAGCCCTTCGCCCCCACCGAGCCCGGCGCACGCCTCAGCTAATCCCTTCAGTCCCTCCCGCACCAACGCGCGGGAGGGACCGCTCTTTCACACGTTCTGCAACACACAACACGCCCAAGGAGTTCGTCATGGATACATTCTCCTCCCCCGAAAACCTCCACACCTGGTGCCTCCAGCAAAAGCAGCTCGGCCGCGTCATCGGCCTAGTGCCCACCATGGGCTTCCTGCACGAAGGCCATCTCTCCCTCATCCGCGAAGCGCGCAAACAGTGCGACATCGTCATCGTCAGCATCTTCGTCAACCCCACCCAGTTCGGACCCAACGAAGACTACGAAACCTACCCCCGCGATGAAGAAGCCGATTTAGCCAAATGCCGCGCCGAAGGCGTCGATGCCGTCTTCACCCCCGCCCCGTCCGATATGTACCCGCAGGATGCCTCCACCTGGGTCGAAGAAACCGTCATCGAAAAAGGCTACTGCGGCGCCGAACGCCCCATCCACTTCCGCGGCGTCTGCACCGTCGTCGCCAAACTCTTCAATATCGTCCTCCCCGATGTCGCCGTCTTCGGCCAAAAAGACTTCCAGCAAGTCGCCGTCCTCCGCCGCATGGTGCGCGACCTCAACTACGGCATCAAAATCGTCCGCGCCCCCATCATCCGCGAACCCGATGGCCTCGCCCGCTCCTCGCGCAACACCTACCTCTCCGCCGACGACCGCGTCACCGCCCTCTCGCTCTCCCATGCCCTCTTCGATGCCAAGAGCGCCGTCGACGCAGGCGAACGCAGCGCCGCCAAACTCGAAGAACACGCGCGCACCACCGTCACCGCCCAGGGCTGGATCCCCGATTACATCAATGTCGTCGATGCAGAAACCCTCATGCCCCTTGAAACCGTGCTTCCGGGGGCCAGCGCCATGCTTTTGGCCTGCCGCAAAAACGGCCTCCGCCTCATCGATAACATCCTCCTGTAAGCGGTTTCCAAAGTTTTTCGAAGGAAAGACTTGCAACCAAAAAAAAATTCCGCTAAACTACGGGATGTTGTGAGGCAATAGGACTGCAACATCGAGGTACACACATGAACATTGTTTTGCGCATTCTGGTTATCCTGACGCTCGTGCTCAACGGCGTCGCTCTTTGGTTCGCACAGGCAACATACGCCAAGCGAAATCTGCTCATCGACCGCAACGACATCTTCCGTGACTTCACCGTCGGCATTGCCAAGACCTTCGAAGCCGAAGATGCCGTCCACGAAAATACCGCCGCCAACCACCCCGCACGCGATATTTCCGAAGTCTCCCTCGCTACCGCCGATATCACCCCCGATAACTCCGACTTCTGGGAAGGCTACAAAGAAGAACTCGAAAAGATTGATGGCAAGCACTACGCCATCGATGGACGCGCCTCCGACCTCGACGAAGTGTACATCCTGAACGCCGAAGGCAAACCCGAGCTCGACGGACGCGGTGCCCCCATCACCGAGGGTGCCCCCATGAAGACCCTGCTCGCCGAAGTGCAGAAAAAGGCCCTCGCCCAGTTCGCCCGCATGAACAACGTCCGCACCCAGCTCACCAAAGTCCGCGAAGAACTCGAAGATACCATCACCGAGCTCAATGCCGTCAAGAAGGAAGCCCGCCAGACCCTCAAAACCCTCGCCCAGCGTGAAGAAACCATCACCCAGCTCGAAGGCAAAGTCTCCCAGCTCGAAGGCGATATCTCCACCCTAAAGGACCAAGTCGCCTCCCTCGAATCCGACAAGGCCACCCTCCAGGCCGACCTCGACAAGAAGTCCGAAGAGCTTGATACCGCCAACGAAGAAATCACCAAGCTCAAAGACACCCTCGCCCGCATCACCCTCGAAGGCAACAAGGGCAATGGTGCCGCCGGTGCCATCGTCACCGCCAACGTCGCCGCTGGCGAAAAGGGCACCGTCGTCCGCGTCAACAACGAATACAACTACTGCTTCGTGAAGGTTACCGACGCGACCATGAAGGAACTCCTCGGCGAAAATCTCGACCAGGAAATGCCCAAGCTCGAACTCTACATCCGCCGTCCTGGCAACGACGCCGAGCCTATCGCAAAGATCCGCCTCCGCACCATCACCACGGAAACGAACACCATCACCTGCGACATCCTCTCCGCCTGGAAGCAGTCCGATGTTCAGCGCGGCGACGTGGTGTTCTACCTCGACTGATGTACACGCAGCCCTTGCTCAAAAAAGACCGACCCACCCGGGCCGGTCTTTCTTTTTAGGCCCCCACTCGCCCCTCCCGCATCGCCACAGCACGCCCCCCCCCCACAAGCCCGCCAATAGCGACACGCCACTCCTCCGGGTACTACGCCACGAAGCCCCCGCCACACCCACAAAGCGTCAGTCGCCCGTCGAAGTAGGCGAAGCCGGCGTACGTCCTAAAAGACCCGCCGTCAGGCGGCAAGGGCGTTAGCCCGCGTTGAGAAGCCGTGTGGCGGCAGCCACCCGCAACTGTTCACGGTTTACCATTCAGTACCCGCGTACTGCTCACAGCAGGTATTCAGTGAGGCCGGCGGCGACGGTTGCCAAAAAGGCACAGGTAAGGAGGCTGCGTCCGAAGAAGGCGGCAATCACAGCGGTGAGCAGTCCTACCGCCCCTGCTGTGGGCACGGCTGCATCACTAATGACGCCGGGCACCGTCATGGCCGTGAGCGTTGCGTAGGGCACGTAGCGCAAAAAGGCGCGAAAGTAGGGGTTGCGTATTTCCCGCCGCAGTATCAGAAACGGCAGGAAGCGGATTAGATAGGTAACACCGGCCATCACGGCGATGGCGATCCAGATATGTGAGGCATCCATCTTACTTCACCTCCCGTTCGGGGAAGAGCACAGCAAAAAGCACGGAGACCGTCAGGGTCACGACAATCACGCGCATGCCCGCCGAGAGCGCTGCCACATACGGCGCATAGGCCGCGCCAATACTGAGCAGTGCCGCCAGCACGGAGGCCGCCAGCACCTTGCGATCTCGCTTAGTCTCCGGCACCACCACAGCCACAAACATGGCATACAGCGCCATCGTCAGCGCATGGGTCACCAGCGCTGGCAGCACATTCCCTGCCCAGGCACCGCAGGCGCCACCCAGGGCCCAGCCAGGCAGGGCTACGGAGATGAGGCCGTAGCTGTAAGGTGCGCGCAGACGGCCTTTCGCGCCGATGCTGACGCCGAAGATTTCGTCCGTCATGCCAAAGGCGATGAGGGCGCGCTCCCACAGGGTCGTTGCCGGATGCAGCTTCTGGGCGATGGCGCAGGACATCAAGCAGTACCGCAGGTTGATGACCACCTGCGTGGCGGCCAGCGACAGCAGACTGCCAGCGCTCTGAATAATGCTAAGCGCAGCAAACTGTCCCGCACTCGTCAGATTCGTTCCGCAGAGGATACCGGTCTCCAGCACAGAAATGCCAATGGCGCGCGCCTGAATGCCGAAGGCAAAGGATACGGCAAAGTAGCCGAAGCAGATAGGCATGCCATCACGGCAGCCGCGCAGAAAGACCAGCAGACCACGGTTCATTGCCTTACTCCGAAAATCTGTCGGCAGAGCGCAAGGTCTTTCCGAATCTGCGCACCGAGCGCGTCCACGGACTCAAACCTCTTTTCGGCACGCAGGAGCGGCAGGCTGATGCGGATTTCCGCATCCCAGCCATAGTAGTCCCCCTCAGCCCCAATTAGGTGTACCTCGAAGAGGGGCTCCGCTTCGCCTTTGACGGTAGGTGCCGTGCCGAAATTGACCATGGCCGGCCACTGCTGGGAATCGTTGCCTTCTGGCGGCATCACGGTGACCCGAGCGCAATAGACACCGCGCGCAGGCACGGCGCGGCGATATCCGCCAGGGAGTGCCGTCGGATAAGGAATATTGAGCGTAGGCACGCCAAAGGTCGGCCCCGCTAGTCCGCGTCCGTGTACCACCCGGCCGCAGGCATCCCAGGGGGTGCCAAGCATGGCAGCGACCTCGTGCATCTTCCCTGCCGCCAAGCAGCCGCGGATACGCGTCGAAGAGATGCGTTCGCCGTTGCATTCCAGGAAGGGTACGATGCGCACATCGATGCCACGATCATAGAGGAACTGCGGATCTCCCTCCGCACCGTTGCCGAACCGCCAGTCCTCGCCGCAGAAGACGACGCGCCCCTGCAGGCGTTTGGCGAAATCTTCCGCCGATTCGGACGCAAATGCGGGGGTAAAGGGCTGGAGCACCAGCCGGCTTTCGCCATCGTAGAGGCCAAAGGTGAGGTGGGCGGCATCCTGCAGCAGCGGCGGCACATTTCCGGGATTGGTGACGATGGCCGGGTGTCCGGTGAGCGCCACAATCCAGGGCTCGCGTCCGTTATCGAACGCGAACCGCTTCATTTCGGCAATCAGCGCGCGGTGTCCCAGATGGACACCGTCGAAGGTGCCAATAGCGACCGCGGCACCTTCGGGCAGTTCGTCAAGTGTGCGAAACATCTCCATGGCAGTATGCCTCAGAAGGTACCTTCGAGATAGCGGCTGCAAGAGATGACGCGACGTTCGATTTCAGAGCGCGGCATATCGAGCAGTTCGGCGAAGGGGGTGGCGTGAGTCAGATTAATCTTGCCAGATGCCACGCGGCGCAAGGCGCAGAGGTGGGCCGCCACACCGAGCGCTTGCCCAAGGTCGTGCCCCAGCGTACGCACGTAAGTTCCCTTGGTGCAGCGCACCTCAAAGTCCGCCTCGGCACGCTCGTCCGCAGGACGGAAGGCCGTGATCTTAAAGGAGTAGACGTGAATGAAGCGCTCCTCGCGTTCGCATTCCTCGCCACGGACGGCCAGCTTGTACAGCGGCTGACCAGCGATTTTGACGGCAGAGTACATCGGCGGCTTCTGGAAAAGGTCGCCCGTGAAATCCTTCTTGATAGCGTCGAGAATCTGAGCTTCGGTCAGGCCGGCAGTGGAGTGTTCTTCGGTCACCTCGCCCAGACGGTCCTGCGTCGTGGTGGCCGCGCCGAAACGGATGGTGCCGGTATAAGTTTTATCGCCGCCCATGACGCGGTCGGAGATTTTGGTACCTTTGCCGAGCAGGATGACCAGCAGACCGGTGGCATCGGGGTCGAGGGTACCGCCGTGACCGACTTTCGCGAAGCCAAATTTGCGGCGCAGTGTGGAAACGATGACATGCGAGGGCATGCCGGCAGGTTTATCGACGGGGAGAATGCCGTCAGGATCGGGGAAGGTGTCGTTCATGTGAGAAGACGCGCAGGCGCGCGGAAAGTAGGGGACAGGGAACAGGGAATAAGGCCTTCGCAGCGGGACCGCCGGCTCCGCCAGAACGGCGGACGCCGCTTCGCGGCTTTGCTTTCATACATGCCGACACAGCCGGGGCTTTGCAGCGGAAGCGCTTCGGAAACGGGCGGTCTCTTTGCATTGCGCGGCACCCTGCAGGGAGCAGAGCGCCGCGCATCACAGACAGGCTGCGATCAACGAGAATAAGTGAAAGGGCTTATTCGTCGTTTTCCGTTTCGGAATCAGAGGGGATATCCAGGTGGCTGAGAATATCGAGCACGCGGTCCCCCTTCGCAATCCCCGTGTCGAGGCGGAAGCGCAGACGCGGGGTGAAGCGGAGGGTGAGATTGCGATTAATCAGGTCCTGGATTTCGCGGGCGTGCTTGGAGAGGCGGCGCAGCACCGTGGGGTGCAGCTCCGCATCCATCACGGCCACCCACACATCGGCAGAGCGCAGATTGGGCGCGCATTCCACCTTGGTGACCGTGATGCCCGCGATATCAACGTCGGCTTCAGTCTGAAGCACCCGGTAGAGATCGTCACCAATCTCACGGAGCAGCAGAGAATTGACGCGTTCGAGGCGGTTGACGGACATGGTCGATACTCCTTACAGAGACTTCGGCAGCTCTTCCATCTCGTAGCACTCGATGAGGTCGCCTTCGCGGAAATTCTCGAAGGAGCCGAAGCCGAGACCGCATTCCTGCGAACCGGTGACTTCCTTGACATCGTCCTTGAAGTGCTTCATCGTGAAGAGTGCGCCGTCATAGACCTGGCTCTTGCCGCGGAAGATGCGGTAACGGCCCTTGAAGACCAGCGAACCATCAATCATCTGGCAGCCAGCAATCAGGCCGAGCTTGCTGATATCGAAGACCTGACGAATCTCAGCATGGCCGCGGACCACTTCCTTGTATTCCGGCGGAATGAGATCCATCATGCAACGCTTCACGTGCTCAATGAGTTCGTAAATGATGCGGAAGGTGTTGATACGCACACCGTTCTGACGGGCAGCAGCCTGCACACCAGGCTCGCAGTTCACGCCGAAACCGACGATAACCGCACCCTTGGCACGCTGCACATCGGCCGCCGTGACGGAACCAACACCAGAGTAGAGCATCTTGAGGGAGACCTTCTCGGACTTGATTTCGTTGAGGCATTCCACAACGGCTTCGGAGGTTCCCTGCGTATCGCCCTTGACGATAATGCTGAGCTCAGGCTTCTCGTCATCGCCAAGCATCTTGGTCCAGTCGGCCAGCGCGGAGTTCTGCGCGGCGGAGAGGCTTTCGAGGCGGTTTTCCTCGGCGGTGGCCTCAGCGAGTTCACGGGCGCGCTTTTCGTTGAGCATCACACGGAATTCGGAGCCAGCTTCAGGGACGCCAGAGAGGCCGGTGCACTTCACGGCGATAGAGGGACCCGCCTGCTTCACAGGCTTGCCGCGTTCGTCGATGAGGGTACGGACCTTGCCGTAGTGTTCGCCGCAGAGAACCACATCGCCCACATGGAGCGTACCGCCCTGCACGAGGAAGGTCGCCGTCGGGCCGAGGCCCTGTTCCAGCTGGGATTCGATGACCGCACCGTTGGCGCGGCGGTTCGGATTGGCCTGCAGTTCGAGCACGTCGGCCTGAATCAGAATGGTTTCGAGCAAATCCTCGACACCATCGCCAGTCACGCCAGAGACTTCGCAGCATTCAATATCGCCGCCCCAGGTGCTCGGGGTCAACCCTTCAGCCTGCAGCATCTGATAGACGCGCATCGTATTGGCATCGGGCTTGTCGCACTTGGTCACGGCCACGAGCATCTGAACACCGGCGTTGCGGGCATGCTTGATGGCCTCGCGAGTCTGCGGCATTACACCGTCATCGGCCGCAACGATAATCACGGCAATATCGGTGATGTTCGCACCACGGGCGCGCATCGATTCAAATGCCGAGTGACCGGGCGTATCCACGAAGGTGATGAGACGCTTGTTGCCGTCATCATCCGTCTGGTCGAGCTGAATGGTGTACGCGGCGATGTGCTGCGTAATGCCGCCCGCTTCGCCAGATGCCACGTGCGCCTTGCGGATGTAGTCCATCAGCGTGGTCTTACCGTGGTCAACGTGACCGAGGAAGGTCACCACCGGCGGACGCAGCTTCATCTCTTCGGGCTTATCTTCGGGAATGTCATCATCGGCATCCTCGCTCTTCAGCTGAGGCTTGCGTTCGGCAGAACGCTTGGAGCGCTCTTCCATCTCGATGGCGAAGCCGTACTTGTCGGCAATCTTCTGCACAATGCCCAGTTCCAGCGTCTGGTTGATGGACGCGAGGATGTTGAGCTTCATCAAATCGGCGATGAGCAGGTTAGGACGCGTGCCGAGGAGTTCGGCGAGCTCCTTCACCGTCACAGGGCCGTGCAACTGCAGGGCAGAACCATGAACGGCAGCCGTCGGCGCAGAAGCGGCAGGCGTATTGCCACGGCGGTCATTGCGACCACGCAGATTGCGCTCGTTACGCTCGTTGTTGCGGTCATTGCGCTCATTGCGACTATTACGATCATTGCGACCATTACGGCTGCTGCGATCATTGCGACCATTACGATCGGGACGACCGCCATTGCGCTCGGAACGGCCCTCGCCAGCAGCGGCGGCACCATTGCGGTCATTGCGACCATTACGATCATTGCGACCGCCAGCACGCGGGGTCGGCGCCAGCCCAACGAGGGTCGGCTTCGCCGCCGGCTTGGTCGGAGATAGCCCCACAAGCGTCGGCTTGGTCGGCGCGGGACGGTTGGAGCGATTCGACTTGGTCGGCGTGAGCGTCGGCTTCAGCGTCGGCGTGAGCGTCGGCTTCAGCGTGGCCTTCGGCGCCGTCGGCGTGAGCGTCGGCTTCAACGTCGGCTTCTGAACCGACTTCTCGACAGGCTTCGCTTCCACAGGCTTCGCTTCCACAGGCTTCTCCGCAGGCTTAACTTCAGCAGGCTTCGCTTCTACAGGCTTCTCGACAGGCTGGACTTCGGCCGGCTTTTCGACGACAGGTTTACGGACAACTTCAGGCGCGGCGGCGGGAGCCGGCTTAGCGACCGGATGCCCCGCTTCGGCATCGAGCGCTGCCTGACGGTGGGCTTCGACAGCCTCGCGATTCTTGCGGTCAGCAGCGGCACGGCCAGCATCGCCCTTGGCCTTGCGCTGACGGCGATTGGTTTCGTAATCAGATACCAGTGCCTCACGCCCATCGGCGGACAGCCCATCGGCCCAACCCTTAATCTTGGCAATATCGCCCTCGTCAAACGAAGACAGCGTCGTGGATACATCCAAGCCCATCTTCTTGGCCTGGGCCAACACAATACCGGAAGGAAGTCCGGCGCTCTTGGCAAATTCGGATACTCTCATGCGTTACTCCCCCTTTGCATCAACAATAGAACGCGCAACATCGTAAATGTGCTGAACCTCGGCATCTTCCAGCCCCGTCTGGGTCTGCAGATACGCCGGCTCCACAAACAGAACGCCCTCGGGCGAATGGAAGCCGCAGGTCATCAGCTTTTCGGCAACGGCCGTCGTCACGTCGAATTCCTTCGCCAGACGGTAGGTCATCTCGTCGCGCTTGCTGTTAAACGTCGCTTCGTCATCTTCCGTATCCTCAACGACCACTTCGTCGGCGGTAATGGAGATGCGCCAGCCCGTCAGACGCGTTGCCAAACGCACATTCTGACCAGAACGGCCAATGGCGAGCGACAGCTTGTCCGCCGGAACCGTGGCGTACACAGCATGGTTTTCAAAATCAAGCTCGAGGGTGGTCGGCTGCGCGGGACGCAGCGCGTTGCGGACGTACACCTCCGGATCATCGGAGTAGTGTACAATATCCAGCTTTTCGCCGTTGAGCTCCTGTACAATATTCTGAACACGGGCGCCGCGCGCACCGACGCAAGCACCCACCGGGTCCACCGCCGGATCAAGCGAACGAACCGCCACCTTGGAACGGCGGCCAGGATCGCGGGCCACGCCCATCACTTCCACTACACCGTCGGCCACATCGGAAACTTCCAGGTGGAACAGCGCACGCACGAAATCGGGGCAGGCACGAGACAGCACCACCGCCGGACCCGAGCTATCCTTGCGAACTTCCTTGATATAGGCACGAATGACATCGCCAGCATTGTAATCCTCAGAGGGGATACGCTCGCGGGCGGGCATCTGCGCCTCGGTCTTACCGAGATCGACGTAAACATCCTTGCGGGCGACCATCTTCACGGTACCAGTAACGATATCGCCTTCGCGACCGCGATACTCCTCGTACACACGGTCACGCTCGGCTTCGCGGATGCGCTGCTGAATCGTCTGCTTGGCAGTCTGCGCAACAATACGCCCGAGCTTCGATGCCGGGAACGGCACCGTCACGGTATCACCATCGTTCACATTCGGATCAAAGCGACGGGCCTGCGCCACCGTCAAAATGCCCAGCCCGTGCTCGGTGTCAGATACCGCATACACGTCCCAGGCCTTGATTTCAAGAGTCTTACGATCAATATGAACCTGGAAATCGGCCGAAACACGCGTACTCTTGCGGGCCGCCTGCTCCACGGAGCTCTCAATCGCCAGCAACAGGGATTCGCGGTCGACACCGCGCTCACGCTCAAGATATCCGATTATGGCCGCAAATTCAGCATTCTGTGCCATCGTGTGACTCCTTGTCTTAATAATCAAAAAAGCGCAGGCAACGCCCGCGCTTCCGAGTAGAATTGGAAAACGCCGTTAATAATACTATACTTACGCACCCTTGTCAAGCCCTGTTTCCGCGAACGTCCCCGCCGGATGCGGTTTTCCCCGGCGGATGCGGCGGCGCAGGCGCAGCAGCCACCGGTCCAGCGCACTGCCGAGGGCATGGCGCACGGACCACAAAGCGCGATACCACCCCCAGTGGGCCCGCACAGGAACCGCCCACCCAATCTGACTCTCCGGCGCATCCGTCTGGCACGCAAACGGCGTCACCCAATACACCCGCAGCCCACAGAGCGCCCAGCGCCCCCACGCATCCGCCAGCGCGCAGACCGGGGCATTCTCGCGCGCCAACAGCGCCGCCCCCGCACGGTTAATCACATACGAACAAGCAAAAAATGCACGCGCCGTCGCATGAATACCCGGCGCAAAGTCCCGCCCCCGCGTAAAGGCAGGCGTATCATTCAGCAACCAAACCGACGGCTCCGAGGTTTCAGCCGCCGCTGCACAAATGCGGACCAATGCCGCACGCAGCGCCGACACATCCAGCACCACATCATCCTCAAATACCAACGCCAGCCCATCACCCGCCGCCGCCATCGCCGCATATACACGCCCATGCGACAACGCACAGCCCAGCTCGGACGGCATCAGCCGCCGCGCATTGGCCATAAAAAAGCGCAGCGACGACGACAACCGCAGACGCTGCCCCCAGGAGAGCTGCCGCCCATCCACCGCAGAAATACGCGTCACCCGGTCCAAACCCGCCGCACGGAGACGGGCCGTCACCCGTGCCAGACGCTCCGTCGCCCGGTCCAGATTAATCAGATACACCGGTAAATCGCCTTCAGACACGACACCCTCCCCTTATAGACGCGCCAGACGGTTCAGAAACGCCGTCACCAGCGGAAACAACGGCGGCGGCGGCAGAAACGACGGAGCCGTTTTACAAAAGTAAATCATCCGCGAGGCCAGCGCCGTCAAATCATCCGGCGGCACCGTCATCAGCCGCATGTCACCACATCCCTCAGGAATAAGCTCCGCCACGCCGGCCGTGTCACAACAAATAAACGGCACATGCGCCGCCCACGCCTCCGCAAATACGCAACCAAACGCCTCAAACACCGAGGGCAACACAAAAAGATCAATCTCACGGAAAAACGCGGGAATATCCTCCGGATCGCGCGGCGCCTCAAACGACACCCGATGCTGCCAACCGTGACGCTTCACAAACGCCCCACAGGCCGCCATCTCCGGCCCATCACCAATAAACCGCAATGTCCAATCACCCAATTCGCTGCCACAGCGCTCCAACGCCTTCAACACCATCAGCTGACGCTTCAGCGGCGCAAAATTGGCCACACAGCCAATCCGCGGATGCTTCAGCGGCCGCCGCCGAAGCACCGACGGAGAAAAACGGTCCGTATCCACCCCATTGTAAAGCACCGCAACCGCCCTCAGCCGCGGCGGCGGTAAATCCTCCAACCCCCGAAACTGCGCCTCATAAGGCTCCCACGCCGTCGGCCAAGCCGTCCTCGGCACCGCCCGCAAACACCGGGCCACCGCCCGACTCACACATACATGCAAATCCATCCCACTGTGCAGACGGCTCAGCCATGCATAGCACAACCGACGGTGCAGCACGCTGTGACGGTTCAGCAGACCGATATACAGTCCGAAACTGTCGGGACTGTGATGATGCAGCAGCGCCCGGCAGTTGGGATTCAGCCGCTTCAGCGCCAACGCACAGACCGCAAAAAAAGGCGTATGCGCATGACAGACCGCCACCCGCATCGGATCAATCCCCACCGTCCGCAACTTCTTCAAAAACAGCGCGCCATTATGCCGCTCAAACAAAAACGGCAACGATGCCGACGGCAATAGCCAAAACGGGAACCGAGACACCTCAATCCCGTCGCGCACATAATCCGGCCCCTCCCCTGGCACAAACACCCGCACCTCATACCGACCATCCGCCGCCACCGCCCGCGCAAAATCGTGACAGTAACTCCCACGCCAGCTATGCGGCGTAGGATAATATGGGCTGACAATCAAATAAATCGGACGCATGCCCCCATTATAGCAAAATGCGCCACACAGCACAGACACACCCCAGCCCCCACAAAGGCCTTTACGCGCCCGCAAAGACCCCGTGCGAAGCCCCGTGCAAAACACGCATCAAGCAGTTTGAATCTTAAAGCCGAGACCCCTAAACTTCTCGACCAGACCCGGCGAGGCACGTTTCAGCACCACCGTAGTCGCACAAAACTGGCGACGATAGTGATAAATGCGGCGAAGATTCATAAAGCGCCGCTTACGGACCACCTCCGGCAGATGGAAAATCTCAGAAAACATCATGTGGTCAGCCACAATCATCGACAGCTTCTGCGTGGCATACCACAGCAACTCCTCGTCAGGCTTGCCCGCGGCATCCAGTTCAATGCACGGCACAATCGGCGGAGGCAATGTCGGCTGCAACTGCGGCTGCTTGCCAAGATACGAACAAGCAGCATGATAAATGGCAATCGTACCATTCACCTTGCCCTCATACGACGAGCCCGCCAAATGCGGCGTCGCCAAAAAGGCCAAGTCCGCCAGCTCATTCGAGAAGCTAGGCTCCGTTTCCCAAACATCAATAATGGCATCAGCTAGCCGCCCGCTGCGCAACGCATCAATCACCGTCTGCGTATCGCAGACCGCCCCACGGGACATATTAATCAGCAACGCACCATACTTCACCAATTCAATATTGAAATCATTCAGCATATGCTTGGTGGCATACGGACCCGAGTCCGTCAGCGGCACAAATGGAATAAGCACATCCGCCTCCGGCAAAACCTCTTCCAGCGCCATAAAACTCTGCGCATCAGAGTCCCGCGGATTACTCTTGCGCGGCGGATCACAGCAAATTACGCGCATCCCCAACGTCTCCAGACGCGTCCGGACCATACTGCCGATCCAGCCACAGCCAATCACAGCCGCCGTCCGTCCCGCCAGCTCGTAATGGCGCATATGGGCATGTTCCAACAGGGCAGCAACGCAGTAATCCGCCACACTCTCCCCGTTAGCCCGGGGCGCATTCACCCAGCGAATCCCCGCCTTCGCCATCCAGACCTTGTCTACATGATCCGTACCAGTCACCGCCGTGCCGACCATACGCACGTTCGTGCCCTCCAGCAATCCAGCATTCAACGGCGTGTCACGCAGCATCAACAAATCAGCATCTTTAACCTGCTCGCGCGTCAGACGCGTCCCATCTACCAGGGACACATCGCCCAGGGTCCCAAATAATGTCCGACCCAAGGGAAGATTCGTGTCACAGATGATTTTCATAAAACATCCTTTCGTTCGTCGTCTTCTACGCTTCTTAGTCTAGAACTTTTCCGATCGGGATGCAAGCGATTTGTTTTGACCGCCAAGATATCCTTGAAAAACACATACAAACCAGCGCCCTTTCGCCAAAAACTCAAAATATACAATAAAAACACGTTCAATAGCGTCCTTCGTTCCGCGCATTCCCCATGAGCTGCGCCCTACAAGCCCACGCGCCCTGCCACCTGCGTGCTTTTTTGAGAAACAACCGCCGCGCAGGATAGCCCACCAACCGCCACACCCCCCACAGCCATCCCCCCAAAAAAGCAAACAGCCCGCGCATTGCTGCGCGGGCTGACAAGAAGCGAGAAACTCCTCATGAATTACATAGATTCTCCACCGGCGGCCTTCACGGCCTTCACCCGGTACAGCTTCGTCCCGACAGGATCAAATTCCGCGCCGATGACAGCCGAAGCGGCACCGCCGTGGTTACCTTCCGAAGACGAATGAATCACGCCCTCGGTATCCATCAGCTGAAGCTCGACCCCAGCCTTAAAGGCCGCAGGAGCCGCAGCAGCGAAGAGCGCCGCCGCTTCAGCAGGACGGTCAACCGTTGCCGTCAGCTGAACACGCGAAGAGCCCGCCCCTTCGATAAACGCGATAGAGGTCACCCCAAAGGTGTAGGCCACCTTCAGCGTCAACGCACGACCTTCGCCAGCAACCACGGCCACATTATCAAAGACCTCAAGGGCATTCGCCGCATCCTCAGCCACCGTGGCAGGTTCGGACGCCTTGCCATTGGCCGCGACCGCAAGGGTCACCGTCTTGTTGGCAAGATCCGTCACGCCAAGTGCCGTGAGCGCATCGGCAAGCACCTTCGCCTGTTCGGACGTCGGCACCACAGCGCCCTCGCCAGGAACGACAAACTCAGGCACGTCGGCACCGCCTGCAGTCACAACCACAATAGCGGTACCGGTCTCGTTAGCCTGCAACTTCATGCCGTTAGGGGCACCAGTCACCTTGGCGTAATCCAGAGCCGCGGCATTAGCGCACTGCAGCACTTCCGTACCGGAAGCGACATCGCCAGGCACATTGATGCCCAGCGTGCCATTCAACGTGAGCGCACCGGTACCGATGGCATCCTTCGTATAAACCGACAGGGAAGCATCCGCTGCGACCATCGTTCCTCCGGCATAGGTATTGCTATTGCGCAACTGAAGATAGCCGCTTTCAACCGCAATTGTACCGCTACCAGAAACAACAGCATGTAGCCGCGTGCCTACATCGGCGCAGTTCGTCTTCACCGTGCCGTTATTGACAAGATTAATTTCGGCATCAGAGAGTGGCAGCGAACCCGTGGGACAGGCGAGATTCAACACCGCGCCAGCATCCACCGTCACCATTGCCACCTGAGTGCCATAAGACAATGCATTACCAGGGCCTTGCGTAATCTTCAATTCACCACCAGCAACCGCGAGATTGGTCGATCCGCCAGCACGCTCATCAAAAGCCAGTACACCCGTACCGTCACCAGCCTTCTTTAACGTGCCGTTGTTAGACAAATAACCATGCATGGCCACATTATCACGCTTGGCCCTGTCAATCACGTAGGTTAGCGTCGAATTATTCTCAATGGAAAGGAAGTCCGTCACAGCGCAATCCAGATACTGCGTATCGATTGTCACATCAGACACTAAACCGAACCAACCAGCCGAACTTAGCGTCTTCACGGAACCTTCAGCACCGGCCAGCGTTACCGCAGCCTTGCCGACAAACTTGAGCTTCTTCACGGCAACGTCTTCCGTGAAGGTCAGCGTCACAGGATTGGTGGCGTTGACAAGTACACGTTCAGCAAGTCCGGAATCGACCGTTGCATCCTCAGGCATCCGGATTTCCGCCTCGCCGCAGAGGACCTTCCAGCCCTTCAGTGCCGACCAATCGGAAGATGTCGCAACGTCAATACCCAGTTTGGCACCAGCATCCGTTGTGACATTCAGCACATAGCCGGACGTTTCCTTCGCCAGTTCAACAGCGGTATCGTAAACAGGCTTGGCATTGGCATTCAGAATTTCAACCTTCGTTCCCTCGCCAGTCACCTTTACGGCCACAGGTACCTTGGCGGCAAAGTACCTGCCAAGCAGGGTTTCGCAGTCAAGTTTCAGGGTCGCGGAATTGCTGACTTCGACATTCACCGGATCGGCGGCATTGACCGCCAAAATACCAGCCACTGCCTGAAGTTTGCCGGTGAATGCGGACGCATCCTTCACGTTCACCGTATACGGCAGATCCTTGTTGAGTTTCAGCGTACCGGCACCAAGGATTTTATTGAAGGTATAGGTTTTGTTGGCATAACCGTCCTTGATTTCCAGCGTTCCCTGAATCTCGACAGGAACCGTGCAGACATTGGCATCCTTGGCCAAATAGCCGGTCACATTGCCCTTCAGCACCAGTTTGGAACCAGCATTACCGAGCGATTCAAGCGACTCTTGAGCGGATCTCAGTGTCATAGGGCCGCATTCGACCGTACCAGTCCAACCCGCTTCGGTCAACCCCGAACGGTTGGACGGAAGCAAACCGTCACCGCAGGTCAAAACACCAGCACCAGTAATTGCACCGGTTCCGAGCGCGCTGTCTCGGCCCAAAAGCAGTTTGGCACCCTTGATGATTTCGGTACCGCCGGTATACGTATTGTTGCCAGCGAGCTCCAACCAGCGTTTTCCGTCCTTCCCCGGGGCAAACGCGACCTTCACCTTCAGCGGAGACGCGCCGTCCGTAATAGAGCCGCTCACCTTCAGTAGGTTGTAGCCCAAGTCCCAGAACTCAACCGTACCTTCGCCGGTGATACCGCCAGTCAGATCCGTGGCATCGCCGCTTTGGGAGCCCTGAATGTAGGCGGGTGTCTCAGAGGCATTGGCAATACGGATTTTAGCAGCGATGACCGAGCCCTTATTCGTATTGCCGTTGTTCAGCTGCAGTTTCGAATCGCCCTCCAAGGTAATTTCGGAGGCCGTGGAGGTCAGCGAACCAGTCCAGCCGCCGACCTGAATGGTCGTTTTGGCACGGGCAATCACCTTATAGGTTTTGCCATAGCGTTCGGAACCGAAGTTAAGCATGCCTTCCTGCAAATCGACCGTCGGCTCACAGTCCTTGTCAGAAGCCACATTCACCGCACCGGCACCAGTCTTCACCAGTGTACCGGAACCGGTCAGGGCAGGAAGCGCCAGTGCCTGTCCGGCGGCATACGACAGCTGGGCTCCGTCGGCGATTTTCACTGCACCAGGAAGCGCCAGCGTAGTTTCATTGGCCGCAATCTCCTTCCCTTCAACAATCATCGCCTCGGTGACCGTCAGCTTGTTGCCATTAACAATCGTCAACTTACCAGGGCCCTTCACCAACAGCGAACCAACGGTGACATCAGCGCCAAGCGTCAGCTCGGCATCCTGCTTCACCTCGATAACCGCCGCATCGCCGGCACCGGGTACGCCACCAGTCCAGCTGTCAGACCAGTTGGCCTTGGCAGCGTCAATCACAAGGATGCTGGTCGCGGGCTTGAATACCCCGTCTTCAACACCGGGAATCGGCCGATTTTCTGCATCGACAAACGTGACCTTCGCGCCCTCAGCGCGGATTGCCTGCGAAGTATAACCGTCCAGCCGCTGTGTATCATCAAGTTTCAGCACCAGCGTGGCACCAGACTGAACTTCCAGCCCAGCTTCCGTACCAGCAGCTGTCGTCAGAACGCAGCCCGAGGCCAGTTTTACGGACACTTTATCCTTATCGATATTCGTCGGCTCCTTCGTCCAATCCAGACGCTGTTTCTCGGCATCGTTAACACCGGTCAGCGTTAGGACACGTTTGGTTCCATCGGAAGAAGTCAGTCGGCCGGGACCGGAGAAGGTGCGCAATGTGACATCACCCGCAAGTTTGAGCGTATTGGCAGCCTGCACCCAGATATCGGGGGCTGCATTGCCAGCGAACGGCTTCACCGTCAGCGCCATGGTCCGATTGTTCGCCTCCCTAAAATCAATGACACCGTCAAATGTATTGGCATCATTGCTCAGCGACATCGACGCGGAAGACTCGTCGTTGGTCGGCGGCTTTATCTGCAGAAGCCCCTTCCCAGAAACCACGCCAGCCCAAACAACATTCTTGGACCAGAACTGCGTCACGTCCACTTGGCCGTTCACGGCAACATCACCGGTATACGTCACATGACCGTCACGGTTGCCGACGACAGATCCGTCTTCGAGCACCAACGAAGGCGCAAACGTTTTGCCGCTGCCGCCGAGGTGCGTAATCACCTTGGCCCCCTTCTTCACCGTAATCACGGTAGCTTCCGTGCCCAGCTTCGCATCCTCACCAGGACTTGTGTCGTTATTCGGACCATAGCGGAGCTCAATACCGGCACCGACCGTAATATTACCAGAGAAATCACTGGCGTTGTTTCGGATGTACAGACCATTGGACTTATTTTCCCCCGTAGCCAGAGTCAGTAATCCGGAGCCGGACACCTTGGCGGACATGTCGAACGACATCCCGTTCATGTGAAGCGTCGCGCCCTTAGGACCAACCGTAAAATCAGGGATATCATTGACACCAGAATGCTTGGTCAGCTGCTGACCGTCCAGCATCAGTTTGCCGGTGTAACTGGAAGCAAACAGGCAAACACCCGCCTTGCCGTCACGGAAGGTCACATCGCCGGGTCCTGACAGTGTAATGCGGGGATTGTTCGCCTTGCCGTTGGTGAACGTTACCGGGATGTCAGTCGTCACATGCACCTCGGCTCCAGCAGCCCACAGTGTTCCATCGCCAACGAATGTCAGCGAAGCGGACGCTCCGGCAGGGTCCTGTTCGAAGCGCATGTCGGTGAACGCAACATCCTTATCCATCGCAATCGTCGTTTCGCCGGAAACAAGCAACACCTTGCCTTCCGTCCAATCCGTCAATTTGGACAGCGTATTATCCTTACCGGAAACTTTAACAGGTTCGGCTTCGTACGCCAGGCTGGCATTGACAATCTGATTGGCAGCCAGACCCGAACGGGCCCCATTGTCATTCGTCAGCACACCCGCAGCAACACCATTGTTGCCTCCGGCAAAGTTAATACTGATGTTTTCACCCGCGGCCCACAAGCCGCCGGCCGTCACTGACAGTACGCCCGTCAGCATCAGTTTTGTAAAGAGTGACTGCTTCATCTCTACTCCCTCGTTAAAAAAATTCTTCCAAAAAAAACGGACCCGAAATGGTCCGTCCCAATAGGTGAATATCATAGCTGTTTGCCAAGATGAATGTCAACAAAAAGCGACACTGTCAAGTTACTTTTGTGAAAAACAGCCACCTGCATCCCTATTGACGCACCGCTCCACCGAAAAAAGTTTGCAAAAGAACTGCCGTCACAAAAACTGCGCGAAAACGAGGATGCCGCTTCGCGTACGCCCTCGCCAAAAATACAGCTCAAACACACCGACCCGCCCCCCCAAAACCTATGATTGCATAAGTCATTGAAGCACTTTTTACACCCTACGCGCAGAATTCGACAGAATAGCCAGCGATTCCTCTCCATCGCCGATTTTGCCGGAAAGACTATCCTTTTCAATACACCATATTTATAACATACCCTATAACTCCCGTCAATACGCCACACCAAAGTCATCAGCTTTGACCGTCAAAGTCATCAGCTTTGGCCGTCAATATCGATAGGATTGAAGGCCAAAGCTGATGACTTTCAGCTCAGGGTCTATCGGGGAACGGAAACCCAACACCCTCTATGACTGGTCGCTGGCAATGTATAAGCCATTAGGCAACATCGCAGGCTCCTCGGCCTGTAGGAGCATTGCATAAACTTCGGCTTTTCAGTCATGCAGGGGCCACTGCACGCCTTCAACATCCTCGTTCCTGCCCTTTTCTTTCACTTTTTTCGCCTTTCGCATCTATCCCCCTACAGGCTCCTAGGCACAGTCAGAAAAATGTGCTAAACTGACGGGCAAAGTTATGAGAACGGTCTTTTACAACAATATTTTGTCACCGCACCAACTGCCACAAGACCGCGCATTGCGCGAGGCGGTCGGGGAGCGGCATCATCTCTATCTTTACCGCGACCCGCTGCCCGAAGACCGGCGCGCCATGGGATGGACCCGCTCCCTCCCCGAAGCGCAGTGCAGGCAGTGCCCAGACGGCAATGCGGCAGAGCTCTTTCAGGCCGATGCACTCTTTCTAGGCATCCGTGACTGGGAGTTGCTAGACTGGCGACTAGAGCACGATCAAGTCACCTACTACATCTCCGAACGCTGGCTGCTACCGCGCTGGGGCATGCTACGTCTACTGTCACCGCGTTGGTTTCGGATGGCCTGGCATCTGTCGCGTAGATTTCACGACCCCAACTTCCTCTACTGGGCGCAGGGCATCCATGCCGCGCGCGACATGTACCGTCTACTCCGACTCTTCCGCGGCGACCTAACCATGCTCTTCCGCACCCCGGCGCTGGCCTTTGAACCGATTCCCGGCGGGGCAATCCTGCCGCTAAACGAGGCGGTCAGCGCGGGCCTACTCTCGCCCGAAGTCACCGCCTACGCCCGCGAACACGGCTTCGCCGCCCTGCCCGAGAATGCCTGGGGCCATCTACCGATCTCCGGACTCACCGCCAACATGCGCTGTTTCGGCTACTTCCCCGAGGCAGATCCGCCCGGAACCGCCGCGCCGGCCGAAAGACCATCCGAACCCTCCCCCGAGCGTCCGCGCCGACTGCTCTGGGTAGGCCGCATGCTCCGCTGGAAACGCGTCGATGTATTAGTGAAAGCGGTGCGCCATTGCCTAAAGCACGGCGTTCCCCTAGAGCTAGATGTGTACGGTGAAGGCCCCGAACGCCGCCGTCTCGAAAAGCTAGCCAACCACTGCCCTGCCATCCGCTTCCACGACTTTGTTTCCGCAGAAGAGGTGCGCCGGCAAATGCGCGAGCACGATCTCTACGTACTAACCAGCGACGGCACCGAAGGCTGGGGCGCCGTCATCAACGAAGCCCTCACGGCCGGACTCCCTGTCCTCGCCACCCCCGAATCCGGCGCAGGAGCCACGCTACTGCCGCGCACCTGCCTCGTCCCCGCCGGCGACTGGCGCCTCCTAGCCCGCGCCCTCACCGCCCCCCTGCCCGAACTCCCCACCACCCTCCTCTCCCGCTGGACCGCCAACCTCGGCGCCGACGCACTCCTCAAAGCCACCATCGGCCGCTAATCCCCCTCCCTCCCCACACCCGCCAGCACCCCAGGTGCCGCAGTGTGCCGCAAGGGCGGCGCTAGCACAACAGGAGCGGCAGGGGCGCCAGCCCGCCCTTAAAGAGCAGTGTGAGCGCAGCCACCCAAGCGGCCAAAGGCCGCCCCGCCAATAGGCGGCAGCGAAGGCCCCACGCAAAGGCCCCACACAAAGGCCCCGCACAAAGCCCCCGCAAAACGCCCCCCCACCCCCCACACCACACCCCCCCACACCAGCCCCCCCAAGACCCCACACCCCGCCCCCACCCCCCAACCCATCACCCCCCCCACGTCGACGCCCGACCGAAGCGACGCCCCTGAGGAGACCCCAGCCCGCCACACCGC
>SAMEA104404103__coassemble_484_pt1 | contig 28783 bp, 19 predicted proteins | sample SAMEA104404103__metabat2_low_PE_034 | metagenome-assembled genome bin SAMEA104404103 (sample SAMEA104404103) | Balaenoptera acutorostrata | reverse complement strand
TAGACGGTGGTCTAGAAGTACACCTATCCATGCACGATAAATTTATAAACGGCAAAGAGTTGACGAGGCGTTACGCAGTCATAAAAACGCCTCGTATACACGGTATGAACGCACTTCCTTCGAGACTACGCGGACGCGTAACCTTCACAATCCATACGACCGACGGGTCGGATATGTACGCGGTGTATGATACGCTGTGGAAGCGAAATCCCAAGGATGGATTGATGGGCGGAGAAGGAAGCGATGTCTTTTTTGACCAGGCAGACCGTCTGTGCGATGAGGTAACCCAACGTATCGCCCGCCTAAAGCCCGAAGCATGGAATGCCTGTCTGGATGACCATCATCCGACGGCGGAGATTGACGAACTGAAATGTGACGGCCAAACATTTGTCGCCATAGCCGAACTGTGGCCGGATGTGAAGCGTAACCAGAACTGCCAATAAGGGATGACAGAAGTCAGAGGCCAGAGGGTTGTCTGCACTACCGGAAAAGCACTGCCAGCGTATTTGAACATGAGGAACCCGACCGAAGGGAGGTTTGAGCCCCCTTTGGGCCCGGAATCGAAAAACGAAAAAAAATCAACATACGCCTGCCCTTTTGAATCGGGGCAGGCTACGCTCCCACATCTCGCGAAAATAAAATAAAACGAATGATGATTTGAACGCCATATTTTGCACGACTGGCGTGGACGAATAGTCGCACGGGCCACCCCGTGACGCCCAAGATTAAAAAGGCAAAAGAACAGGACCGCAGACCAATGGCTGCGTAGGCAAAGACCTCAGACGGGATGGTACGCGGAAGCATCGGCTGATAAAACAGAAATAAAAAACGCCCAATCGCGTAAGCGGTCGGGCGTTTTTGTGGCTGTGCACGATGAGTAACAAACTTAAGCTTGAGGGGAATCATTCACTACAGGGACCTCAAGAGTCATTTCGCGTTTGATTAACTTCTTGAAATCATCACAAGCATTCAATGCGCGAATAAGATCAAGAATTCGATTAGCAATCCCGTCCAAATCTGCGTCACATGGATAAAACACGTTGGTCTTCCTTTCTCGCCACTTCCATTTATCATCATACCGCGTATTTATCCAACCACCAGATGACGGGGAAAAATCTTTACCAGTCAATATACTTATAACTTCTTTTGAAAGATTATCAAGCCCTTTCTTTGAAGGCTTTCCGTCCGCATCCCGAACAAAAAACGTTACCACCCCCAATGCATCCAAGTCATGGAACGGAACATCGATTGCGAACGTAAATTTTTGACCTTTTAACCCCTCTATATCAAACTCAGGACTATCCACATATACTGCATACTCCTTAGTAACATCGGGCTCCGTCCACTTGCCAGGGTCCGTCCACGTTTTGTCCTTCGGACGGCCTATCAAAGACTTATCATTCATCTTGTCTATCAGGAGGTCTTTCAGTTTGTCCGCCCGGTTTTTAGACACGTCCACAAGCATATCCCGAAGCGCTGTCAGAGGGAATTTGTTTGTTACCGCTGCCGATATAACCGTTTCAATTGTCTTTTTTTTCTCGCTCATATTTCCACCTGCCTGTTCTTTCATGAGAGCTGCGTACTGCCGGAAGAGCGCGACGCTGCTGAATTTCTTTGCATCGAGTTCGCACCTGCGAAGAAAATTGAAGAGGGAGAACGACACGTTCTCGTTATAAGCCGGAAGCGTGATAAGTTTCGGAAAGACCGAGGTCTTATCGTCAGGGGTCCACTGATTTATGTCGGGCATTGCCGTTGAATCAGTCAGAACGATGTAAACAAATACCAGAACTGTCTTCTCCTTTTTCTCCCAATACTCCGAATAACGGGGCAACTGCCGTTCCTGATCGACGGCACCATTGATTTTGTTCTCGATGATGATGACCCAATCTTTCTCCGAAGGAGTTCCCTCAGGTGCAGAAGATTTCTCAGACAAACTTCCGCATATCGCGATATCGGTGTGTCCCGTCTCGCGCGTTACGGAGACATCACCGCAAGCCCGAATCTTCTCAATATTCTCACTAATTCCATTCAAATCAAGCCGAAGATTCTCATTTTCCTCGGTTTCTGTCTGCGTCTTCCACTCCGCAGCCTCAATCAGCAGGTCGCAGAAGAGGTTGAAAAATCGGGTGCCTTCGTCGTGGGTGCCGGTAGGAAGCAGGATGGCTTTCAAGATGTCGCTGTGGAAGTTTTCGCGCTTATAGGTGTCGGACATGAGGACGAAGGGATTGAAGGCCAGTTCGTCGACGGGCTTGGCGTAGTTCTCGCAGGCCGTCTTCAGATCCTGATTGCCAAAGAACTGCGACCAATCAACATCCTCCCAAGCTTCCTTATTTCCATCACCTTGCCCGTTCTTCGGATCGGGTCCGTTTTGACTGTCACCCATTATAACCTCGCTTTCACTTGCGGACCGACTTCGGTGCTGCGGTCCGAACGATTGCTTCCCGACGATTCAGAGATTAACATACCTGACCGAAAATGGCAAGGTGTCCGAAGCGCGGGGGGAAGGGGCACCGCATCCGGCGTGGGTGCGGTGCCCCGGGGATTACTCGGCGGAGGGGAGTCCGTCGGGGTTGGCTCTCAGGAATTCAGCGGCTTCGGTACTGCCCTGGAAGGCGGCTTCGCGGATGAGGCGCATGCCTTTTTCCGTTTCGTCGGGACAGGGGCCCCATTCGCCGAGGCGGAGGCTGAAGCGGCCGAGACGGAAGAGGATGTCGGGACAGAAGGCATCGCCGGCTTCGCGGAGCAGGCGGCGGGCTTCCTCGGTGGTACCGCCGATATCGCCGCTGATGATTTTGGATGCGAGCTGCACTTTGACCCTGGGGTCCATGGCGGCGGCTTCGCGCATCAGGGCGACTCCGCGTTCAGGATCGCGCTCGGTGCCGGTGCCTTTGAGGAGGCACTGTCCGAGGGCGAAGCGGGCGCGGACATTGCCGGCTTCGGCGGCTTCGGCCAGGAGTCGGACGGCTTGGGGTTCGTCTTCGGGGACGCCTTCGCCGATGAGGTATTTGAGCCCCAGGATGGTCTTGGCGGTTTCGTCACCCAGCTTAACGGCCTGACGGAGCCACAGGAGACCGGTCTCGCTGTCTTCGGGACAGCCGTCGCCGTCGTAGGCGCGGCGGGAGAGTTCGAGGCAGGCGGGGGCAAAGCCCTGTTCGGCGGAAGCGGTCATCAGCTGCAGGCCGCGCTCGGGAGAGCATGGGACTCCCCTGCCCTTGAAGAAGGCCATGGCATTGAGGTAGCCGGTGCGGGGGTCGTCGGCGATGGCGGAGTCGCGGAGCAGTTTCAGGGCAGCCTGGGGATTGCGCACTTCCTCGGGGCCAAGGAGATAGGTGCCTGCCAGGCAGAGTCGGGCTTCGCGGTTACCGTGTTCCGTCATGGCCCGCAGCCAACGGCAGCGTTCGGTTTCGCTGACCAGCGAGTCAATGCTTTTGGAGCTGTCGGTGCAGAGCAGGGCCAGACGGGAGGGCTCATGTCCGCTTTTTGCGGCGCGGTACAGGATGTCCGCGCCTTTCTCCGGTTCGCGCAGAGCTTCCATGCCGTAGCTGCGCCAGCGCTGCCCGACGGCTTTGTCCGCGAACATGTCGCAGCCGGAGAGGTGCCAGGAGGCGAGGAAGTAGCAGGCGTTGCCGTCTCCTTCTCCGACAGCTTCGCGGATAAGGTGGAGTGCCAGACCGGGATCGAAGGGTCTGCCGTTGCCTTCGGCGTAGCAGAGCGCCAAGCCGTATTTGGCGGCGGTGCAGTTTTTCTGCACGGTCTGCTCCAAGAGGTCGGCGGCGCGGGGGTAGTCGCGGGGGACGACGGTACTGCTGCAGAGGAGCCAGCCCATCAGGGCCATAGCATCGGGATCGCCGGCCTCCGCGGCGGGGGTGACGATTTCCAAGGCTTTTTTCTCGTCTTCTTCGATGCCTTTGCCCCAGTAGTAGCACTGGGCCAGACAGCGTGCGCCAACGAGGCTGCCGGCATCGGCGGCGGCCTGATACCAGCGGACGGCTTTTTCCGGCTGAGGGGAAAGGCCGCGTGAGCCGTTGGCGTAGCGGTTGCCGATTTCGGTCATGGCGGCGGCGTCGCCGTTTGAGGCCATCGCTCTCAGCCAGCCGAGGCGGGCGGTTTTCAGATTTTCTTCAGGGTTGCTGTTGTTGTTGTCCATGGATGTTCTCCTTTTTTGTGACAGATAGATATATATATGGCATTGAAGCGGCGGATGCCTGCGGGGATTTCCGCTCCAGGCATTTCCGTACCGGGAAGGTCAGAAGCTCTCTGGGTTGTCCTCGTGTTCGTAGGTCAGCAGGGGTTGACTGCTGCGGTCCGGCGGAACGGCGGCACCTTCGATGCTATCGAAGGGACCGTCAGCGCTGACATCTGCGATGGAGCCCAGCATAAGGGGTTCGTGCAGAAACGCATACCATTCCGGAGCACGTCTGGAGTCGATTTGGAGTGTATAAGGCTTCCAGACTTCATCGGGCGTTCCGAGGTGAAAGTGATTAAAGCGAAGCGACATCATCTCGCACGGGATGCCCAACTCCGCACAAGGCATGCCGTGCCACATCGTTTCCTTGCGGTACAGGCAGACGCGGCTCAGCAGGCGGTCCTGCAAAATACCGACATCAATGCCGAAACCTTCGGCACAGGCCTCGAGCAGCGGACGTACACCGCGGAAGTGCGGAATGTGGTTGATGGAGCGGTTTTCCGAGACGTGGCGAAAGCCGATTTCGGCCAAGGGACGCTTTCCGCGGCGCGGATGCAGGCGCAGTTCGAAGCAGGCGCGTGCGTCGCCGTCTGAGTTGTTCAGAAACGGCAGGGTGCCGGAATCGGCCAGATTTACGTGGACTTCGCGGAAGACGATGGCGCCGCGGCCGGGATAGGTCAGACCCACGTCGCGTGGGACGAGCGTGGATTTATTCCCCTCATCGTGACGGACTACGACTTTGGCATCGTCGCAGCGCAACATGCACGACAGGGCCATGTGCATGTAGGCGTAGTTGTTCTGGCGTCCGGCCTCCGAGGTGAATCCGAACAGACGGTCCGTGTACGCCACGATGTCTTCGACGGGCGGGACCTCAACATAACGGCTCATGGCCTGAACTTCATGGGCGAACTGATACGCATAATCAGGTGTGTACATACACCTCTCCTTTCTTTGGGTGACAAACGACAGCCCGGCGGGGGCGGACTGTGTGATGATCAGGAGAGTTATATGGGATATGCCTCCTCGCGGAGCGCAAACGCTCGCGCTGTTCCCGGACAACGAATTCGACCGCGGAACGTTTACGGCAGATAGCTGAAGAGCGGTCTCTGCCGAGGGCAAAAAATTGCCGCGGCGCGTTCCTCAGAGGGAAACCGATGCCACGGCGTATCTGATATTTATGTGCGGTCATCGGACACTGAGTCCGGCGCAGGTGCTCCCAGCTTCTATGACTGAAGAACAGGAGTGAGTATAACACAGCATGTGTACGCCATGCAAGCCCTTTTTCGAACCGGACGAAAAAAGGCGTTTCGTGCCGATGAAGGAGGAATGACAGAGGTGCCGGGGATTATTTAAGACGTTTGAGGGCGGTCTGGGCGGTGGGTTCACCCTGGGCGGCTGCCTGACGGTACCAGTTTTTGGCTTCGGCGGGGTTGTTGAGTTTTTCACAGAGTATGCCCATTTTTGTTTGGGCAGTGGCGCTGCCATGATTGGCTGCGGCGCTGAGGAGGGAGTAGGCTCGGCCGAGGTCCTGCTTTGTTTCCTCACCGATGAGCAGGCAGGTGCCGAGAGCTTCCTGCGCACGGGGATGTTTTCGCGCAGCGGCTTTTTCGAGCCAGCGGAGTTTTTCGGCACTGTTTTTGGCGGTACCGCGTCCGTCGGCGTAGCAGGCGGCAAGGTTCCACTGAGCATCGACGTAGCCCTGTTCGGCGGATTTCAGGAACCAACCGAAGGCTTCGGCATCATCTTTAGGGAGACCTGTGCCGCGGGAGTAATAGACGCCGACAAAGTTCTGTGCCTCCGCATTGCCCTGATCGGCGGCCTTACGGTACCAGGCAGCGGCTTCCTCAAAATTAACGGGGCAGCCTTCGCCGCGTTCGAGGCATTCGGCGAGATTAATCTGAGCCGTGGGGTCGCCCTGCTCTGCCGCGCGGCGCATCCACTGCACGCATTTTTCAAGACTGCGCTCCACTCCATCGCCCCGGTAGTAATGAACCGACAGCGTCATTTGGGCGGTGATATCGCCCCACTCGGCGCTTTTGGTCAGCCAGGCGAGCGCTTCGTTGGGATTGCTTTCACCGTAGAGACGGTAAAGATTGAAGGCAGCGACGGCATTTTTCTGCTCTGCGGCACGTTTCCACCAGGTTTCAGCCTTGGCCATATCCCGCTCTACCCCGCGTCCGATGGCGTACAGCGTTCCGACAACATCCTGGGCGCGGGCATTCCCTGCTTCGGCCGCTTTGAGATACGCCTCAGCAGCCTCAGCGTAAGATTTTGTCTTCATATGCGCATCGGCAGTTTTAAGCAGTTCCAATGTCACCGCATCGACGTCGGATGCCCCGGAACAGCCTACCGCTGGCAGCAGCACCCCACACAGCGAAAGCGATAGTAGACAGCTACACAGCACAGGAAGAGGAAATAAACGAACAGACATGGATTACTCCTTTCATACAGGTAAGTTAAATATAACTTACAGGTTTTCTCCGAAAATGTCAAGCGAAGCCCGAATCGTAAAGTCTTGCGGGGGCGGCTACGCCGCTCGACATGCGACGCGCGCAGAGGTCATGCGACGGGCCTAACGGCCCACGACGTGCGCTTTCAAGAACTTACGTCGGCTTCGCCTTCTTCGACCGGCGACTTACTCTTCTCGGGCGGAACCTTCGCACGGGCCCTTCGCGATTCGCCTCCGGCGCATTTTAAAAGCAGTGTGGGCGCAGCCCTCCCGAAACTGTTCACTGCGGCTGCTGCGGCGGCATCGAAAATTGGCGTACTGCGGGTGGGCAACATGTGCTATACTTTTGCCTCATTTATAATTACCGATAGGGCCCAGAAGAAGATGAATTGGACGATTACCCGTTTACTTGGCAAGATTCCTACCCGTGACCGTGCCCGAGGCAAGACGTATTTTTCATTTGGGTATGTTGAGAAATGTGGCTGCAGTCAGCAGGAGGGGATGCTGACGGTCAAAGGTGTGGTGAAGGGAACGCAGCGTTATACCTGTTCTGTCACCATTTCCGGGGAGGAGGCGGCGTTTCACTGTAACTGTCCCCGATTTGAGCAGATTCACGCCTGTAAGCATTTGGCGGCGCTGATTTTGCAGGCCAATGAGTCACTTGAGCTAAAGGCGCGGCTGAAGCATTTATCGGTGAGTTCCCGGGAACCGCAGATTCCTGCGAAACAGCAGGCTCCCGTGGAGCGGCATCTGTGTTCCAATTTCCTTGCCCAGCGGCTGCTAAATTCGCTCTGTCAGGATGTACCGTCCGAGACGGAACATGTCGACGCACATTCGATTGTGCTGTCGCCCGTTTTTCAGACCTGCCAGCGCGAGGGATACCCGCTCATCCGTTTCAGGATCGGCACGAGGCGTATGTATATCGTCAAGGAAATTGACACGCTGACGAATGCAATCGTCCACGAATCGCCGTATTCGTTCGGAACATCGCAGCGTATAACTCTGCGCAGATCTTTGTTTACCGAAACATCTCTGCCGTGGGTAGATGCGCTGATTCAGTGTTATCGCGACGGGGTTGCGATTTATGATTATGAGGCGGGCGACTATTATATGGCGAGCCATTATGGCTCGGACAGACACCGTTGGGCCTGTCTGACCGGCAGCTGTTTTGACACCCTTTTCGATAGGTTTCCCAATGGGGTATTCGATTGTGATACGTTCGGTGCCGCAGCGAAGGCGCTAGTGCTTTACGGGGAAAAAAATCCGAATATCAACCTGGTGCTCAGGTCCAATCTTGACGGTGCGACGTTGTCGTTTCGGCAGAAGTCCCGGGAACTGAAATTTTTCGGCAACGACCACCGTCTCTATTATCACGATGCGTATGGGATCGGACGCTGCAGCGAGGCATTTATGCGTGCGTATCTGCCGTTCAAATCGCTGCACTACACCGATGCCGATTTTTCGAAGGAGGATCTTCCGACGCTCTGCGAGGTGCTGAATACGCTTCCTGACGGGGCAATGGCCGTCAGCGATCCTAACGATATCCTCGGAAAATTTACTCCAGAAAACTGTACCTGTGCCTATCGGTTAGATTTGACAGATTCGGAAACGCTTCGGGCCGAAGTGCTGTTTCGGTATGAGAGCGGCGATGTGAAATTTGGTCAGGCGCCTGCCGAGACCCCCGAGATTCTCCGCAACTCCATTCATGAGCGCCGGCTTCTGACTCCGCTGAGGGAGATGTTTGCCTACATTCCGGATTCCAATGAGTTCCAGCTGAGCGGTAGCGAGCAGATACTGGACTTCCTCTGCGACGGTATTGGTCGGCTGCAGGAAACCGGTGAGGTTTGGCTTTCCGATGCGCTCCGGCAGAAGGAGTTTAACCGGACGCAGGCTCCATCGGTCAGTCTCGGACTCTCCGACGGGCTGCTCAGTCTCGATATCGACTGCGGCGGCTTTCCGCCCGAGGAACTGGAGTCGCTGTACGACAGTCTGCTGAAGCGCAAACGCTATCATCTGATGCGGGACGGCCGTTATCTGCCTATCCGCGACGAGGGTTATGAAAAGCTTGCCGAGGTCATCCACATGACCCGTCTCTCTGGCAGCGATTTGGCCAAGGGACATATTGAGCTACCTCCGTACCGCGCGCTTTACCTCAACAGCGTTCTCGAGTCGGCCGCCGGTGTTTCCGTGAGCCGCGACACTGATTTCAGGCATCTTATCCGCAGTTTCAAGTCGCCCGAAGACGGCGATGCGCCGTTGCCGCCGACACTTCAAAACGTGCTTCGGCCTTATCAGAAGACTGGCTTCCAGTGGCTCAAATCCATGGAGGAACATGGTTTCGGCGGCATTCTTGCCGACGACATGGGGCTCGGCAAAACACTTCAAGTGCTGACATTCTTAATGACAGCTCGCCGCCAAGACCAGGGCTGCCCTAGCCTGATTGTCTGCCCGGCGTCGCTCGTTATCAATTGGGCCGACGAGGCAGCCCGTTTCACACCTGAGCTCAAAACACTCCCGATTCTGGGCTCGGCCGCCGAACGCCGCCAGCAGCTCGGAGAGGAAAACGATGCCGATATTGTTATCACGTCCTACGACCTACTAAAGCGTGACCGCGAGCTCTACGCCAATAAACAGTTTTACTGTTGCATTCTCGACGAAGGGCAGACGATTAAAAATCAAACCACGCTCGTCTCCCAAGCCGTCAAACGGATTGACTGCCGCCACCGTTTCGTACTTACTGGCACGCCGATTGAGAACCGCCTCAGCGAGCTCTGGAACCTCTTCGACTTCCTGATGCCTGGCTACCTCTTCTCGCACGGTACGTTCACCGAAAAGCTAGAAAAGCCAATCGCTCAGAGTGACAGTGCCAATGCCCGCCGTCAGCTAAGCCTACTCGTCCAGCCCTTTATGATGCGCAGACTCAAGCAGGATGTCCTCAAAGACCTCCCCGAGAAGATTACCCACGACCGCCGCATCGCCCTCAGCGAAGAGGAGCGCCGGGTCTACTTTGCCGAGGCTCATGCCGCTCGGCGTCTGGCGGAGCAAAACGGCAACGGCATCCAAATTCTCGCGCTGCTTACCCGTCTGCGCCAAATCTGCTGTGCGCCAGAGCTCTGCTTCGAGCACTATAAAGGTCCGGACAGCAAACTCGAAGCCTGCATGGAACTGTGCACGTCGCTCACAGCCAACGGCCACCGAATTCTGCTCTTCTCACAGTTCACGGGTATGCTCGAGCGCATCCGCGCCCGGATGACCGCCGCTGGCATCAACTCCTATTCGCTGACGGGGTCCACCTCCAAGCTGGAACGCGCCCGCCTCGTCCGCGATTTCAACGCCGGCGGCGCTCCCGTCTTCCTCATCTCCCTCAAAGCCGGCGGCACCGGCCTCAATCTCACAGCAGCCGACATCGTCATCCACTACGACCCATGGTGGAATATGGCCGCCCAGAATCAGGCCACCGACCGCGCCCACCGCATCGGCCAGACTCACACCGTTGAGGTCTATCGCCTTATTGCCAAAGATACCATCGAAGAAAAAATACTCCTTCTCCAAGAGAAAAAGGCCCGACTCATGGAAGTTCTCAACGGCGATCCCACCGCAGCCCCCCTCACCCGAAGCGAAATTCTTGCACTCCTCAACGAAGATTAAAAGCTCGCACCAACTGAGCGAACTGAAAACAAGCGAACAGAGCACTATCGCGCCACAAGAGCACGCCACCTTTTGAAGACATCGCAGCCAACGTTCATCCGTTAAAGCTGCGAAGCCTGCGAGGGGAGTTGCGTGCCCTCGGGGCCCCCAAAGGGGAGCAATCTCCCCGTGCTGCGCGTGATGCCCGATTTAAACTACGAAGCCTCGCACGCTACAACAAGTACCTCTGGTGCATAAAAAAAACGTGAGGCAGCAGCCACCCGCAATCATTTGACCATCTCCTCCTACAGTGCTCACAATTGGGTATTGCGTACAGGATGTGATATGAATTTCTACTGTTTTCTTTTACCATACTACATAGCATTTCGATGCTATACTACATAATATATACTCACGATACTATATAGTATTTTATATCTATACTATGTAGTATATACATTTAATACTATGTAGTATCCCTTCATTATACTATGTAGTATTGCCAATATATACTCTGTTGTATAAACAAATAAACCATGCGAGATTCAAGACTACAGGCACTTCGTTTCGATAAAAAATAAATGGTGATTGATCCATGATTGCGGGGGAGGCTGTCGGCACAGAGTTCTTTGAAGGAACAGTCTTTTCCACAGTTCATTGTCAGCAACAAGCACGTTGCTGTTTTTTTTAGAGATAATTTACCTATAACTTGTAGACATTTATTTCACGTCCGCCCCCCAAGAAAAAATAAAAAGCGCTCTCTGGTGCAGAGGAGGTTCGGTCGAATAAAAAAGCCCCCGCGGAGGCGGAGGCTTTTTTATTCGATGAGGCATGGAGCTCAACTGAAGAAGGCTGCGATCCAGTCGACGAGGCCTTTTCGGACACCGACGGCATCAAGAAAGACCATGAAGATAGCGACGGGGGCGACCCAGCGGACGCAGAAGCTCCAGCAGACCATGAAGAAGCGCATACCTGTTGAAGGCGTTTCGCCATGGGCGAGGAGTTTGGGAGCGGCGCGTTTGGTGCGCCAGCTCCAGCCGACGAGGAAGGTGGTAACGAGAGCGACGAAAGGGAGGCACCAGTTGGAGGTGAAGTTGTCGAGTACATCGAACCAACTGCCGCGGTAGAGTCCTCCGAGCATGTGTTCGAAGAAGTGGCCGACGGCGGGCATGGCACTCCAGTCGAGCGTAGAGAAGACGGTCAGAAGTCCGAGGGCGACAGCACCGACGAAACCGACAATAACGGCAGCCTTGCGGGAGCCACGTTTGTGGCCACGGCGGCAGCGTTCGATGAAGACCGTCGCACCGCATTCAAGCAGGGAAACGGAGCTGGTAACGGCGGCGATGAGCAGCATAAAGAAGAAGCAGGCTGCCCACAAGGAACCAAAGGGCATGGCATCGAAGATGGCTGGGAGTGCGCCGAAGATGAGGCCAGGGCCGGCGGTAGGTTCGAGACCGACGGCGAAGACCGCCGGGAAGATAGCCAGACCAGCCAGCAGGGCAGCCATTGTATCCAGGATGCCGACCCAACCAGCCGCTTTGAGGATGTTTTGCTCTTTATGCAGGTAGGAGCCATAGGTGATGGTGATACCGAGGCCGAGAGAGAGGGAGAAGAAGGCTTGGCCCATGGCGACGAGCCAGACACTCGAGGTCATCTTGGAGAAGTCGGGCATCAACAGAAATTTCACGCCCTCCAGTGCGCCGGGAAGCGTAACGCTGCGCACAATGACAATAAGCAGGAGGATGAAGAGAACGGGCATCAGCACTTTGCTCATGCGTTCGATACCAGACTGAATACCGCCGAGAATAACGGTACCTGTCATGGTCATGAAGATGAGAAAACCGATGAGGACGCGGAGGGGGTTGCCCGCGTAAGCGGCGAAGGCGTTGCCGCTGGTTTTAGCGACTTCAGCGATAACGGCACCGTCACCGCCGCCAGCAATCAGTGTACCAGACACGGAGCGCCACAGATAATCGACAATCCAACCGCCGACGACGGCGTAGTAGGAGAGAATAAGGAGGGTGACGGCGGTGCAGAGCCAGCCGATGGCGGCGTAGCCGCGTTTGGCGAAAGCCCATACGCCGAAGACGGCGATGGCGGAGAAGAGCCAGGAATTCATCGAGGCGAAGAGGACGGCAACGGCTGCAGACAGGGTGGCCAGCACGAAGCGTCCGTTCACGGATTTGGAGACATGCTCAACTTTCCCCATGGCGTTAATGACATTGCGGCGGGCGAAGCGGCCAATTAGCATTTCCGAGCTCATCACTGGCAGGCCCACGAACAGAACGCATAGGATGTACACCAGCACGAAAGTCGCGCCGCCGTTCTGTCCCGCTACGTACGGGAATTTCCAAATATTGCCGAGTCCGACGGCCGATCCTGCCGAAGCAAGGATAAAGCCAATCGACGATGTCCAGTTTTCGCGAGCCATTTGGCCTCCTGTTGTAGAAACGTTAATTCGTGCAGTGTATCAAAAATCGGGGCGTTCTGATGCAACGTTTCGATATTTGACGGGATTTAATGCAAAAAAGGGTAAAAACAGGAGAAACTAGGCACAAAAACAATGAAAAAAGGTAATAAAATCCGAAGGAAAGGGCACTTTTTACAGTGCTGCGCACAGGGATAGCATTTTTGTGAACGCATCCGCGCGCAATTCGAGACGGGATGGATAAAGGAGCGGGGACGGTGGCGATGAGCAGCATGAAGAAGACGCAGTAGGCCCAGAAAGCGCCCCAGGACATGGCATCAAAGATAGCTGGGAATGCGCCGAAGATGAGGTCGAGGCCTTCGTGGCACAGGACTCGGAGGAGTGGCTGCGTAGCCATCAGCACGCATCGAGCGCCGCACAGTAGCGGAGCACAGCATGAATCGTACAGCAGAGGCGTATGGAGGCGGTGTATGCGAGCGACGGGCGGGAAAGGCGTGCGGGGCAGCGGACAAAGATAAGCGAACGGCCTGCAGCCTTCCCGATGAGCGATTCCCTTGCCTATGGAGTCTGTAGGGAGTATAGATGCGAAAGGCGAAAAAAGTGAAAGAAATGGGCAGAAACGAGGATTTTGAAGGCGTGCAGTGGCCCCTGCATGACCGGAAAAGCCGAAGTTTATGCACGTTTAAGGCGCTTTTTACAGCCCGAAGATATACCCCTACAGGCTCTTATGGTGCAATGAAGAATGAAGCGTACGAAGGGTCTATCCGAGGCAGGGGGGCGCGCGAAGAGCTGAAGACGAAAAAGCCCCCGCGGGGCGGGGGCTTTTTGAGAGGGGCTGGGCCGAGGGCTTATTTGCCGATGGCTTTGCGCTTGGCGACAGCGGCATCGCCGATGACGGCTTTGATGCGGCGAACACCGGCGGAGGAGCTTTCTTCCTTGATGATTTTGAAGGCAACAAGCTCGGAGGTGTTTTGAGCGTGGGGGCCGCCACAGACTTCCTTGGAGAAGTCACCCATGGTGTAGACTTTGACTTGTTCGCCGTATTTTGCGGTGAAGAGGGCGGTAGCGCCAGCGGCTTTGGCATCTTCGATGGACATGGTGTCACAGACGATGGGGAGCGCGCGGTTGATCTGTTCATTGACCATATCTTCAACCTTTTCGAGTTCTTCCTTGGTCATTTTAGCACCGTGGGAGAAGTCGAAGCGGAGGCGTTCGGGGGTGATATTGGAGCCCTTCTGGTTAACATGGTCGCCGAGGACGAGCTTGAGCGCCTTGTGCAGCAGGTGGGTGGCGGTGTGCAGGCGGGTGGTCTGCTCGGAGTGGTCAGCAAGGCCGCCTTTGAAGACACCTTCGCCCTGCTTGGAGGCTTCTTTGTGCTTGGCTTCGGCTTTGCGGAAGCCTTCTTCGTCGATGGTCATGCCGCGTTCGGCGGCGAGTTCGATGGTAAGTTCCAGGGGGAAGCCATAGGTATCGTAGAGTTTGAACGCGGTTTTGCCAGAAATCTGCGTCTGGGCATGCTGGGCCATGACGGAAGCGATTTTTTCGAATTCGTGGCGGCCCTGGGTAAGGGTCTTGGCGAAGCGGGCTTCTTCGGCGGTGAGCTCTTCGACGATGCTGTCGCGCTTTTCGACAAGTTCCGGGTAGAAATTGCGGTAGGTTTCGATGACGATATCTGCCATGGTGGCGGTGAAACCAGCGGGGAGGCCGAGGTCCATAGCGTAGCGGACGGCGCGGCGGATGAGGCGACGGAGCACGTAGTTGGCACCGACGTTACCGGGCTTGACTCCGCCCTTGGGGTCGCCGAGGATGATGGTGGCGGTACGCATGTGGTCGGCGATGATGCGTTCGGCTTTTTCGGCCTTTTCGGCATCGAGCTCATTGGTGGTGAGTTCGCGGATTTTGGACAGCAGGGGCAGGAAGAGTTCGGATTCGTAGACGGTTTTGTAGCCGTTGAGCATGCAGATGGTACGCTCGACACCCATGCCGGTATCAACATTGTGCTGTTTCAGGGGTTCGTACTTACCGTCGGCGGTCTTGTTATACTGCATGAAGACATCGTTCCAAATTTCGATGTACTTGCCGCAGGAGCAGCCAGGGCCGCAGTCGTGACCGCAAGGTTCTTTGCCGGTATCGATGAACATTTCGGTATCAGGGCCGCAAGGACCCGTCTGACCAGCAGGCCCCCACCAGTTGTCTTCACGGCCTTTGGGGAAGATGCGTTCGTCGGGGATGCCGAGTTCTTTCCAGTAGCCGTAGGCTTCATCATCGCGGGGGATGCCGTCTTCGCCGGCGAACACGGTAACGGAGAGCTTTTCGGGGGCGAAGCCCAGGTGCTTGGTGAGGAATTCAAAGCTCCAGGTGATGGCTTCTTTCTTGAAGTAATCGCCGAGGGACCAGTTGCCGAGCATTTCGAAGAAAGTGAGGTGGGCGCTGTCGCCGACGGCATCGATATCACCAGTGCGGACGCATTTCTGGACATCGGTCAGGCGGGTGCCAGCAGGATGCTTTTCACCGAGCAGGTAGGGGACCAGCGGATGCATGCCGGCAGTCGTGAAGAGGACGGTCGGGTCGTTTTCGGGGATGACCGAGGCACCGGAAATGATGGCGTGCCCCTTGGATTCGAAGAACTTCAGATACATGTCGCGCAATGCGTCAGCCGTCAGCTTGGCCATGGTGAAAACTCCTTTGATTTCGTATAAACGCGCAATAGTGTATCAAAAAAGGCCCCCGTTCTGCACCCTTTTTTCGCCAGACCGCGCATCGGCTGCGAAAAAAGGGGGGCAGCCATGCGGATTCGGACGGTTTCGCGTCTCTAGGAGCCTGTAAGAATATATTTACGGGCTGCAAAAAGCGCCTTAAACGTGCATAAACTTCGGCTTTTTCAATCATGCAGGGGCCCCTGCACTTCTTCAAAATCCTCGTTTCTGCCCACTTCTGTCACTTTTTTCGCCTTTCGCATCTATACTTCTACGGGCTCTTAGGGTCAGTTTTTGGCGGTACGGGCGAAGTAGGCGAAGGTGGTATCTTCGTGGGTGGAGCGGAGGCCGGAAGCGGTGAGCATGGCGCGGGAAGCGGCATTTTCGTGGTAGCACTTGGCGCAGGCTTTTTCGAGGCCCCAGAAGCAGAGGGCGTAGTCGGCCATGGTGCGCATGGCTTCGGTGGCGTAGCCGTTGTGTTCGTATTCGGGGAGGAGGCGGACGCCGAGTTCGACAGTGTGGTCGTAAGTGAAGTTGTGGAAAACGCATTCACCGACGAAGGTGCCGTCGGCGTAGATGCCGAGGGAGATTTCATGGTGGGAGGCGAAGTCGCGGCGGGTATTGTCGAGGAACCAGGTATCGCGGGGGTCGGCTTCTTCTTTCCATGCGGTCCGCCAGTCCCAGCCCCAGAGACGATTGCGCTCAACATCGCGCGCGAGGCGTCCGAAGGCGTGCACATCTTCGTCGGGGATGGCCCGGAGCACGAGGCGCTGCGAGGTGATTTCAGGGACGGACTCGAGCTCTTCGATGATGCGCTTGGGCATGATATTGTATTTATCGATGAGGCGGATAGGGTTATACTGCAATTTTGATTTACGCAGACCGCAGTCGCCAGCATCGTCTTCGCGGTTGATGTAATCAAGGCCAGGGCGGCGCAGGGCACGAGCGAAGGCCTGGGCGACGGTGGGGTAGATGCCTTCGTAGCCAACGAGGGCTTTTTCGACATGGACGATGAGGGTATCGCCGGCGATTTCGCCGATGGTAACGGCGGCGACGGAGCCTTCGACTTCCATGATGCCGCCGACCATATGCAGAGCTTCGAAGTGGGAGAGGAGGACTTCGGTGCCGTGGAGTTCTTCGTTGGCCATGAAGGAGTGCTTGGCGTATTGGCGTTCAGCGTAGACGCGAAGGAAGGCCCGGACATCTTCCATGTCGGCGGGGGTCATGAGGCGGAAGGCGGCATGGGGATAGGTGCGATTAAAGCGGGAGACATGGTTGCGCTGCCCGGAGAAGCGGCGTCCGGCGTAGTCGGCGAAGTCGTCGAAGCGGTAGAGGTAGTCGCGCCAGGTGCGGGGGTTGATGACCTGGAGGCTGCGGCCGTAGCGGCGCATCAGCAGGAGAATGCGTTCTTCGGGGATGGCCAGCAGGCAGAGCTGTTTCTCGTTGATCAGACACCAAGCCTCGAGTTTTTCGAGGGCACGGATTTCGTCCGCTTCATTGGCGGTGGGCGACAGGGGGTAACAGAAGCGGTCGCGGCCGCCGTAACGGGTGCGGATGATAAGACAACCATCTGTTTCGGCGTATTCCATGGACGCGTAGTCCATCCACATTAGCTGGAAGCCTGCGGTGTAGTCGCTCATACGGAAGGGCTGGTGTTCAAAATAGGGAAGGAAGTCGGGTAGTTTTTCAAGGGTGATTGGGCTGAACATCGTCGGCACCTCGCGGGAAGGAAGTGAAGGTATCAAAACGGTAGGAAAGGGTTTTCAGGGCCAGGTCCGGTAGGGAGCGGATGGCCCAGGGGAGCCAGGTTTTCAGGGCGTAGCCTGCCATGGACGACGCTTTGTCCGATGCGGGAACGAGTCGCGGATTACCGTCGGTGCTTCGCGGCATGGGTGGGAAGCAGGAGTCGCCTGGATTCGGATTGCGGTAGGTGTACATCAGCGATCCGCTGAGAGTGCCGGGGGCATTTTCGGGGAAGGGCTCGGCGCGGAGGTGTTTCCGCAGGCCGCAGCGGACGTTGTAGACATCGGAGCGCACTTCAACGACGGGCGTAGCGACGACGGTCAGGTTTTCGGTCGACAACATAACGCGCCATCCGATCCAAGCGACGGGCATGGCGCAGACCAGCAGCGCTGGTACGGGGGCAATTTTCGGCAGGGCGAGCACCCAAGGAAGCAGACCCGCGACATAGACGAGGGGCGTGTAGCGCGCGTAGCCGATATAGAGGGTTGGAATGACGAGCACGCTGCCCCAACAGACGAGTAGAACGGTTCCCCAGCCTTGCATTTTTTTGCGACAGAGGGTCATCAGGGCCAGTGCGCCCCAGACGGCAAGACGGAAACTGGGACCTAATCCGTCTACGCCGCCGCCGTCACCACCGCCGACAGCGATATTGAAATCTGGCGCTGGCCCGGGAACGGTCCAGTGTCCAAGATAGGCATAGGCGTTTCGGGCGAAGTATCCCATGGTGCGGGCAGTTGCGTTCATCCCCTCGAAATCGCCTGACACGGCTGGCGCAGAACCATCAAAGAGGGCGCGCAGCGTGGGCCAGACCAGAAAAGCGGTGAAGACGGCAGCTAGGAACAATTTCCAGGCTTTGCGCGGATGGTCGCGCAGGAGGACGAATCCGATTAGTGCAGCCGGAATCCAGGCGGTGGTCTTGAAGGTACAGGCGACGCAGACGGCGGCCAGCGGCAGCCAGAATGCGTTAGAGCGGAGCGACACGACGGCCATGAGCAGCAGCAGGTAGAGCGGTCCATCTGGCATCGCACTGAAACAGGAGAGAAATGTCAGCGGTGCGGCGATGAGCACCAAAGACTGAAGCGAGGAGAGTTCCCTACGAAGCACGGTCCAGGCAGCGGGAAGCAACATGAAGACAAGGGCATTGCCAGCATCGAGCCAGCCGGTGAGACGGTAGAGTACGGCACTCCAGGCCGCGAATCCCTGTGGCAGAATCAAATGCTGCAAACTCAGATGGCCATCCGCCTGCTCTGGAGAAAGGCTGGAGGCCAGTAGACGGATGCTCGGCTGCAGATAGTTATCCGCATCGCTGAAGATGGCGAAGGCGGAGAGCACGCAGGCGTTCAGAAGTAGAGCCCCGATGACGGTGAACAAAAAAAAGCGCAGCGCACCGAATCGGTACGCTACAAGCGAGAAGGCCGCGAGGGTCATCAAGAACAGTGCCGGACGGGTAGCGAAGCAGGCTGCCAGGGGCAGAAGCACAAGCAGCAGTGCCGCGACATTTCGTCCGCTGCCTGCAGGCTGTGCAGGCAGCGGCAGTCGGTCGGCTGCGGCATCATCGGCGGGCATGGACTTAACCGAAGTAGTGTCCAGGACGGGTCTGACGTTTGGCGTGCACTTTGGGCACTTCGAGCGACAGGGCGTACCATTCGTCACCAAAGCCGGCATTGGTGAAGTGGGCAATACGGTTATTGGCCAGGATGGCACGGTTAGATTTGATGACAGCGTGCTCGTTCTTTTCGTCCGCTTCGATTAGCACCTTATAGGCGGCATCGGCATCGCCGCGTTTCACGAGCATCCAAGCGAAGACGGAGTACAGGAGAGCGGTGGTATTGTAACGGGCGCGGCGGACTGCGCGACGAAAGACCTTTTCGATAACTTCGGTCGACTCATCTTTCTGCCACATACGAGCCAGACGGATGCAAACAAGCATGGGATCGATAAGGAGGGCCTTGGGCAGCAGGGTATCTACGCGAGCATAGTCTTTTTTCTGCCAGGCGAACTGAAGTTCCATCGTAGCGAGCTGACGTCCCAGGAGAGGAATCCAGAGGCGGTAGCGTTCGAGGGGGCGGAGGATGGCCTGGACTTCGGCAATCATGGCATCGCGGTCACGGGCGAGTTCAGCCTCGGCAGCTTTTTGTCCAGAAACAGGTTTAACGCGCCAGCGCTGAATTTTGGCCTGCATTCGTGCCTGCCCCTGTTTCATCACCATCTGAATCTGGTCCGAGACAGAACCCATGCGGCGCCGGAGCACCCAGCCCATGGTAAACTGACCGGCAATCAAGATAAGAATCGTCCACACAACCGACCAATACCAAGGCGAGACATCGGTCAGCGTCAGCACCAGGCCTGCGAGACAGGCAACCAATACATTGATAAGCACGGTAATCATTGCGCTTCCTTTTCCAAAAGGCGGACGGTTTCAATCACCAGCGCGGCCGCTTTGGCAAGCGATTCGGCACTGACTTTGTCCGCGGTATCTTCGGACGTATGCCACCAGGCATTTTCGGGTCCGAAACTAAAATCGATAATATCGGCGGTCCGGCGACCGCAGGCGACGAACGGCACATGGTCGTCAACCATCACCCCGGCATCGCCGAGCGTGAGGCCAGTGCGGGCGGCTGCCCGGCGAATGATGCCATTCAGCCAGGGCGAACCGTTAGCTGCAAGAGCTGGCGTAAATCCGCGGTCGCCCAGCATATCCAGCACGATGACGGGCAGTTGTCCGCCGACCCCTGTGCGGGCAGCATGCCAGCTACCATGCAGTCCATCCCCAGACGTATAGGTGTTCACGCACTCTTCGCCGTCGACAAACAGATAGATTACTGGCAGATTCGGCCGGTGTTTAGCAAGAGCCAACAGAAGCCCAGTGGTGGAGCCGCCGTCATTAGCGCCGACAAAGCCGGGGATACCCGATTTGGTATCGAAGTGGGAGACCAGTACCGCCACGGGACGAACTCCCGCTGGCGTATACAGCACATTAGCCATCGGTCCGGGTCCGCCCGGAACGGGAATCAACTGCGGAACGGATGCGTCCTTTCCTGAGCTTCCATCCCGAAGGCGTGCAGCAATCCAATGGGCGGCATCGAGGGAACCCTGCCCTGCATCGCGGGACGGATGCGCTTTCAGCAGAGCCTCCATCTCCGCATAAGCCGCCACGCCGAGTGAGGCACCCTCCTGACTACCGCCACAAGCCGTCGGCAGGAATGTCAGAGCCATTACCAGACAAAGAAAAAACACAGCCGACACAGTCCGGCGGAAAAGGTTCCGTTCAGATGGGTCGCTGTGCTTCATAGGGCGGAATCCGACTATCGTTTAATCTACCCGGATGCCGAGCATGGTCAGAATGCGGTCGAGATCTTCGTTATTAAAGAAATCAACTTCCAGCGTCCCCTTGGCATGATGTCCGTCGGCCATGGTTTTACTGGGCGACAGGCGAACAGCTGTCCCGAAAAAGGCATGCAGTTTATCCGTCAGATCGCGCAGATAGGTTTCCGGAAGATCCGCCTGGGGCAATCGGCGGACCGGCGGGGGGTTGTTAATCATCTGCACGGCGCGCTCGAGGGCACGCACGGTCATCGACTCGGCGACGGCACGGCGGCCAAGGCGGATGCGATCCTCCGTCACCTGGAGGCCGAGCAGCACCTTGGCGTGACCTGGGGCGAGACGTCCATCGGCGACCATGGCCTTAGTTTCGTCAGGCAGGTCAAGCAGGCGCATAGCATTGGCCACTGAAGGACGGGGCTTACCAACGCGCTCGGCGACTTCGCTCTGGGTCAGATGAAAATGTTCTGCGAGCGTACGATAGCCCTCCGCCTCTTCAATGGCGTTGAGGTCGGCACGTTGAATATTTTCGATGATGGCCAGTTCTGCGGCACGGCGATCCTCGGCATCGACCAGAATAACGGGGACATGCTTCAGTTCCGCTGTCATAGCAGCACGCAGCCGACGTTCGCCGCCGATAAGTTCAAAGCGTCCGGTCGGTAGACGACGGCAGACCAGCGGCTGAATGATACCATTGACACGGATAGAATCGGAAAGCTCCTTCAGTGCCGCTTCGTCAAAAGACTGACGGGGCTGCCAGGGGGATCGGTCGATTTCTGTCACGGGAACAGTCAGCACGCAGTTGGCAGGCGAATCGGCAGGTATCTGCGCGGGAACCGCAGGGCGGACGATACCGGTCAGTGCAGGGCGCACTGGTGCCTTGACGGCTTCGGCAGAGGATTGGTCCCCCAGCAGCGCGTCAATGCCGCGTCCGAGCCCTCCGGTACGGGCCCGACTGTGTTTAGACTGCACTGCCGTCTTTTTTGCACCAGATTTCGGCGTTTTCTTAGAAGACTGGGCAGCTTTGGACATAGATTTCTTCATGCAGCACTCCTCCGGACTTAGGGATACATACCCGAACGCGTCAGACCCAGCGTTTCGGGAAGTCCGGACATCAGGTTGATGTTCTGAAGGGCGGAACCGGCCTGCCCCTTCATCAGATTGTCGATATAAGAGACGACTCGCAGGCGGCCGACACGTTCGTCGACGCTGACCACCAGGTCGCAGAAATTGGTACGCTGCACACAGTTCGTGCCGATAGGGGCCTTGGAGCCGTACACCCGCACAAAAGGCGATTCACGGTAGAAGTCGCGGTACAGGGCCACCAGTTCCTCTTCGGTGACATTCCGCTTCAGCTGGGCATAAAGCGTACTCATAATGCCGCGGCAAACAGGAACAACATGGGCTGTAAAGGTAATTCGTACATCTTCGCCGTACTGTAGAGAGAGTTCACGCTCCACCTCGCAGACATGCTGATGGCCGGCCAGCTTGTAGGCGTTCATATTTTCGTAGCGTGCGGGGAAGTGGAACGTTGCTGCCAATTTCTTACCGGCACCGGAGACACCCGTCTTGCAATCGCAGATGACACTGCAGGGTTCGAACAGCTGTGCATGGGAGGCTGGAGCCAGACCCAAAATGCAGCTGCAGGCGAAGCAACCGGGATTGCCGACCACCGAGGCTTCGCGGATTTCACCACGATGAAGCTCAGCCAGGCCATAGGCATTTTTTCCGAGAAGCTGCGGCGAAGCATGTTCTGGATCTTTTCCATGGCGCGTCGCGTAATCTGCGTATGCCTCCGCAGTGGTAAAACGAAAGTCACCAGAGAAGTCCAACACCTTCGCGCCAGCAGCCAACACCGATTCGGCTTGGTACATCCCAACACGGTCAGGCGTGGAAAAGACAACGATATCGGCCGGCACATGAGCCTCAGGCGCATCGGCATCCAGAATCGGCATATCGCAGAAACCTTCCAAACTCGGATAGATATCCGAGATACGCCGCCCCACATCTTCACGGGCGACCAAGGCAGTGATTTCGGCTTCGGGGTGCTGGGAGAGCAACTCAATCAGTCCGATTCCGCCGTAACCCGTTGCACCGATTATTTTGACTTTAACCATTGTCCAATACCTTCCAAAACGAACAAACTGTGCCAGTATAGCACAAAAGCTTCAACAATGAAACACTCTTTGCACTGCTTTCGCAGAAATGCACACAAAACGGTACCAGCCGTCATAAATCCCCCTCCCCTCGCCTGGGCCATCCCCCCTCCAAAATGAGAACGCACACCTCCATTTCATATACATTATTAAAGTATACCCTACGAAGCTGATTAACCGAAACGACCGCACGGAGCGCGTTCGCTCCCATTTCGCTTTTTCCCGATTTAGCCCCCTTCCATGCGTCTTTCGCTTGCTTTTTTTTTAGATGCCTGCTATACTTTTAAATAATTAAACGCGCCTGAGGACCAAGAATACGGGACGACGAACGCGGCTAACACGAAATAAATAATCAAAAAAGGACATGTATCATGGCTATCAGAGCGATGATTTTTATTGACGGGTGCTGGTTGTACAAGGGCCGTCAGGCCCTATTCGAGCGCCTTGGAGAAAAGAATTTCGAGATCGACTACAAGCGCATCCCGGACATCATTGCCCAGTCGCTGGCCGAAATCAGCGGACAGGAAGTAGATGTCGTCCGGACCTGCTACTACGGCACGATTCCAGTCAACAAAGTCGGTTACAACCCTGCGAAGCAGAAAGTATTTTACGATTTTCTCGGCGATCAATGCGGCTACGAGATGAACATTTTGGACATTGACTTCCGCAAGGACCCGAATGCTCAGCCCGACAACAAGTGGGTAAACGCGGATCTTTCATCCGAAATGACCTATCTCGCCACCCTGCCAGGTGCGTATGATGTGGCTGTGCTGGTTGCCGGCGATGCCGATTATGCACCGGTATTGCGCCGTGTACGCCGTCTGGGCAAACGCGTCCAGCTCGTTGCCATCGGAGCTGGTCGGGGTGCCACCCTCTCCGACAAGTCTCTCGTGACCGCAGCTGGTTGCTTCGATTTCCCTCACATCTTCATGGACGAACATGCTGCCGAGTTCCGCCTGAAACGCGCCATGCAAACCCGTATCTGCATGAGCTGTGGTGCCGAAGAGGAGACCACCTGGGGCGGCGAAGAGTTCTTCTGCGCTGCCTGTCGTGCCAAGCGTGCCCGCAAGACCCGTGTCTGCGACAACTGCGGCAAGGAAGAGGAAACTTCGTGGGACAAGCCCTTCTTCTACTGCTCCGAATCCCGTGCAAAATACCGCGCCGAAAACCCGAAGGTTGCCCCCGTTGCCAAGGACAGCGATGCCGCCCCCGCTGCCGCCTCCGCTGCAGGCTCCGGTCCTCGCAAACCGACACTCACCCCCACTGTGCAGGCTTAAACCGCACACTTCGGGTACCAAAAGGCGGAACCGATTCGGTTCCGCCTTTTTCGTTATCATCATCCCCAGTGCTGCGCCACGGCGGCGTTCGCGTCCCACCCCATGCCCCTGCCCTCCCAATAAGACTGTCACCACCTCGTCTGAAACGCAGCCGCCCCCCAACAGTTGGGTTGCCAGAAAAAAACACACCACAAATTGTAACTTTTCCGTTTTCTAGACAAACGGCACAAGCGTGTGTCTGTCGGGACTTTAAAAAACTTCTAAAATTCATTCCGCGGCACAAAATATACAACATATAGTACACAATCGCTTTTACACCTCCATATATGGTTTGACAAACCACTCCAAAATATCGTATCTTACCCCACGTTTTCCGCCGATCGGGTATCGCGTGATACAGGTCACGGACAAACCGTTTTCATTTCAGATATCCGCTAGGATATCTTCCTCTCAAGGACATTTTCCATGATTAAGACCGTAATCAAGCGCGACGGCCGTCAGGTGCCTTTCAATCTGGCAAAGATTGCTACCGCCATTGTCAAAGCTCCAGCCCACAACCGCACCTCCGGGCAACTGAAAGACAAAGACGATTTCGAGCTGGAAGATCTTGCCAACCGACTGGCGGCCGAAGCTGCCCGCAAGATTGAAAACGAGATGCCCGACATCGAGCAGATTCAGGATGCGGTGGAACGCGTTCTGATGGACAACAACCTGCCCGACACAGCCAAGAGCTACATTCTTTATCGAGCCGACCGCTCTCGCACCCGTGAGCGCAACTCGACCCTGATGCGCACATTAGCCGACATCGTTCACGCCTCTGCCAAAGATTCCGACATCAAGCGCGAAAATGCCAACATTGATGGCGACACCGCCATGGGCTCCATGCTCAAATTCGGCTCCGAGAGCTCCAAGCAGTTCTACATCAACAACATGCTGACCACCGAGGCAGCGCGCGCACACGAGCAGGGTGACATCCACATTCACGACCTCGACTTCTACAGCCTGACAATGACCTGCTGCCAGATTGACCTCGTTGACCTACTCAACCGCGGTTTCAGCACTGGCCACGGCTTCCTGCGCCCCCCGAAAGATATCCGTTCCTTCGCTGCGCTCGCCTGCATCGCCATCCAGTCCAATCAGAACGACCAGCACGGCGGCCAGGCCATCCCCAACTTCGATTACGCCATGGCCAACGGCGTGCGTATGACCTATGCCCGTCACTACAAAGCCAGCATGCGCGAAGCCATCGAGCTCTTGGCCGGTGCCGAACTTGCCAACGATGTCGTTCTGCCCCAGCCGCCCACCATGGGCCAGTCCGACGACGCAGACATCCGCGCCAAAGAAGCCGAAGCCCTGAAGGCCGCTGGCGTGCCCGAAACCGTAATTGACACGGTTCAGACCTTCACCCGTGCCCACGCGCTAAAAGATACCGACCGCGACACCTACCAGGCAATGGAAGCGCTGATTCACAATCTGAACTCCATGCACTCCCGTGCCGGAGCTCAGACCCCCTTCTCCTCCATCAACTACGGCACGGATATCTCTCCCGAAGGCCACATGGTCATGAAGGACCTCCTCCTTGCGACCCAGGCCGGCCTCGGCGACGGCGAAACCCCGATTTTCCCGATTCAGATTTTCCGTGTAGCCAAGGGTATCAACTATAACAAGGAAGATCCCAACTACGATCTCTTCCGCCTCGCCTGCGAAGTCAGTGCCAAGCGCCTCTTCCCGAACTTCTGCTTCCAGGATGCCCCCTTCAATAAGCGACTCTACCGCGAAGGCCATCCCGAAACTGAAATTTCCTACATGGGCTGTCGTACCCGCGTTGGGTCCAACAACTACGACCCCTCCCAGTCGCAAGTCTGGAAGCGTGGCAACCTCTCCTTCACCTCAATCAACCTGCCCCGTCTTGCCATCCAGAGCCACGGCAACCTCAATGTCTTCTATGCTCAGCTCGACGACATGCTCCGCCTAGTTCGCGACCAGCTGCTCGAGCGCTTCGAAGTGCAGTGCCGCAAACACGTCCGTAACTTCCCCTTCCTGATGGGCCAGGGTGTGTGGCTGGGCTCCGAGAAGCTCGGTCCGGACGACGAAGTCCGCTCCGTACTCGGCCACGGCTCGCTGACATTCGGCTTCATCGGTCTGGCCGAAACGTTAAAAGCCCTCATCGGCAAACATCACGGCGAAAGCGAAGAGTCCCAGAAACTCGGTCTGGAAATCATCGGCCGCATCCGTGCCTATGCCGATAAGTGCTCCGCCGAAACTGGCCTGAACTTCACGGTCATCGCCACGCCCGCCGAAGGCCTCTCTGGGCGCTTCGTCCGCATGGACAAAAAGCGCTTCGGTATCATTCCCGAAGTCACCGACCGCGAGTACTACACCAACTCCTTCCACATTCCCGTCTACTACCCGATTAGTGCTTTCCGCAAGATTGAACTCGAGGCCCCCTACCACGAGCTCACAAACGGCGGCCACATCACCTACGTGGAACTCAACGGCAAGATGGCCGACAATCCCGAGGCCTTTGAAAAGATTGTCCGCCACATGGCCGACTCTGGCATCGGTTACGGTTCGGTGAACCATCCGCTCGACCGCGACCCTGTCTGCGGCTACCGCGGCATCATCGACGATGTCTGCCCCAAGTGCGGCCGCACCGAGAAGGATGGCGGCCCCCGCTTTGAGCGCATCCGCCGCATCACCGGTTACCTCGTCGGCACCCTGGACCGTTTCAATAACGCCAAATCCGCCGAAGTCCGTGATCGCGTGAAACACGTCTAAAACACCAAGTATTCCGCTTGGAATAACTTACAACGGGAGCGTCCTCGGGCGCTCCCGTTTCGCCCTCTTTCCGCAACATCTGCGGCACACCTCCTAAAAAGAAAGCCCAAAGCCATGGCCCCTCTTACTCTCCGCATCGCCGGTATCGTTCCCGAATCGATTGTTGATGGACCAGGCTTTCGCTTCACGGTCTTCACCCAAGGTTGTCCGCACCACTGTCCAGGCTGTCACAATCCACAAACCCACGATCCCCGCGGCGGACGCACGGTCACCCTGCTCAACCTCATGCGCCAAATCTGGCAGTCGCGAAAACACATCGACGGCATCACCCTCTCGGGGGGCGACCCTTTCTGTCAGCCAGCCCCCCTGTTCCACCTGGCCCGCTGGGCCCACCGCCTGAAGCTAAACGTCATGGCCTACTCTGGCTGGACAATCGAAGAACTCCGTGAAAAAACCGATTGCATCGACCTTCTCAACGAAATCGACATCCTCGTCGACGGACGCTTCATCATCGCCAGACGTAGTCTCGACCTTCGTTTTCGCGGCTCCTCAAACCAGCGTATGTTCCACCTCAAACACGGCGAAGTTACCTCCGTTGAATAATAGCTGCAAACGCGCAGTGTATCGTGAACAATTTCGGATAACTGCCACCATACGGCTCTTTAAGGCGGGCTTGCCCGTATCATTGACACTCAAATTAGCCAACGATTTTTGCAATGCCATCGCCTCAATCTGACGGATGCGCTCCCCGTTTACAGAAAGGTGCCTCATACAAATCCATGGTGAAACATGAGAGCACTTTGTGCCAATAAATGATAAAAGATAAGTGCTAAATAATTGCGGCGAGCTTCGGTCTCCATTGACACAAGCGCCTCTCTAAGACACGCCTACAGTATGCAGGCCCTCTTTTTTCATTCCTTCCCCCGCCATTAAGCTAAAGACATGTTATGCTATGTTTGAAGTATCATTCATAGACCAAGGAGTCCCCATGAACATGTTTCACCTTTTTTGCACCCTCCTACCTGCCGCTAGCCTCTGTTTTCTTGCCGCGGGTTGCACTTCCGTAAGTACCGCTTCACAGACATCCGAGAGCGAACGGCTCATCTGGTCGGATGAATTCAATACCAACGGATGTCCCGACCCGACCAAGTGGACCTATGAACACGGCTTCGTCCGCAACAAAGAAATGCAATGGTATACCCCCGAAAATGCCGAAGTGCGCGACGGAAAACTGATTATCACTGGCAAAAAGGTCAAACGCCCCAATCCGAACTACGTCCCCGGCAGTAAAAACTGGACGACAAGCCGCCCCACCATTGAATACACCTCTGCCTGCCTGCACTCCAAAGCGTTCTGGACCTATGGCCGTATCCAAGTGCGAGCCCGCCTACAGGCCGAAGAAGGACTCTGGCCTGCCATCTGGTTCCTCGGCGACAAAAAGAACGGGAATGTTCCCTGGCCGAAATGCGGCGAAATCGACCTGCTCGAATACTATCAGGAGACCATCCTTGCCAACTTTTGCTGGTCCGCCTCTACAAAAGACCACGCCCAACACTGGAACCCCAAACGCATCCCTATCAAAAAATTCATCGAAAAATCCTCCACCTGGCGTAACGACTGGCATATCTGGGAAATGGTCCGCACCCCCGAACGTATCGACCTGCTAATTGACGGCGAAGTCATCAATAGTCAAAACGTCGCCAAGGCCCGCAACGCCGACGGCGAACGTCCCTTCTCCAAACCCATGCACCTCCTGCTCAACCTCGCCATGGGTTCCACTGGCGGCAGCCTTAAACATACACACCTCCCCGCCACCTTCGAGGTAGACTGGGTCCGCGTCTGGGGAAAATAGCCCTAATTCCCCCTCCCCGCAATCGTGCAGGAGAACGGGAATATCCCGCTCTCCTCGCAAAACCCACGTCGAAAGCGCAACAGCCTTGCTTTTCAAGCTAAGCCTTGCCCCACTGCATGGTCAGCGGACACCCATATCCGATTGAAAAGCCTCTGGTCTCCGCTCTTTTGACTCCATGGGTATCTGACAAAGGATAAAGCTATGTGTATAAATTGCACTAGCATCCCATAGGAATCTCTAGCCTACCAAAAAGTCAAAAAAAATGTTGTT
>SAMEA104404103__coassemble_469_pt1 | contig 29217 bp, 21 predicted proteins | sample SAMEA104404103__metabat2_low_PE_034 | metagenome-assembled genome bin SAMEA104404103 (sample SAMEA104404103) | Balaenoptera acutorostrata | reverse complement strand
ATAACGAATGAGATCCCAGTTGCCGTACTGGTCACCGGTCCAACAGATACCGTAGCGCTGCGTGCCGGCCCAACCCTGACAGGTCCAGACAAACGCGCGTGCATCGGAGTTCTTTTCGATGCCTTCGGCTGCGACTTTGTTGCATTCGAGTCCATGCTGATAAGCGGGGCCAGACCAAGCAACATCGATTTTCTGAATACGGGTGCCAGCCTTGCCGACCTCCCAATTGATGAGGTCGAGGGCACCTTCGGTCCAAAGACCTGTTCGGAAGCCGAGATCCCAAAGTGCGTCCACGGTATATCCGAGCTGCATGTGACCGCAACCGTAGCCATCGTTGACGAGGAGCCAACCGCCAGGCATGTTGTTTTCGCGGTATTTCTTTGCGACCTTTAGGGCGTCGACAGGGGTGACTTCTTTATACGAACCGTCCTCATTCTGGGCGGGTTCGGTTGTTTCCTTATCACGCGTCATATAGGCATCGGCATCGCCAAGTTCAAGGCCCCACATGGGAATGAAGTTTGGGCGGCCAGTGAACTTTGTATAGAGGTCGAGGGTTTTCTTGAAATCGCCACCGACGAAGTAGAAGGCATCGAATCGGTTTTCATTATGGGATGTCTTCACGTTGGAGGCACCAGTGAAATCGTAGGCACCAGCGGCAAAGGTATGACGGAGAACGCCGTAGCCCTTGTTGGAAATATACCAGGGAGCTGGATTAGGATGGCCACCCTCGCCCCAGTTGCCGTCGGCACGGATGTCGATTTTTCGGCCCTTATGGGAAAGATAGCCGTTTTGCTGACCACCGCCATAGAAATACTCATCGGCATTCGTGCGTAGTGTCTGGGTGGTACTCTTCTCGGATATGTCCAGCGGAGCAGCTTCGGCAAAAATCGTATTGCCCAAATCATCGTACACAGAGAAGGTGCAGTCTTTCTTGTTCAGGACAACTTTAATTTTCGGAGTGGTGAAGCTGTAGGTGCCTTCGGCGCAATTATCGGCAAAAATCACCCGACTTTTGTCTTCGACAGCGCCATCGGTCAGAATCTGGGCGCGTTCGGGGTTGTTGCGCGGATCGTTAAAGTCGGCAGAGACATAGGTCTTGACATTGCCAGATTTGTCTTTGACAGGCTGTCCGTGGCGATTGAGATAGGGCTTATCCTTTTGCGGAGCAGCTAATAGACGAAAGACATCGGCCGTATAGAACTGAAGCCGGAATGTCAGCCCGTTTTCGGTGATGACATCAAAGCTTTTCGAGATACCGCTTTGCGGTACCATTTTGATAACTTTGCCAGGCACGGCGGCAAATGCGCCGACGGATGCAAGTGCCAATGCGCCCAATAACCATTGTTTCATAGGTGTGTCCTTCCGTATTCGTGAAGAGGCTAACCCTGTTAGGGGAACTAAAAGTAGTATACCACAAATCGGACCCGCGTCCAAGTCGCGATGCGGCATTTGGCCAAGTGAACAGGATGGGTGGCATGAACGGTAAACAAAGAGTAGTAAACAATGAAGCAGTTCCTGCAACATCCAGCACGCTGCTTTCAAAAAGACCGAATTGCGGATATCCGTCCGTCTGGCAGAAACGTATGGCTCTTCACTGAAATCTATGGGTTATTCCTGGCGGAAGGAAACGGCTCAACTCACGCAGCAAGGCGATTTTAGCCGTGTTAAATGATTTGAACTTAAGGCTTTTCTTATGGTAATACATATTGCTCTGAGGTAAGCAACTCCCTTTTATAAACGCCTCTGAATGCTCTTGATACACACGCTCCTGCAAAAAATCGAATTCTGGACGATGCTTTTGTCGGGAATCTTAGATTAAAACTTGATTGATTCCATTCACCAAGTGTGAGGAGTTATTTATGTACGTCGGCCGACATGTATCGGATACGTCGGCCGACGTAATGCAGGTATGTCGGCTGACGTAATGCAGGTATGTCGGCCGACGTATACAAGGAATGTCTCCTAATCTGAAAACTTTTCTGACACCGATAATTGCCCCTTAACCAAATCTGTGGTAAAACAATTACAGATTTTACACCGAAAACTAGCACGCATTGCCTCTATCATGATAAGCCTTGTTAAATTAATAGTGCATCAATTTATCATTGAAGTTCATTTTATTGGGTTGAACGATACGTCAGTTTTTAGCGATTTGACTTACAACAAAGAACGTGGTGTATGAGGAGAGTGTTTGAGTGAGTTTGATGGGCTAAGATCACTCATGATTTACCCGCGGATCTCAGTAAAGACTCCCTGGAGTTGCATGTAGACATTCAGACGGAAACTGCATGAAACGGCTGTAAAATCCCAGCGGAGGTTCCCTGGTGTCAGCTTCGTAAGTGTGAAGTCCTGCCTTCCTCCTCGCATCCAAAACCGTTGCACAATTTCGGAGTGCCACAAAGTGTCCAGACGGTTATTCGGTCACAGCTTCCGTCTTGTTGGAAATTACGAGACATCCATCCTTGCCCTCAAGCTTATTAGTTGTCTAGAAATCAAAATGCGCATTATGCGTCAATTATAAAACACCCCCTTTCAGGGTCTGAAGATGATTTAGAGTTCTTACCTGTTCTGTAAATGTTTTAGGAGCAGAATAATTTCGAAAAAGTTTGCTGAGGAAATTTACGCTTCGGGATTTAAGGTTTGAGTTGTTGTGCGACAGTATCCCAGGTACAGTGTTTGCGAACATCCGCGTAAAGCGGTTCAAATAGTTTTCGGAGTTCTGCATCGGATGCGGACATTAGTCGGCACAGTCCATCCGTCAGGGCCTCTGCGGTTCCGGCAACGCGGAAGCCTGCGGGGAGCATCCACGGGACACCATCCGTACAAAGCACTGGCGTTCCACAACAAAGTGCTTCTGCAACAATAAATCCGAAATTCTCGCTTCGGGACGGTAGAATCAGGGCATGTGCCTGACGGAGGCGTTCGGCTTTGGCCTGCCCGTAGATAGGAGGTTCGATTTTGATGCCGCAAGAGACAGGGAATCGTGCTCCTTCGTCAGGGCCGATTATCAGCAATTTCCAACCGCATTTCAGTTCGTATGGTACATTTTTCCAGGCCCTGGCCAGCAGATCGAGCCCCTTGACTGGGTGGCGGCGTCCAAGGAAGAGCAACGTTTGGGTTCGCACTTGAGGGGGGCAAGTCAAGTCCTCGCGATTCACGCCCCAGGGAACGACCCGAATTGGAGGTGTATTATTGCCCAGTTGCCCGCGGATCCAGTCGGCTTCGATTTCCGTGGCGGCATGCAGCCAGGTGGCACGACGAAGCATTTTGCGGTCGAATAGATTCCAGCAGAGTTTTTTTCGCCATTTTCCTTTGGCCAGGCTGAGTGGTCCGAGTGTTCCATGTAAGGACACCGCATATGGTACCCCTGCCCGTGCTGCACAGGCTGCCGCCCGCCACAGCGGCGGTGTCCAACCGCCATGAATGTGTATGAAATCACTATTTTTAACAAGTTGGGGGAGTTTTTCATTCAGTTCGGACGAAAAGTACAGGCGGCGGGGCCCCGTTGGCGGACAGGTTATAATTTCCGCACCAGCATTGCGGCAGGCACTGAGTACGGGGTGTTCCTCTTCGCCGCCAATAAACGCGAGGGTGACATGCTCCCCTGCCCGCGTCTGGGCTAAAATCAGCTGGGCCACTGCTTCGGACAGTCCTCCGCCGTCTTTCCAACAGCCTGCAGCGACATGCAGAAGACGTTTCTGTGCTGTTTTTCGTACGGGCGGTTTCTTAAGGGCGTTTTTTTTGTGCGACATGACAAGCATCAGGTGCGCGGAGGCTTTTTAAGGGTACGTCGAGAAGCGATGGCCTGCGTTGGGTCTTCGGGCCAGTTGTGCTTGGGATATCGTCCACGCATGTCTTTTCGAACAATGGTATATCCGTTGGCCCAGAACGAAGCCAAATCACCAGTAATCTGAACGGGGCGCTGGGCGGGCGACAGTAGGTGTAGCAGGAGTGGAACCTTGCCGTGTGCCAGACGCGGGGTGGCATTCAGTCCGAAAACCTCCTGAATTTTCACGGCCACATAGGGCTGTTCGCCGTCGTAGCGGATGCGCATGTCGGAGCCGCTGGGTACCGTAAATCTTGCTGGGGCTTCGGCATCGAGTTCGCGCCGGCTGTGTCCAGACGCGGTTAGTAGTTCGTAAAGCACGTCTGTTATCTGCACGCCGGGACGTTCCGCCAGCATGTTGAGAAGCGTGTCCTCGTCACAGGCTGGCCAATCGGCTTCCGGTAGAGCTTTGTTTAGAAAGCGCAGGCGCTGCACAAGCGTTTCGGAAGTTTTATCCCAGGGTAGTCCGTGGTGTTTCAATCGGCAACGTTCTGCCTCGATACGCGCCTCAGGAGGGATATTTTTTAGGGGACGGCGTTTCAGGACAATGGCCCCGATGCAGGTTTCTTCCGCAGCAATCAGCCGGTCGGTGGTTTTGTCCCATTCGATATGGGTACGTACGGTACGACTGCAGAGCTCAAGATTGTCCGGAACCAGCGGCACCGCCCAGCGGATAACAGCCTCGCCCTCCCCGTCTGTCATCCGGACGGCAAAGAGCCATTCCTCGTTAATTAGCGGCGAATCGGGCGGTAATGCCGCGCCAAATCCGCCCGACAGCAGATAGCGTCCAGATGTCTTGTCGCGGCGACGGGCAATATTCCCTGGAAAGGCCCAGATGAGATAAACTGCCAGTTGGTCAGAAGTTAATTTGGGACGCGGGGAGCCATGGGTCCAACGTTCGGCGAGGTTCCAGGTGTCACGGGGGCGATCCTGAAGCACACGATCAATTACGCGACGAAAATCTGGATAGTTGCGTAGGCGCACGTCGCGTTCCCCTTCGGAACAGATGGCCGCCAGTAGCGCACCGCCGGCAGGATCCACTTTTTTCATGCGCAGCATCATCGCCGAGAAACAGGGATGGACGGGAAAACGGACCATGTCGCGGCCCAAGGAGGTGATATGGCCTTCCGTGTCCAGGGCGCCAAGGGCAGTAAGCGTTTCTAAAGCTTGTTTTCGGGCAGACGGCGGCGGAGGTGTGAGCCAGGGCAGATCGCCAGAGCCCCATTCGGCACAGAGTAATAGCACCTGCGTGAGGTCTGCATCCAGAATTTCGGGACGCGACACCTTTGTCATGAGCCCTGTTTCGCCCTCGTTCCAGAGGCGGTAACAGACCCCAGGGCAGAGTCGTCCTGCACGCCCCGTACGTTGAACGGCGCGGTCCAACGGAATCTGCTGGGTGACTAGGCGCGTTAATCCGTTGCGGGGAGAAAATTTGGGCACACGCGCCCTACCCGTATCCACGACGACGCGTACACCCTCGATGGTCAGGGAGCTTTCGGCAATGGAGGTCGCCAGAACGATTTTGCGTTCGCCCGGGAGCGGCGGAGCCACCGCAGCATCCTGTTCGCTGCGGTCCAGCGCCGCATAAAGCGGAGCAATGCGCACGTGTGCCGGCAGTTGTTCGGCTTCCAGCGCTTCCGCAGCGGCACGGATTTCGCCTTCGCCAGGTAGAAAACAGAGCACGGAGCCCTCCTCTTCGCGAATCGCCCTGAGGATTGCCCCGACTGGAGAGACATTCCCCAGATAACGGATGTCCACCGGATAGGCTTTGGCCGGCACGGAGAGAAATTTTGCGTCTGGCAGGATATTTTCCTGAACAGTAGCGGACATCACCAGCAGTCGGAGATCGGGACGCAGTCCTTCGCGTACCTCGCGTGCCAACGCAAACGCCGTGTCAAGTGCCAGAGAGCGTTCGTGAAATTCGTCGAAAATGATGAGTCCAGTATCTTTCAGTTCTGGGTCGTCTACGATACGGCGCGCTAGCAGGCCCTCCGTCAGAAATTCAATACGGGTATCGGGGCCAATGCAACGCTCTAGACGCACCTGCCAGCCGACCGTTTTTCCTGGCGCTTCATGACGTTGGGAGGCAATGTACTGTGCAGCGCGACGCGCAGCGAGCCGACGCGGTTCAAGGATGATGATTTTCCTACCGTTTAGCCAGGCCTCATTCAAAAGTGCCGGAGGGATACCAGTGGTTTTTCCTGTACCAGGAGGTGCCGTGAGAACTACGGGCACATTCCGGCACAAGGCAGATTTCAGTGCTGTTAGATCCAATGCCATAGGCGCATAGTATAGCAGATACTGGATGGATGCGTACGCCATTCAAAAAAACGCGGAGCATTTGCTTACGCAAACGCTCCGCACGGACACCCTATGTTGTGATGTTTTACAGATACACGTAAAGGCGTTTAAAGGTCGCCGACATCCACTTCTACCTCATTGTCATCGAAAGCTGCGGTGTAACGTTTGCCGGTGACATGTAGTGTTGGGATGTTTTTGACGGAATAGGCATAGTGGCCAGATGTTTTTGTGTTGCTCGGATCACAGGTTTTGCGCAGGGCCTCGCGTTCGGCGAAAGTCAAGCGCGTGGTAGCGAAGGGCGGGAGCAACGGCAGACCATCCGGTGTTTTCTCGTAAGTTTTCCCCTTCTGTTCCACCAACAGGATACCACCCGTCAGACCTCCAGCTCCCTGTCCGCCGTTGTCGCCAATCATAATCGTAACTGGCGTTTTGCGTCCAGCTTTTAGCTCAAACCAGTCACCGTAAAAAAGCGGGGTATTTTGGAAGCCGCGCATTTTGTGCTTCCCAGCAACGGCGGCATCTTTCTGTGCCCAGCCTGTGCCGAGGGTTTTTGAGGGCTGTCCGACTTTATTCATTCTGTCATCCCAAGTGAATTCCAGTACTGAGCGGTTGTCAACCTGCACGACCAAGATGTCATCATAAATACCCGCGACGCGATAGGTTCCACTTTCTTCAGGATCTAAGAAGCCTTTATAAATTGCAATCCAGGGCGAATTGGGCTTAACTGTTTTTTCTACTTTGTAGGTTTTGGGTCCCACGCTGGAACTAACGAAGGGAAGAATCAAGTGCGACATGTAGACCCGCTTGGGAACGACATTGAAGTTTTTTAGCGCATTTTTGCTCAGTTTTTCTCTCAATAGCAGCGCCATGTCATGATGTAACAGGTCGTTTTTAGAGGCCATATTGACCAGTTTACGGGGGACACCTTTGCCATCTCGCGAAAGATCGAGAAACATACCAACCATATCGCCAGCCAGTCGTGTGCCGCCGCCCAGACCGCCACCACCAGACCCGCGCGTGGAGATACCTTTCATCACCACGGGGCTGCTGACAATTTTAACTGGCGGATTCGGAGTGACAGCTTCATTTGGTACGATTTCGCCCAGGGGTGGCGACTGGATTTCGGACACAACATCATCGATAATCTCTTCGGGCGGTTCGATTTCTTCCTCGGGCGGCGGCGGCTCGGGTTCTTCCAACGGTTCGGTCGGTTCAATTTCTTCGATAACCTCGACCGCTTGGGCAGTTTCAGCTGGCGGACGGACATCTGTCTTAATGATACCCATCAGGACAATCAAAAATAGTGGAACAAACAAACCGGCCAGCGGAGCCCACTGACGATGCAGTTCTTGCATGGCTTCTTTGAAGTCCAGCGATTCACGAGGCTTTGTCAACCCCGTGCACATATCGTGAAGCCTGCGAAAATAACCGCGCTCCTCACGATCCATCATTTCTAGCAAACCGGAACGGTCTTTATCGTCATCCATCAGAGGGCTCCCTTCGCAAAAATCTCTCGGTAACAGCGTTACAATAACATAGAAAAAAATAGAACGCAACACAATTCTAACAATTGGCACATTTGTGCTAAACACAATCCTTGTATTTTTTAGCAGTGGACGAGCATTGTTTTCCGTGTCTGGCGGGCAGCGTTTGGATACGCAGGTAAGAAAAACACTTTTTGTCGGTGATAAGCGTTTTCTTTTTTGAGAAAAGTTCTCCATAGAGAAACCAGGGATTCTTTAAAAAAGCCACGATATTAATTTTTTGTTAAGTTCCCGGAGATTGTTGGTAGCCTCTCTTTTTTGCAGAGCACTTCACCGCAATCGACCTGAACGGTGCCTATAAGGATATAAACGCACCTTTTTTAGTATGTATTCGAAAAAATGAATTACCAACTACTATCCAATGTTTTGATATTTATTTACAAAAACAGTGGTTGACAGAACTATGCGTAAAGCGTTATTGTTTTCCGCATGCATTTCTTTAGGATACTGCTCGGCCTGCTGGCCGCACTCTTTGTGCTCTTCTCGGAGACACGGAGTGTTCTTTACGCGGACATCGCTGACAACGGCGCGTTGCATGCGCCGGTTGACAAGCTTCCCTTCGGTGTCGAAGGTGAGGATGTTCTCGCGGACGGAGGCGACTGCTCCCCGCTAAAGGGGATTGCGGTTGCTAGGCAGCAGTCGCGTCCGAAAAATCCTCGATTGGCAGAAGGCCGGCTTCATTCAGCCTTCGCAGCGGAAGAGCAGCGCACGGAGCAGGCTGTGCTGCTGGCATCGGCAGAGGTTCCCGCCAGACGGCGATACCGCATCCCGACAGTATCAAGACTTTTATGATTCGATAAATTCCGTTCCGAACGCGATTGTTTCGGTCCTATAATTTTTTTGCCGGTACAAAGTTGCCCCGATGCGGAGCAGTCAGATTGGCAGGGCCGATAATGCATGACCGCGGAGATGTCCTCCGCCGCTCCTCTGCCCGATGTCCGGGGCGATACCAAACGTTTCCCCTGCCTTTCCCCAATCAAGCGGGAAAGGACTATACCCCCGACGGTACTGATTTTCTTCTGTTCCCTTCCCCGGACAGTGTCCGTGGGGCGAAGTCGGCGATTCTGACTTCCGAAGTGAACAATAGAAGGCCCGTGGCATGCCGTATCCCGTGACGATACCGCATTTCCGCCCGGAGTTCCCCCTCGGTTTATTCGCCGTAGGCAGCGGAGCGCTGCTTTATCGGTGCCAGTCTTCATCCACCCGGCGGCTGTGCGGACAGCTGCGACAAGGATTCGTTCCATGAACGATCTGATCATGATTGCCGTCCTTATCGGCGGTTTTACCCTCACCGTAGCGCTCACAGCGCTCTGTGCGAAAAGTATTAACAAAACAAACCGTAAATGAAGGAGATTCCCTATGCTGCTGCTGTTGATTCTTGCATTGGTCGTCGGCGGGTATCTGATTTACGCGCTGGTTAATCCGGAGAACTTTTAAGGGAAAGGAGGCACTGTTATGCTTCAGATTACCATCACTTTGCTGATTTATATGCTGCTGGTCATTCCGGCAGGCGCGTATCTGTATCGGATTTTTGCAGGCAAGCGAACGTTTGCCGATCCAGTCTTCGCGCCGGCCGAAAAGGTGATTTTCCGCCTGTGTGGCATCCGTCCTAATCAGAACATGAACTGGTTTCGCTACGCGCTGGCACTACTGGGCACGAACGCCGTGATGATTCTGCTCTGCTACGCCATTCTACGTTTTCAGGGCTTTCTTGGCTTCAATGCCAACGCCATCGGCTCGATGGACCCGAGCCTGAGCTTCAATACCGTCATCAGCTTCATGACAAACACGAACCTGCAGCACTACTCGGGTGAGACCGGACTCTCGCACCTGTCGCAGATGCTGGTGATTACGTTCATGATGTTTACCTCCGCAGCCAGCGGCTATGCGGCCTGTGCGGCCTTTATCCGCGGCATTACGGGTTATTCCAAGGGCGGTGTTGGAAACTTTTATGTTGACCTCGTGCAGGTGACTCTGCGCGTACTCCTGCCGATTTCCCTTGTTGGCGGACTGTTGCTAATCTGGCAGGGCGTGCCCCAGAACTTCCTGGGCAACATGATTGTGACGACCGTGGAAGGTACACGTCAGATGATTGCCTCCGGTCCTGTGGCCGCGCTTGAAATCATCAAGCACCTCGGTACGAACGGCGGTGGCTTCCTCGGCGCTAACTCGTCTACCCCGATTGAGAACCCGACCATCCTGACGAACCTCATCGAAATGTACGCGATGATGCTGCTTCCGGGGGCCTGCGTGATTGCCTTTGGCAAAATGGCCGCAGCCGCGCGCCGTATGCGCCTAACGAAGAAGGAAGCCGAGACCGAAGCCGGTACGGCATCCACTGCGTCCGAAAAAGCCCTGCCCGCCCCTCGTAGCTGCCCCTGTAAGCGTCTGATCGGGCGACTTTTCGGTCGCGAAGGCTACAGCGTGTTCGCTGCCATGACCATTCTCTTTCTGCTGGGCTTGAGTCTCTGCTACTGGGCCGAACTCCGCGGCAATCCGAAGCTGGAGGCTGTTGGCCTCGAACAGACGATGGGTAGCATGGAGGGCAAGGAGAACCGCTTCGGCGTAGCCCAGTCCGCGCTGTTTACCACGGTAACCACCTCGTTCACCACGGGCACCGTCAATAACATGCATGACACGCTGACTCCCGTCGGCGGCATGGTGCCCATGCTGCACATGATGATGAACGTTGTCTTCGGCGGCAAGGGCGTCGGCCTGATGAATATGTTACTGTACGCCATCCTCGCCGTCTTCATCTGCGGCCTCATGGTCGGGCGTACGCCGGAATACCTCGGGCGCAAGATTGAAGGCACCGAAATGAAGCTGACCGCGCTCTGCCTTATCGTGCATCCGCTCCTGATTCTCGCCTTCTCTGCCCTCGCCGTTGCGACCGAGGCCGGCCGTGCGGGCCTAACGAATCCTGGCTTCCACGGGCTTAGCCAGGTGCTGTACGAATTCGCCTCCTCGTCCGCGAACAACGGTTCCGGCTTCGAAGGCCTGGCTGACAACTCGGCATTCTGGAATATCACCACCGGTCTGGCCATGTTCTTCGGACGTTTTCTCCCTATCGTGTTGCAGCTGGCCATCGCGGGTTCGCTGATGCGCAAGCAGCCTGTCGGCGAATCGGTCGGTACCCTGCACACAGGCACCTTCACATTTGCGGTCATTCTGGTCTTTGCCGTCTATGTATTCGCGGCTCTGACATTCTTCCCGGCTCTGGTCCTCGGACCGATCGCCGAAGACCTGACCCTGTGGAGCTAAGGAGGATTTTCACCTATGAGTAAGCATAAAAAAGAACAGCGTCTGCTGACCCCCGCCATTCTGCGCGAGGCGCTGACCGACAGCTTCCGCAAACTGAATCCGCGCATCATGATGCGCAACCCCGTGATGTTCGTTGTCGAACTCGGCTTCGCGGTAACCCTGGTGCTCTCCGTCTTTCCCGGTCTCTTTGGAGATACGATGCCCGGCGTGCGCCTCTTCAATAGCCTAATCTGCATCATCCTGCTGGTGACCGTGCTCTTCGCCAATTTCGCCGAAGCGGTGGCCGAAGGCCGCGGCAAGGCCCAGGCCGCATCGCTGAAGAAGTCCCAGAAAGACACGCAGGCCAACCTGCTGCAGGATGACGGCTCGCTGAAGATTGTTCCAGCTTCGATGCTGAAACGCGGTGATCTCGTGGTCGTCCGCGAAGGCGAAGTCATCCCGCAGGACGGCGAAGTTATCGAAGGCATTGCCACCGTGGATGAATCGGCCATCACCGGAGAATCCGCCCCCGTCGTCCGCGAAAGCGGCGGTGATTTCTCCTCCGTTACTGGCGGCACCACCGTGGTGTCTGACAGCCTCAAGATTCGTATCGCCTCTGATCCTGGCAACAGCTTCCTCGACCGCATGATAGCGCTCGTCGAAGGTGCCTCCCGCCAGAAGACACCGAACGAAATCGCCCTGAATACGCTGCTCGTGTCGCTGACCGTCATCTTCCTCATCGTGATTGTGACGCTCTACCCCATGGGCATGCACCTCGGTATCAAGCTCTCCGCCACTACGCTGATTGCGCTGATGGTCTGCCTGATTCCGACCACCATCGGCGGTCTGCTCTCCGCCATCGGTATCGCTGGTATGGACCGCGTGACACGCTTCAATGTCATTGCCATGTCAGGCAAGGCCGTAGAGAGCTGCGGCGATGTGGACACGATGATTCTGGACAAGACTGGAACCATCACCTTCGGCAACCGTTTGGCTGCGGACTTCTTGCCTGTCCGCGAAGATTTACTCGGCGAACTAATCCGCTGCTCGGCGATGACCTCGTTCCATGATGCCACCCCCGAAGGCAAATCCACCCTGTCACTTGCCCGCTCGCTGAAGGACTTTGGTCCGGAACCCGTCGGCGCGACTGTGTTGGAATTTTCCGCCAAGACCCGTATGAGCGGTGTCGACCTGCCCGACGGCACCTCCCTGCGCAAGGGTGCTTTTGATGCCGTGACACAGTATGTCCGCGAACGCGGCGGCGACATCCCTGAATCGCTTCAGGCGGCCGTCGAAAAGGTCTCCGCGCTCGGCGGCACGCCCCTCGTGGTCTGCAAAGACAGTACCGTGCTCGGCGTAATCTATCTGAAGGATACTGTCAAACCTGGCATGCGCGAACGCTTTGACCGCCTGCGCGCCATCGGTATTAAGACGCTGATGTGCACTGGTGACAATCCGCTCACCGCCGCTACCATTGCCGCTGAAGCTGGCGTGGATGGGTTCATCGCAGAATGCCGCCCTGAGGACAAAATCGCCGTCATTCGCCGCGAACAAGCCGCCGGCCGTATCGTCGCCATGACTGGTGACGGCACGAATGATGCCCCCGCACTCGCCCAGGCCGATGTCGGTCTCGCCATGAATTCCGGTACAGCCGCCGCGAAGGAAGCTGCCAACATGGTGGATCTCGACAGCGACCCCACGAAGATTCTCGAAGTGGTTGAAATCGGCAAGCAGTTGCTGATTACCCGCGGTTCTCTGACCACTTTCTCGGTCGCCAACGACATCGCGAAGTACTTCGCCATCCTGCCGGCCATGTTCATGGCGGCGGTGCCGCAGCTGGCCTGCCTGAACATCATGGGTCTTGAAACCGCCAACAGCGCCATCCTGTCGGCACTGTTCTTTAACGCGATTATCATCCCGCTGCTGATTCCGCTGGCCATGCGCGGCGTGACGTACAAACCCATGTCGTCCGAACGTATGCTCGCCCGAAATCTCTTCATCTACGGTCTGGGTGGCGTGATTGCTCCGTTCGTCGGCATTAAGCTGATTGATATGGCCATCGCCCCGCTCCTCGCCCTGCTGGGCCTGTAAGTAAACACTCTCAGGGAGTTTTGATTATGAAACAAATCTCGTTTTATCTGCGTCCGCTGCAGCGGATGGTCTTCGTATCTCTGGTCCTGATGCTGATTTGCGGCTTTATCTTCCCGCTGGCTTTGGCCGAACTGGGCAAAGTTGCCTTTCCGTGGCAGGCCTCTGGCTCGCCGGTCGAACTCGATGGCACCGTGGTCGGCATGGCCCATGTCGGCCAGGCCTTTACTCAACCCTGCTTCCTGCGGGGTCGTCCCTCGGCTGTGAACTACAACACGTTCCGCGTGAACGATAGGGGCGAACATGTCAACGCCGACGGCTCGGTCTTCTCCGGCCCAGCCTCGGGTTCCGCCAACTACGCCCCGTCCAATCCGGCTCTGGTAGAACGCGTGAAGGCCGACATAGAAGCCTTCCTCCAGGCACACCCCGGTGTGAAGACCGAGGATATCCCCACGGATCTACTGACCGCCTCCGGTTCTGGACTCGACCCTCATTTATCGCCCGCCTCCGCGCTGATTCAGTTGCCCGCCGTCTCCAAGGCATCGGGTATCGACATCGACACGCTGAAGCGTTTTATTGAGGAAAATACCTGCCGGCCCATGCTTGGCATCTTCGGCGAACCCACTGTGAACGTGCTCGGTGTCAATGTCGCCATCGCAAAGACCATGAAGGCCCGCGCCGTGAAGTAACACCTGACGACACGGCATCCGAATCCTGGATGCCGTGTCGTATAAGATATATATAAGGTATAATGCTAGCATTATTGGGAGGCAAAGCATATGAAGGATATCGAACCACGGCCCGACCCTAATCGGCTGCTAAAAAAGCTACAGAACGAAGATCGGGCAGAGCACAAAGGTGGACAGCTCCGCATCTTCTTCGGGTACTGTGCTGGTGTTGGAAAAACTTATACTATGTTGCGTGCCGCCCATCGCGCTGCCCAGCTCGGGACCGACATCGTTGCAGGCTACATCGAGCCTCATACGCGCCCCGAAACTATGGCCCTGCTTGGCGGACTCGAGTCGCTGCCCCCAAAAACCGTGCGCCGCGGCGACACATTAATACGCGAATTTGACCTAGATGCAGCGCTTCGTCGTAAGCCTAAAATCATCCTTGTAGACGAATTAGCCCACTCAAACGCGCCGGGCTGCCGCCATGCCAAACGCTGGCAGGATATCGAAGAACTCCTTGATGCTGGCATTGATGTTTATACCACAGTAAACGTACAGCATATCGAAAGCCTTAATGATACGGTTGCAGCCATCACCGGCATCACCGTACGCGAGCGCGTACCTGACAGTTTTTTCGACCGCGCGGATTTCGTCGATATCGTCGATATCGAACCCGAGCAGCTGATTGACCGTCTGAAACTCGGTAAAATCTACCGCGCTCCGCAGGCCCGCCTGGCCATTCAAAACTTTTTTACAGAAGAACACTTGACTGCTCTGCGCGAAGTCGCCCTGCGCCGTTGTGCCGACCGCGTTGGTGTCCAGGGCTCCAATGCTGGCTTCGACGACGAAGGTGCCTACCACACCCGCGAACATATCCTCGTCTGCCTCTCCTCTTCCCCCACGAATGCCGGCATCATCCGAACTGCTGCCCGCATGGCCCGCGCCTTTAACGGTGCTTTTTCCGCTCTCTTCGTACAGACACCTGAATTCACCGAAATGGGTATGGAAGACCGCCGCCGCCTACGCGACAATATCCACCTAGCCGAACAGCTCGGCGCAAAAACCGAAACTGTCCGCGGATCGGATGTTCCTTTCCAAATCGCTGAATTCGTTCGCCTTTCAGCTGTTTCCCGCATTGTCATCGGACGCAGTGCCGTCAGCCACGGGTTTATCCGCCACCACACCACCCTCACCGACCGCCTCATCGAACAGGCTCCCTCGGTTGATATTCACATCATTCCCGACAGAACCGCCGTCGCGCCGCCCATGCTCCGTAAGCAGGATAATCGACGCTTCCCTGGTATATCCCTGAAGGACCTCGTTAAACACGTTACCATCCTCGCCGGAGCTTCCCTGATTGGCGTTTTATTCGACCGCATTGGCTTCGGTGTCGCTAATATTATCATTGTTTACGTTCTCGCCGTTCTGATTGTTGCTGTCGTTACCCAAAGCCGCCTTCACAGTTTCTGCGCTTCCATTGCTGGAGTCCTCATCTTTAACTATCTCTTTACCACCCCACGCTACAGCCTCGAAGCGTATGACCCCGCCTACCCCGTCACCTTCTTCGTCATGTTCGCCGCGGCCTGGTTGACAGGCTCACTTGCCGTACGCCTGAAAAAGCAAGCCCGCGAATCTGCGGTTAGCGCTTTTCGTATCCGTCTCTTCTTCGATGCCTGCCGCGCCTTTCGCCTCGCCGAAACCCGCGAAGATATTTACAGCGCCACAGCTCTCTACCTCATTCGGCTAATGCACCGCGATGTCGTTATCTACCCCGTCGAATCTGGTTTTCTGCGTGCCCCCAAAGTCTATCGCGCCGACCCCGACACCCCTCCGCGTGAAGTCCTTACCCCCTCTGAGCGTGAAGCAGCCCAATGGGTCGCCACCAACCAAAAACCTGCTGGCACCACCACCCACACCTTCGCCAATGCCGCTTGCTATTATCTCCCTATCCGCGCACTTGGCACTGACTGCGGTGTCCTCGGACTCGTCCTTCGCAACCGCCCCCCCGAACCCGACGAAGCCAATCTTCTTCAAGCCATCCTCGACGAATGCGCCGTGGCGCTTCGCGGGCTAAACGAAAACAAAGAGTAAATCGCCACAAAGCCCCCACGCAAAGCCCAATCCTCAACGCATAACCCGACACCAAGACCATATGCCAGCATAAACTCCGCCGTCAGGTGTTAAAAGCACCCTCGTAGGTGCCTCTTGCGCGGACCCAAAAGGAGTTATGCCCACGCCCTACACGATATTGTTCACTGTTTCCTATTCATTACTACGCACAATGTCAGCTCCAAGCTCTCGAAGATTCTCTTCGATGCGCTCGTAGCCGCGGTCGATGCTTTCTGCATTGTGAATAACCGTTGTTCCCCGAGCACAGAGCGCGGCAATAATCAGTGCCATCCCCGCACGGATGTCGGGGCTTGATACCGTGCCGCCCTGCAGCAGAGTCGGACCAGTTACCACCGCCCGGTGTGGATCGCACTGCACAATTTTGGCCCCCATCCCAATTAAATGGTCTACGAAATACAAACGGCTCTCAAACATCTTTTCAAAAAAGAGTTCGGTGCCGCGCGTCTGTGTCGCCAGCACAATCAACACACTTAGCAAATCTGACGGTGTCATCGGCCAGGGGCCGTCCTCAATCTTTGGAATAGCATCGCCCAAATCATATGATGTACGCAGTTTTTGCTTAGCCGGCAGCCTCAGCGTTGATGCCTCCATCGACCAGCGCACACCGAATTTTGCAAACGCTGGCTTCAGTACCGCCATGTCTTCAGCATCAACTCCCTCTAGTGTCAGCGCGCCACCAGTCACCAGTGCAGCAACCATGTAGGATGCTGCCTCAATGGCATCGCCGCCAACACGAAAGGTGCCACCAAACAACCGCGAAACACCTTCGATGATTAGACGATTGGTGCCGATGCCTTCAATGCGCGCCCCCATATCGTTAAGCATGCGACAGAGATTCTGTACGTGGGGTTCACAGGCTGTATTGTACAGTGTGGTGGTTCCCTCGGCGAGAACTGCGGCTATCACCAGATTTTCCGTTGCCATTACAGACGCTTCATCCAGCATGTGATACGCGCCCCGGAGTCCACCCTCACAAGTCAGCGTACAGGCCCCATTAGACCGCCGGGTACAGCGTGCCCCCAAAGCTTTGAATCCGGAGACATGGGTATCAAGTCGACGGCGCCCAATACTGTCTCCGCCTGGCGCGCCGCATAGACGAATTTTTTTCCGACGAGCGAGCATCGGTGCCGCGAAGAGAAACGACGTTCGAATTTTGGAACAAATATCTGCAGGTACAACGGCATCAGCACGAAGCCGACGCGGATCAATCGTGACACTGTGTGTCGTCGCAAGGTCGCCGGTCACCTTCGCGCCCAGCGACTCAAGCCCCCGAATCATCATGCGGACATCGGAAATGTCAGGCAGATTTTCAATCGTCACCTCCCCCGATGCCAGAAGCGATGCCGCTAGCATGGGTAACGCCGCATTTTTATTGCCAGGAACCGTATGCGTCCCCGAAATGGTATGCTTTCCGTGAATGATAAATTTGGACACGGTAGAATTCCTCAGATAAAAAATGGCTCATCGGTTTTTCGCTAGACGGTCGCGTACCGCCTGTAGCGCAGCCCAGTTTTCGCGTTTCATCTCAACGGAAATCGATGCATCAGTCATGAGGATGCGCATCGGGTGGTGTAATACAATGGCTGGCCAATGGTTCTCCACCAAGCTCCACTGGCCCACCTTGCCCGTCGAAAATACACCCGTCGGAAAGAGCGTGCGCGATGCAACAGGCCCAAGCATCACAATAACCTGTGGATTAACCAGGCGTAACTCTTTATGCAGCTGACGGGCACAGGTGTTAAGATCCGCAGCGGTAGGACGTCCCGTCACGGGACACTTAAGTGCCGGCGTGATGTAACAGTCTGCACGGGTCAGCCCGATGGCGGCAAACATTTTGTCAAACAACTCGCCCGCCGGCCCTTCCAGACGGGATCCGATAGCGGCGGGACTCTCCCCGGCCAGCCAAGGGCCGTTTACTACCGCCAGCCGCGGATTATAAGGATTGCCCTGGCCTGTAATACGATCACCCGCACAGGGACAGCCCTTACAGGATGCAATATCTTGTTGTAGAATCGCCAACGCACGAAGCCGCTCATCGGGCGTGTCACGTTCGGGATCGATGCCTTCGGGACTAGGCGCAGGAGAGCGCTCGGCACGGGATGGTTCAGGAACTGCTGGCATCCCCAATGCCGTAGCGGCGGGCAGACGGATAGTAGATGTTGCAGGCTGCGTAATAAACGCCTTCCAAATGTTAGGGTCTAGAGGAACCTTTTTGACACCGTCTTCGCGCAGATACGTTAGCGCGTCGATCGTGTCGTTAAGGGAACGGACCAGCGGATGGTCGGAAAAGTCAGAATCCGGCATAGGTATGCATTCCAGGGAAAAGTTTTGAAAGGTTAATCCAGGTGACGGTCAGCACGATTGCCGCCAGACCGACCCCCAAAAGCGTAAGTCGCCAACGGGGACGGCCGCACGTGTGAAAATAAGCCGCATAAACAAGCCATGTCGCGAGTGACCACTGCTCTTTGGGGTCCCACTGCCAATACGCCCCCCAAGCAGTATTACCCCACAACGATCCCAAGGCCAGTGAGGTCGTCAGCAAAAGAAAACCAAACGCCGCATTGATTCTGGAATCCTTTACATACACGCTGGCCTCGCCACCGTTACGGCACTGGACCGCTGCCAGGCATTCTAACACAAAGGCGCGTGCCAGCAGTGCATACGCCAGCATGTAGCCCAATACGTGCGGCACAAAATAACCACTCTGCAAAGCGGCTGGCAACGGCGAAACAGCATCCGAAAAAACAAAGGCAAGCGGAAATGCCACAATAAAGCCAAGCGTTGCATCCAAGCGAACCGTCCCGACACCGTGTCGGCGCGACACCTCCGTTGTTAGTGCCAGCAGTGGTGGAATCCATAAAAACGCCTCATATAGATTGCGCATCGGCGGATGCATCACCGTAAGCCAACGCATCGCAATTACCGCAGCGGAGAGTAGAATAACCGAACGCCAAAGGTGGCGCGACACGACCGCAAATCGCTGGGGAAGCACAGCGGCCATCAGCGCCACAATCGCCTGCAATGTCAGCAGCACGCCGGGAATATCCGTTTTGAGCATCATTTCCGAACCTCCCGCAATGCCATCAGCAGGGCTGCTGCTGCCAGCAATCCGTAGCCAGCAAATACAATCGGCGCGCCAGGATCCCTGCGGATGCGGAGACAAGTTACAAAGAAAGGATTGCCATACACATCCGTGCTTTCCCCGTAAGACATCTGATAATAAGTAAACCCCTTGCGGCGCAGCGGATGGTTTACGCTAATTTCGTGACAGCCTTCGGGGAACCGAAGTACGGCGTAATACTGCCTGGGCATACCGTTAGGATACCGATCAATGCAAAACGATTCCAACGACATCAAGTCGCCAGCAATAACACGCTGACGGACCTCCGGCGGGGCAAAGGCACTATCGGTTAACGATACTTCCCATTGCCGCGCTCTTCCTGCCGTTAACGCTCCGCCGATAATTACAGCCGTTGCGCCTGCATGAAAAATAAAACTAATCCAACGGCGTGTTACCAGCGCGCGGAGCGTCAACAGAAGCGACGTAATCAGCAATACCCACAGCACAAACGTTGTCTCAGGACGCTTCAGCACCCAATGTAACCGCTCAAATGACAGTGCCGCCGATGCTGCCGCAAGCAACAACAAAAAAATAGCCCCCGGCAAACGGCCGACGGTCATAAAACCGAATTGCAGAAATTTCTTCATTACCTCAAAGCATAGCAGATTTTGACATCGTTGTGGGCCTCTTTCCAAAAAATAGTCACTCTGAGTCTGCCTGTTGGCGGATGAAAATCTGCCTGCGGCGGAATGTAAGTCGGGTCACACCCAGATAAAATGGGTCCTTCGCTGGACCGTCCTACACCAGCCTCTAATGGGCGGTCTGCGGTGCCTATCCAGCGCTTATCCCCAGCCCCAGATGTTCACAAAGCCTGCGCCCGAGGATGTTACGCAACAAAAACAGTGTGATGGCAGCCAGCCGAAACTATTCACTGTTCACTACGGCACTGTCGCCGCCGAAATGTGCTATACTATATTTTTCAATAACAAAGCGGACAATCCGTACACCTATCAACGGAAGAGACCACAATCATGAGTATGAATTTTCTTGATCTTCTGAAAAGCCGTCACCTAGTCGATACCTATACTGCCGATGACGAAAAGATGGCCGAACTGCTAAATCACCCCAACGAGAAGCCCATTACGGTGTACGCGGGCTTTGACCCCACCGCGTCCTGCCTGCAGGCTGGCAATTACGTGGCCATTCAGACACTTGCCCAGTTCCAGCGTGCCGGACACAACGTCATCGCCCTCGTTGGTGGTGCCACTGGTATGATTGGTGACCCCTCTGGCCGCTCCACCGAACGCAACTTCCAGACCGCCGAAGATGTACAGCGCAACCTCGAAGGCATTAAAGAAAATCTCTCTCGTTTTCTGAAATTTGACGGCGTACCCAACCCTGCTCGACTCGTCAATAACTACGACTGGTACAAAGACTACTCCCTAATCCCCTTCCTCCGCGAAGTTGGCACGCTCTTCCGCATGCGCCCCATGCTCGCCAAAGACTCCGTGCAAAAGCGACTCAACGCCGACACCAACTCGATGTCCTTTACCGAGTTCTGCTACCAGATTCTCCAGGGCTATGACTTCTACCACCTGTACAAAACCTACGGCTGCACCCTTCAGATTGGAGGCTCCGATCAGTGGGGTAACATCACCGTCGGCACGGACCTCATTCACCGCCTCGTTCCCGAGGCCGAAGTCCACGGCATGACCATCCCCCTCGTCTGTGATGCCAACGGCCAGAAGTTTGGCAAGTCTGCTGGCAACGCCATCTTCCTTAATGCAGACCGCACCAGTGTCTACGCCTTCTACCAATTCTTCCTGCGTACGCTCGATGCAGATGTTATCCGTTACCTGCGCATCTTCACCTTCCTTGAAGACGATGAAATCGCCCGTCTGGCTACTTCTTTGCGCGACCACCCCGAACAGCGTGAGGCGCAACGCGTTCTGGCTGAAATTCTCACCCGCGCCGTCCACGGAGAAGCTGGCCTCGCCTCTGCCCAAAAGGCCTCCGCCGTCCTTTTCGGCGGCTCTCTTGACGGTCTCACTGCTGCCGATCTCGAAGGTATCGCCGCCGACGTTCCCTCCGCGGAACTCCCCGCCACCGATGTCCTCGGCAAGCCCGTCATCGACGTTGCTGTCGCCGCTGGCTTCCTTAAGAGCAAAGGTGAAGCCCGTCGTCTCGTTCAGGGCGGAGGCCTCTCCCTCAACAATATCAAAGTCACCGACCCGGCCGCCCTTATTGCCGACAGTGACCCTGTTGAGGGCAAAATCCTCCTTCTTCGCCAGGGCAAGAAAAACTACTTCCTGCTCCGCCTCGTCTAATCCCGTCCCGCGCCCCGTCTCACGGGGCGCGGGACCTAGCCCCGCAAACGCGTCTCCCGCGCGTAAAAAAGGCAATGTCCACCCGAAACGGTTCACTGTTGCCCGAATTTTTCATTGCGCCCATCAGAGGTGTCTCGGTCCGCTCTCGTTGGTTGTCACTGTTCACTGCGCTGCCGTTCATGCCACTAAATCCTTCCACTATCGAAGCTATTCGCCTGCTCATGCAGCGCGCAGGTCTGAACGAATCGGACCTGCGTGAACAGTTTGTACTCGGCTCGGGAGCTGGTGGACAAAAAATCAATAAAACCTCCAGTGCCGTCCGTCTGACCCATCTCCCCAGCGGCCTCATGATTAAAGTCCAGGCCTCGCGCTCACGTGAGGATAATCGTTGGCTCGCCCGCCGCGCTCTTGCCGAAAAAATACTTGAAGAACTGCAGGGCATCCGAAGCGCACGCCAACAAGAACGCGAAAAAATCCGCCGACAAAAGCGCCGCCGCTCCCGTCGACAGCGTAATCGCATGCTCGACGACAAAGCCAAACACGCCGAGAAAAAAGCCGCCCGCCGCTGGACCGTTGATTGAGTCCCCGGGCGTGTCCCGCGCAGCCGCCCATGAACATCTTCTTAATTAATCTCCGCCGTAACCCCGATCGATTGGCTGCAGTCGACAACCAACTACGCGCATTCGGCTTAACTTACGTGCGCATTGATGCCGTTGATGGTGCCCAATTGACCACCGCCGAATGTACTGCCGCCGTCAATGCTTTTCGCTGGTGGTGTGCCATGGGCTATCTACCCCGCCCTGGACAAATTGGTTGCGCACTCTCCCACAAAGCTTGCTGGCAAAAATTGCTTGATACCCCCGAGGCCCCTTATGCGTGCATCCTTGAGGATGATGTCGTTCTCGACCCACGCTTCCCCCAACAGCTCGTAAACTGCGAGGCCTTCCTGAAATCCCACTCTGGTGCCCACGTTCTGACCCTCGCCTATCACATCCACCACTTCATCGATTCCAACGCCCCCATCGCGCCCATACCCACCCTCCTGGGTGCCTACCCTGGCTACGGATTCGCCCCCACCGACCGCGAGGCCTGCACGGAAGGCTACATCCTCAATCGCGATGCCGCGCGAGCTCTCCTTCGGGCTAACCGCCGTCTCTGCTTCCCTGTCGATAACTGGAAAATGTGGGTCCGATGGCACCTCTTCGCCCTCTGGCATGCCTGTCCCCCCGTCTGTAGTCAAGCCTGGGACACCTTTCCCACAGATATCCCCACGGCCACGCGTCCCTCATCCCTGCTCCGCCTTCCCCATCTCGCTCTTCGCGCATTCGGTCTCACACTCACCCGCTTTCTGCCTCCCGCCAAATAAACACCCCTGAACTTCAGCACCTTCATGCCGTCCACCGCCAAGGCTATTATATCGAAGGACGGGGAAGGTAGCCATTGACAACGCAGACGGAGTCGCCCATCAGAACTTTCTCCATTTTTCCTAAAAACGCCCAACCGCAGTCGATGCTGAGCATCCCTGTTTAATCATTATCCCATAGAATCCACAGTAGAGCCCTAAGTACAGGGAAATTCCCCCTTCCCTAATCGATACTCCATATGGCACATGATTTAGATAGATAAGTGTGACGATAGCCATCTCACATTATACACTATTTGTTATTCACTAATCTTCGATTGCTTATTCATCGGCTATTCTGCTACCAGCAACCTTCGATGCTGACGCAAAAAGCGCACTGAAGGTGCATACTGCTCCATCTTGGGCAACACCAGCTGACGACCCTTCAGCGACACAAATGCCTCCTCATACGCCTGATTGCCTACATACTTCTCCAACGCTGGTGCCAGCACCATCCGGTAATCATCGTCAAACGAAATAAAATGCCGGTCAAACGCCGCATCATACGTCGCAGAAAGACACAGCCCGTTTGTCGGATTCATACGCTCCGCCTTATCCTCAGCCCACGGCAGAATATGACTCGCCCGCAGCACCGTCTCCACTGGGATCCCCGTTAAACAGCACCGGTAATCATAAATGGCCAAAATCATCCGCCGAAACACATACTGATTCTGACGCGTCCGCTGCTCCCGAAAAACATCGACACCCTCTTGTTCGGATAGCTTCGCAATTACCTTCTTCAGCGACACCTCCTCCGCCAGTGGCTCCTCTTGCAGCATCTTTACCACCTCGCTCGGCTTTATCCCCTGCCCCACCTTCTTCAAAATCCTCGCCTCCCGGTCTCGATACTCCGTAAACCGAATCAGCGCCGTTATCGCTGCCGAGCAAAAGTTTCTCTGCCAGTAACTCGGACTCTCGAACGACGCAAAGTCACCCCCATGCGGCATCTTTTGCTGCGCCAGCACATACTCCCGCAGTACCGACAGCTCCCTCGCACTCAGCGCGTACAAATCCGGACCAAACCCATGAAGCGCTATCTGCTCCTCCAGTTGGTCCTTCATGTAAATCAGCGCCTGAATATACGATCCAGCCTTCCGGCTATTATTAGAAGGCGACGACCAATTCAGAAAATCCTCAAACGCCTGCTTCAGCGACTGCATAACACCTCCATGTCAATCATTCCTCAACCGAATATCGGTATACTATCACAACCAGCTGCTCAAGGCACACCACAATCTTACGACCGACACAAAGTCAAACTCTGGGATGCACAGCGTACACCCTGGAGTTTTCCACAGAAAGACGTCGATACTTAGTCCCAGGCACTTCTGTTCGCGGATATAGTCACGCAGTTCGGTACGCTGAGAAGGAATCAGTGCGTACAAATTACCAGTCAACCTACGGGTTTCCCATCTACTTCCGCAGTAGAGGATTAATTACCAGCAGTGCCTGATGAACGAAACTGCCTTGGGACTCCCTTTGTTCCCTTCGAGGTAGAGTAAGTCTTTGAATCGAGTTTTCAAAGAATCCATTTCCGTTACTTTTCTGTTAAAACTGAAGCGGACCGATGTAAAACCGCTTTTCCATGTGGACAGATGTTTGTTTGCCTCCGTCTGATTGTAGCTGTTTAGCAGTTCTAGCATCTCCGTGTGTTGGAAGAAGGTACTTTTCGTCCATTATTCAAAGACATCAAAACCACCTTTCGTAAAATTTGCACTCACTCCAGATTTGCTTTTTCACTAAACACCAGAATGGTCCCCAGAAACGGAGAACTGACCAACTGGCTACTTTCAGCTGCTCATTTACCTCGGTATTGCGGGTTGTGTTGCGTTTAATTTTTCAACTCCAAACACCCTGTTGGATTTCAGATTGGCAACGCGGTGTTTTTAATCATAGCCGTGCCAAAATTCATTGTTACAAAAGACAATCACCTTATACGTCGCAAAGACCACATCGCTCTTGTCGATAATTCCCTTCACGTTCTTCTGGTAATGCAGATGCCTCCGCCAGAGCTTCTGACGAAACATCTCCTCAATTCCCGCCTTCTGGCGCGGATACGGGACATGTTGTAGGAAATCTGGGCGGAGGTCTTACGGTGCATCTTGAAACACACCCCTTTGGAAAGGACACCTCACAGAAACTTCTTACTTCTTTGCCCTGGCAGGGGGATGTTTGGGCTCTTTGAAGCGGATGCCGAGACACATATCCAGGTAACTTTCGTCGCTTTTCCAATAGATGTTGAAGAAGTGAAAGCGGCTCCAGGAGGGGCGTTCAAAGCGAGTGTTATTAAAGAGGTAGTCGTCGAATTGAGCGCGGTTGTAAACGTAGAAGGCAACGAGTTCGCCGTCTCTGCGCACGACGATGTAACCGCCGGTGGCTTCGTCGCGGTTATCCCACTTTTTGGTGGGGACGAGGCCCAGCGCGACTGACCGAAGCAGACGTTTCACCTTGATTTCGTAAAGATTCAGGTCTTCGTAATGCCTCGGATTGCACTGCTTCACCCATTCCGTGGCTTCTACGACCGAGTTGATGCCTTCCAGCCAATAGGCTTTAAGCAGGGCCATGCAGATATCAGGCATGGCATCGTCCAGCGCAATCAGGTTTCGTCGGAACATGGGGTTTATCACATCGGAAAACTCGAGCGTTACCCCTTTTTTGCGCAGTGCCTCAACTCGGCTTTTTAAACGTGTGCTTCCGTGGATATTATTGAAAGCCTCCGCCTCTTCGCGGCCGATGCCGCAGATACGGAAGCGGAACATGGTGGAGCCCATCGCATTCAGCAGAGAGGGGGCGGAGCCGACGTACGATTTGATGCTGAATCCGTAGCGCTGATTAGCGCCGATGTGATTGTCCAAGACGACCACGTCGATGTCTTTTTTCTGATCGGACGGCGCTTTAATATCTGGGCAACCAATCTGTGTCAGTACGTCATCCGCAGGCGGGACCGAAAACACCTGGCCATTCTTTTCTGGAGGCTTCAGAATGCCTCGAAACACGTCGTTGGCCAATGTCTTCAGCACGCTGACAGAGACCGCAACCGATTTACTATTATAGGCGATGATGACGCTTTCGCCTGTGTCTGCATAACCGCCTTCGAGCAGTGAACGCAATACGCTGACAACTTTCAGACTCATATTGGGAACGTGCCGGAGATTGCCGTCCCCTCCCCGCAGTTCTCTGTCTGCGAGAAGTTTAAAGAACGTATAGATTTCACTCCATTCGCCTTTGTTGCCAGTAATCATCGGTCACCTCACTTAGTAAACCGGATCTGAAGAGCTAGACGAAGCACGCTGTATGCGCCTTCTTTTTCGATGAAACCGTATCCGTGTTTCTTTCTCGAGGGTGTTTCGAGAATGGTCGAGCGGAAGAGATATTCGTCGAACTCGCGGCGGTTGTGGATGTAGAAGGCACCGATGTCGCCGGTATCTTTGACAATCAGATAGCCGCCAGTGGCATCGTCAATATCGTCCCAGGGCGTTGCGGGCACCATTCCGAGGGCGACATTGCGTAGCATGCGTTTAATTTTAATCTCGTAAAAATCGAGGCAGTCTTTCGGGTAGCCACAGGGATTGGAGAACTTTAGGAAGTCGGCCAGTTCGGCAACCGTACGGCCTTTGCCTTTGAAGTAGGCCAGCGTCATCTCGGCAACGATGCGGGGAAGACTGTCGTCCAGAACCGCCAGGTTGCGGCAGAAGACAGGCGAATTGAAATCACGAAAAACAATCTGCGCGCCATAGGAGGACAATGCTTCAAACCGCTCACGGAAAGTGCCGTCGGTATTAAACGCTTCGATGGTATCGGGCGAGGCGTGTTCAATGACGTAATTGAGTCGCGTGGAACCGCTGGCATTCAGCAGCGTAGGCGCATGGCCAAGTTCGGATTTGACGCTGAATCCGTAGAGCAGCGGGCGGTTTCCGTAAATGGAGTCAAATACACGGACTTCGATGTCTTTTTTGTAATCGGAGCTTTGTTTCAGCTGCAATAGACCGAGACGGCGCTGGATAAACGTGTCGACGGTGCGCACTTCGCCGAAGGTCCGCTGAGAATCTTTAAGTAGAGCAAGCAGACGGTCGGCCACCGATTTGATTTCCACACGCGACACCATGGATACAAAGGCCGGAGCCTTTTCGGACTCACGACGCTCCACAATCACACGTCTGTCGTCAAGAATATCCGCGAGCACTTCACGGACAATGCCCGCAATACGCAGGAACTCTCCCGGACGTGGGGTGCCGTCTTTATCAAGAACGGAAACCTCTCCGTCTCCGAGAAGCTTCAGTACCACATACGGCTCGCTCCACTCGCCAACATTGAACTTATCAACAAGTTTGTCATCTCCCGCTTCAGTTGTCATACTCACAGTCCTTTTCGGGTATCAGCACCTTCTTAACCTGCTCAGCAATAGCACGGATAACTGGCACAGTCACACTGTTGCCGAACTGCTTGTACAGCGGGGCATCAGCCAGCGGCAGTAGGTAGTCTTCGGGGAAGCCCTGCAGACGGGCCCATTCGCGGGGCGTCAGCTTGCGGATGCCGTCGCGGTTGACCTCGCCCTTGATATGTGTCACGGGCGTAAAATCGGTCAGTCGGTCATCGACAATCAGATTGCGTTCGCGTCCCATGCCGCCGCAGACAATCGCGCCAGAGATGCCAGTAAGCGGACGGATTTCATAGCCGAAACCATGGCCAGCTGCCTCATGGCGGGCTTTGTGGCGTTTCAGCGTTTCGAGATACTGCGTGCTCAGATAATACTTGACCGAAACTGGGTCCTTCTCGATGATATCTTGAAGACAGACATGTTTGCCGATTGGCTCGGGGAAAGAGAAGGCAGAATCGTCAATATCTTCTCGGAAAGCAACGATATAGATGCGCTCACGGTTCTGAGGTACGCCGAAATCTTTCGAATTCAGCACTTGAAAATGGACCTTATAGCCCATCTCTTCCAGACGGCCCTTAATCACCTTAAAGGTGCGGCCGCGGTCATGAATCAGCAGGCCTTTGACGTTTTCACAGAAGATGACTTTCGGAAGATGTTTTTCGCAGATACGGGCCACATCGAAGAAGAGCGTGCCGCGGGACATGCCTTTGTAGTCATCATCGAAGCCCATGCGCTTGCCTGCAAGGCTAAAGGCCTGACACGGAAAGCCTGCGAGACAGATGTCAAACGACGGAACCCTTGCCGCAAGAAGTTTGGTAATGTCGCCCTGAATGGGATGATCGTCCCAAAAGTTGGCGGCATAGGTTTTCTGTGCGGCGTCATCCCATTCGCAGGTCAGTATGGTACGGATGTTTTCTCCGAAAGCCTGTTCAAAACCCAGACGGATGCCGCCGATGCCAGCGAACAAATCGATAGACTTCAGTGCATGGGGTGAATATTCCCGCCGCTTCAGTGTGAGGCCGAGAGGATTCGAATCAAGAATATCCTCAAGGCTTTGGCGGCTCCGCTTGGCAGATTCCCTTAAAACGTAATACGACTGCTCCGGAATGTCATACTCATCCCGCAATGCCTCATGCTGCTGATTGTCCATCCTGCGTCACGCCTTCAGGCGCGCTCCTCATGTAAGATGAAGATACGCCCTGATGTAACCGTACCACGGAGGCTCTGGGATTGGCCTTGGAGACAACGAACATCAGGACGTATCCAAAATAAAACGAATACGTCCTACGATGTCACTCTCTATTGAAATTTCCCAGATTTCCGCAGATGACAGCGTAGGTTATACTTCTAGATGTACCTTTAGAAGGACCGATTTTTTATCTTTGATTTTTTATGGAACCTTGTGTTTACTGCATTTTTAGACTTTAAAGATTTTTGTTTATGTGCTATTCTAAAGGTACCCTTTAAAGTTGCGGTGTCATTTTTGCACTTTTCTTTGGAATGGAATCATATAACGGAAAACAACTAATGTAAATGCACGATAATTCCTTTTCTCTGAGATTGTTTCTTCCCAACGGGAACGCAAATGACTGCATAGTCTGTACCTCCGACGAAGGAAAATATAGCTTTATCAAAGTCTCAAAAGGCATCAGAACAACACTGGAGGCGCGAGAGGAAATCTATTCATTCATACGCAGATATTTCCCAGGAAATCATCTAGGCTTCCCAGGACGTTATGTGATATATGGGAAAAGTGAGTCACTTGTCGGACATGTCTCGCCCGACACGAATCTATCACTGATTGATGCGGTACTCGATTTTATAAGAGAAAACACCAAGGCGGACTTCTGTCACGTTATTTTCTATCCCAATCACTATCCTTCAGGAATATCCTGTGCTGGAAGAAATACTGCATATACCTCAGCGACTATGCGCGCAATGCTGCCTGCAGCCCCAAAGACGCTACTTGACAACTCTTTGAACGAATTCATAGAAATACTGCAGGACAAAGAACTAAAATATTCTTCCTCAAATCTGCTTATCGTTATGGAATATCCTATCGGAACAATCGTCAAAAAGTTACCAAAGCGCCCCTGTCACCTCCCTCCAAAACTCTATGCGGGGTACCCCATCGGAGAAGTATTACTATTTATTCCTGCGGCAGTGGCTTTTCTGAGAGTCGGTCTGCGCTATCTCTTCTGGCATGAATTATTGGATGATACTATTATCGCCTTTCTTTGCTCGGAGGC
>SAMEA104404103__coassemble_458_pt1 | contig 29665 bp, 22 predicted proteins | sample SAMEA104404103__metabat2_low_PE_034 | metagenome-assembled genome bin SAMEA104404103 (sample SAMEA104404103) | Balaenoptera acutorostrata | reverse complement strand
TCCGGCCGTTAGGCCGACTTTCATCCGGCCGTTAGGCCGACTTTCATCCGGCCGTTAGGCCGACTTTCATCCGGCCGCCAGGCAGCCTTTCATCCGGGCTCCGTCCGCCTTTCATCCGGGCTCCGTCCGCCTTTCATCCGGCCGCCAGGCCGCCTTTCATCCGGGCTCTGTGTGCGCCTCATTCTGTGGCATTGTCTGTTGCAAATATGTTACACTATGTACATGTAATGCAGTACATCTCTGGGAATGGAGTTTATTTCATGTTTAAGTATTTTTTGACGGCAGCTTTGCTGTCGTTTTCGGTTATGACAGTTGCAGCCAGCAGTGATGCGCCGAAGCCTTGGGGTGCGGTGCCGAGTGCTGCGCAGCTTCATTATTATCGTCAGGAAGTTTCGTCTCTTATTCATTACGGACCGAACACTTACACTGGGCCGGATGGTATTGAGTGGGGGGATTCGGGTCGGCTGACACCGGATTCGATGTATCTTCCCCCGACGTTGGATACCGACCAGTGGATTCGAGCGGCGAAGGCTGGCGGCATTGAGCGTATTATTATGGTTGCCAAGCACCACGATGGTTTTCGTCACTGGCGCACGTCGGAGTATTCTGTGGCTCAGATGAGCCCTGAGCGCAATCCTAAAGGCATTGACCTGATGGAAGAAATTTCTCGCTCTTGCACAAAGTTTGCGGTAGACATGGGTGTTTATATGTCGCCTTGGGATGTCTATGAGGATAAGGGGCGTGCGCTGCAGGGGCTTGGCGAGGGGAAGTATGGCAATGGGTCTGGTACACCTGGAGCTTATCCGCTGAATGATGATTATAATCGGATGTATGAGACCCATCTGCGGGAACTTTTCTTTAATAAGGATAAAAAGTATGGCCGCAACGGTACGTTTGTCGAGCTTTGGCTTGACGGTGCGAAGAATGCGTCGAAGCAGCAGACTTATGATTTTACCGAGTGGGTTCGTTTGACGAAGGAGGCATCTGGTGTTGCGCCAGACGGCACCCGGACGCCTGATTACGAATGTATTAATTTTCAGGGCGGTCATTTGCAGGAGATTTCTTGGCCAGGGAATGAGCGAGGTGAAATCAATCCGAACTTTTGGTCTAAGATTACTCACCCTGGGCCTTCCAATCCCGATGCGTCGTCCCGGGCTTGTCAGAATCCGACCGGTACCCGCTGGACGATTTGGGAGGGGGATTTCCCGCTGCGTCCCGGTTGGTTCTGGCATCCGTCTCAGAATGGACGGGCCAAGAGTGGAACCGAACTTTTTCGCCGTTATCTGTCGTCTGTCGGCAACGGCGGCATCATGCTGATTGGGCTGGCGCCGAACCGCGATGGTCTGATTGGGGAGGATGATATTCAGGCGCTGTCGCACTTTGGTCGGTTGCGTCAGGAGGTTTTCGGTGAAAACCACAGTCGCAATCTGCTTCGCTCTGGCACGGTAACCGTTACGGCATCTGTTCCTTTGCGCGGTGGCAATCCAGTCTATGCTCCTGCGCAGATTGCTGATACGGGTGATCGGTTTTATGATACTTACTGGGCACCAGATGACAGTGTGCGTACGGCTTCACTGACGGTGAACCTGGGTGGGATGCGGACGTTTGATTTGGTTCGTCTTCAGGAATATATTCCTCTTGGCCAGCGTATTGACAGTTTTAAGGTGGAGGTCGGTTCTGGCGATGGCTGGCGGCTTTTTGCCAAGGGAACGGCTATCGGCTGGCAGCGGTTGCTATCTGGGCCCGTGGTTCGTACGGATCGTTTGCGTATTACGCTTGGTAGTGCTTATGCTGCGCCAGTGCTCTGCAATATTGGCCTGTATAAGCTGCCGGCGGAAATTGAGCAGCGCGATGCGTATGTTCCTGCTGGGCTGGCGGTGCTAAACGATGAGGCCTTCGGCGGGATGCCTGAGGATGGCCGCGGTGTGCGCCGTTTTGCGCGTCCTGAAATTGAGGGGCGGCGTAATCTGGTTGGTGGTGACGTGACGATGCTATCGGGACGTGCCTATAAGACGGCGATTTTCACTGGCTCTAAGTTTTGGCTCCGCGGCGAGAAAGAGATTCAGCGGCAGTTTGGGGCGGATATCCGCTTGACGGTGGATGGTAAAACTGTGTTGACGGCGGATGCAACGTCTGCATCGACGAGTGATCTTCGTCATCCTTTCCCCGGAAACTCTCGCGGGATGATTCTTTTCACCTCGCCTGACTTGGACGAGGGGCAGCATACAGTTCGTATCGAATCTGCCACGCCCGACGATGGCCGCAGTGTGACGCTGGATGCGCTTTTGTATTTGCCGTCTGGCCGGGCCTGTTTTGAATTTTCCGAGGTGGAGGCGGTGACCGTGGATGAGGGCAGGGAAGTTGTCGTGGAGGTGCGCCGTTTGGGTGATATTTCCAAGCCGGCCTCTGTTCGGGTGGCCTCGCATCCAGGGACGGCTGTACATGGCGAAGATTTTATCCAGGAGGCCCCGGTGTTGACGTTTGCTGCTGGTGAACGCACTCGGGCGGTGACCTTCCGCACGCGGGATAACTTTAAGAAGGAGGGTACGCAGTATTTTACGCTTCGTCTTGAAGCTGTGAAAGGTACACTTCTGGCCGACTCTTTTAATATGGAGCGCCGTGTGAATATTCGCGATAATGACTGAGCGTATAGTCTTTGTTTCCGATAAAAAAAGCCCCGCCGTGTGCGGGGCTTTTTTGTGACAGGTTGCGTCGCTGGGCGATTTCTGCCTTTATGTGAAGTGTAAGGATTTGGCGCACAGTGCCGACAAAAAGGGCCGCAACAAAACTGTCGCGGCCCGTTTCCTTTATTTTCGCCCGAGAGTGGATTTGGTGGGAGATACTGGACTCGAACCAGTGACCTTCTGCATGTCAAGCAGACGCTCTAACCAACTGAGCTAATCCCCCATGGGGTGAAAGTGGGGCGAAGTATAGCATAGATGCAGAAAGGGTGTCAAATGCTTTTTTTCTACAGTTTGGATTTGCCTCCCAAAGTGCAGGCGCTTTGGAAAAAGGGGCGCTCTGTACATTTTTGGGGGAGCTGTGCGGGCGATGTCTCAAAGCGTTTGTAGAGTGTATTGATGGGCTTCAAAAAGCGCCTTAAACGTGCATAACCTTCGGCTTTTCAGTCATGAAGGGATCACTGCACGCCTTCAAAATCCTCGTTTCTGCCCATTTCTTTCACTTTTTTGCCTGTCGCATTTATACCCTTACAGGCTCCTAGGGATGTTAAATGTGTACGCTGAACGTTTCAATTAACTTTTGGCGGAGTTGTAAAAAAGGTTATAAATTTATGCGTTTTTTTCTGAGGGTTTTAGAGGCTTCGCACGGGAGCATACGAATGTGCTATAATGCGCAATGTTTTTACCACTGCCTCCGCGGGAGGCTAAAGGAGTACTGTATGGCCATTGAGATTACCAAGGAAGAGGTATTTGAATTTCATGAGGGCGGCAAGGTGCGCGTGGCACTTTCCAAGCCTTTGGCGACGCAGCGCGATTTGTGCGTTGCCTATACGCCTGGAGTGGCGCAGGCGGTCAAGGAGATTGCCGCGAAGCCTGAAACGGTGTTTAATCTGACCAGCAAGCGCAATCTCGTGGCGGTTGTTTCCGATGGCACGGCTATTCTTGGACTTGGCGATCTTGGTGCGGCAGCTTCTATTCCTGTGATGGAGGGCAAGGCTGCGCTGTTTAAAACCTTTGCCAATGTGGATGCCTGGCCAGTGCCGGTGGGTTGCTGCCGTAAGGATGGCAAGGATACGGGGAAGACGGATCCGCAGCGTGTTATTGATGCGGTTCGTGCCATTGCTCCGATGTATGGTGGCATTAATTTGGAAGACATTGCAGCGCCGGCTTGTTTTGAGATTGAGAAGGTGCTTGATGCGGAGCTGGATATTCCGGTGTTTCATGATGACCAGTGGGGTACGGCGGTTATTACCTGTTCGGGGGTGATTAACTACGCCCATCTGACTGGTCGCAAGATGTCTGACCTGCATGTGGTGATTAACGGTGCGGGTGCTGCTGGTATCCGTATTGCCGATATGTGTAAGGCTGCTGGCGTGCAGCATCTGACGATGTGTGACTCGAAGGGCATTATCCGTACGGACCGCGAGGGGCTGACTGAGCACAAGCAGCGCCACGCTGTGACGACTGACAAGCGGACGCTGAAGGAAGCTTTGGAAGGGGCCCATGTGTTTATCGGTGTGTCCGTTCCTCATGCGCTTACTGGCGATGATGTGAAGACGATGGCTGAGTTTCCTGCGATTTTCGCCATGGCCAATCCTGACCCCGAAATCACTCCTGCCGAGGTGGCCGAAGCGTTGCAGGGTAAGCCGTATGTGATGGGTACTGGCCGTTCGGATTATCCCAATCAGATTAACAATGTGTTGGGCTTCCCCTTCCTTTTCCGTGGTGCGCTGGATGTACATGCCCGCACAATCAATACAGAGATGAAGGTGGCAGCATCCACGGCTCTGGCTATGCTGGCTCGCGAACCTGTGCCCGCCGATGTGCAGGCGCTCTATCCTGGCGAGCAGTTGGAATTTGGTACGCAGTACATCATTCCGAAGGCATTTGACCGCCGCCTGTACAGCGTGGTGTCTTACGCTGTCGCGGAGGCTGCTGTTAAGTCTGGTGCGGCCCCTGCCGATACTGATTTGGCGGCGCTTAAGGCGAAGCTCGATCGCGGGTTCTGAGTGCTGTCGGGGGCGTTTTGCAACGTCTCCGAGGATGCGAACGGGGGTACATGCAGTGGTTGCTGCGGTACCCCTTCTTTTGTTCTTTTGGTCGTGTTGCGCGGGTGTCGGTGCTGTATTCGGCAGGCTTGCCGAGGTGCTGCGGCTGAGGTTTTTTATTTGTGCCAACGGATTTCGTATGACAGCTGACAAATCTTCTTCTGCGGTCTCCAGAAGGCTGCCGATGCCGGCGCAGCGGGCCTGTGCTGAATTTCTTCGTTTGCCTCTCCGGAGGCGTCTGCTGACGTTGGCGTTGACGTTTATGCGGATGGGGGCGGTAACTTTCGGCGGTGGGTATGTTATCGTGGCGATGCTGGATGAGGACTTGGTTCGTCGCCGCGGGTGGATGACATCGGGAGAGTTGGCGGACATGGTGACGGTGGCTGAGAGTACGCCGGGGCCGATAGCTGTGAATACGGCGACATTTGTTGGGTATCGGTTGGGGGGTGTTTGGGGCGGTTTGACGGCGACTGTAGCATTGGTGTTTCCGGCCTGGCTGACGATTGTGATTTTGAGTCACTGTTATTTGCTCTTTAATACCAATGCGTGGGTGGCGGCGGCGCTTTCGGGCATTCGGATAGCGGCGGTGGTGTTGGTGCTGCGTGCGTTTCTCCGGATGGGTGTGAAGTCGTGCCGTTCGCTATTGGATGTTCTGCTTTGTGTGGGGGCGTTTGGGGCGGTAGCTTTTGCGGGGATTAGTGCGTTGTGGGTGTTGGCGTTGGGGCTGGGATTTGGTTTGTTGTGGTACGGGCTTCGTCCGTGGGTACGGTTTGGTGGACGGTTGAAGCGGATGCGGGGGAGGCAGCGGCCATGAGCATTTACTGGATTCTTTTTGTTACGTTTTTTAGGATTGGGCTCTTTACCATTGGGGGTGGGTATGCGATGTTGCCGCTGATTCAGGAGGCGGTGACTGAGGATCATGATTGGGCGACAGTGGCGCAGTTTACGGACTTTGTCGGGATTGCTGAAAGTACGCCAGGGCCTTTTGCCATTAACATTTCGACATTTTGTGGGCTGCATGCGGCGGAGTCGGTGGGGGCTGACGGGGTGCTGGGGAGTTTGGCTGCGACGGCTGGGGTGGTCATGCCGTCGCTGATAATTATATTGTTGATTGCTGCATTGGCTCGGCGGTCGATGAGGCAACGCTCTGTTCGTGCGGCGTTGCGCGGCGGAAAGCCGGTGGTTGTGGGGTTAATTGGAGCGGCGGGTTTTGTTTTGCTGGTGCATACGCTGATACCTGACGGGGGTGGCTGGGATGGAGGGCACTGGGGCGTGTTGCCGCTTGCGGCAGGGCTGTGGTTAATCGCTCGTTTTGCCCGTTTGGGGGCGTTGGGCATTATTGTCTGTGGCGCGGCTGCGGGGCTGTTACTGAAGGTTTTGGGATGTCCGGTTTAAGGGGGATATTGAGGCGTTCGGGGCATCTATTGGATGTCTGCCTTGGAGGGCCGGGGACGGTTCGGAAGCGGGTGCGGCGTGTGTTGGCGGGGGTGCGCATTGTGGTGAGTGAGCTGCTGAATATCTGTTATCCGCAGTCCTGTATTTTTTGTGGAAGTGAGACTGAGTTGGGGTATATCTGTTCGGATTGCATGGAGAAGATTCAGTTTCGGCGGCATGCGAGCTGTTATATTTGCGGGGCGGAGTCGTTGTCGCCAGATGAGGGGCCGGATTTTCTCTGCTCCGATTGTCTGACGCGTCGGCCCGCATTTGACCGTGCGTTTGTGGTTACGCGTTATGATGCCGCGGTTCGTGATTTGGTGCATTTTTTTAAATATCGGCAGGGTATTTGGCTGACAGATGATTTGGTGCGGATGATGGTGGCATTTTATCTATTTCACATTTCGCCGCTTTGCCTGAGGTTTGATGCGATTGTGCCGGTGCCGATGCAACGGTCGAAGTTTCGTATGCGCGGGTACAATCAGGCGGATTTGTTGGCGGGTGCCATTGGGAAGCAGCTGTTGATTCCTGTGCGGCGGCATTATCTGCGCCGCGTGCGGACGGGGGTGGTGTCGCAGACGCGGTTGGGGCGCGAGGGGCGGCGTCGGAACGCGGAGGCGGCATTTCGGGCGGCGCATCCGCGGCATTTACGGGGGAAGACACTGCTATTGGTGGATGATGTACTGACGACGGGGGCGACCTGTGATGCCTGTGCGGGGGTGCTGAAGGCGGCGGGGGCGGCGCATGTGTATGTGCTGGCGCTGGCGCGTCCGATTCGCGTGTGATATGTTGCCGGTGCGGGTGGACGGCGTGAAGCGATAAGAAATGTATGCCGTCCGCAGTTCGGATAAGCGTGCCTTTTTAAGGTGTGTCGTGCCGATGTCGTCTGTAGGGCCTTGCGTGCGACATCGCTGTAGTGAAACGAAGATGCGACGCACAATCAATGATTGCGGGTGGCTGTCGCCACAGGATGCGCAGAGGGCGGCAGATTGGCCTATTATGCGAGTGCAGGCGGGGTATGGGGTAAACATCGGGAATATGCGAAGTGTTTTGTGGGGAACTATTGATGGCGCATATTTGGGAGGCAACGTAGGTCGTCATTTGCAGATGTTTGTGGTGCTTTCCGCTTTCAACTTTGACGAATCCTTGGTATACTGTATTAGACAGTTAGCAGTTTGAGCGAGGCGTGTATGGATAGGCTTGAAACGATATTTGACGGACTGACGGATCAGCAGCGCGAAGCGGTGGAGTTATCTTCCGGTCGGCATCTTGTGTTGGCCCCTCCTGGAACGGGAAAGACTGAACTGATTGCGAGGCGTGTGGTTTATGCGCTGAAGCAGGGGATGCCGAAGGAGCGGATGTTTTGCGGTACGTTTACGATTCGTGCGGCTGTCGAGATGCGCGAGCGGATTATGCGCTACAGCGGGTTGGAGGAAGATGCACTGCCAGATATTGGCAATATACATCATTTCTGTTATAACTTTCTTTTTCGTCAGCGTCGGTTGCCGATGACGCTTCAGATTATGGACGAGCATTTTGCGAAGGAGTTGATACTTGACTGCTGTACTGGATTGCTTCGGGATATTGACGATGCGGAGGATGCGCTGATATCTGATGCGCAGATACCGGTGCTGAAGCGCGAGGTTGAACAGTTGAAGGAGGAGCTGCACGTCAAAAAAGGCGGCCGTGCAGATTTTTTGCGGCGGTTTCTGCCGCGGGTGACGGCTCAGGTGACCTATCTGACCCGTTGTGAGGCGGGTGTGCCGTCGGCGTGCCGTGGCAAGTGTGAGCCATCGGGCATGACGCTTGCCCGTGAGGTCGCACGGCGCTATGCGGCACAGAAGTCCCGGCTGTTTGTGATGGATTTTGACGATTTGCTGACGAAGACCTATTGTCTGTTGGACCGCGGGGCGCTGAAGGCATCGGAGAAATACCGCTGGATTCAGGTGGACGAGGTGCAGGATTTGAATCCACTACAGTGGGCTATTATCGAGAAGCTGGCTGCTCAGGATGCGGTTTTTGTATTCTTTGGTGACGTGGAGCAGTCGATTTTTTCGTTCATGGGGGCTTCGCTCGGAGCGCTGGAGTCGAAGGCGAGAGAGTGTGCGGTGCATTGCTTCCGAAGAAATTTCCGGTCGACATCGTATTTGCTTGATTTGTTGACGCGCTATTCGATGGCTGTGCTGGGGTCGCGTTTTGCGTTTATTCCGCAGCCCCATATCTGCGAACCTGCGGCAGGTCGTTTGGCGTTGGAGAGTTTTGATTATGACAGTGTGCCGCGCGAGGGTGGCCGCGGGCGTGATTTTGCTATGACGCGCGAGAACAGGATGCGGGCCCGTACGGAGTATGTATGTCAGCGCTTGGTGTCGTTGCTCCGCCGGTATCCCGATGAGACGGTCGCGGTGTTGGTGCAGACTAATGCTGATGCCAATCGGATTGAAGCGGTGCTGAATGGTGTCGCGGGGCTGATTTCTTTTTCTGGCACCGAATTTACGCAGATGCCCGATTTCGTTAATGCTGCGGCATTGTTTGATATTGCGGTTAATCCCTTCTCGCGTCCTGGTTGGGCACGGCTGTTCCGTCTGTTCGCTCCCGATGAGGTGCCAGATATGATTACGGCTCGCCGTCTGAGCGCGGAACTGTTTGAATGTGGACTTCGCCCTGACGATTTTTTGGACAGGCGTGCCATATCCGATGCGCCGCTTCCACTTGAACGCTACGCTCGCTATGCCCAGGAGGGGCGCGTGGTGGTGTTTGATACAGAGACGACGGGGCTGAATCCGCGCAACGACGTGATTTTGCAGCTGTCTGCGGCCGAATATATTCACGGAGAACTGGGCCAGTCGCTTGATTTGTATCTGCTGACGGATCGTGATATACCGCCCGAATCCGAGGCTGTCCACCACATTTCTAAGGCGGTGCTGGCAGAAAAGGGAATTGACCCGTCGGAGGCGGTGAATCGTTTTCTCGAATTTCTCGGTACGGATTCACTGCTGGTGGCTCATAATCTGCGCTTTGACCGGGCTATGCTCATTAATACCTGCGACAGGCTCGGCATTGTGTTTGACCCCGAGAGGGTGCCTATGTGCGATTCTTTGCGGCTGGCACGTCGGCTTTATCCGCGGCTTGCGTCTTATCGACTCTGCGATTTGCTCGGCACCCTGCATCTGGAGGGCAATAACAGTCACAACGCCATGGACGATGTCTGGGCTGCGGGCAATCTATTTATGCACTTGGCGGCGTTTGGACTGAAACAGCTGGAAGCGCAGCGGGCCTGGCAAACGGAAAATCGAGCGTTTCTCGAGGTCTTTGGCCGACGCTTTTCCAATTACCGCCAGGCGTTCCGCGATCGGCTGTCGGCCCCTAGCAGCTTTGAAGACGAAATAAACGCTCTACGCGGGGCGGTTGCGGAAGCTGCAGGCGAAGTTGATGCCGATGGCGGGCATGATGCGGATGGCGGTGGCACGGACGCTGAGACGGTGACACCGATGGATCGTTTCTTCCGTTGGGCCGGCGTGCATTATGCAGAGGATCGGCGTCCGTTCGGCGAGGTGTTGCGTGATGACTGGGAAGATATTTCACGCATGAAGAATGCCGACCTGCCTGTTGGTGACGAACATATTGTGGTGTCTACCGTACACAAGGCCAAGGGGTTGCAGTTCGATACGGTCTTAATTCCCGATGCAGATGAGTATCCGTCATTCGGCGCGCAACGGCAGGGCGAGGCTGGACGTCTTGAAAGCGCACGCCTACTCTATGTCGCTATGAGCCGGGCGAAAAAACGACTGATTTTGGCGCGCGGATGCTGTTACAGTGAGGAGGGATGTTCGGACGACGCGGTGCCGTTCCTCGATCCCGTTGCTGAATGTTTTGATGACGACTTCACGGATATTTATGTACGTGCCGAAGCTGCTGGCGGCGATTTGTCGGCTGAGGAATCCTCGGACTGGCTGGCAGTTCGTATGCGATTGGCAGACTGCCAGGAAGCTGGCCGCTGTCCGCCAGATATTGATGCGTTGGTGGCATCACCTTTTCGTCCGCTGAAAACTGCAGCGCTGCCGTTGCTGCAGTTTATGAAGGATGATGGACGCAGACAGGCATTGATGGAGCGCTGTTTGGCCAGTAATGATACGGAATGTCGACTGCTGCTGCTCGCGCAGCTGCGGGAAGCGAAGACATCCGCGCTGTTGCGTTCGGTTCGGACGATGGCCTTGCAGGAGGCCTCCGAAGATACAGTGCACCGTCGGGTGCTTTGGGGGGTACTCGGTTACTATGCCGAGCTTGGTCCCGAAGCTGCCGCAGCGACTACAGATTTGCTGACGGACCGGGTTGGGCGGGTGCGTTATGCTGCTGCGCGGTTGCTTCTCCGATTTGGCAATGAGACATGGAAGGAGCTGCGTGGAGATGATAACGACTGGCGTCTACTGAAATCAACACTCGACGATGCTGCAAAAAAGGTTATTCGTTGGCAGCTGGCCCGACTGCCGTCGCTGTCGGTCGCTCATCGGCGGAATTTGGAGTTCCTGCTGACTTAGTCGAGCTAGAGCCTGTAGGGGTATATCTGCAGGCTTCAAAAAGCACCTTAATCGTGCATAAACTTCGGCTTTTTTAGTCATGCAGGGGCCACTGCACTCCTTCAAAAGCCTCGTTCCTGCCCATTTTTTCGCATTTTTTGCCTTTCGCATCTATACTCCTATAGACTCCTAGCACCAATTTCAGTCGTAAATCTTTTATCGAAAGCATTCCACACTTGCGGTATGAAACAGATTGGTTTATAATGCTGCACGATTACCCGCTGTATTGTGCAGCATGGAGAAGTATAAAATGAAGAAAGTTGCTATTGGCTGCGATCACGCCGGTGTGGCGCTGAAGGAAAAATTGGTCGCCGCACTGAAGGAATTCGGTTACGATGTTGCGGACATGGGCTCGTTTGATGCCTCTGCTCCGGATGATTATAATGATTTTGCTGTTTCGGTCTGCTCTGAAGTTTTGGATCATGGGGCGGAACGCGGGGTGCTGATTTGCACCACTGGTATCGGTATGAGCGTCGTCGCCAACCGCTTCACGGGTATCCGCGCGGCCGTAGTTGCCGACAACGACGTGGCAAAGATGACTCGCGAGCATAATGATTCCAATGTTATTGTGCTGGCCGCCCGCTATCTCAGCGACGAAGCTGCCATTGAAGCGATGAAGATTTGGCTCGATACCCCTTTCTCCGAAGCTGAGCGCCATGTCCGCCGTATTGCCAAGTGTGACCGCTGTGGCCGCCTCGCCGAGGCTTCGATTCTCGCCAAGGCAGACCCCGAAGTCCGTGCCGCCATCCTCGCCCAAGTGAAGCAGGAAGATGAGACCATTAACCTCATCGCCTCCGAAAACTACACTTCTGCTGCTGTGCGTGCTGCCCAGGGATCCGTACTTAACAATAAGTACGCCGAAGGCTACCCCGGTCACCGCTATTATTCTGGTTGCCTCCCGGTCGATGCCGTCGAAACCCTTGCCATCGAACGTGCTAAAAAACTCTTTGGTGCCGAAGCTGCCAATGTCCAGCCTCACTGCGGTTCCGCGGCCAACATGGCGGTTTATTTCGCCGTGCTGAATCCTGGTGATACCATTATGTCCCTGAGCCTCGACCAGGGCGGTCACCTTAGCCACGGCTCGCCCGTCAGCTTCTCTGGTAAACTCTACAATATTGTCTCCTATCCGCTTTCGAAGGAGACGGAAATGCTGGATTATGATGCCATCGAGAAGCAGGCCATGGAAGTGAAGCCGAACTTGATTCTCGCCGGTGCATCCGCTTATCCTCGCACGATTGACTTTGCCCGTTTCCGCGCCATTGCCGATAAGGTCGGCGCCTACTTCATGGTCGACATGGCTCACATCGCTGGTCTGGTTGCTGGTGGCGTTCACCCGTCGCCCGTGCCTTATGCCGACTTCGTGACCACTACCACGCACAAGACATTGCGCGGTCCCCGTTCCGGACTCATTCTCTGCAAAGAGAAGTTTGCCAAAGCTATTAATAAGGCGGTCTTCCCCGGTATGCAGGGTGGCCCGCTCGAAAACGTCATCGCAGCCAAGGCCGTTTGCTTCAACGAGTGGCTCCACCGTGATGCCCATGCTTATGCCGCGCAAATCGTTGCCAATACGGCAGAACTGGCTAAAACGGTTGCTGAATCCGGCTTCCGCCTGGTTTCTGGCGGTACCGACAACCATCTTTTCTTGGTGGATGTCAAGGCCTCGGGTATTACTGGTAAGGTTGCTGCCGCAGCGTTGGATAATGCGGGTATCATCTGCAATAAAAATACTATCCCGTATGACACCGAGAGCCCCTTCGTTTGCTCCGGTATCCGTGTTGGCACCGCCGCTGTGACGACTCGTGGCATGAAGGAGCCCGAAATGCGTAAGATTGGTGCCTGGATGGTGGACATCCTGCGCGATCCCGAAAATACGGAACTTCAGGCCAAGGTTCGTGAAGAAGTGAAGGCCCTCGCGGCACTCTTCCCTGTACCTTAAAAACGAACGGGACCTGACGATGACACAGCGCACCCTCTACTTTGGTATGATGCTTCCCGCTGTAATCGCGGGTGTTGTCGTCGGGTTTTTCTTCGGAAATTTAGCAGACGAAACCAAGATGCCCGGTGAGGCCGTCCGAACCACGGATGCCACGGGTCACTGGGTCCGCTACACAGAGCATGCTCCAGATGTGAATGCAGAAATCATCACCAATACGCGGATTCGCCTGGTGATGCAGGCGATTCCTACGTATGCATTGCTCAATGCCGGTCGTCTTCCTGAGACACCACACGCCTTGGTGACATCTGGTCTTCTCGGTGCCGAAACCGTTTTGGATGGATGGGGGCGCCCTTTTGAGTTGACTGTCGATGCCGCTGGAGAGCGCTATTCTGTGCGTTCCCTCGGTCCTGACGGAGTTCCCTCCGAAGACGATATTCCCCGTGAATAACGTCTGCTTCCATTAAAAAAGCCGCATGCCCTTTGGTGTGCGACTTTTTTGTTTCTCCGCGCCGACCGCCAGAGGTTTTGCATCGAGGTCCTGTCAGCAAGGAGTAAGTCGCTGGGCGGAGCTGCGAAAATTTTAAGGACCCCGTCTGCCGTGTACCCCTCAGCGCGTTGGTTCCGTCTGTGCTATACTGTGGCGCATGGCACAGAGAAAACTTTTGGTAATTCAGGCGGCAGCTCTCGGTGCAGGGCTGCTGGAGGCGCGCGGTATCACAAAAATTGCTGGGATGCCAGTGCAGTCTATGAGGCCAGCATTTCCGGCGGTGACCTGTACATCACAGGCGGCACTGCGCACGGGAACGCCTTGCGAGGCTAATGGCATGCTCGCAAATGGGCTTTACTTTCCTGATACGGCTCAGTCGCTCTTTTGGTGTCAGTCCGCGGCACTGGTGCGCGGTCCCCGTTTCTGGGATGCTTATCGGGCTGCGGGCGGACGGGTGGGGATGTACTTTTTCCAGCAGTCGCTGGGGGAATCCGTGGATGAAATCGTTTCGCCCGCGCCAATCCACAAACACGGCGGCGGCATGATTCTGTCGCTTTACCAGCAGCCGCGCAACCTTTTGCGGTGGGATGCTGCTGTGCCGCTGTGGCGTTACTGGGGGCCGCTCGCATCGCCCAAGGTCGGACGTGGCATCGTACGTAACCTGGCGGAACGCATTCTGCGCGACGATGCACCGGGGCTGATGATGGTTTATCTTCCGACGTTGGATTATCAGTTGCAGCGCTACGGCAATGCGTCCCCGAAGACGGATCGCAGTTTTACAGAGTTTCTGAGTCAGATACGGATGCTGGCCGATGCTGCCCGGAGCAAACGTTACGGTGTGGTGCTTAGTGGCGATTATGCCATTGAAGATGTGCTACCGCAGGAGCGGCATCCCGTGGCATTTCCGAATCGGCTACTGGCTGAGGCCGGACTTTTTCGGACGCGGGAGGTTGCGGGCATGCGCTATCCAGACCTCTTCTCGAGCCGGGCCGTGGCCCTTTGTGACCATCAGTGTGCGACGGTTTACTGTGCCGATCTCGATGCGATGGCATCGGCAAAGGCTTGTTTGAGTGCGTTGCCTCAGGTTGAGTCTTTGAGCGAGGTGCCGACGGCATTTGCTGGCGCATCGCAGCATGCGCCTAATCGATGCGCCTTTTCTCTGCTCGCAAAGCACGGCTGCTGGTTTGCTTATCCCTGGTGGGCATTGCCGAAGGAGGCCCCAGACTTCGCAACGCATGTCGATATTCACAGTAAACCTGGCTTCGACCCCTGCGAACTCTTCTTCGGTCGTACTCCCATGACATGTTCGACCGATCCTACCCGCATCCGCGGCACTCACGGTCATGCCGATTTACCGGTGGTTTTTTGTACGGATACTGGCATTTCGGCGGAGAGTACCGAGGCCCTGGGCGCGGCGATTGCCGCGTATCTCGCGAAGTAGACAGCGCCTGAGACTCGTGCCGCATCACGCGCCTGCCAGTGGCGCGGTGCCTTTATCGAACATTCGGCGGCGCGCGGCGCGTTGATGTGCTATACTACGGGATTATGGACGTAGAAGAACAGTTGTTGGATTTGGTCCGCCGGGCAGCCTGCGAACTTCCGGAGGATATTCTGGACGCGCTGACACGTGCGCGCGATGTAGAGTCCGGTGAGGGCGCTGCGGGCATTTTGGATACGGTGCGGGAAAACTGCGCCCTGGCGCGTTCGTGCGGTACGCCGATGTGTCAGGATACTGGAACCCTGACCTTTTTTTGGCGCGTGCCCGAAGGTACGCCTCAGCGCCCGCTCGCGCGGATGGCCGACGAAGCGGTGCGAAAGGCAACGCTGAACGGCTGGCTCCGCCGTAATACAATCGATGCTCTGACCGGTGTCTCCATCGACACCAATGTCGCGCCTGGCATCCCCGTGCATCACTTTGAAGAGGCCGATGTCGCAGCGCCGGAAGTTACCCTTCTTCTGAAGGGCGGCGGCAGTGAGAATATGAGCTGTCAGTATTCGTTGCCCGATACTCGCTTGGGGGCTGGTCGAGATTTGGCAGGTGTTCGCGCCTGTGTGCTTGATGCGGTCAACCGTATTCAGGGGCAGGGCTGTGCGCCGGGCATTTTGGGCATTTGCATTGGTGCGGACCGTGCCGAAGGCTATGCCGCGGCGAAACAGCAGCTGCTGCGCCCGCTCCCTGATTGCTCGCCCGTTCCCGAACTGGCCGCCCTCGAAGAAACTCTTTATACGGAAGCCAACTCCCTGGGAATCGGTCCTATGGGGCTGGGCGGCAGAACGACCCTGCTGGGGGTGAAAATCACCTCGCGCACCCGCCTGCCGGCTTCCTTTTTTGTAACCATTGCCTATTGTTGCTGGGCCTGCCGACGTCAGACTGCCGTGCTCGACCAGTATTAAGGAAGGAATTCAAGCATGAGAACGCTTGACTGCGATTACTTGGTGGTCGGTACTGGTTTGGCCGGGTCGATGGCTGCCATGCACCTGGCTGGACACGGACGTGTGTTGGTGGTGACAAAACGGGCGTACGACGATGCGAATACGAATCACGCCCAGGGCGGTATTTCCTGCGTGATGGGTGAAGACGACAATTATGACCTCCATGTCGCCGATACCCTCGATGCCGGTGCTGGCCTCTGCAACGAATCTGTCGTGCGCTATATCGTCGAAAATGGCCCCAGTTGCCTGCGTGAACTGATTGACGCAGGGGTCCCTTTTACGATGGGAACGGAAGGTGCCTGCCGGGAAGGTTTCGACCTGACGCGCGAGGGCGGCCACAGCCGTCGTCGTATTTTGCATGCCGGCGACATTACCGGACGCGAAATTATGCGGACGCTTGAGGCAAAGGTGAAGGCCACGCCCAGCCTTCATATCTGTGAAAATACCCTGCTCATCGATCTTATTACGACCCGCTTTCTTCGCATGGACGGCGAAAATCGCGTGGTTGGTGCCTACCTGCTGAGCACTGAGACTGGCGAAATTTGGGCCGTCCGCACGGGTGCGGTTATCCTGGCCACCGGCGGCTGCGGTAAGGTTTATCAGTACACCTGTAATCCGGATATTGCCACCGGCGATGGTATTGCTGCGGCCTGGCGTGCTGGGGCGGAAATCCGAAATATGGAGATGGTTCAGTTCCATCCTACTTGCCTGTACCACCCCAAGGCTAAACGCTTTCTGATTAGCGAAGCTGTCCGTGGCGAAGGTGCCCAGCTTGTGAACGGCAGTGGCGAAACTTTTATGGAGAAGTACGATAAGCGTGGCTCCCTGGCTCCCCGCGACATCGTTGCCCGCGCCATTGACTCCGAAATGAAGAAGAGCGGTAACCCCTGCTGCTATCTCGATATCCGCTTCCGCGGGGCTGAGTATCTGAAGAAGCGTTTCCCAGGTATCTACGGCAAGTGCATGGAATTTGGTATCGATATGGCAAAGGACCTGATTCCTGTCGTCCCCGCGGCGCATTACTGCTGCGGCGGCATTGCGGCATCGGTGGATGGCGAAACCACGCTGCCCGGCCTCTACGCTATCGGCGAATGCGCCTGTACAGGCTTGCATGGTGCCAACCGTTTGGCCAGCAATTCCCTCCTTGAGGCGCTCGTCTCTGGCTGTGATTGTTCCCGTCGTCTCTGCGGAGAACCCGTTCCCTCTGTGGCCCATGTGTCGATTCCCGATTGGGTGTACGGACACGCGGTGCCGACCGATGAGGCCGTGCTCGTGGCCCATAACTGGGCCGAACTCCGTACCTGCATGTGGGACTATGTCGGTATCGTCCGTACCAACAAACGCTTGCGCCGCGCACTCCGCCGTGTCCGCAACCTGCGTGAGGAAATCAACGAGTACTACTTCGATTACTTGGTGACCGCTGATGTCCTTGAGCTCCGCAATATCGCAGACCTCGCCGAAGTCATCATCACCTCGGCCATGAACCGCCACGAGAGCCGCGGCCTCCATTACACGCTCGACTATCCTGAGAAGCTCCGGATGGCCCGCGATACGGTTCAGGTCCGTGCCCCCGAAGAGGAATGGTAAGCCGGAAAGGCGTTGCCAATGATATTTTGGATTAACAATCCCTTTGATAATCTCCCCGGCGAAGGCCGGCGTGCCCAGCGCTATTCGCTGCTGTGTCGTGCGCTGGTCCGTGCTGGTCACGAGGTTATCTTCTGGAGTAGCACTTTTTCGCATGCATTAAAGCGGCCCCGTCTGCTGGAGCCTGATTATATGGCTCCAGAGGGGTTTCGGATTTTGCTGATTCCAACGCCGCCATATACTGGCAATATCGGTATTACCCGTCTTTTGAGTCATCGAAAATATGCTAAAAACTGGCGGAAGATGGCGTTGCGTATGGTGGAAGAGGGGACTCTCGCCAAACCTGATGTGGTGCTTACTTCCTGGCCGCCCATGGGAACCGCCGCTGTGGCTCGCAGTTTCAGAAAGCGCTGGGACTGTCGGGTTGTGGTCGACATCATGGATGCCTGGCCTGAAAACTTCTACCGACTGATTCCTGGTCCCGCTGGATTGCGCAGCATGCTGGGGCACTACCTTTTTGCGCCTTTGCACGCGATGGCCCGTCGGGCCTACCGCCAGGCGGATGCTGTTACGGGGGTGGGGCTGACCTATCTTGATCTGGCTGTTGCGTACGGTTGCCGCGCGCCACGCCATCTCTGTTATCACGGTATCATGCGCATGAATAACGGGGCCTTCCGTTACAATCTGGATGAATCCGAAGCACTGCGCCTAATCTACGTCGGCAACATGGGCCGAAGCTATGACTTGCTTACCGTTGTCCGAGGTGTCCGCCGACTGGTCGAACAGGGCGAAAATCTTCGACTCGATTTGGCTGGTACTGGACCGAAAGAGCCTATGCTCCGGCGCGAGGCTGCTGGCTGCGAGGCTATTCGTTTTTATGGCTACCTTTCCAATGAGGATATGCAGCAGCTGCTGGCGGATTCCGACGTGGCCATCGTGCCGATGTTTCCGGATAGTTGGGTCGCTGTGCCGTATAAGCTGGCGGATTATACCGCTGCAGGATTGCCCATGATTTGTTCTCTGACTGGCGAAACCCGCCATATGATTGAGCGCTACCGTGCTGGCACTATCTATCGGGCTGGGGACTGCGACTCCTTCTGTGCCGTTGTTCGCGACTACCTCCACCGTCGCAGCCGACTGACACGCGAATCTATCGCCAGCGCTCGTATCGCCCGCGAAAATTTCATGATGGATGCTATCTACCCCGAATTTGTTCAATTCCTCTGCGAACTCTGAGACTCGCCGAATATATCCGACAAGGACTGATTTATGACCGCGCAACAGACCTTTCTCGCCAATCTGCTTCGTAAGACGGGCCTCTTCAAAGACTCTCAGCTAGAATCGCTGCTGTCGGCTGATATGAGCGACGGTAAGGGGCTGACTGGTGCGGTGGTTCGTCTTGAACTGGCACGCGAATCTGACTTTCTAGAAAAATTGGCCGAAGTGCTCGGCATGGAATATGCCGATCTTTCTAAGGTGAAGCCGACCGCCGAAGCCCTTCAGAAACTCCCCGCCCGCGCCGTCTACCAGTACAACGCCCTACCGCTTGCCGAGGAAAACGGCGTACTCACGGTCGCCCTCTCCGATCCAATGAACACCGCAGCCGCCGATGGCATTCGTTTGGCCTGCGGTCAGCCAGTCCGAATCCTCCTGTCGCCCTCTGAAGATATCGATAAGGCCATTAAAAAGCACTATGGTGTCGGTGCTGAAGCCATCGAAAAAATGATTGAAGACGGTCGCTACGATGTCTCCGATACTGAGGCCAATATCGCCAAAATCGATGTGAACGAAATGGGCCAGGAGGCCTCCATCGTCCGTTTCGTCAATCAGATTATCTCCGAAGCAGACCGCCGCGGCGCCACGGATATTCATGTGGAGCCGATGGAAAATGAACTTCGCATTCGCTATCGCATCGACGGCATGCTGCATAAGGTGGATGTTCCTCCGCAGTTGAACCGTCTTAAGGCCGCTATCATTTCGCGTTTGAAGGTGATGGCTAATCTCGATATCGCCGAAAAGCGTCTCCCCATGGATGGCCGTATCGGTATCCGCCTGAATAACGAGGATATTGATATCCGAGTTTCCACCTGTCCCACGGCCTATGGTGAAAGCGTCTCCCTCCGTCTGCTTCAGAAATCCGGCAACTTTGTAAAGCTTGCCGATCTCGGTATGAGCGACCGTGACCTAAATTTGACCAATAAGCTCATCTCCCGCCCCAATGGTATCATCCTGGTTACTGGTCCAACCGGTTCTGGTAAGTCTACCTCGCTCTACGCCTTCCTTCATGAAATTAATAAGGTGGACGTGCGTATCATGACGGCCGAAGACCCAATCGAATACGAAATGGAGGGCATTAACCAGGTCCTTGTCCGTTCCGATATCGGGCTGACCTTCGCCCGCGCCCTACGCGCCTTCCTCCGTCAGGATCCTGATATCATCATGGTCGGTGAAATTCGCGACGGCGAAACGGCAGAAATCGCCATCAATGCCTCTCTTACTGGTCACCTTGTCTTTTCCACCCTGCACACTAATGATGCGGCTGGCGCCTTCGCCCGACTGGTCGATATGGGTGCGGAGCCCTTTCTTGTAGCCTCTGCCGTGGCCGGTGTACTGGCCCAGCGACTCGCGCGCCGCCTTTGCCCCAAATGTCATCGGCAGATTCCCCTGCGTCCAGGCTGGTGGGATCAGCCCTATCCGCCGCCGCAGGACTTCGTTTATGCCCCAGGCGGCTGCGATGCCTGCGCCCACACGGGTTATAAAGGCCGAGGTGCACTCTTCGAGCTGCTGGGTGTTTCCGAGAATATTGGTTCGCAGATTATCGCCCGTCGCTCCTCGGCCGATATTCGTAAGCTGGCGATGGAAGAGGGAATGACGACCCTCCGTCAGGATGGCTGGCGCAAAGTTTTTAATGGCTTTACCTCGGTCGAGGAACTGATGCGCGTCACCGAAGATGCTAAGTAATCGCGGGTCACCCGCAAAGGAGAGAGAACTATGCGCTATGCACTGCATTTGGGAGCTTCCTCCGAACGACTGCTGTTGTTTTTCGCCGGTTGGGGCATGGACGATGCCCCTTTTGTGCCCATGCTCGGCGCGTTCGATACCGCTGTTGTCTGGGATTATACCGACATCACTTCGCCCCTTCCTTTTTTGAAAGACTATGCTCGCATCGACCTGATTGCCTGGAGCATGGGTGTCTGGGCCGCAACGCAGGTGTTGGCCGATACATCTCTGCATAGCGCCGTCGCCGTTAATGGTACGCCTTGGCCCATTGACGATACGCGCGGTATCCCGACTGCGGTTTTCGATGCTACGCTGGTATCTTTTTCTGAAGCTGGTTTAACCCGCTTCCGTCGGCGGATGTGTGGCGGTACAGCAGCCATGAATGCATTCATGGAGCATGCGCCCGCCCGCTCCGTCGAAGAGTTGCGCGTGGAACTTGATGCCATCGGTAACGCCTACCGTACCCGTGGCCCCAGAAATCTTGCCTGGACCGCTGCCGCTGTTTGTGCCAGTGACCGCATTTTTCCGCCCGAAGCGCAGAAGGCTGCTTTCCCTGGGGCTAAACTGTTTGACGGGGCTCACTGGGCCCCAGATCTCTTCGCACGCCTTCTGAAAGGGGAAACGCTTTGACCGCGGGGCGCACAGAACTCCTAGTCAACCGTTTCGCACGGGCTATCGCCACTTATGAGCGACAAGCGGTGGTTCAGCGAGAGGCTGCAGAACGCCTCGCGTCGTTGATGGGACGCGAACTTCGTGTGCTCGCTCCTCGCATCCTTGAAATCGGCTGCGGTACAGGTTTGTTGACGCGCCGCTTGGTCAGCCGCTTCGCTCCGTCCGAAATTGTCCTCAACGATCTCTGTCCTGACATGGGTATCTGCTTCTCCAATCTGCCTCGCTCCCGATTTGTTCCTGGCGATGCCCAATGTCTGGATTTCCCAGGCCGATTCGATGCCATTGCCTCCGCCTCGGTTGTTCAGTGGTTTTCGGATTTGTCCGCCTTTGCTAAAAAATGCGCCAATGCCCTGGCTAAAGGCGGGGTGCTCGCGCTGTCGGCCTTTGGTCCTGACACTCTGCCTGAAATTGCGGCACTGACGGGGAGGGGGCTCACGTATCCCGATCCCGAGGCCTTCGCTGCAGTTTTCGCTGAATACTTTGAGCCCCGCCATATCGGCCGGGAACACCGCCGACTCGTCTTTTCTGATGCCTCAGCCGTCTTGCGGCATCTGAAAGAAACTGGCGTTACCGCAACTGGCGGGTCCGATGGTCCCTGGACCCGTTCCCGCCTTGCGGCCCTCACCGCCGACTACGCCAAACGCTTTCCCGCTGCGGAAGGTGGCGTTGTCCTCACCTACGATCCCTGCTGGTTTGTTGGAGTCCGACGATGAATGCTGTGTCTGTGTGTAAACACCTTGGCGGCTGCGCTGCTGTCGCTGTTCTTTTCATGACGGTCAAACCCCTCTTTGGGGCTAGACCGCTTCTTGCGTTTTCCCATGGTGACGGCGGACAGCGGCATGCCGTGACGCTGGAGCGCAATGAAACCGCTGGTGCTGTCGAACTCTTCGCCCAGGTCGATGCCATGACCGTGCGCCTTCGCCGCCGGGCCAAGTCGATGAATACCTGGGCATTCGAGCCCCCACAGCCTGTGTCCGAATTTCAGCCCGAATCTGCCGGAGCATCTGCCGCGCCCGTCCCCGTGGCCGCTCCTAAGACTCCGCTTCCCCCTGTGAATCCTCCAGGGGCAGCAAAAGACGAACCTGCCCCCCAAAAAACAGTCCTCGAAAAAATCTTTTCCCAAAAAGACCGCCCCGATCACGGGTCTATCGAAAAGACTGGCGTGCCTTCCTCGCCGAAGTCGTCCCCGATCGCCGAGGTCCGCCCCTCTGTGATCGTCCCTGGGGCAGTTCCTGTGTCGGATCCAGAGGCAAATGACACCTTCGTGCTGTGGTATAGCGGACGACCCTACCGGTTTAATCGTTCGGGGCAGCCCATCGTCAATCGGAAGTTGCTGCGCGACGACGACCGTGAGGTCCTGGCCCGTCTGGCAGTCTTCTTCGGAAGTGTCCGTTGGCGCTTGCCCACCGATGTCCGTCCGCGCTTCGATGGTAGACATCGCGCACTTATCCCTGGCACTGCACCCGTCTTTGCAGGCTTCGAAGATGATCGATATCAGGAACATGACGAAATCATTGAGCGCTGTTGCCGCGAATTTAACCGCGACCGTGCTCGTTGGGTCGGGGCCAACCCCAATGCTGTCCTTAATATTCCCTCCCTGTCACCAGCGTTGGTCAAATCGTTGATGATTGAGGAAAGCGGTGGCGGCGACATTAAAAGCCGCGAGGCCTGGGCCGTGGATCCTATGCAAGTCAATGTCCCTGGCGACTGGTCTGAAGCCAAAGCCGAACTCGGTCTTCCTAAACCTACTGCCCGCAATGAAGGAACGCCGGAACGCAATATCCGTGCCGGTATCAAATTTCTTGCACGAAAAGGTTTTGGAGTCTCCGGACGCTCCGTCGGCAACCGCCCCAAGGCCTACTTTGATTCCTGGCGCACTGCCCTCCACCGCTACAATGGCCGTGTCGATGTCCGCGGTGATGGACGCACCTTCCGTGCCGCCTACGCCGACCGTATCCGACGCCGCGCAGAACACCCCACCCGCGAAGTCCCCATCGGCTCCAACTGAGTCCCGCCCATAACCCTGTCTAAAAAGAGCGGTGTGGCGGCAGTCACTTAGGCGGCCAAAGCTGCCTCCTCGCTAGCGGGCTACGCAGACCCCGTGCATTTCGGCGCCGTTGTGGAGCCTCGCTATCATTCATCTTTCATCATTCATCGGTGCACAGCGCCCGACTCACTCTTCTTCATGGTTACCTGAAAAATGAAGTTTTTCTTCCAAGTCTTCGGCTGCCGCCTTAATCAAGCTGAGGCAGCCAGTTGGCAGGCCGCTCTCGAAGCCCAGGGCCACTCCGCTGTTTCCAAAGACGAAGCAGACATCCTCTGTATCCACTCCTGTGCCGTCACCGAGCCAGCTGTAAAAGAAGTGGCCAAACTTCTCCGTTCCCTGCGAGCCCGCCGTCCCGATGTGAAAATCGTCCTTAGTGGCTGTGCTACCGACCTTCTTCCAGAATCTCTGGCAGATCTTCGTATTCCCCACGACCGTAAAGCCGAGTGGATTCCCCAGGTGCTCTCCTGGCTAACCCGCACCGCCCCGTTCCCGCAGATGCTGCCAGAGTTCGTCCCCTTCTCGTCGCATTCCAAGACACGGACATCGTTGATTGTCCAAGACGGATGCGACCGTTTCTGCACCTACTGCATCGTACCCTACATGCGCGGTGTGCCCACCTCTGAACCCATGTCCAGCCTTCTACGCGAGGCCGAAGCTCGGTTCGCTGCTGGCTACCGTGAAATCGTCCTGACAGGCTGCCACCTCGCCCTCTATCGCGACCCCGAAACTGGTGCCGGCCTCACCGAACTTCTCCGCCGCCTTTGCGATGTCCGCGGTGAGGGACGTTTCCGTATCAGTTCACTGGAGCCCTGTGTTTCGGACGATGCCGATCTTATTCGCCTGATAGCCCGCAGTGGCGGACGTATTTGCGACTTCCTACACCTCCCGCTCCAGAGTGCCTCCGATACGGTCCTGGAACGCATGGAGCGTACGTACCGCGCCACCGAACTGCACCAGTTATTCGAGCTCATCGGTGAATACTTGCCGCAGGCCGGCCTGGGCGCGGACTGGATCGTCGGCTTCCCCGGTGAAACTGAAGCCGATGCCGCAGCAACGCGGGCCTTCGTAGAGCGCTATCCCTTCCCCGGTGCCCACGTCTTTCCTTACTCTCGCCGCCCCGGTACCCCCGCCGCCGAATACGACGGACAGCTCCCCGCACAAACCATCCACGCACGGGCGGCACGACTTTCCGAAATAGCCAAAGCCGTCGCCGAGAAACGTGTCAAGGACTTTCTTTTCAAGCCCTTGACCGTCATACCCGAACGTCTGCGAGACGGCTGCATGGAAGGCTGGTCCTCTCAACGCATCCGTTGCCGTCTCCCCGCCTCAGCCCAACGCGGCTGCCTGACACCCTTTGTCCCCATCCGTGCTGAAGGCACCATCCTGCTCTGAGCGGCCGACCATATCCGCTCTTGGCCATTTCATTGCTCAAAAGGGCAGGGGGCCTGCAGTGCTTCTATTTTTGCAATTCACTGCTTTATTATTTGCTGGCGCGCGGTGCTTTTCTTTGCTGGCGCAGGGGGCGGATATGTGATATACTGAGCACGTCATTTTAATGAAAGGGTAGTCCGATGACCGACGATGAAGTTCTTCAGATTTTCAAAGATACCAAAGCATTGCTTGAAGGGCACTTTGAACTTCGTTCCAAGCTCCACTCCAACCGTTATTTCCAGTGCGCCGAAGTGCTGCGTTGGCCGCATCATGCCCAGACGCTGTGCGCCGAACTCGTTCGCCGTATGCAGAGCGAGGCGGATATTGGTAAGGTGGACGGTGTGATTTCGCCTGCGCTCGGTGGTATTCTCGTCGGCCACGAGGTCGCTAAGGCCCTTAAGACCCAGTGCATCTTCGCTGAAAAGGATGCCGAGGGCAATCTGCAGATGCGTCGCTTCAAAATCATCCCTGGGCAGCGTTACGTGGTTGCCGAGGACGTGATTACGCGTGGTGGACGCGTTCAGGAGACCATCGACATCGTGACGAAGAACGGCGGCGAAGTGGCGGCTGTACTCGTGCTGGTGGACCGTTCTGGTGGCAAGGCCAGGTTCGATTATCCCACCTATGCATTGCTCCACATTGAGCCCCAGGTGTGGGAACCCGCCGACTGCCCGATGTGCAAGGCGAATGAGCCTTTCGTGCATCCCGGTTCGTAAGCTTTTTCTGCTTCGGAAAAAGCGGCGGTGCCTACGCGCCGCCGCTTTTCTTTTTATTTATTGCGGGGTGTCTTTGTTTCCGCATAGACGGCTGGTCTTCAGTGATTTACGCTGTTTGTTGTTTGCCATTGTTTATTTTATCATTTATCGGCGCGCGGTGCCGCTCATGCTATGGCTTCTCTGACTCTGTCTCACGTACGCAAAACTTATGCCAACGGCGTGGTTGCCGTTGATGATTTTTCGCTGGATGTCGGCAATCGTGAATTTCTGGTACTGGTTGGGCCCTCGGGTTGTGGCAAAAGTACGACGCTGCGCATGGTGGCTGGGCTTGAGGAAATTACCTCTGGCACCGTGACGATTGACGGGCGCGTGGTCAACACCCTGCCGCCGAAGGACCGCGACATCGCTATGGTCTTCCAAAACTACGCCCTCTATCCGCATATGACCGTGCGCGAGAATATGGCCTTCGGTCTGCGTCTGCGCAAAACCCCCAAGGCTGAGATTACTGCACGTATTTCCGATGCCGCCGAGGTTCTGGGCCTCAGTGGCATGTTGGATCGTCTGCCCAAGCAGCTCTCCGGCGGTCAGCGCCAGCGTGTGGCCCTAGGACGTGCCATCGTCCGTCAGCCCAAGGTCTTCCTCTTTGATGAGCCGCTGTCGAATCTTGATGCAAAAATGCGGGTGGAAATGCGCGAAGAGATCCACCGCCTGCATCACCGGCTGAATGCCACAATTCTCTACGTCACCCATGACCAGACCGAGGCCATGACCCTCGGGGACCGCATCGTTGTGATGGAAAACGGCCATATCCGCCAGGCTGCCGACCCCATTACGCTGTACAACGACCCCGAGAATCGCTTCACCGCAGGCTTCATCGGGACGCCGCCGATGAACTTTCTGCCAGTCACTGTCGGCGCGGATGGCACCCTCTCTTCGCCGGCGGGCACGGTTACCCTGCCGCTCGCACGCCGCCCCAACCTCTCCCCTGGTACCGCTCTCCTGCTGGGCATCCGTCCTGAAGATATGCTGGCCGCCTGCAGCGATACCCCTGTCGCGGGTAGCCTTCGGGCTACAGTGGACATTGTCGAACAGATGGGGGCCGAAGCCTACGTCCATTTTGATATCGGAGGTACCCGCATGACCGCCCGCACCTCGCCGGACATATTGCTGAAACACGGCGATGTCCGTTGCATCGTTCCCTCCCTGTCCAAGGCCTGCCTCTTCGACCCCATAAGTGGCAGCCGCATTCGGAGCTAACCTCGTTCGATATCTCTGTGATGCGCCCCGTGACGAATATGGCGCGATAGCGCGGCGGCGGCATAAAATGCTCCGTCTCAGAATCGGTTCACAGAAAAAGAGTCTGCATAACTCGCTTAAAATATTGACAGAATCTGTCCGTTGCCGAGAAAAAGCGCTGGCAGCGAAAAAAACGCTTGCATTGAGGTGCTGGTTATGGCATAATTTGCCCCATCTTTTCCAGGAGAGGTGGCCGAGTGGTCGAAGGCGCAAGACTGGAAATCTTGTGTACTCCTTGTGGGTACCGTGGGTTCAAATCCCACCCTCTCCGCCAGTTTACGAGGCAGGCAATCCCGATTGGGGTTGCTCTTTTTTTGCCCATGAGACGCGAGGAACCGTATCCGCTGCGGCAGTTCCTCACCGCCACAAGCGTCTCCCTTATCATTTGGCTTCTTTGCCGCAGGATGCCGACACCGATGCACGCATTTTCTCCCGCGGATACGGTGAGAGCTGTGCTATAATAAGGGATGTTATGGAAGAGCAAGCAAAGCCAAAACGTGTTGTTGTCATCGTGGGCCGTCCGAATGTCGGAAAGTCCGCCCTGTTTAACCGTATTGCGAACCGTCGTATTGCGATTGTTCACGACCAGTCGGGCGTGACGCGCGACCGCATTGTTCGGGAAGTCGCCTGGCACGATGAGTCGTTTCGCCTGGTAGATACTGGCGGCATCCGTCTTTTTGATGGTACCCGTGAGGCGGACACCATTGAGATGGCGGTCCGCGAACAGGTGGATGTGGCGATGGCCGATGCCGCTGCCGTGATTCTGGTGGTGGACGTGCTCGCTGGCATTCAGCCCGCAGACGAAGAAGTGGCGCGTCTAGTGCACAAGAGTGGACGGCCCTGTTTCCTAGCCATCAACAAGTGCGATTTGCCGCGCCACGAAAAGGGTACTGGCGATTTTGATCGCCTGCCTTTCCCGTCGTTTGCGGTCTCTGCGCAGCACAACCGCGGTGTGGACGATCTGATGGCGGAGGTTGTGAAGACGCTTCCGCCGAAGACCGAACAAGAATTGGCCGACGAGCAGAAGCCGCTGCGTGTGGCGATTGTGGGCCGCCCGAATGCGGGTAAGAGCAGTTATATCAATCGACTGCTACGCAGCGATCGCGTGATTGTCAGCAATGTCGCTGGCACCACGCGCGACTGCGTGGATGTGCCCTTCACTATCGGCACTGGCGCCACGGCGCGTAACTACACACTGGTCGATACAGCTGGTATGCGCCACGTGCACAAAATCGACACCTCGGTGGAGCGCTTCTCGCTCTTTCGTAGCGAAGAGGCTGTGCGCGAATGCGATGTGGCGGTGCTCGTGATGGATGCCGAAATCGGCCCAACTACCCAGGATAAATTTATCGCATCGATGATTCAGCGCGAGGCCAAGGCCTGCGTGATGCTGATTAATAAGTGGGATCTCGCCCGCGCCAAGGGCTACACCGAAACGGCAGCCATTGATCATCTGCGCGAAATGCTCCCCTTCCTACGGCATGTGCCTGTCGTCTTCATGAGTGCCCAGGACGGCTATAACGTGCGCAATAGTATCGAAGCCATCGACCGCGTCGCCGGCAACCAGAAGCGTATCCTGCCGACGGGCATCCTTAATCGCACCATGGCCAATGCCCTCTCTAAAACGCAGATGCCGAGCAAAAACGGCCGCCAGCTGCGCTTCCACTATGTGACGCAGACGGGCGCGAACCCCATGATTCTACGCCTCTTCGTGAATGATGCGCGCTTGGTGGTAAAATCTTTTCAGGACTACATTATTCGCAACATTCGCGAGGCGTTTGACATCGAAGGCGCGGCTCTCATCCTGCAGTTTCGCTCCCGCGTGAAAGTTGGCGAGAGTGACAAACGCCCTGGTGCTGACGGCGAAGCCGACACCCCCGATGGTGAGGCTGCAACAGAAGCGCCTCCGCGTCGTCGGCGTCCCGCCCCGCGCCCCGCGCGCGGCGGTAAATCTGGACGTGGTACCCGCGGCGGCGAACGCCCCTCGCTGGGTCGCGGCAAGAGCAACTTGACGCCCAAGTCGCGCCGCCCGAAGCGCTAATGTGCTAAAGCGCATGCGCGCTTCAGTGCGGGGCAGAGGTGCCCAACACTCCAGACAAACATCATACACCGGTGCTAGGGTAGGGCGTACCTTACGCTCCCCTCGGCATGCCCGCACGGCTTTTTGTGGGCGGTAAACGGCAACGGAACGAAACAAAATGGCGGAAGAAATACGACCGGAAGCGAAGGATACAGGGAAGCGGCTAGATGCTTGGCTGTCTGAGTGTTACCCCGACGTGTCGCGTGCTGCCGTCCGAACCTTACTGGTCAACGGCGGTGTGCGCGCCTCCGACGGCCACCGCTGTTCCAAGGGTGACCGCGTTCGCCCCGATTTGCTCTATACGTTGCGCCAAAAGCCGGGCGACACGGAGCTGGTGGCCAATGCAGACCTGCTCCTGGATATTGTTTACGAAGATGACCGCTTCATTGTGCTGAGCAAGCCCGCTGGCATGAATTGTCTGCCGAACAGGGCGAACGAGACCGATACGTTGGCGAATGCTCTACTGGCCCGGCATCCCGAACTGCGGGGCATAGGCGACGGCCCCCTCACCTGCGGCATTCTTCATCGTATCGACGGCGACACCTCGGGTATGGTGCTTGCGGCACGACGGCAATCTGACTACGATGCGCTACGTGCAGCCTTCTCTGCCCGGACCGTGGAGAAGCATTACATGGCTCTTGTTTCAGGAGATTTACGGCATGCTGGCCATCTCGAGCACTATCTGGCACATAATCCCCGCTGTCCTGGACGCATGATTGATGCCTCGCAGTGGAAAGATGCCAAGCGCCCGATGCAGGCCATCACTGATTACCGTCCCATCAGACACCTGCTCGTCGACGGCACCCCTTGCACCCTGTTAGATGTAACGATTCTGACGGGGGTTACACACCAGATTCGTGCTCAGCTCTCCTTTGCAGGCCATCCGATTGTCGGCGACCGACGTTATGGCGGACTGCAAGTCAAGGGCTTTCCCCGTCACTTCTTGCACTCCCTGTCGGCTGCTTTCACCGACCCTGTTACTGGCGTTCCCCGCCACTTCGAAGCGCCTCTGACCAACGATCTCGCCGACTTCTTGAAGCATGCCCGATAATAGCACCTCGTGCCGATGGATAATGTCGGTCGCAAGGCCTCGCCTGCGACACCTTAGCGGTAAAACAAAAATCCAGGAGTCTCTAGGGGTATAGATGCGAACGGCGAAAAAGTGAAAGAAATGGGCAGAAACGAGGATTATGAAGGAGTGCAGTGGCCCCTGCATGACTGAAAAAGCCGAAGTTTATGCACGTTT
>SAMEA104404103__coassemble_454_pt1 | contig 29717 bp, 24 predicted proteins | sample SAMEA104404103__metabat2_low_PE_034 | metagenome-assembled genome bin SAMEA104404103 (sample SAMEA104404103) | Balaenoptera acutorostrata | reverse complement strand
CCGATCCGACTTCTGAGGAGCGCATCGGTAGCACGTACACCGTCGGCGCAGCGGATACCGTCGTAAAACTGTCGGCCCGCTTTAAACCCGCGGAAGAGGGCGGGGATACGCCCGCCGCGGTGCCGTCCGTCCTCGGAGCCGAAGACCCCGCCGCCGAAAAACCGACGGCCGCCCTCCGTTTCGGCTACAAATTCAATGACCGCGAGGATCTCCGCACGGTCACGGACCAGGCCGGCAACACCTTTGTCTTCTACGAAGCAAAGCTCTTCGGCGGCGAGGCTCCGACCGATGCCTATGCGCGCCTCGCCTTCGGCACCAATGCCGTCATGGACGACAAGGACAAAAACAAGGTCAACATCCCCGAAACCCCCTCCTCGCTCAGCTATCTGACCGGCACCGTCAAGGACGGCAAAAACAGCGCGTTCCAGTCCACGGACACGTCCACGTCCCTCCTGATGAAGCGCGTCAACTGGACCGGCGGCAACAAAGACATCGCCTGCTACTATCTGGGCATCAACGAGCTGACAGTGGCCCAGGCGGAGAAGCTGGCCGAACGTGCCGGCGCGAAGAAGACCGATCTCAACTTCGATAACAAAACGGCGCAGGTCTCCACTTACCGGACCGGCATCAATCTGACCGATGCGCTTCACCGTTCCGAGCCCTTCGTCTTCGGTGCACACGGGTATGGCGAGCGACTGGCGCGTTCCTCCCTCGAGGACATTGACCGTCTGCTGGCCTATCTTAACGGCGCGACCTTCGGCAAACGTCACGGCATGACCTTTGTTCTGCCGCGGAGCACCATGATTAAGGAAGCCGTCTCCGCAGGTGCGGGCGCGGACAAGGATATTACCAAGGAGATGGTCGTCTCCGATGTGCAGCGCGGTCAGCGCGACGGCTGGTGGCTTTACAAGAAGAGCGCCTCGAAGCAGTGCGACCCCTCCGGCTTCTACGATCTCTGGGGCAACGTCTCCGAAACACTCGACAACGGTTCCGCACGCATTCTGGCCGGCGGCAGTGCCATCAACAGCTTCAATTACTGCAATCTGAACCGCCCCGCGGAAACTCCGGCGAAAAGTACGGACTGCGGCGCCTTCCGTCCGGCCGTCCCCGTACTGGCCCAGCGCACCGTCACGGTCGAAACCTACGACGGACCGCAGACCGTGAAGGTCTTCCCGGGACAGAAGCTCCTGCTCGCCCCGCAGAAACGTTCGGAGCAGGCCTTCAGCGGCTGGACCGCGTCCATAGGCAAGGCCCCGAAGCTTAACGGGGCTGGCACGCACTATGAATACACCGTCACGAACGATGTCACCCTAACCCCCGACTTCACGCCCGTTTCCGCCGTCAGCCTGACCTACGACGGCTGCTTGGGTCCAGCCCTGGGCTACCCGGGACAGACGCTCACCCTCTATCTTGCGGACGGCGAAACGCGCGAACTCACGGACATCGAAGTCACCCCCGCCGAAGCCCTCGCCGCCAAGGATATCGCCTCCCGCACGATGACCCTAAACGCCTCGGAGGTCCCCGTCACGGTGAAGGCAGTCTTCCGCGAGAAGCCCAAGCCCGTCGTCAAGCCCGGCTTCAGATTCCTCCTTCGCTGAAATGCGCCGAATCAAAAAAAGGGCCCCGTCCTTTCGGATGGGGCCCTTTTTTGTGCATCAGCGCGCGCATCAGTCCTTGAAGAAGGCGTGGTAGATGGCGCGGACGGCTTTTTCGCGCTGGCTGGTCTGGATACCGAACATCATGGAGATTTCGGAGGAGCCCTGGTTCATCATATCGATGGAGACGCCTTCGCGGAAGAGGGCGAGGGTGGCGTGGGCGACCATGCCGGGGGTGTAGTAGAGGCCTTCACCGACGATCATCACGAGGGAGGTGCCGCGTTCGATCTGGAGGTTGTCGGGCTTGAGTTCGCGCATGATGTGGTCGCGGACGCGGCTTTCGACTTCGGGGGTGAAGCCTTCTTCGCGGAAGACGACCGACACATTGTCGATGCCGGAGGGCATGTGCTCGTAGGAGATGCCTTCTTCTTCAAGAATCTGCAGGAGCTTGCGTCCGAAGCCGACCTCGCGGTTCATCATGTACTTATCGATGTAGAGCGTGCAGAAGCCGGAGGAGGAGGCGATGCCGACCACGGAGCCCTGGCGGGCGCGGCGGTGGTGGACAATCATGGTGCCGGGGGCATCGGGACGGTTGGTGTTGCGGATGTTGATTGGAATGGCGGCGCGGACCGCAGGCACGATGGCTTCATCCTGGAAGACACCGAAGCCAGCGTAGGAGAGTTCGCGCATTTCGCGGTAGGTCATTTCCGTGATGCCGACATTGACCTCGGGCACGAGGCGGGGATCGACGGGATAGACCGCATCGACGTCGGTGAAGTTTTCATAGACGTCGGCCTTCACGGCAGCAGCGAGGATGGAGCCGGTGATATCAGAGCCACCACGGGGGAAGGTGGCGATTTCACCGTTGCGCGTATAGCCGAAGAAGCCAGGGAAAATGATGAGGTAATCGCGATTATTCAGGGTCTCGGCGAGGCGGTCGTAGGATTCGGGCAGAATCTGGGCATTGCCGAAATCGTCGCTCATGAGCAGGCCAGCATCGCGGGGATTCACATACTCAGCAGCGATGCCGCGGGCACGGAAGGCGGCGGCCACAATGCGGGCAGAGTTGTCTTCGCCAGCAGCCTTCATGGCATCCATGAAGCGGGCGGCATCGTTGGTATCGGCATCAACGCGGCACTTCAAATCGGCGCGGATTTCGTCGAGAATGGCAGCATCGAGGCCCAGACCACGCTGGATGACGGCGTAGCGTTCGACAATGGCATCGAGCACTTCGTCGGTGGGACGGTCGTTGAGGCGGCAGCCGGCGCACTCGATGAGCAGGTCGGTAACCTTGGTATCTTTGCTGTTGCGCTTGCCAGGGGCAGACACGACAACAATGCGGCGGGTGGGGTCGGACGCGACGATATCGCAGATTTTGCCGACCTGAACGTCGTCGGCGACGGACGATCCGCCGAATTTGCAAACTTTCATGTTACTCTATTGACTCCTGTGAGGAATGGACATCGGTCATTGCATGCAACGTGCGCTTACAGCATGCACATGTAAAGGGGCATTTCGCGCACAATCCCGGCTTCGGTAATTTCGGTCAGGGCGGCCACGAGGTCGCCGGCGCGAGAGGGCTGGGTGAGGATAACGACGGGCACATAGCCAGCAGCGCACTGATCTTCGGTGGATTCGTGCTGGCTGGCGGCGAAGATGCTCACGCCGTGATTGCCAAGAATGGTGGCGAAGCGGCCAGTCATACCGCAGGCTTCGCGGACCATCAGGCGGATGTAGAAGCGGCTCTCGCAGGATTCTTCGGGGAGGAGCTTCAGCGCGGTGGTATCAATGGCAGGCAGGGTTTCGGCCTTGCGGGGCGCCCCCAGAACGATGTGGCGGGCCACGGAGACGATATCGCTGATGACGGCGGAAGCGGTGGCGGCGCGGCCGGCACCCTTGCCGTAATAGAGCGTATCACCGGTCATGGAGCCCTTCACCAGCACGGCATTGAACACATCATTGACATTGGCGAGCATGTGTTCCTTGGGCACCAGCGTGGGATTGACACGCACTTCGAGGCTGTCACCGCGCTTCTTGCAGAGCGCAAGCAGCTTGATGGCGTAGCCGAGCTCATCGGCATAATGCACATCCACCGGGCTGAGGCCACGGATGCCGTGCACCGTCACATCGTCCAACGGCACAGAAACACCGTACGCGAGCGACGCGAGAATGGAAATCTTATGGGCCGTATCGAAGCCGTCAATATCGAGCGAAGGATTGGCTTCCGCGTAACCAAGGCGCTGGGCATCAGCCAGCACACCGTCAAAATCAGAGCCCTCGCGAGCCATGCGCGTCAGGATATAGTTGCAGGTGCCATTGAGGATGCCGTAGACCGCCTCAATCTCGTTGGCCACCAGGCCATCGCGCAGCGAACGGATAATCGGGATGCCGCCGCCAACACTCGCACCAAAGTACAAATCTACATTCTTTTCCGATGCCAGAGCAAAGAGTTCGCAGCCCTTCTCGGCCAGCAACTTCTTATTAGCAGTCACCACAGATTTGCCCGCCTCAAGTGCGGATTTGATGACCTTGTAGGCAATGCCAGTGCCGCCAATAAGCTCAACAACCACATCCACATCCGGACGCGCCACCAGGGCCATCGCGTCGGTCATGAGCAACGATTTCGGCACGTCCACACCGCGGTCGGTGGTGATATCCAGGTCCGCAATGGCCTTCAGCACTGCAACAGAACCGCAACGGCGCGTAATGAGATCCGCACCCTTCAGCAGCCCTTCCGCAACGCCGGCGCCAACCGTGCCGAACCCAACAATTCCGATACCGACTTCTTTCATAGAAAATCCTTCCCTGTAGATATGAACATGCATAAAATACCATATTAACAGGACCTCGTGCAAATATTTCACCATCCAGAGAGAAAAAAAGCCCCCATCGGCTGCCGCCGTTTATCGTTCATCAGACGCTGCGCGTTGCGCCTGTTATGCTATAATAAACAGCATGAAACAACCTTTGGCAATCACCGGCGGCGACTGCGCCGGTATCGGTCCTGAAATCGCTGCTCAGGCCATGGCGACCTTTCCGGACGAATATTTCCGTGTATACACGAACCGTGCGCTGTTCGAGCGCGCCTGCCACGCGGCGGGTGTGGCTCTCCCGAATAACATCGCATGGGCGGATCAGCCTCTAAATGCCGACCCCAATACCATCCGCCCCGGCGAAGTCCAGGCCCCCGTCGGCGAACTAGCCTACCAATCCGTCGTGGCCGCCGGCAACGATGCCCTCGCCGGCCGCGTCCGCGCCGTCGTGACCGCCCCCTTTAATAAAGCCGCCCTCCACCGCGCTGGCCACACCGATATCCCCGGCCACACCGAGCTCCTCGCCCGCCTCTGCGGACGCCAAGAAGCGACGATGGCCTTCTGGTCCCCGAAGATGTTTCTCTCGCTGGCGACCATCCACACCTCGCTAGCCTCCGTGCCGGGCCTGCTGACGCCCGAACGGCTGGATCGCGTCTTTGCCGACACCGCTGCCGCCGTCACGCGCATCAAAGGGCGCCGCCCCATCATCGGCGTGCTAGCGCTAAACCCCCATGCTGGCGAAGAGGGTGCCTTTGGCACCGAAGAAGCCGAGGCCCTGGTGCCAGCCATGGAGCGCAATGCCGCCCTCGCCGACTGGCGCGGCCCCCTCGTCCCCGACACCGCCCTCATTCCCTCCAACGGCGCGGACCGCTATGATGCCTTTGTAGCCATGTATCACGACCAAGGGCTCATTCCTTTCAAACTCCTCGCCTTCGATTGTGGCGTGAATGTCACCCTCGGCCTGCCGATTGTGCGCACCAGCCCCGACCACGGCACCGCCTTTGACCTTGCCTGGCAGGGCAAAGCCTCCGCAGCCAGCATGGTCGCCTCCATCCGCCTAGCCCAGGAGCTAACGCGATGATGTCCGCCGAAGCAGAGCGCGCACGCGACCGCCGCGACCGGATCTTCCGCGCGGTGCTCATTGCCGTGCTGGCCCTGCTCGCCCTAGCTGGCCTGTGGGCGGCCGACCGCTACCACTGGGAAGCGCCCCGCGTGGAACGCCGCACGCTGCCCAAGGCCATCGAAGGCATGGATGACAGTCGCATCCGCGAACTCATGCAGCCCGACCGCGTCGCCACCGCCGACCCCGAGCTCGCCCTCGGCACCCTCGTCGGCGATACCCGCTTCCGGCTCAACTACGCCACCGGCCGCGCCATCGTCATGCGCCCCCTCCACGGCGTAGAAGAATGGATCGTCCCCGAATCCTTCGTCCACAATGGCCAACGCTTCCGCGTGGTGGCCCTCGACTCCTTCGCGCTGCTCAATGCCCCCACCGTGACCACCGTCTCCTTCCCGGCCTCACTCGAATTCACCAACTACGCCGCCCGTTTCTGCAGCGACCGTCTCACCCAGCTCGTCCACCGACAGCCCGACGGATCCGAACGCCTCATCCGTCCCCCCGAATCCTTTAAACTCAACGAACAGGAAGATCCGGCCCCCGCGCCGTAATCCCTCCCCTTCACCCTCTTCCGATAGGAGCCACTCATGCGTATTTCCGGCGGCGAATGGTGCGGCCGCACCCTCCTGATGCCCAAATCCGACCTCGTCCGACCAACCCAGGACCGCGTCCGCGAAGCCCTCTTCAACCTCATGATGGGCCTCATCCCCGGCTGCCGTTTCCTAGACCTCTTCGCTGGCTCAGGTGCTGTCGGCCTCGATGCCCTCAGCCGCGGCGCTGGCGAGGTAACCTTCCTCGAACGCGACCGCAAAGTCTTCGAGACCCTGCGCAAAAACATGGATACCTTCGGCGTCCCCGCCGACTGCGCCCACTGCACCGATGCGCTACTCTGGCTCGGCCTCAGCGAAACGGGCACCGCCAAAGGCCGTCCCGTACGCCTCCCTGCCCGCGTTGCCCAACCCTACGACATCGTCTTCGCCGACCCGCCCTACCTATGGGCCAAAGAAAATGGCTTTGCCGCCATCGCCGAAGCTCTACGCCTCCGCGGCCTCATCGCCCCTGGCGGCCTGCTAACCACCGAAACCGACTACCGCACCGACCCCGCCGACCTCCCCGGCTACGAACTCCTGCGCGACCGCCTCTACGGCAAAACACGCATCGTCATCTACCGCGCAGCGGCACAGAGCACCGATAAATAACAAACAATAAGCGCCAAATGACGGCGGGTGCCTGCGCACAAAGGCCCCGCCGTGCATCATACTGTATACAGCCGCCGAAAAGCCACCCGTCTGTAAGGCCTCCCCGTATCAGAATATGATACGCTTCTTCTTGTATTGGAAAATTTGCAGTCCTGCAGAAAGAAGGTCGTATGGTCTGTTCCAGACGTTCGTTTATGGCCAGTCTGGCCGCCACCGGTACGGCGGCAGCCTTCGGCATGCCTGCGCCGAAGGCCAAGCACCCAAATGTACTGTTCATCTACACCGATGACCAGACCTTCGATTCCATCCACGCCCTCGGCAACAGCGAAATCAAGACGCCAAACCTAGACCGCCTCGTCCGCCGCGGCACCGCGATGCTCAACTGCTACAACCCTGGCGGCTGGCACGGCGCCATCTGCACCGCCTCCCGCCATATGCTCAATACCGGCCGCTTCCTCTGGCAGGCCTCCAAACTCGAACATAAGCCCAACGCCATCGACAAAACCCCACTCTGGGGCCGCCTCTGGCAAAAGGCTGGCTACGAAACCTACATGACCGGCAAGTGGCACGTCTCCATCGACCCCAAGGCCTGCTTCAACACCGTCCGCAACATCCGCCCCGGCATGCCCCAGTCCTGCGAGGCCGCCTACAACCGCCCCCATGAGGGCCAGACCGACCTGTGGCAGCCCTGGGACAAAAAGCGCGGCGGGCACTGGGCCAGCCCCAACGGCAAACACTGGACCGCCATCACCGCCGATGACACCATCGACTATATCAACAGCTGCCCCAAAGATAAACCCTTCTTCATCTACGCGGCCTTCAACGCCCCGCACGATCCGCGCCAGTCGCCCAAGAAATACATCGACATGTATCCGCTGGATAAGATTCGTGTGCCGAAGAACTACCTGCCCGAATATCCCGACATGCCCGGCATGGGCGTCCCCAAAAACCTCCGCGACGAACGCCTCGCCCCCTATCCGCGCAGCGAATTCGCCATCAAGACCCACCGCGCCGAATACTACGCCCTCATCACCTACCTCGATGCCCACCTCGGCCGCATCTTCGATGCCCTCGAAAAGAGCGGACGCGCCGACAACACCCTCATCGCCCTCGTCGGCGACAACGGCCTCTCCGTCGGACAGCACGGCTTTCTCGGCAAACAAAATGCCTTCGAGCACGCCTTCAAAGTGCCCCTCATCTTCGCTGGCCCCGGTGTCCCCAAAAATCAGGTCCGCGACGGCCTCGTCTACGTCCAAGACCTCCGCCCCACCCTGCTCAAGCTGGCGGGCATCCCCGAATCGCCCGAAGCCACCGCCTTCCGCTCCTTCGACCGCCTCTTCGCCCCCGGATCCAACCGCAACACCCCTGCCCGCGAGCACATCTACGGTGCCTACATGCGCCGCCAGCGCTTCATCCGTGTCGGCAATATGAAACTCATCTGGTACGGCTCCTCCGGCAAAAAGCCCGGCCGCTGGCTCCTCTTTGATTTGAGCAAAGACCCCCTCGAAATGAACAACCTCAGCGCGGATCCCCGCTACAAGCAGACCGTCGACAACCTCCGCACCCAGCTCTTAGCAAACATGAAACGCGTCGGCGACCCCGTCAAACACCTCAACTAACCCTTCTCCTTCAATATATAATCTTTCCGATATAATCATACATTATCTCTTTTGAATTCATCCTCCAACTGATGTATATATATATAAAACGGCACCTCGCCCGGGGTGCCGTTTTTTCCGCATACACTGCTGCACAGAAGAGACTATTCCCGCGCATCCTCCTTTCGCGAAGTTAAAAATATGTCATAATACGTTTGTTTCTGTATCCCATTTACAAAGGGCTATTCTCATGACCAAACGTCAGATTATTCACACTGCTACCGTCATCGGCTACGCGGCCGCCTTCGGAATCGGCTACGTTCTGCACACCCCGTCCGCCCTCGCAGCAGCCCCCGTCCCCGTTGCGGACAAAGCGTCCGATACCGCCGCCGGCAATCTGAACTCCCTGCGCCTCGAATGCGCCCGTCTCCGTTCCGAAAACGACGCACTGAAAGCCGACGTCCGCAAACTCACTGCCGCCGCCGACAACAAACAGGTCCCGCAGCCCGTCGTGAATATCTCCACACCCGAAACCCGTGCCGCGGAGCAGGCCGAACGCCGCGCCCGGCGCGAAAAAGAACGCCGGGAACGCAGTGACCGCATGCAGATTGCCTTCAGCAAACTATATACCAAGCAGGCCGACTTCCTCAAAGACATCGACATGAGCCTGCTCAGCGAAGCGCAGCGCAATACCCACATCGCCTACACCTCCGCCAACGACACCCGCAGCGCCCTCGCCGCCAAAATGTCCGCCGGCGAACAGCTCACCCCCGAAGAACGCGAAGCCTACAACAATGCCCGCCGCACCATTGCCGCCAACCGCGCCAAGGAACGCGACCTCCTCATCGATGCCCTCGGCACCTCCATGGGCATGACCAAAGAAGACTCCGCGGCCCTCGGCACCCTCATCCGCGATATCTACTCCACCACCTCCAACCGCACCAAGGTAACCAACGGCAACTCCACCGTCATCTCCATCGAGATGTAAGCCGCTGCCCGCACGTCCCCGAAGGAAAAGGAGGCGGCTGTTCCGGTGGGCACCCGCGGTTTCCGTGCGGCCGTTACCACATGCTGCGGTCGAGGGCGCGGTATTGGATGGCCTCGAAGAGGTGGACGCGGCCGATTTTCTCACAGCCAGCCATATCGGCGATGGTGCGGGCGACGCGCAGGATGCGGGTATAGGCGCGGGCGGTAAAATTGAGTTCGTTCATGGCCGAGCGCAGCACCGCTTCGGCACCATCTTCCAGCGGGCACATGGCCTGCAGTTTGCCGGCCGGAATATCCGCATTGCAGCGCACCCCCTTCAATCCGGCAAAACGGCGCTGCTGAATGTCGCGCACCTTCAGCACCCGTTCGCGGATGACAGCCGAAGATTCGCCAGGTTCCTGTTTTGAAAGGTCTTCAAAGGGCACGGCTGGCACTTCGACATGCAGGTCGATACGGTCAAGCAGCGGACCAGAGACGCGCGAGCGGTACTTACGAATCTGCGGTTCGGTGCAGCGGCAGGCGCGTTTCGGGTCGCCCGCAAAGCCGCAGGGACAGGGGTTCATCGCGGCCACCAACATGAAATCGGAGGGAAACGTCAGGGTGCCGGCCGTACGCGCAATCGTGACACTGCCATCTTCCAGCGGCTGGCGCATCACTTCGAGCACGTTGCGCCGAAACTCCGGCAGTTCGTCCAGAAACAGAATGCCGCGGTGGGCCAGCGAGACCTCGCCGGGTGTCGGATGCGTGCCGCCGCCAATGAGGCCGGCATCAGAAATGGTGTGGTGCGGGGCACGAAACGGACGCGTCCCCACGAAGTTGCTCTTCAGTGCGCCAGCCACCGAGTGGATTGCCGTCACTTCCAGCGCCTCGTCGGGTGTCAGCGGCGGCAGGATCGAAGGAATGCGACGCGCGAGCATCGTCTTGCCGGAGCCCGGGGAGCCAATCATCAGCAAATTGTGTCCGCCGCTAACGGCGACCTCGATGGCCCGGCGGGCAGATTGTTGGCCGCGCACATCGGCGAAATCCTCCGCACCTTCGGAGGCCGCCTGCAACAAGGCCTCGCGGTCGGCGGTAGCTGGTTCGGGGCGATCCTTGCCAGCGACGATAGCGGCCGCCTGGCGGAGCGTCTTCACGGGCAGGATATCGATGCCGTCCACGAGGGCTGCCTCGGCGGCATTCTCCGCTGGCACGGCGATGGCTTTGAAGCCCGCATCGCGCAGGGCCAGCACAATCGGCAGCACGCCGCGCACCTTGCGCACGGCCCCACTCAGCGCCAATTCGCCCAACACGGGAATCTCGCCCAGCAGCTTCAAATCATCTCCACCCATCGCCGACAGCAGCGCCAACGCAATGGGCAGATCGTAGAGCGGCCCCTCCTTGCGCAAATCGGCGGGAGCCAGATTGACGGTCACAGAGGCGGGCTTCAGCCGAAACAGCGAGTTCTTGAGAGCCGCATGTACGCGGTCCATACTCTCTTTGACGGCGGTATCGGGCAGACCGACCACCCGTACGCGCGGGTCTTCGGAGACTTGCGCATGGACTTCGATTTCGACGGGGACCGCGGAAATGCCGAGCACGGCGGCGGCGTAAGCTTTCTTCAGCATATCATCAGCTCTCCGGGGGGATCAGCGCGTGAAGCCGCTGCCCCAGCCGAGTTTACCTGCGAGCGAGGCGTAAGGGTTGTGCCCCTCGGGAACCAGCAGCGTGCAGGTCCGTCCAGAATTGCGCACGGTCAACACATCGCCAGCACAGAGGGGTTCGGCGCACTGGCCATCGGCATAGACCGATGCCGTTTCGCCGTTGTCGATGCGGACATCAACCGCGGATGTCGCGGGAATCACCAGCGGACGCGCACTCAGCGCATGGGGCGCAATGGCGCTCAGGACAATGGCTTTGGCCGCGGGCATCACGACCGGACCGCCGACCGCCAGCGAATACGCAGTACTGCCGGTGGGCGTCGCCAGAATCAGCCCGTCGCAGAGCCAGCGGGCCACAGGGAACCCATCCACCGACACGCGCAGGGCAATGGCATGTCCGCCGTTGGCGCGCGACACCACCACATCGTTAAGCGCATCGGGCAGCGTCGTGCCGGCAGCAGATAGCTGGGCCTCCAGCGTCAGACGTTCTTCGTGGCAGTACCGTCCCTCGGAGAGCGCCCGCAGCGCCCCGGCAAAACCGTCTTCGTTCACCGCCGTCAGATAGCCGAGCGACCCGACATTGAAACCGATTAGCGGCAGCTGCATTCCGGCCAGCAGGTGGGCCGCCGCCAGCAACGATCCATCGCCGCCCAGCGAAATCACCCCCTGTGCGCCAGCCTCCACAAAGCGGTGGGCAGCCACCGGTGCCACCGCATCCGAGGGCATCAGCGCCGCCGTCTCTGGCGGCGCCATCAGCCGAATGCCCGCCCCGCGAGCCGCTTCGACCAATAAGGGCAGACCCTCCCGGGCCCGGGGCCGGGTGAAATTCACCAGCAGCCCCAGACGGCGGATCGGCAGCTGTCTTTCAGGACTCAAAGGAGCACCTTCACCACAATCTTGCGGACGCAGCTAGGGCCGTTCACCTGCTTGCCAGGCGCGTGGGCATCCTGCGGGAACAGTACAAAGAAGGTATCCTTCGAAAACGGCACGGGGGCCCCTTCGCCCTTCACAAAGCCGATATCATTGGCTTCACTGTAGGGCTTGAGTTCGGGCAGATCCGCAGTCAGCGGACGGTAACCGATGGCCTCTTCGCCAGCGAAAATCATCTGAATATCGGCATAGCGGCGGTGATACTCGAGGGGGCAGTTTTCGGGTGTACGGGTCTCATACTCCTGGATATTGGCAAACAGGGCCTCGGTCCCATCGGGCAGCACCTCGATGGGATAGTGGCCGGCCGGCAAGGCGGTGTGTTCCGGCACCTTCAGCCAGGCAAATGCCTTCTCAAACCGCGGGCCGAGCGTCAGCATATCGGCATGGTCAATCGTATCAACTATCATCATTCTCTCCTGTAAAACCCGGCAACTATAAAAGGATGCGGCCGCCTCAGTTACGGGGCGGCAGGGCGGAATAGCGGATGGTGCCGTCGGCCTCACCAGCCTTCACCTGTTCCACGCGCTTCTGCACCTCAATCAGCTTCGCATTGCAGAAAGCCACCAGATAGCGACCCTCCTCGAAGGCGCGGATCATATCTTCCAGCGGCATGCGCCCGGATTCCATATCGCGCACCAGACCTTCAAGACGCGCGGTGGCATCCTCAAAGGTCTTGGGTTCGTCGAAACGGGCCGGAGTGGTCTCCGGGATCATCTCAGAATCGTCATCATCTGCCATACCAGGCTCCTTTGTGGTTCAACGGTCACCCCTCCTCGGCGCAGAGGCCTCAGAGCGACTTACCGTAACGCTGCAGGCACTCGCGGACGAGGGTTTCGGCCTCGGTCTTCCTGCCTGCGGCACGCAGATTGGCCGCGGCGCGGCGGAATGCCGGCACCACCGTGGCCTCATCGTCGTAAAAAATAATCAGGCTCATGTCCGCACGCAACGCACCCGCGCTGTCGCCCAGCTTCGTGCAAGCCTGCGACAATAATCCCGTCGCCTCGGCCCGCAGACGCAGCGCCTCGCCATCGGACAGATTCGCCCCAGAGGCCTGCACCAGCGCCTCACGCGCACGGTCAAACGCCCCAGAGGCCAAATGCAAACGGCCCAGGCCCAACGCAGAACGCAGCTCAGCGAGTCCGCCCGCCTTCTGCTGCAGCGCCGTGGCATACGCCGAAACCGCCGTCTCGGCCTTGCCCTGCCCCTCAGCCGCCTGCCCCTTCAGCGTGTATCCCAGTGCGCGGTCGGCAGCAGAAAGTTCGCGACGGGCCAACAACGCCGTCGCCGCCGCTTCAGCAGCAGACCACTCCTTGCGTCCCAAACGGAAGTCCGCCAGCCAACGCAGATACGCCGGATCCAACGACGCGGCATCCGCCAGCTGCAACAACGGCTGAAGCAGCGCCGCCGCCTCTTCGTCGCGCCCCAGCGTCTGCAGACACTGCGCCCGGCGCAACGAAGCATCCGTCCGCAGCGCATGCGCCAGCGGACGCGGACCGCCAGCTTTGGCCTCCGTCTTGGCCGCCGCCTTAGCCTCCTCGGGAGCATTCGCCGCAAGGGCGCGTGCAAAGTGCATTTCGGCCGCCTTGTAATCCTTGGCGTTAAAGAAAATCAGACCGCGAAAATACGCTGCCTCGGCCGCCGATGTTCCATTAGGCCAACGGGTGAGATACTCATCCAACGACGATGCCGCCGTAGGATAATCTTTCTCGGTCAGCGCATTACGCGCACGCAGCATCAGCGCATCGGAGGCCACCGCCGGGTCATCCGAGGCCAACGCCAGACGCAGGGCCGCATCGGTACGGTCTGGCAGCTTCGCCTGACCAAACGCATACGCCGCAGCATAAGCCGCACGAGAGGCCAACGGCGAGGCGGGCCAGCGTTCTGCCAGCTTCATGTAACGGTCGCCCGCGCTTTCCCACTCGCCCAGCTGCTGTTCCAGCCACGCCAAACGGTAGGCCGCCTCGGATGCCACCTTCGGATCCTCCGACAGCATCAGCACCGCCGCCGCCTCACCGGCCGACGTCCGGTCGCGCAGATTCACCGACGCATCCAGCACATACGGGGCCACCTGCGCGCGCACTTCCGGCGAGAGCAGACGCGACACCCGCGCATAGTGCTTCAGAAAATCCTTGGGATCGCCCGACACCGCGCGCAGGGAGAGCATCGTAGCTGCAGCCTCCGGCGCTTCCTTCGATTTCGGGAACTCGGCAATCAGCCGCTCGTACGCCGTGACGGCGGACGGCCGATCATGCAGCGCGGAGGCAATCGCTCCCTCCAGCATCAGACGGTCTGGCGTCGGCTTCGGCGAACGGCGCTTCTCAGCCGCTAACCACGTACGCGCCTCCACCGCACGCTCCGCACGCGCCGCCGCCCAGGCCGCAGACAGCAACAGCCCGGCGTCGCCCAAATCCTTCTCTGGCACCTTCAGCGCGTAGGAAACCGCCTTCTTAAAATCAGGCTTGGCATAGCAAATGCAAAACGCCCGCACCGCGGCCGGAATATGCTGATTCTCAGACCCCTTGTCGGCCAAAATCGCATCACAAATCGGCAGCGCCTCGTCGGGCTTCTCCAACTTCGTCAGCACCTCCGCCAAACGCAGACGCGCCGCGCGCGCGGTCTCATCGCTCCCCTTGGCGAGCACACGATACGGCGTTTCGGCATCACGCACACGGCCGAGCGCCTCATAGCACATACCCAGACGCAACATCGCGGCATCGCGCAGTTCGTTCGACACGCGCCCTGTCGCCACCTGTTCCAGCAGCGACTGCGCCTCGGCAGTCTTCTCCTGGGCAAAGAGCTCGGCCGCCAAACGCAGCTGCGCCGCGCCCTTACGGTCGCCATCGGTCATCTCCGCAGCTGCGGCAAATTCGCGAATCGCCTCCACGCGCCGGCCGAGTTCCGCATAGCACACCCCGAGACGGAAACGGATTTCCGCCGTGGCATCAGATGCCGGGGCCCCCTTCAGTAGGTTCTCATACTCTGTCGCCGCCTGCGCATGCAGACCGCGGCGGGCCAGCCCCTCGGCAAAAATCATCCGTTCGTCGGCAGCCAGCGACAAACCCGCGCACAGCAGTGCGGAAAAAAACAGCATCTTCTTCATAGATGCCGATTATACCATATTCCGCCCCCATTGCGTTCAGCATGCGCCACCTGCGATATCCCCGATGTGGACGTGGGGGCAAAACGAAGGCTCCGCAGGGGAGCGGAGCCTTCGTTTTGAGAGGGTTCTCAGTTTTCTTGGCGTCACCGGCGCAGGAGCTGGCGGACCATCAAGGTGATGGGCACGGGGGTGACGAGGAGCACGGCGGCGAGGAGGACCAGTAGGCCTTCGCCGATGAGCGGCCAGGGAATTTCCAGGCTCGACACCATGCCGCCGAAGCTCATATTGGCCAGGGTGGTGCCAGAGAAGCCCCAGCCGATGCTGATGCCTAACGCTAGAGCTAGCAGCGCGCCGGCAAAGCAGAGCACGAGCGACTGGGCGAAGAGCCAGCGGCCCATCTGGAAGCGGGTCATGCCGACGGCATGCATCGTACGGAGTTCGCCCGCCATGGCACGTACGTTCGCCGCCAAGAGCGACACGAAGCCGGTGGCCAGGATCAGCAGCGAGAAGAGCGGGATGCGGGCCAGTTCGCCGAGCAGTTCGGAACTATGGGCAATCGTGCCGTCGCTGATTTCGTCGCGGATGTGTACAATCACACTCGGCGGCGGCGCAGCTTTGGGCTTCTGTTTCAGACGCTCTGCATCGCGCACGCTTTTGCGGCGGTTTTTGTCCGCAAAAACATAGGGCTTGCTCATGTACGGCTCGGGGTCTTTGGAGGCGAGGAGCTGGAGTTTATTTTCGAGCAGGTCGGAAGCGGAGAAGAGTTCTGTTTCGCTGACGGCTTTAGGCAGGCCATCGAGGGCGAAGAAGCGGGTGCGTTCGTTGCGCTCGGGATCCCAGGCTTTGGCGACATCGAGGCCGACAAAGACGGGGCCAAGGGTCTGCGACGGGGCGCCATTGCGTCCGCGGACGCGGGAACGGGAGGTGACGAGGTGCCAGTTACAGCGGCGGATGGCGGTGATGGTGAGGGGCAGGTCGTGTACTTCACCGAACTTCTCGCGGCGCTGGATGCGGAAGGTATCACCGATGCCGAGGCCTGTCTCGCGGGCAAAACCTTCGGTAATGGTCACGCCTTTGTCGCCTTCGGTGGCCCAGAGGATGATGTTGTTCTGGAAGGGCTTGCGTCCCGTGCGCTTCAGGATAGCGGCGAAGTCAGCGTCGTGCAGGCGGTACTGTTCGGCCGAGAAGGGGGTCAGCTTCACCTCTGGCACCTGGCGGAAGGTTTCGACGGCCCGATTACTGAGGCCGTTGGGCATGGCTGAGACGATGGCCTGCGGCAGTTCGCGGGTCGGGATGAAGAGGCCGGTGAGGGAGCTGCCCCAGATATGGATGGCGAAAAAGGCACCGAGGCCAGTGGTGAGGGTGAGCACCATGCGGGCATTGCGTTCGCGGTGACGCGTCACCGCCCCACGGAGCAGTCGGGCATTTAGGCCCATCAGCGCCGCCAGCGGACGGCTCAGCAACTTTTCGCCGATCCACAGCAGCGGCACGGCCATCCGGATGAGACCGAATCCCGCGCAGGGCAGGCCGATGAGCAGGAACCACACCGTACGCGCCCAAGCGGGCACCCACGAGCAGGGGATCACCGTCAGCGTCACGGGAATCAGCAGGAGCAGACAGAGTACCAGCGTCCGGAGCGGATGCTTCGCTGTCGATGTCACGGATTCGGTCCGCAATTCGCAGGGAGCGAGCGTTTTGATGCGGCGCAGCGGCGTTAGCAATCCGAGCCCCAACGAGCCAGCCATCAGCAACGCCACGGTCACGGGCGTTTCCGCCCCGAAGAAGACACCGTCGGGGAAGGCATAAGGATGGGACGCGACGAAGGCCCACAGCACGCTGGCCCCGATGATGTAGCCCACCAATCCGCCGACCGCCGCCAACATCATGCCTTCGCGGAGCACCAGGCCCGTCAGCTGACGCACGGTCATACCGAGCGCACGCAGACGCGCATGGCGGCGGCGGTTCTGTTCGATGCCAACGCAGAGCGCGTTGACAATCATGCAGACCGTGGCCACGATGGCGAGAGAGACGAGCAGCGGCACCTGGAATGCGAGATTTTCGATAGCATCGGTGCGCAGCTGATGCAAGACGGCGCGGCGCGTGACCAGCGTCGCTGAGTCATCGTCTGGCGAGGTCTCGCGCACGATGCGCTGCAGATTATCGGTGTTGCGACCAGGCTTCAGCTTAATCAGCATCAGATTGCTGGTGCCATCCACCTCCGCGAGGGCTGCGGCATCCGCGAGGTTGTTGCTGGCGAACATCGAGGGAAAGCCCTTCGCGGTATGGGTCTTTTCGGAGAGATACCCGCAGATGGAGGCCATCATGCGCCCGTCGGGGGTGATGACGGGCACTTTGGTGCCGAGGGGCGGACAGTCCTTGAGTCCGTCATCGCCGAAGGAATAGGGGCTGATGCAGAACTCTGGCTCCTTCGCATTGGGGTCTGGCCAGCGGCCGATGGCGAGGCCTTCGGGATAGGGGCACTCGGGGAAGTTGCGCACGGGGGCGATGCCGGCGCTCACGCCAGGCCCCTGCAGCACGCGTCCTTCAGGACGCCAGTCGATGCCGCAGTAGAAGCTGGTGGTGGCATTGAGTGAGGCCACGTCATCGCAAGCACGAACGGCGGCCTCGACGGCGCGGGGAATCATCTTAAAGGGCGACCCGGGGACCAGTTTCTGGTAGCCGTTGGCCTTCTTGGCGACGGCGCCGGCGCGACCAGTGGCGACCCAGCAGTCGTAGGGCTGACCGATGGTCTGGCTCAGACCGCGGCACTGATTCCAGGTGGTGACCGACAGGCCAACGGACCAGGTGAGCAGCGCGGCGGCAGACAGGATGCCGAAGAGGGCACAGCCCAGACGCAACCGGTCGCGGCGCAGGGTGTCCCGGAACAGAAGTGTCAGCGCGCTGGTCATTTCATTGCCCCGAGGTAGCGTTTGGCGACGATTTCGGCATCGTGTTCGGACGCGAACTCGCCGCAGAGGCGACCATCGCGCAAGATATGGACGATATCGGCGGCCGCGGCGACGCGCGGGTCGTGGGAGATGAGCACAATCGCCGTACCGAGGTCTTTATTGAGACGCGAAAGGGTCTCGCAGAAATCGGTGGCGGCGGGGGAATCGAGGTTGCCGGTCGGCTCATCGGCGAGGATGATGTCTGGATCCATCGCGAAGGCACGGGCGATGGAGGTCCGCTGCGCCTCGCCGCCAGATAGGCGGTCCGCGGGTTGGTCGCGGCGGTGGGTCAGCCCCACGAGGCCGAGCAGCTTCTCCAGACGTTCTTCGGGGAGCGGACGGCCGTCGAGCAACGCTGGCAGCGCGATATTCTCCGTCACGGTCAGGGTCGGGATTAGATTGTAATCCTGAAAAACGATGCCAACGGAGCGGCGGCGCATGACGGTGAGCTCGCTGTCGGAGAGCGACTTCAGCGATTTGCCGCCAATCTTCACGTCGCCGCCATCGCAAGGGAGGAGACCGGAAAGGATATTCATGAGTGTGCTTTTGCCGGAGCCCGAGGGGCCCATCACGGCATGGAAGGTGCCCTGTTCGACGGTCAGGGAGATGCCTTTGAGCACATCGACCGTCCGTTGGTCGACGCGGAAGGATTTGGTGATATCGGTCGCTTCAAGCGCATGCATGGCGATAGATCCTTTGAAATATGTGTAAAAAAGGCCCGCACGAGGCGGGCCTAGAGTGCCTGTGTATGATATCAGAAACGATAGCGGAGCGACAGCTCAAAGGTGCGTCCTTCGTTGACAAAGCACTGGTAATAGTGGCGGGCGGATTCGACGCCACGTTCGTTGAAGATGTTGCGCAGGGCGCAGCCAATCGAAAAATTATCCGTGACGGGGAAGTCGAGCGAGGCATCGAAGGTCAGCAGGCGCTTAACGAAGCATTCTTCGGGCTTATAACCGCCGGTGAAATCGGAGGGATTGCGCTTACCGAACATGGTGAGCAGCCAATCATCGCGGTAGCGGGCGCCGAAGCCGATAACAGCATCATAGAACCACGGGGCCTTGTAGCTCAGCCACAGCGAGGCGGAGTGCGGCGGGAAGCGGTCGAACCGCTGGTGCTGCGTCTTGCGGCAGTAGTCGATGTAGGTATAGGCGAAGTACATCGACAGGTTGTCGGTGATGTTGCCGCTGGCCGAGAATTCGATACCCTGCGAGAACTCCTTGTCGTTGGCATGGCTCTCGGTGTAGGTGACCCCGTGAGGCAGCCCGAGCGAATCCGCGACCGAGTCGGAGATATCATACGAGGCCGACATGGGGGCGTTGCTCTGGTCGATGCGGAAGACCGTACCCGTCAACCAGAGGCTGCCGACGGGGTTCACGCGCAAACCGGCTTCCTTCTGCACGGCACGCCAGGTGTTATCCATATACTGGCCGCTGCGCAGATACGTTTTGCGGCCCTTGCCGACGGTCCAGGTTTCCTGGTTGAAGTTCGGCACATCGGTGAGCGAGACGTTGGCAAAGAGGATGGCCAGGCCCTTTTCGGCGATATCATACGACAGGCCCATACGCGGGGAGTAGGCCCAAGCGGTTTCGCCCTTGGGATTCTGGTGATAGTCGGCGCGGAGGCCGAGGATCAGGGAGAGGCCCTTCCATTCGAGCAGCTCCTGGGAATTGATACCGAGCTTGGAGTGGTGGCTGGTCGAGGCGGGGCTCTCGTCGCGGTCGCGGCGGTGCATATAGGTGTAGTTGATACCGGCCAGGAACTGGCCTTCCACATCGCCGAGGTCGTGCTTCAGGATAGCTTCCTGACTGCCGTAGAAGTGTGTCTGCACGCAGTCATCACCGGAGAGGCTCGGGGCCGTGCGGCCTGGCGCGAGGAACTCGGATTCGTTGTGGCCCTGGTACATTGCCAGACGCGTGCGCAGCGTCAACCAATCGTTGACCTCACCATCGGCGCGGAAGGTGCCGCCATAGACCTTGAATTTCATACGGTCCTGATCGCGGCAGACGGTGCCATCCCAACCACCGGAGACCGGCTTGCCGTAGCGGAGGTTGATACCCTGATACGCCGGCATGTCGCGGTACTGGTAGAAGAGGTCGAGGCCGAGCTCGAGGCGTTCGGCTGGCATCAGCGAGATGCTCGGAGCAGCGGAGTACACCGTGCCGTGACGTGCGCCAGAGGCAGCATTGCCTGGCTCGCTCCACTCGTAGGCCAACGGCAAACGAATGGCCACATTGTCGTTCTCGCCAAAGGTCTCATTCACATCCATCATGAATTTAGCACGAGAGCCGGACGGCTTGGAGTAGGAGCCGCGCAACGTAAAATCATGGAATTCATCGTTAAACACGGCGCGCTTGGTCTGCAGCAGCACCGAACCGGCTGCGCCCTCGCGGTCCGACATCGTGGAGCTCTGGCCGCCATAAGCGCCGCCCACGGGCCCCTTCACGATATCCACGCGCTCAAGCAGCGACGGATCGAGGAAGGTGGCCACGCCCTTCATCAGCGGCACACCGTTCATAATGACTTCCGAACCGCTGAAGCCGCGGATGCGGTACTTGCCGGCATCGCGGGCATTGGGCGTACGGGCATTCTGGAAGATACCAGGCTGCAACGAGAGCAGCTGATCGACATCCGTCACATTGCGCTCGCGAATGAAGTCTTCCGTCAGGGTATCGACCACAAACGGCACCTTCTCGGGCTTCATATCCACCAGCGTGCCCGCATCGTTCTTCGTCACACGATACTTCGGCAACGGAGCCGCGGTAATCACAATGGCCTTCGCCTCGGTCGCCTGCGCCTCAGAATCGACCGCAGCCACGTTCGGCGCGGCGCGACCGGATTTATCGGGAGTCGCCGCGGCAGCCTCAGGTTCGGCAGCCGTCAGCACGGATACCCCCGCGAATAACGTCGGCAGGAGCATGGCAAATACGGAAGAAATCTTTTTCATAATGAACACACTCTAACACTTTCCAAACAAAACTTCAAGGTGCTTTCTAACAATTCCCATACAAATCCACGCGCTGTATACGGCCGAAAGCGGTCCTTCTGGCGCGGTGCCCCAAAAAAGGCACTGGACGGATCCAGTGCCTTGGGGCATGCTGCAAATGCAGGCCTATCTGTCCGACTGGCCCTTACTCGGTGGGCGCGTGCTGACGGAGCATATCAACGTGCATCCGGAGCATACGGAGCTCCTTGTCGAGGGCCTCAGCTTTGGCAAGCAGATTGGCATCCGCAGGAGCGGCATCCAGCTGTTTCGCAACAGCGGTACGCTCAGCTTCGGCCGTTTCGGTGCGTTCCATGATGCCAGCGAGGATCTTTTTGAATGTCTCGGGATCCTGCGCAAAGGCGACATCTCGATCGGGATTGTCATCGGCATCGGCGGCACGACGGGCGAGGATGCCGGCATAACGCTTCATAACGCTAACTTCGCCTTCGAGACGGTCAGCGCGGGCCGCCATGCGGCGGACGCGTTCGGGATTCTTGCACCGGGTGCAGCGGTAGCGAAGTGACTCGATTTCTGCTTCGGTTTTGGCGATATTCGCCTCGAGCTGGACCGCTTCGCTGCTCTTGGAATGCAGATAGCGATCCATCCGGGCGAGGACGGCGGCCTGCTGGTCGGGGCCGAGGTGTTCCAGAATGGACTGGAACGCCTCCTGTTGCTCGGGGAGCATCTGTTTCAGGAATGTGCCGACGGTCTCCTGCTGTTCGGGGGTCAACATGGTTCCTCCCTTAAACAATGCCGAAATTATTCAGCCTTTTCGGCGGGCTTTTCAGCCTTTTCGGCAGCTTTGCGGGCACGGAACTGCTCCATGCGGGCCTTCATCTGCGCCTTCTGTTCGGGCGTCATTTCGTCCATGCGCTTCTGCATCTGCTCACGGAAGGCCTTGCGCTGTTCCGGGGTCATATTCATGAAGGGACACCCCTTCTTGCCCTCTTTGTTGCAGGCAGCCTTCGCCGCCTTCGGGCAGACCTTCTCGGCCTTCGGGCAAACCTTCTCGGCCTTCGGGCAAACCTTCTCGGCCTTCGGGCAGGCCTTCGCAGGTGCGTCTGCAGCAGCAACGGTGAACACCATGGCAACAGCAAACAGGGCGGTGGTAACAGATTTAATCATATAAGTATCTCCTCTCGGTTGGATGTATGTCTGTTCGCAGAGCGGAACAGCGGCATTCATTATACAACAGCGCCATTAGCTATAGCAAATAAAAAGTTATAAATACCTATTGTCTCTATATATGCTTACCTGAGGTTAGGCTGCCAGAAGCGTCCCATGGCGAGAGTCATCCGAAAGCGTTTAGCATTCATCGCTGCCCCTCTAAAAAAACGCGCTCCGGCATGATATCCGGGGCGCGTTTTCGGAAGGCAAGTACAGACTTACTTGGCCTGTTTTTTGTTTTTACGCTCTTTCTTGGCCTTGCCCTGCTTTCCTTCTTGGCCATTCTTGGCCTTTTTGCCCTTCTTACCCTTCCGTGCCTGAGGCTGATCCTTGTTCTGCGCCTCGGCAGCGGGAGTCTCCACTGCGGGGGCCTTGGCAGATGCTTTAGCCTTGGCGGCCAGATTGGCGGCCTGCTTTTCAAGCCGTTCGGCGCGTTCGGTCATCTTCTTAGCGCCTTCGGGGTTCTTGCACTTAGCGGCAGCGGTACGAAGCTTGGCAGCGCGGGCCTTCAGTTCCTCGGCAGTGGGAGCAGCCTTCGGCGCCTTGGCGGCGGACTTGGCGGCAGCAAGATTGGCGGCCTGCTTTTCAAGCCGTTCGGCGCGTTCGGTCATCTTCTTGGCGCCTTCGGGGTTCTTGCACTTAGCGGCAGCGTTACGAAGCTTGGCAGCGCGGGTCTTCAGTTCCTCGGCAGTGGGAGCAGCCTTCGGCACCTTGGCGGCGGACTTGGCGGCAGCAAGATTGGCGGCCTGCTTTTCAAGCCGTTCGGCGCGTTCGGTCATCTTCTTGGCGCCTTCGGGGTTCTTGCACTTAGCAGCAGCGGTACGAAGCTTGGCAGCGCGAGCCTTCAGTTCCTCGGCAGTGGCGGCAGATTTGGCGCAGGGTTTGGCAGCGCAGGGTTTAGCGGCACAGGCAGTGGCAGCAGGCTTGGCGCAGGGTTTGGCAGCGCAGGCGGAATTGGCAGCGGGTTTGGCAGCAACGGCACTGCTGGCCATCACGGCGGCAAGAAGAGCCGCAGTCAGGATTTTGTTCATGGGATATTCTCCTTTCTATAACACCGAAGCGGCTCCCGGCAATCCCGGAACATCACCCCTCGGCATTTATATAGAATGCAATCCAATGAACAAAAAAACAGCAGGGTAGAAAAACACTACCCTGCCTGCGTTCAACAGTATGCAGTCCGCCGAGATGACTTACACCTGCAGCGTCCCACGAAAATCGTTAATATCCTCGATGCCGTGGTCATCCAGCCACTGCTCCATACCTTCGAGCACCTTGATGGGGGCCAGCGGGTCGATGAAGGTGGCGGTGCCGACGGCAACGGCCGTAGCGCCGACGAGGATGAAATCCAGCGCATCTTTGGCAGTGAAGATACCGCCCATGGCCAGCAACGGCACAGTGGCGACCTGCGCCGCTTCGTACACATGCTTGAGGGCAATGGGATGGATACCAGCACCGGAGAGGCCGCCCACTTTGTTGGCCAGCACAGGGCGCCGGGTCTCGAGATTCACCGCCATCGCCGGCAGCGTGTTAATCAATGCCACGGCATCGGCACCTTCATCCTGCGCAGCTTTCACGAAGGGGCGCACATCGGGCACATTCGGGGCCAGCTTGGGGATGATGGGGAGCTTGGTAGCTTTGCGCACGCGGCGGATGACATCGGTAAAGGAGTCGACATTGGTGCCGAACGTGGCACCGCCTTCCTTCACGTTCGGGCAGGAGACATTGAGCTCGAGGCCAACCACACCAGGCACGCCGTCAAAGCCAGCGGCCACGTCAGCGTATTCATCGAGCGAGGTGCCCCAGATATTCACAATCGTGGGCACGTTGTGCTCGACCAGGAAGGGCATATCATCGCGGATGAACGCTTCAATGCCAGGGCCCTGCAGACCGATGGCATTAATCATGCCGCCGGGCACTTCGGCGTGGCGAGGCAGCGGATTGCCGGGCCAGGGACAGGCACGGATGCCTTTGACCGTCACGGCACCCAGCCGCGAAATATCAAACAGCTGCGCGTATTCCTGTCCGTACCCAAAGGTGCCGGACGCAACGGTCACCGGGTTCTTCATGGCGATACCGCCAAGATTTACGGCCATTTTTGCCATTGCGGGAGCTCCTTTCGCTTACTTGCGCGACTTCGCGTAACGGTCGAGGATGCCGTTCACAAAGTGGCCGGCCTCGGCATTCGAGAAGTATTTGGCCAGCTCGACGGCCTCGTTGATGACGACCGGCGCGGGGGTATCGGTCTTGGAGATTTCGTAGATGCCGAGGCGCAGGACGCAGCGTTCGATGACACCCACGCGATCGAGGCTCCAGTGCTCGCAGAAAGGCGTAATGATCTCATCGAGCGCTTCGGTATCGGCCAGCACGCCGCGGACCAGCTTTTCGGTGAACACGCGCAGCCCCGAGGAGGCCAGACGCTCGCCGGGCAACAAGGTAGCGGCAATTTCGTCCATCTCGTCATCCGCCTTATTTTCGGCTTCTTGACGGCAGCTCCACTGCTGTTCCCAGAAGTGGGAGAGGATCATATCGGCGTCGACAAAAGGATTCAGGTCGGCCTGCACAATCATCTGCAGGGCCCACCGACGGCCGGAACGGCGTTTGGTCTCGGGTGCTTCCATGGCGGTGTTCCTTTGGAATTAGATACGTTTGAGAACGTTGGCAGCCTCAATGGCCGCACAGACAGTGTCGAAACCCTTGTTCCCGGCCTTAGAGCCGGAGCGCTCGATTGCCTGGTCGAGATTGTGGGCGCAGACGATGCCGTTGAGCACCGGCACGCCAAAATCCATACCAAGCTGGCAGAGCGCACGGGCAACGGAGGTATTAATGAGCATCGCGTGGTCAGTGGCCCCGTCAATCACGGCCCCCATCGCCACCACAGCATCTACATTGCCGCGCTCAAGCAGCTTCTTCACTGCCAGCGGGATCTCATTCGCGCCAGGTACGCGCACCACCGTCAAATCTTCTTCGACAGCCCCGTGGCGGACGGCGGCATCATGGGCACCCTGCAAAAGCTGCTCAGTAAAAATGGAGTTAAAACGGCTGACAACAAAGGCCAGGCGCAGCCCGGAGGCCGTCAGTTCGCCGGTGATTTCCTTCATAGTTGAAACTTCCTTTCGGGTCCTCAGAGCAGGTGGCCCATTTTGTTCTTTTTGGTTTCGAGATAGTGTTCGTTGTACTCGCCGGGCTTCGCCACAATTGGGATGCGATCGACGATTTCAATGCCGTGGCCGCGCAACCCGACCACTTTCTGCGGATTATTCGTCATTAAACGCAGACGGCGGATGCCGACCGCAGACAAAATCTGCGCACCGATGCCATAGTCGCGCAGGTCCGGCGGAAAGCCAAGGCGCACATTCGCCTCCACCGTGTCGCAACCCTGCTCCTGCAGACGGTACGCATGCAGCTTATTGGCCAAACCGATGCCGCGCCCTTCCTGGCGCATGTACAGCAGACAGCCGCGCCCCTCTTCGGCAATGTGCTTCATCGCACTGTGCAGCTGCCAGCCGCAATCGCAGCGGCAAGAACCGAAGACATCGCCAGTCAGACACTCGCTGTGAACCCGCACCGCAGGCGCTGGCAACGCCTCATCAGCAAAGGTATCCTCGCCCATCGTCAGCGCCAAATGCTCCAGACCGCTCAGACGGTCGCGATACATCGTCATACGAAAATGGCCATACTGCGTGGGCAAATCCACCGACTCCACGCGCTCAATCAGCGATTCGTGCGTGCGGCGATACTCAATCAGCTGTTCAATGGAGCACAGCTTCAACCCGTGCGCCTTCGCAAAGGGAATCAAATCCGGCAGACGGGCCATCGTGCCGTCTTCCTTTGTAATTTCGCAGCAGATACCAGCCGGCTTACAGCCCGCCAAACGCGCAAAATCAACCGTCGCCTCCGTGTGGCCAGCACGCACCAACACCCCGCCCTCGCGCGGACGCAGCGGGAACATGTGCCCCGGCGACACAAAATCCTCAGGATCGGCATCATCCGCCGCCAAATGACGAATCACCGTCGCACGGTCCGCCGCCGAAATCCCCGTGGTCACCCCCAAACGCGGCGCACCATCAATGCTATACGTGAACGCCGTGGCAAACGCATCACCGCGATTAAAACTCGGCGCCAACGCAATGCCCAAATTGTCCAGCAACTCGCCAGCACATGGCGCACAAAGCAACCCGCGCGCCTCACGAATGCAGAAATTCACCGCCGATGGCGTCACAAATTCCGCCGCCATAATCAAATCGCCTTCGTTCTCGCGATGCTCATCATCCACGAGCACAATGAAACGACCAGCCTTAATCTCTTGGATGCATTCCTCAACGCTGGAAAACTCAACCTTTTCGTCCATCTTTCGGACTCCAACCTTCCGCCCCGCCTGTCGGGGCCGCAGCTGCTGTACTTTCATCCGGACTGTACCGTCGGCAACGGAGTTGCGCCGTTTCCGAAAACCGTCACCCGACGGCCTTCACGTGGGCTTTCACCACCGGTAGGGATTTCCACCCGACCCTGTTCAGCAACGCCCGCCATTATAGCACAACAGGCACACGTTCGCGCGGATATATCACGCATTCCCCAAATGCAGCTCGTCGATAGACTCCGACAGCCTCTCAGAGTGCATCCTTAAGTATACAGGCCGCAACGCCTGTACAAAAATCCCATAAAAAAGGCACAAAGGGTGTATAATGCACTTCGTTTATCCGCAATAAAACCTCAAAAACTGAATAAACCCGATACATGCTGTCTGCGACCCCGTAGGAAACAGCCTCCCATGAATATGTAACACACTCCATTAATATTTGCTCTATTGAAGCACAAAAACCGCTGGATTCCGGCGGTTTTTTATTTTCCCCGCCCCACATCCCCCAAGAGGGCCTCCTCCCCCTCTAGCAACAGCCCCCAGCGGCGATTCAGAAGCAAGCCACAGCGCAATCTTTCGGCGCGGTCTTTATTCCAGGGCTTCATTATGCTAGAATAGCGGACGATTTTTATTTCACTGTTGTTTACTTATTGAACAGGACCTGTCATGGCAGAGAACATTCGCGTTCGTTTCGCCCCGTCTCCTACGGGCAAGGTACATATCGGCAACATCCGCGCGGCCATTTTCAACTGGCTATATGCGCGTCACGTAGGGGGAAAATTCCTTCTGCGCGTAGAAGATACCGACCTAGAGCGCTCGACGCCCGAGGCCATCCAGGCACTGCTCGACTGCATGCGCTGGCTAAATCTGGACTGGGATGAGGAGATTTTCTATCAGACCTCCCAGGCCAAGCACCACCTTGAAGTGGCGCAGGATCTGCTCGACCGCGGCCTTGCCTACAAAGAAAACAAGGGCGGCCACGGCGAATGCATCATCTTCCGCATGCCCAAAGAAGGCGTCATCGAATACGACGACCTCGTAAAGGGCCACATGAAGAAGATGGCCAAAGACACGCAAGACTTCGTCATTGTGCGCTCCGATGGCTCGCCCGTCTTCCACCTAGCCAACGTCCTCGACGACATCACCCAGGGTGTCACCCACATCATCCGCGGCGACGACCACGTAGAAAACACCTTCAAGCACATCCAGCTCTTCAAGGCCCTCGGCGCCCCCGTGCCGAAATACGCCCACCTGCCGATGATTGTCAACAACGCCGGCAAGCCCTACTCCAAGCGCGACGGCTCGGCCTTCGTCGGCGAATTCCGCGAACAGGGCTACCTCCCCGAAACGCTCTTCAACTACCTGGCGCTCCTCGGCTGGGCTCCCGGCGATGACCGCGAAATCATGACCCGCGATGACATGGTCGCCGCCTTCGATTTCGGCAAGTGCAAGAGCTCCCCCGCCCGCTTCGACATGAAGAAGCTCACCTGGATGAACGGCGAATACACCGCCGCCCTCGATCCCGCCCGCTTCCGTGAAGCCTTCGAAGCCCGCCTCACCGCCGCCAACCTCCCCACCGACCCCCTCGGTGGCGATAAAGATGCCCTCTTCGCCCAAATCCAGAGCCGCACCAAAACCTACGGCGACCTCCCTGGTGCCTTCACCTGCTTCTTCTCCGAAGACTACACCTTCGAAGAAAAGCCCGTCCGCACCCGCCTACACACCGATGGCATGCCCGAGCTGCTCGACACCCTCGCCGACCGCTTCGCCCAGGCCCCCGAATTCACCGTCGAAGCCCTCGAAGCCAATATCAAGGCCTTCGGCGAAGAACGCGGCGATAAAGGCATGGGCCCGCTAGTCCACCCCATCCGTGTCGCCGTCTCCGGCGTCATGAACGGCATCGGCCTCTTCGAGATGCTCGTCTTCCTCGGACGCGAACGCACCGTCGCCCGCCTCCGCACGACCGCGCAGCGCCTCCGCGAAGGCACCCTCTAAGCGAAAACACCGATGAAGCAACTGCTAATCGCCACCCGCAACGCCCACAAGCTCACGGAAATCCGTGAGCTCCTCCCGGGCACCGACATCCTCGGCACCGACCGCTGGCCCGAGGTGCCCGATCCGGAAGAAACCGGCACCACCTTCGAAGCCAACGCCGCCATCAAAGCCGAAGCCTGGGCCGCTGCCACAGGCCTCCCGGCCCTCGCCGACGATTCCGGCCTCGAAGTGGATGCCCTCAACGGCGCCCCTGGCATCCACTCCGCCCGCTACGCCGGCACCCACGGCGATAATGCCGCCAACAATGCCAAGCTGCTGGCCGAGCTCGACGGCCTCCCCGAGAGCCGCCGCACCGCCCGCTTCGTCTGCGCCCTCGCCCTCGCCATCCCCGGCCAACCCACCCGCCTCCTGCGCGGCACCTGCGAAGGCACCATCATCCGCACCCTCAGCGGCGCCAACGGCTTCGGCTACGACCCCCTCTTCCGCCCCAACGGCTACGAAAAAACCTTCGGCGAACTCGGTGCCGATGTCAAAGACCGCATCTCCCACCGCGCCCGCGCCTTCGCCGCCGCCAAACACGAAGGATGGTTCGCCAACTAATCTCCCCATTTCGCTGCCCCAAATAAACACAGCGAAACCCACCCGTGTGAAGGACTGTCCGCCAAATCGGCGGAGAGTCCTTTTTGCTTACAGACCGGCGCGCAAAGACACCCGTGCGAAGGCCCCGTTTAAAAGAGAGTGCGGGGCACCGCCCCTCCCGCAACTGTTCACTGTTCACTATTCGCTATTCGCCGTCCCCGCCATGCCCACCCTCCTCCGCCACCTTGTCCCATGCCTTCTGCTGCTACTCCTAACCGCCGCCGGCCCCCTCCGTGCTGACGGCACCGCCGACTTCACCGACCCCCTCGCCAGTGAAAGCAGCACCTCCAAGTGGCGCGACCCAGCCAACACCGGCTGGCACAACGACGGCCCCACCTACTGCTACGGACGCCAAGCCGGCATCGGCCTACGCAAAGCCAATATCGACGGCCCCACCACCGGCATCCGCCGCACCTTCGATCCCCCAGAACCCATCCGCGACATCGTCCTCACCTGCACCGCCTCCGCCGACAGCGCCTTCACCGGCAAACGCCTCCCCCTGCAGCTCACCCTCATCCCCGCCGACCCCCCCCCCCCCCCCCCCCCCCAAACCCCACACCCCCACCCCCCCCCCCCCCCCCCCACCCCCCCCCGCCCCCACCACCCCCCCCCCCCCCCCCCCCCCCCCCCCCCCCCCCCCCCCCCCCCC
>SAMEA104404103__coassemble_394_pt1 | contig 32170 bp, 29 predicted proteins | sample SAMEA104404103__metabat2_low_PE_034 | metagenome-assembled genome bin SAMEA104404103 (sample SAMEA104404103) | Balaenoptera acutorostrata | reverse complement strand
GATGTCATCAATGTATCCGACTATGATGATATGAATGAATTGTTAGCAGTTGCGGATGTTTTGATTTCAGATTACTCTTCTTGTTTTTGGGATTTTGCACTGACGAAGAGGCCGTCTTTTGTTTATGCAACGGATATCGCCAACTATCAGACCCATGAACGCAGTTTTGCGTATCCTCTTGAGAAGTGGCCGTTCCCGATTGCATGTACAAATTTTGAACTTCGGCAACAGATTTTGGAATTCGATTCTGATGGCTATGCTCAGAAGGTCTCGCGTCACCTTGCGGACGGAGGTTCGTTTGATCAGGGAGAGGCTTCGGCGCGAGCTGTAGATTATATTGCAGGTGTTTTGAAATTATCGAAAACGCAGCGCTAATTATTTCTGGTTGAAGACTTTTGGATTTGCCATATCTTTTCCGTGTTAGTATTTCATTCGCAGCATAATTAGTTATGGATGGTTTAATGATCAGGGTGCAGGTTGTTATCCCTGTCTATGGACGCACGGACGCGGTGTCCATGGTTCGGTTCCTTCGTCAGCATCCATGTAATGAAACAGAATTGCAGATTTTTCTTATTGACAACGGTAATGAAAAAGATGTGTCTGATGCATTGTGGCAGGAAGCTGGAGACGATTGTCGGGTTATCCGACTGGAGGAAAACCGCGGCGGAGCTGGGGCGTTCCGAGTTGGGATGCTTGAGGCTGCTAAGCGCGGAACCGATGCGGATTTTGTCTGGCTGCTGGACGATGATGCCGAGCTGAATGCGAATACGTTGCCGGGATTGTTGCATGAGTTTCGCCGATTGGAAGCGGAAGGTGTTCGTATTGGTTGTATTGGCAGTGTTCAGTTGGGGCAACTTCAGCGAGACTGCATTGTCGAAGCGGGTGCAAGGCTTTCGCCTTGGACGGGACGCTATTTGCGTAGGCATATAGGTGAATCGGCTTTGCCGTTGGCGGATTGGACGGAATCGGTTGGATATGCGGCGGCGACATCGTTGCTTGCAAAGATGCAAGTGGTACGTGAGGTTGGGCCGTTTAAAGATATGTTTATCCACGGGGACGATTTGGAATGGGGGTATCGTGTTCGGGCAGCGGGATGGCAGGTGTATGTGACAACGCGTTCGGTTGTTCATCATATGGAGTGGGAGGCAAAGCCAGCAGACTGGACGGTTTATTATGATGTGCGCAATCTGATGCGGTTTTTGCGTGCGAATTTTCCGTTTGCATCGGTTGTGGCAGGGTTGCTTAAGCGGTGCCAGCAGTTTGTTTGTTTTTTGCATGGGCGTAAAACGGTTGTTCGGATGATGCGTCTTGGATTTAAGCATGCCCGAACAGGGGAACTGCTTCTTCGTAAGGACCTTCCGCCGCAGCCGACATGGATTCCACTTTCTGAAGTGTTACGTGGGGCAGGGTATTGTGCCGTACTGTCATATCGTGCGGCTGATGCATTGGTGTGGCGGAAACGTCTTGAGGGGGTGTCGCATCGGATTGTCTCTTGTACGGGAAATGGACCTGGGATGATATCGTATTTTAGAGCGTTTTTGCATCAGGTTCCAGTTCAGATTTATATTTGGATGCATCCGAACGCTGTCGTTTTGGTAGATTGTGGCTGTGTTAAACGCTACCCGCTGCCGTTGTTTTCGAGGAATAAGGTGTTTTTCTGGGAAACGGCGGATAAGGTTCTTTTGTTCAGGGAGTGATGGCGTAGTCTGCGAAGGCTCCATTGTGCAGACGGCGGGATAGATAAAGGATAAGGCCTTGGAATTAAGTGTTTCATTGGTTGTTTATCATCAGCGGCTCGAGCAGGTTCGAGCATTGCTGGATGCGGTTTTATGCGCCCAGCCAAAGCAGTTCGTTATTGTGGATAATGGGCAGGATGCATTTTTCTGTCATGCGTTGCAGCAGAAGTTTCCGCAAATCTGCTATCTCCCCAGCGATAATCGGGGATTTGGGGCTGGTCACAATCAGGCGATTCGTTTGGCGATGAAGACTGGTGCAAAATATTTGGCGGTTGTGAATCCGGATATTGAATTTGAGCCAGGGACACTGGAGGCGATTGCAGGGTATCTGGATGCGCATCCGGATGTTGGCATGCTGATGCCTAAGACGCTGAACGCTGACGGATCGCTGCAGTATAACTGTAAGCTCGTGCCCTCACCCTTCGATTTAATCTTTAAGCGGTTTTTACCTAAGTGGATGACGCGTCGGCGGATGGAACGTTTTATGCTGAAGGGTGCCGATTTTGATAAGGAGATGGATATTCCGTATCTTTGTGGCTGCTTTTTGGTGTTTCGGCTGGAGGCGTTGCGGGAGATTGGTCTTTTTGACGAGCGTTTCTTTATGTATCCAGAGGATATCGATATTACTCGGCGGATGTATGCATCGCGGTGGCGGTCGGTTTATTGGCCTGGAGCTGCGGTGACGCATGCGCATGAGGCAGCTTCTTATAAGAATTGGAGGATGCTTCGTATTCATATTTGGAATATGATTAAGTATTTTAATAAGTGGGGCTGGCTGTTTGATTTTGAGCGTTATCGTATCAACCGCGAGGTCCGCCAAACGATTTTCGGTTTCCGGCGCTGAGTGTCGGATGGCGGATGCGCTCTGCGTAGATTCTGTTGGTGAATTGGGGATATGTCTTGCTTGTAGCTGTTGTGAATGTGTCATTGTTTTGATGGGACTTGGGTGGGGATTGGTTGTATCTTCTTTTTGATACTGGCCAGTGTCGGCCTCATATACTGGCTAGTATAAGGGGTGTATACTGGCCAGTATTAAATCTTTATCGTGGCCACTATCTAGCATATGTGGTATCTTATGAGTGTTCATTGTTTGTTCACGTTTAACAGGAGGGTCAGGGATGGCGAAGTCGAAGTCTGTTGAGTCTGCACGGGCGCAGATGCAGGAGGGGAATCACAAGCGGGGGATTGATGGGGTGCTGCAGGGGACGGATGCGGTGCATTTTAGTTTGGAGCCGCGGATGCTGAAGGTTGGCGGGGAGATGCGGAAGCGTCTCTGCGCGCAGGTGCATCCGGTGCGGAATGTGACGCAGGGGATGCTGTGCGAACGGTTGGCTCGCGAGAAGCGTAAGTATAGTGCTGCGGAATATAGTATGCTGCTGAATGATGTGTTGGAGGCGGTGGTGGATGAGCTTCGGGCGGGCAATACGGTGTCGCTGCCGAATCTGGGGCTGTTTACGGTTAGTATTGGCGGCAGTTTTGATCCTGAGGAGCGGAGTGTGTTTCGCAAATATCCGTTGCGGGCGAATCTGCGGGTGGCACGTGCGGTGAATGATCGTCTGAATGCGAATGCGCGTTTGAAGCGGGATGATGCGTTGCCGCCGGTGGCGCATGTTGGGCGGATTGTGTATTCTCAGGCGTTGCCGGAGGATGCGGCTCGTTGGGAGGGGGATTGTGTACTGCCCGATGCGGTGCGTCCTGAGGCGGATACGGTGTATGTGGAGGGGGTGTTTCGGAATTTGCCGGAGCATATGCAGGCGGAGCTTCAGGAGCTGTCGGCGAGCGGTGCGCCGGTGGCAGCGTTGGATTTGGTGCCGGTGGACTTGCCGGTATCGCCTTCGCGCAGCGGCGAGACGCACGGTGCTGTGAAGGTTGGGCTGGCATTGGTTCGTCGGCGGTTGCTCCCTGGGTCTCGATGGGTGCTTCGGTTTGATGTTGGTAGTGAGGCGCCTTCTGAGCTGCGCTTTACGGTTGCTGACATGCGTCCGCGCTGAGGCGGGGCGGTGTACCGATGTGGTACCGTCGTGAGGTTGCGTTGTTTTGCGTGACTGCGGATGGCATGTTTTCGGGATGGCCGGGACTGGAGGATTTAGGATGAAACATCGATTGGAACAGTTTTTTGCGTGGCGTTGGGCGCCGTGGTGCGTAGCGGCGGTATGTGCGGTGTTGGCGGTGGGGCTGACATTTTTTTGGGTGGGGGCGCAGTATGATTCGGCGCGTCGGTATGCGCCGATGGCGGAGTGTTTTGCGGCGGGGGACTGGGGGAGTGCGTTTCATCCTCGGTTTGGGGTGGGGTTTCAGGTATTGACGGGGAGTTGGGTGTGGCTGTCGGGGCAGGCGGGGCTTCGGGCATGTGCGCAGGTGGCACTGGTGGCTTGGGCGCTGGCGGTTCCGTTTGTGTTTGCGCTGGCACGGCGGTTGTTTGACTGTAAGGTGGCCTGGATGGCGGTGGCGCTGTATGTGATTTGTCCGATGCTGTTTGGGTGGGCGCATGAGGGGATGCGTGAGTCGTTTCGGACGCTGGGGGTGCTGTTGGCGGTATTGGGGATTTTGGAGCGGCGCGATGGGGCTTCCGGTTTTGGGAAGTTTTTTGCGGCGTTGCCGTTGTTGTGTATGTTTCGTGCGGATACGATTGTGATTGCGGGGGCATTTACGTTTGTTTATGCGCTGTATGACTGGTTTCGTTTGCGGACGTGGGTGTTGGCGGTGTGGGGGGTGCTCTGTTTGCAGCCGACGTGTTATTTGGCGTGGTATCGGACGGGGATTTGGTTGCCGTCGGTGCAGTTTGTTCAGATGTGGCAGAAATTTGTGGAGGCGGTGTTATGATTGAGGGTGGTTGGTACGATTTGATTACGAGCGACTTGTTTTGGCCGTATGCGGTCTTTTTCTGGGGCGTGGTGGTGCTGCGTGTTGTTTTTCGCAGGATAACGCGCGCGGAGCTGTTGGTGCTGGGGCTGTTGGTGCTGCATCATCTGCTGGAGATTTTTCAGTTGGGCATCGGGAGTAATTGGCATTTTTCGATGTTGCCGCATCGGTATTTTGGTGTGGCGGCGCCGTTGGCTTGGTGCTGGACGGCGTATGGCTTGGTGCAGCTGTGGGGAATGTCTTCGTCGACGTTGCGTTTGCTTGGACGGTTGACGGTGCTTGTGCTTTTTCTTTATGTCGTGGGTTATTTGGGTGTCATGAAGACGTATAAGGCCTATGTGCGCGGGTCGGTTCGGGATATTCAGGTGGCGCTGGAGAAGTTTGATCCTCTGATTCGGGCGGACTATCGGGGGCCGTCTCGTTGGGAGCCGATGCCGTATTCATCGGTTGATTATTTTTCGCCGAAGCGTCCGTTTATCTTGGGGGCAGCGCTCTCTGGCGACTGGGCGAAGTATGATACGCCTTATCCGCGGCTGCCGGATTATTGGATGATGTATGAGGGGGATGAGCCGCCGAAGGATGCGAGGGGGAAGCGTTGGCCGGCAATCGGGCGGGTGCGGAGTTTGCGCAGCCATTGGGTGCTGTATCGGAATCCCTGTAGCCCATGAGTGGGCGTTGCCTATCGCGGGGTGTCGCGCCTGCTTGGCGCTGAGGGTAATGGGGCGGGCGGTTGATGACTTTGCTTTGGTCTGTTTTTTTGTTATATTACGGATGTATGATTGAAGCGCACAGAGGATGTATGTATTATGGATGTTATTGCGACTGCCATTCCGGATGTTAAACTTATCGTTCCGAAAATTTTCAGAGATGCCCGTGGCTATTTTTGCGAAACGTATAATGCCGAACGCTATCGGGCGGCTGGCATTGATGCGGTGTTTGTGCAGGACAATGAAAGCATGTCTATGCGCGGTGTTGTCCGTGGGATGCATTGGCAGGCAGCCCCGTATACGCAGGCGAAGCTGGTGCGCGTGATTCGCGGCGCGGTGCTGGATGTGGTGGTTGATATTCGTAAGGATTCGCCGACATTTGGGCAGTATGTTGCCGAGGAGCTTTCTGCGGAGAATGGACGCCAGCTGTTTGTCCCTCGCGGGTTTGCCCACGGGTTTGCGGTTTTGGAGGACAATACGCTCTTCTCTTACAAGTGTGACAATGTTTACAAGCCTGCCGCTGAGCGGGGGCTTCGCTTTGATGATCCAGCGCTGGCGTTGCCTTGGCCTGCGTTTGGCATGGAGCGCATTCTTTCCGAAAAGGATACGCGTCACCCGCTGCTGGCCGATATTGAGCCGTATGTGGGTGAATAAGCGCGGGATGTGCGCTTATTTGTGCTTCAGCGGCGGGAGATGGCAAAGAATCCATTGGGGGCCGAGCTTGAGCATGCGGCAGTCTTTGCCGAATTTTAAATAGAAGCGGCATTTTTTATTAAATGGACGCAGATCTTTGAGCGTTAGGACGGGTAGGTTGTCGAGCTTTTTCAGTTTTCCGTTTTGTATGGCTTCGAGGATATCGCTGACGGAGTGTTCGGGGGAATCCCAGCGGATTTGGGCATCGGTATTGACCAGGTCGTACTCCCACCAGCGTGTTGCCTCGATGGCGTTGACGGTTTCTGGCGGCAGTCGGTAGCGGATGATTCTGGCGGGGACGCCGCCGACGATGGCGTAGGGGGGGACATCTTTGGTGACGACGGCACCTGCTGCGACAATGGCTCCATTGCCGATGGTGACATTGTTCATAATGGTCGCCCGGCTTCCGACCCAGACATCGTGGCCGATGTGGACGTTGCCAGCCATGATGCAGAAGGGGGATGTCCGTTTTTTGTCAACGGGCCAGGGGTCGTCTCTGTAGGTGAACGGACTGGTGGTGAGCCGATTGTTTGGATGTTCGGTCGGGCCGAACATGATATCTTCACCGATAGAGCAGTAGCGGCCGACTGTCACTTCTCCGAGAACGGAGCCGGCGTAGCTGTAGGCACCCATGGAAACGCCATATATGTAGGTGCTGATGGTGCTTAGGCAGTTTGACGGCGCTTCAAGGCGAAGGTCTTCGTTGCTGTACCATTGAATATGGGAGGGCAGCCAGATGCCCCAGCGCTGTTTGATCTTCTTAAGAATGCGTTTAGGAAAAACAAATGTCTGTAACATTGGGCACGTCCTTGACTGAGTCGGGGGTTATTGGGGATAAGTATAGCATGATTTTGTTTTTTGTGAAAACGGTTTGATTTTGTTATACTTAAAGGGACATTTTAACGTCGGACCTTTTGAGAGGAAGAGGGCATGGATTACGACATGTTTGTTTCGTTGGGTGGCAACTGCGGTGCCGCGACACAGCTGAAGTATCGCGGGTTGCGCACGTGTGCGTATCCGTTTGACTGGCTGATGATGGCGGGGCCGGAGACGATTGATTATCTTTGCGAGGGCTTTTGTGACGGATTTAAACAGTTGTGTCTCAAGGAGCATCTTCGGCCGATGGAGCGTCCGCCGGCGCGTGGGGGATCGGCACGTTATTGGTATGAGGATGTGTATACGGGCTTTCAGTTTGTTCATCATTTTCAGTCTCCGATAACGGAACCGGGGGTGTATGAGGCGGCTCGGGCGATTTTGGAACGTCGTATCCGGCGTCTATTGGAGGCGCTGAATGGCGGCAACCGTGTGCTGATGATTTTGGCGACACCGTTTGCGTTCGATCCTCAGCAGGCGGTTCGGTTGCTGGAGGTGCTGCGCCGGCAGTTTCCGAAGTCGCACATTGATTTGGCCTGTCTGCAGTTTGGGGTTGTGTTTGATACGCCTCGGACGATTGCCGAAGCTTGGGATTCTGCGCTGCCGTTTGTTGCTGGTGGGCGATATGCGCATCCTTTGGAGTTGTATGCCTGTCTGATGACGGGATATGAGTGGCACTTTTTGGATACGGCTGGGTTTTCGGTTGGGCAGCGGCCTTTGCGCGGGCTGGATACGTGGGTCTTTCGGCTATGGCGCAAGACGACCAAGCATTTGGTTCGGCGGGGGTATCCTTGTGTTGGGGTCTCGCTGTATCGCGGGGGGCATAAGCGGCAGGGATGAGAAGGCGGATTCGCGGCGTTTTGGGTGGCCTCGGGATTGTTTGCGCAAAAATGCGTCGTTTGTGCTACACTTGGAAGGTGATGAAGGAAGTGACCGTTTACGGAGAAGAGTATGAGCAGCAGATACGACCCCGGATTGGTCAGCGTAATCCTGCCCCTGTACAAGGTGTACCGATATGTCGGTGAGGCAATTGATTCGCTGAAGGCGCAGACATATACGCATTTTGAATGTCTTTGCCTGGATGATGGCAGCGGGAATGAAATGACAGCGGTGGTCCGTGCAAAGATTGCGGATGACCATCGGTCTCGTCTTTATGAATTTGAGAATGCCGGCATGGCGGAGGGACGCAATCGAGGGCTGAATCTTGCTAACGGTGAGTATGTAACGTTTCTTGACCAGGATGACGGGTTTCATCCGCGGTTTTTAGAAGAGATGGTTGGGGCGCTGGAGAAGTACAAGGCCGACTGTGCTGTCTGTATGTTTAAGAATATTGGTCAGGATGTCAAGATTGCGGATTGTTCGGCTGGGGATTGTTTGCAGGTTGACTGGAAGCCGATAGACACGCCATCAATTTACTTTATGGATGTCTCGGACCGCGATATCTATAATGTCTGGCAGAAGGTGTTCCGTCGTTCGTCGTTGGGCGGGCTGCGTTTTCGGAAAAATCTATTTGGTGCGGACGATGCCTGTTTTTCGCTGGAGGCCTTTTTGAGATTTCAGCGGATTGTGTACACGGATGCCCAGCTTCATTTTTATCGTCAACATGATGAGAGTGTCACGAGTCAGAAGGTGAGCCGTTATACGTTTTCGAAGCTGAATCTGGTGACGGAGCTGGCGCCGTTGATTCCTGAGCATCAGCGGCGGTTTTTCCGTAAATTTGCCTTATTGCAGCTGAAGCGTGCGGTGAAGGATGCGGTGCGCTGTTCTTGTGACAAGCAGGTGCGCAGGGAATTGGCGGAGGCGACACGTGATGCCTTGCATCGGGCGGGGCTGCATGTTTGGATGTGGTCCATCGGGGCCCAGCTTAGATATCTGAAGCTGTGGCTTAGCAGTTTCTGATTTGGGGGGCGGCTTCGGGTCGGGAGACGGTTTGCTTGGGCGCTTTTTGTTATACTGTATGAATTGCTGGCCGCTGCGGCAGCGTCGTTCGGCTGAATTACAGGAAGGAAAACGGCAGTGTATGATTTGTTTGTTTCGTTGGGCGGCAACTGTGGTGCGGCATCTCAGCTGAAGATGCGTGGATTGCGTGCCTGCGCGCTTCCGTTTGACTGGCTGGCGATGGCAACGCCGGGAGTGGTTGATTATTTGGCGGAAGGGTTTTCCGACGGGTTTAAGAATTTTTGCAGGAAGGATAATCTCCGTCCCTTTGCTGGGGCGGCGGTTGAGGTGGGCTGCACGAAGTTTTGTTATGAAGATACCTATACAGGGTATCGCTTTATTCATCACTTTCGCCGGCCGATAACGGAGGCGGGGGTGTATGAGGATGTGCGCGGCATGTTTGAACGGCGCATCTGCCGTTTGCTGAAGCGGCTGCATGCGGGGGAGCGGGTGCTATTTGTGCTGGCAACGCCGTTTGCCTTTGATCCGGCCCGGGCGGTGTCGTTGCTGGCGCATTTGCGGAGCTCATTTCCGAAATCGACCATTGATATGGCCTGTCTGCAGTTTGGTGTGACCTTTGACAATCCGCTGACGACCTCGGAGCGTTGGCCGGCAGATTTGCCGTTTGTTGCTGGTGGACGCTATGCCCACGCATTGGATGAGTATGCTTTTGAGCGGACTGGCAAGGAGTGGACTTTTTTGGATGAGGCGGAGCCCTCGGTTCCAGTGCGCCGCCCGCGTGGGTGGGACAAGCAGCTGTACAAATTGTGGAAGAAGCTGTCGAAGCGTCTTTTGGAACGCGGTTATGCCTGTAAGGGGATGACATTTTTCCGTCGGTAAAGGGATACGCGGAGGCGGGACCCGTCATGAAAATCGTACTTTACAAAGATAATCTGAGTACTGGCCGCGGAGCGGATCATCAGGTATCGGTGCTGGCCGGCGGTTTGGTGCAGCGCGGGTATGAGGTGACGCTGTTGACTTGCGTGCGCTGCGATGCGTTTTCGTTTTCATTGGACGAGGCGGTGAAGGTTCGGTTTGTTGAACGCGACGGGGTGCGCGATGCTGTACAGGGCTATGATGTCTGTCTGGCGGCGGGCTCGAACGAGATGATGGATTTGACGCGGAACGGCCGTCTACCATCGCCTATAAAGACGGTGGTGCTGCTGTTGACTTCCCCGAAGGGGCTTTTCAAGCGGAAACGGTTTATTCGCAACTGGCGGATTCGCCGTTCGTTGAATCGTGCCGATGCGGCGGTGTTGCTGTCGGCGGCGTATGAGCGGGATTTTCGTTGCGCGGCCAGGCAGCCGGCGACGCGGGTCATCGGGCAGTGGCCGGATATTGCGCCGCCCCCGGAGACGCTCGCCTCTGCCGAACGTCCTAAGGTGTTGGTCTACCCTGCGGCACTGAATCGCCTGAAGAATCAGGAGCTGCTCATTCGGGCCTTTGCCCTGTTGGCGCCGCGGTTTCCGGATTGGGAGCTGCATCTGTATGGTGTGGCGAAGAATGACTACGGCCCTCAGTGCGAGGCGCTGGTCAAAGCACTGGGGCTGGCATCGTCGGTCCGTTTCTGTGGCTTTACCGATGATTTGCCGAAGATGTATGCGCAGGCATCGGTGTTGGCATTCCCGTCCCTCTTGGAGGGCTTTCCGCTGACGATGTTGGAAGGGGGATTGTATGGGCTGCCGACGGTAGCGACGGAGGCGCTTCAGGGGGTGCATGATATGGTTCGGCATGGGGTTACAGGGTTGGTGACCGGGGCGACGCCAGCGGCCTTTGCCGAGGGGCTGGGGCAGTTGCTGTCGGATGCGGCACTGCGTTGCCGGATGGGTGCTGCGGCCCGGGAACGGGTGCAGGATGAATTTTCGAGCGTACACATTCTGGACTGCTGGGAAGCGTTGCTGAAGGATGTGGCTGCCGGGCGGGTACAGAAAGGAACGGGGAAGAGATGAAGCGTTTTTTTGAATGGAGGATTCGCTGCGGCGTTGTTGCGGTGGTTCTGCTGATTGTCGGCGTGGTATTTCTGCCGATTGCCCCCTCGGTTAAAGATGTTGTGTGGGGGGGCATTGGGTTATCGGCCGGCGTGATTTCTGCGCTGTGGACGTGGTGGTGGCCCCGGGTGCCAGCACGCATTCCCATTTTTCTGATGCTTCACAGTGTATCGGATGCGGTGGTGGACCCCGAATGTGCCAATAATACGCTTCGGCCGTCGGAACTCGAGACGCTGATTGGCAACCTTCTGGTGGCGGGGTATACCTTTAAAACGGTCTCTGAGGCGGCGGAAAAGGCTGGGCGTCGGTCGGTGGTGCTGTCGTTTGATGATGGCTATGTGGATAATTACCTCTATCTTTTCCCGATACTGAAGAAGTACGGCGTGAAGGCGACCTGTTACATTACGAACCGCGGCGAGACGGATTCGACCTTTTTGACACCGGCTCAAGTGCGCGAGATGGATGCCTCGGGCTTGGTGGAATTTGGCGGTCATACGGCCCATCACACGAAGCTCGATTTGGTGCCGTTTGCGACGGCCAAGGCCGAGATTGAGGCCAATGTCGCTTGGCTGACGAAGGTGTTGGGCAAGGCGCCGAAGACCTTTGCCTATCCCTGTGGTGGCTATACGGATGAGGTGATTGACGTGGTGCGCAGTGTTGGGTATCGCACGGCGGTGACGATGCACAAGAAGATGCGGGCGGTCTCAGATAACCCGCTGCTGATTCACCGTCAGATTATTCCGCGCGACAAGACGCCTTGGCAGGCCTATGCCTTGGCTACGCGGGGAAAATACAGGCTTTGAGGATTTGCTGTTGCCAGGTGGCGTTGCCGCCTGGCAATAGATATGTAAGGGATCAGAATGAACGAACCCAAGTTTACCATTGTTATACCGGTCTACAACCCCGGGGAAATGCTTCGTCGAACAATTGAATCCGTGCTTCATCAGACAGAGACTTCTTGGGAGCTCTTTTGTGTGGATGACGGCTCGACGGATGCGTCGATTGAAATCATGAAGGCGTATGCGGCCAAGGATCCGCGCATTCGGTATTTCCCGTTTGAGGGCGATAAGACGCACCACCCCCGCGAACGTAAACTGCGTGAGGCCCGCGGGAAATACACGTTTCTTTGCGACCATGATGATTGCATGCATCCCCAGCTGCTTGCATATGCCGCGTGGGCATTGGAGACGAAGGGGGCGGATTTCGTCGATTTCGGCTATTTTGTTAATCACGCGAAGACGATGCCAGCGTTTACCCGTATTGACGATTTTGAGTCGCAGGCGTATCTCTTCCCTAAAAATAACTATAAATATCTGAAGCCGATTGGCAAATGGTGTCTTCAGATGACGTTTTGGTCGTTTGTCACCCAGACGGCGTATGTGCGCAATGCCCACTTCACGTATGGGATGGAGCTGCCGCCTGTGCTGGAGATTTTGGCACAGGTGAAGCATCCGATGCTGTCGCTGGCGCAGCTGTATGCCTATTCAGTGTTTGAGGGATCGATGGCGCGTTCGGCACTGTCGCTGCGCTATGCGAAGGCCTGCTGTCGGGATTTGCGGACCAGCTGCGAGCTGTTTGATTACGGGCGCAAGGGGCGCCGGGAAGATTGGCATTGGGTGCGTACAACATCGATTGCGCGGAATCTGAAGTATTATCTGAATTGGTGTCTGCGTTCGGAAGGGACGGTTGCTCCGGAGGACTATGAAGCCTGTGCGCGCTTTTTGGCCAACGAGTTTGCCTTTTTCCGCAAGCAAGGCTGTCTGTCGCTGCGCGACTGCGGTCTTCGGAAGTATCTTCGTTTCTCTGGGTTTATCCGCAAATGGGGCGGTTCGGCTGACGGGAATGACAAGGCGGGTGGCATTCGCTTGGTTAATTTTCTGGATGTTCCTGAGTCGTTGCAGCAGGAGACGCGGCTGTGGCGCAACTCGCCCAGCGTCCAGAAATACTTCCGCATTCCGGGGATTACGCCGGAGATGCATCAAGGTTGGCTGGCCTCACTGAAGCGGGCGAATCCCCGGTCGGTCGCGTTCATTATTGAATATGACGGGGAACCGATTGGGGTAACCTATTTTCATTCGATAGATTACGACAAGCGTTTTGCGGATTGGGGGCTTTACCTCTATCGGACAGATTTGCGCGGGAAGGGGGTTGGCTCCGGTGTGCTGAATCAGATTTTGTCTTATGCCCGAGAGGTGCTTAAGATGAAACGGCTTTATGTGGATATCATGGAAGGGAATGTCCCTTCTCGGTCGCTTTGTATTCGGCGCGGTTTTGTGGAGACTGGAGAAAAGGATGGTGACTTCATCCGCTATGTCTGCGAGCTGACGGAAGCGTGACGCGTTGAAGGAAGTATGGTAAACTGCTGATGTTTTGATCATTTTCGGATATGGGCGTACCGCAGTGCATCGCGGACATCATAATTGCGAGGATTGGGAATGAGCCGAATCTGTTTTAATGTGCCTCACATGACCGGCCGCGAGACCGATTATATCTGCAAGGCGGTCCGCTCCGGGAAGATTTCCGGCAACGGTCTGTTTACCAATAAATGCCAGGATTTTTTCTGCAAGCGCTATGGTTTTCGCAAATGCCTAATGACGACCTCCTGCACGGATGCGTTGGAGATGGCGGCCATTCTGACGGAGGTCGGGCCTGGTGACGAGGTGATTGTGCCTTCGTACACGTTTGTCTCGTCGGCGCTGGCCTTTGTGCGGCAGGGAGCGACGATTGTCTTTGCCGATAGTCGCAGCGATGAGCCCAATCTGGATATTTCTAAGCTGGAAGCGCTGATTACGCCGCGGACCAAGGTGATTGTGCCGGTGCACTATGCGGGCGTGGCCTGCGATATGGATGCGCTGATGGATTTGGCCGAGAAGTATCATCTGCTGGTGGTGGAAGATGCGGCCCAGGCGGTCGATTCCTATTATACGGGCCGTGACGGCGTGAAGCGTCCATTGGGCTCTATCGGGCATCTGGGGTGCTTTTCGTTCCACGAAACCAAGAATATTATCTGCGGCGAGGGCGGTCTGTTGACGGTCAACGATGCGCGGTTTGTATCTCGTGCTGAGATTATCTGGGAAAAGGGAACGAATCGCTCGCAGTTTTTCCGCGGTGAGGTGAATAAGTACGGCTGGGTGGATACGGGCTCGTCCTTTCTGCCGTCCGAACTCTGCTCGGCCTTTCTCTGGGCGCAGTGCGAGCATTTGGAGGAGATTCAGGCGAAGCGCGTGTCGCATTGGAATGCCTATTATGAGGCGCTGGCCCCATTGGCCGAAAAGGGGTATTTTACGCTGCCTAAGGTGCCAGATTATGCCACGAACAATGCGCATATGTTTTATCTGATTTTCCCGAATCTTGCGAAGCGGACGGCCTTTATTGAATACATGAAATCGCAGGAGATCCTCTGCGTATTTCATTATCTGAGCCTGCACACGTCCGGGTTCTATGCCGATAAGCACGATGGACGCGCGTTGCCGCAGGCGGATCGTTATTCGGATTGCCTGGTGCGTCTGCCGATGTTTTATGACTTGGAGCCGGCGCGGGTTGTGAAGGCGGTTCAGGCATTTTTCGGGGATTAAAACGGAGGCTGTGAACGATGGACCGTCAACTGCTTGCATGGCCTGACCGTTGGCTGAAGCTGAAACGTTTCTGCCGAAAGAACTGTGCCGTCGGTCCGCTGTCGTTTGCCCGTCTGAAGGCGAAGGGGCGCGATAATCGGGTGCTGGCGGAGGCGCTCTCTGTCAACGCGGCAGCGCACTGTATCATCCGTTTTGAAGGCAATGGCAATACGGTGGAGCTGGGCGATTTGAAGATTCGAGGCATCTTGAAGATTGTTGTCTGTGGCGACAATAACCGCGTGGTTATCCGAGATGGCACGGAGATTGTCAGTAAACTTCAGATGGATATCTGGCAGGGCTGTCGGGAGGCATCGGTGACGATTGACCGTGACTGTACGTTTTGGGAGACGGCTATCCGGAATACGGACCACGGGAGTTCGGTGACGATTGGGGAAGGGAGCATTTTTTCGAAGCAGACGGTGATTTCTAATACGGACGAGCACGCGATTTTGGTGGACGGCCAGGTGATTAACCGGGCTGGTGCGCTGAGGATTGGGGCGCATGTCTGGATTGGCCAGGGGGCTTCGTTGATGAAGAACTGTGTCGTTCCCGATGGGTGCATCGTTGCACGCAATGCGGTGGTGACGCATGCATTTGAGGCGCCCCGCTGCGTTTTGGCGGGCATGCCAGCCCGGGCGGTGAAACACGGCGTAGAGTGGGATCTAGCTCCAGTGAATAGCTTTTTGGATACGTGCCGATCCGTTCGGGGGAACGGATCCTCGGAGGATTGATTTATGGACGGCGGGCAATATGGTACGGCATTTAAGTTTCGGAAGCGTGAAGGGGCGATTTCGGTTTCGTTCTGTGTTTCCGACAACTACTGTCAGCACCTCGCGGTGGTGGTTGCATCCATTCTGGAGCATGCGGCCGAAGAGGATCGCTTTGTCTTTCATGTGCTGACGAAGATGATTTCGGATGGCAATGTCCGCCGTCTGAAGCAGATGGAGGTCGAGGCTAAGCAGCGGTGTCGCTTTGTGTTTCATCATGTCGACCGCTCCCGCTTCGATAAGTTCCCGTTGCCGCTGGAGCATATCACCCAGGAAATGTACTACCGTTATCTGCTGCCAGAGATTTTAGAGGATGAGGAACGGACCATTTACATGGATGTGGATGTGCTGGTGTACGGTTCGTTACGGCGCTTTTGGGAGATTGAGCTGGGGGACTGTCTGCTGGCCGGCACGACGGATATTAAAGAGGATTCACCCGGCTTTCGCGCGTACAAACGGCAGTTGGGAATGCAACCCGATGCGCCTTATTTTTACTCGGGGATGCTGGTGATGGATTTGGCCCGTCTGCGCGCGGCGAAGTTCTGCGACCGCTGCATGGCGAATACCGGCAAGAGCTATCGCTTTCTGGATTGGCCCGACCAGGATATCATCAATCTGACAATGGAGGGGCAGATTTTGAGCCTGCCGCAGGCATGGCATTGTACCGACCCCAAGGTGCTGCAGCCAGGCGAGAACATCTTGATTCGTCACTTTGCCAATTTTTCAGCCAAGCCGTGGTGCTGTCTTTATAAGAATAGGACCTGGCCCGAATATCTTAAGTATCTTCGCAGAACGCCATATCGTGACCGCGCCTGGGCCTTTGTTGGGTCGCATATCCGGGGCTTTTTCTTCTTTCGGTATACGAAGAAGGGCGTGGAGCGCATCTTGGTTTGCGGCATTTTGGTTTGGCGGCGGAAGCGGGTGCGCGCATGACGGAGGCGGGTGAGATGGCCGAAAGGGATGCGGCTACGGTGCCTCGCTATGACAGCGTGCTGAGTTATGGCTTTTCCTGCGCGACAGCGGGCCAACTGCAGGTGCGCGGGTTGCGCACGGAGGCGGGGCCTTTTGACTGGATTGGCGGGGATACGGAGGCGCTGTTCGATAAGGCGCTGCAATGGGTGTACGACCGCTTTGAAACACCGTTTGTGACGTATGCATCGCTGTCTGTATCGCAACCTGTTTCGTATGATTGGCAAGGGTATGTGTTGATTTCCGAGCCAGCAACAGGATTGCTGGTGCCGCATGCGATGCGGAAGCTGACCCCTGCGGCGTTTGAGGTGTTCCATCGGGCGCTGATGCGTCGGGCGGCACGTCTTGCGCGGATGCTGGATGCAGCGTCTGGCAGGCGGGTGTTGGTGGTGACCTCGTCACGCACGCCCGTACTGACAGTTGACCATTGGCGACGGTTGCGCGATGCGTTTCGGATGACGTGGCCCGCGGCGGATATCACGCTTTATGTGTTGGCATTTTGCCAGGAGGAGGCCTCGCGGTATGCGGAGCCTGGCCTGATTGTGGATGCGGTCTGCCGCGATTTTGACATGCGCGAGGATTTGTCTGTTGTCTCGCCTGCATGGCGCTATCTAGATGAAGCGTCGTTCCCGGCGTGTCTATCGTCTGCCGAAGCGGCACGGCTGCAGGAGGAACGTTGTCGGCAGGCCGATGCGGGGCTTGCGCCGGTGCTGCGGTGGTGGAAACGCTATTTCTTCTCCCTGCGTGTCAGTTTCAGGGATAAACGCCGCATGGTCAAACTGATGCGGGTGGCCTACAGCCGCGGGTTTCTGCGCTTTCGGGATGCCTCGCCATCGGCCGGACGGCGGATGGCCCGCTTCCTGCGTACGCGCAATCCATTGTGGCTGCTTGCTGTCCGCATCCCTAGTGACGGGGAGGGAACCCTATGAGCGTTAAACTGCTGATTACATCGTCGGTCGCGTGGAAACTGAATCGGCTGCTGCATATCGAGTTGCCCGTGAAAATGCAGCGCTACTCGGATACGTTTCGGATTGAGCCGTTGGTGCGGCTCAGTCGAGCAGTGGATGCGGATAGCGATTTTGAGGCGGGATATGCCACGTATTTCTCGGCAACACCAAGGAGTGCGCTCCGAAAAATCCGAAATGTACGGTTGGGACGGTATTGCTCGGTTGCGGATGATGTGATTATCTGTCCAGACGAGCATCGCGTCGATACAGTGTCTTCCCATCCGATGATGGGGGGCGGGATGGCGGCTCCTCGCGGAAAGGTGACCATCGGTAATGATGTGTGGATTGCTTCGCACGCGGTGATTTTACAGGGAGTGACCATTGGGGACGGCGCAGTGGTTGCTGCCGGTGCGGTGGTCACTAAAGATGTTCCGCCGTACGCCATCGTCGGCGGGGTGCCAGCGAAGGTGCTTCGCTACCGCTTCCCGCAAAAGCTGATTGACCGCTTTCTCGCCTGCCGCTGGTGGCAGTATGATGTGCGGGAGGCTGGTTATCCGCGGGATAATCCCGAGGCCTTCCTGGATGCGGTCGAACGGGATGCGGCAAGCGGGAAGCTGCGTCCGCTCGAAGCTACCTGGATTAATGCTGGCCACCTCCGCAGAACGGCGTATCTGTCGCTGTTCTTCCCGCTGTTCCTGCTGAAACGTCTCATGGATGTGACGCTGTTTGACTGAAGAGTGGCATTTTTTTTGATTGAGCGCGTTGGGCCGGAGTCGGCAAAAACGAAGGAAGGCGGTTATGGAATCCATGCAGACGGCGGACAGCGAGTATCGGGAAGACGCGGGGGTTACGGTCATTTCCGGGTTGGACGGGCTGGAAGCGGCTGGGCTTCCGCAGCTACGATGTCGGCCGGCGGTCGTTGTCTGCTCGTCCGAAGATGTGCATACCATCGCTACGTGTGGACGCCGAAGAAGAAGCATGCTGCGCCGCGTGTTTCGTCTTCCGCGCATCATTGTGACCGCCTCGGCGGCGGATGTTCCGCTCCTGAAGACCGCGCTCGGTTGGGACGGCGTGCTTCCAGAGGTGCTACCGCAGATTGTCCTGGCAGCACCGTCCGGAGATTTGTCGGAAATCTGCCTGCAGGCCAGGTGTATCCCGCCGCTGAGTGCGTTGGGATTGATGCGCGCGCTGGAGGCCGGGCAGATGCCAGAGCTGGGGCACGGGTCGCGCCGTATCTGCAGAAAGGTGGCTGGCCTGCCGTATTGCGTTAAGTTTTACCGCCAGCCCGACGATTTGCCGGAAGGTGCTTCGCACGAGCTGCTTCGAGAGCTGTCGTTGGAACGCGACGACGAGCGGCGCAACACCTCCTGCGAGGAGTATGCCTATTTCCGGAAGACGGTCGCAGCATGCCCAGCATCGCTGCGGGCGGTCTTTCCCGACTGCGTCGAAAAAATTTATCTACCCGGTCACGGGTGGGGGATTTTGGAGACGTTGGTGACGCATGCTGACGGGTCGCCAGTGATGCCGATGGTGGCGTGGTTGCGCAGTCCAGCCTGTTCTGGCGTGCGAAAGGAGGAGACGGTGGCCTGCCTGTCGCAGCTCTACCGTGATTTTTACCGTTGCGCTATCCGGTTTTTCGATGTGCAGAATTTGGTGGTGCAGCTGGATGCCGATGGACATGTGCGGATTCGGTTGACGGATTTTGAGCCGCGTTCCCGGACACTAATCCCAGTAGACCGGCTCTGTCGTCAGTTGGTGCGAAATAAGTTTCGCCGGCGTTTCCTTCGATTTTTCAATTACTTTCGTGATGTGCTGCCGCCGTCGTTCTATGAAGGCCTGCGCGGATAGGGGCCGATGCGCACGGGAGCGTTCAGTATTGGGCGGCTTTGAGTATGCAGGATAATTGGCGGCGAACAGAAATGTCGATACTTTTTGACTGATGTGTTATACTATCGTACAGCAGGGTTTCGATTACAGGAAATAACGGGCGCGCATCTGCATTATGAAGTTTATCTGGTGGATAGAATATTTGCTGGTATGTACCTTCTGGTGGCTTTACAAAGTCATCCCAGTGCGCTGTGCCTATCGCGTCGGCTGGGGAATTGCCGCCGGAGCATTTTCGCTGTTTTTTTGGACGCGCCGCGGACGGCGGTCGATGGATAATGTGCTGATTTCGGGCATTGCCAAAACGCAGCATGAGGCATTTATCATTGCGCGCGATGCCATCGGCCATTTTATCGGCCATCTGATGGAGGCGATGCGCGCCTCCGAGGTCATTACCCGCGACAATTGGCGCGAGTATGTGACGATAGAGATGTCTCCAGCCTGCGAGAAGTGCCTGTTCAATCCGACGGGCCCCGTGGTGATTGCCACGGCACATCTAGGATCGTGGGAGGCCGCCGTCTGCGCCGTATCGTCCGTGCGCCCGCTAATGGTGCTGGCGCGTATGATGGATAATCCCTATATCCAGAAGTTTTTGGAACGCCACAATCTGCGCGGCGGTGCGACGGTGCTGCCGCAGAAACACGGCTTCAGCTCGTCGGCGATTCACCGTTGGACGATGTGTAATGGGGCGTTGGCGATTCTCTGCGATCAGCATTGCCGCCATGGGCTGGAGGTGCCGTTCTTTGGGCATCACCTGCCGTCCTACTCCTCGCCGGCGCGGCTGCACCTGCGGACCGGAGCCCCGATTATCGTTGGCGGATTCATCCGTACGGGGACGCTGCGCTATAAGATGGTGGCGGTGGGCGATCCCATCACGGGCCCCGTTCGGGAAGGCAGTACCAAGGAAGCAACGTACGCCCTGACGGCGGAAATCCTGCACCGCCTGGAGGATGTCATCCGCATGGCTCCCGATCAGTACCTCTGGCTCCATAATCGCTTCCGCGGCATCAAGGCCCCAAAGGTGCCGAAGCGGTAGCAGGTGTACGCTGCAGGTAGGGGGGGGGCCTTGTGGGCACTTTGTGCCGATGAATGATGGTTAACGTGGCCGGGCCGGGGCGTAGGCGGGATGCGAACGCAAAACCCCAAGGAGCCGCTGCGCGTCTACCTGGAAGCTGCGCCTCCAGACCTCGGCAGCACGCCTTTTCTGCACACGCTTTTCTGCACACGCTTTTTTGCACGCCGTTTGCGCAGGCTGGGTGTGGCGGAGGCCTGTTTCGTCGTGCTGTTTACGCAGGCTGGGTGCGGCGGAGGTCTGTTTCGTCGTGCTGTTTACGCAGGCTGGGTGCGGCGGAGGCCTGTTTCGTCGTGCTGTTTGCATAGGCTGGGCGCGGCGGAGGCCTGTTTCGTCGTCTGTTTACGCAGGCTGGGGGTCCGGGGGTACTCCCCGGGTAGCCGCGCAGCGGCTCCTTGGGGTTTTGCGTTTCGCCTCACCCCGGCAGCTCACTTCTGCCCGGGCATCTTAGAGCAAGGGGGGGGGCTCGCAAAAAAAAAGCGGCCCCACTGTGTGTGCGGGGCCGTGGTGTTTTGTGTATCTTACGGATTGCGCGGGCGTACGGAGGAGGGGACACCGGGACCGGTAACGACGGGGACGGGGTTGCTCAGCATGCGGGCGGGCGGCGGATCGGTTTCTGTGAAAGAATCTCTGCGCAACGGGTGGGAATGTGTTATTCTATAGGGGAATTTACATGACACACTCAGGAGAGCGTAATGCGCGTACCTTTAAGTTGGCTTAATGAATTTGTTGATTTGCACGATCAGTCCGTCCAAGATGTTTCGGACCTGCTGACCTTTTCCGGCGTTGAAGTAGAAGCTATCGAGAGCACGGGAACCGTGCTGGGCGATACGTTTGTCGTCGGCGAAGTGATGACGTGTGAGGGCATTGAGGGCACCCACCTGCACAAATGCACGGTGTTTGATGGTGCAGAAACGCTGCAGATTGTCTGCGGCGCGCCGAATGTGCGTACGGGCCTCAAGACGGCCCTCGCCAAAATCGGCTCCGTGATGCCCGGTCCCGAGAAGTTTAAAATCAAAAAGGGCAAGCTCCGCGGTGTCGAAAGCTTCGGTATGCTCTGCTCCAAGGATGAACTTGGCCTCGGTGGTGCCCACGAAGGTATTTGGGAACTTCCCGAAGATGCCGTGCCTGGTTCGCCGATGCAGCCCTATATGCCCGAAGCTGAAACGGTTTACGATCTCGAAGTGACGTGGAACCGTCCTGACTGCCTTTCCGTGCGTGGTATCGCCCGCGAACTCGGTGCGTTGCTCCACCGCGAGGTGAAACTGCCGGATGTCTCCTTCGAGGAGAACGGTCCGGACGTGAATACGCTCGCTAAGGTGCGCGTGGAAGCCCCAGAGCTTTGCCCCCGTTATACGGCCCGCGTGGTAACGGGTCTCGACCCCAAGGCACCGACGCCGGAGAAGATGGCCCGCCGTCTCGAGCTCTGCGGTCAGCGTTCCCTCGGTCTGGCGGTCGATATCACCAACTACGTGATGCTCGAACTCGGCCAGCCCCAGCACGCCTTTGACCACACAACGCTCAAGAACAGCGAAATCATCGTTCGCCGCGCCAACGATGGCGAGAAGATCCGCACCCTCGATGACGTGGAACGCACGCTCGACAGCTCGATGCTCGTGATTGCCGATGCGGATCGTCCGTCGGCCGTAGCTGGCATCATGGGCGGCGCGGAGAGCGAAATCGCCACCGCCACCGGTACCGTGCTGCTCGAATCCGCCCTCTTTGATGCCGCGAATGTCAAGTTCACCGGCACCAAGCTCGGCCTGGCCTCTGAATCCTCTTACCGCTATGCCCGCGGCGTGGACCGCGATTTGGCTGATTTCGCCAGCCGCCGCGCCATCTCTCTGCTGGTGAAGTACGGCGGGGCCACCGCCTGCAAGGGCGTGATTGATGCCGACAGCCGCGATCGCTCCCCCATCGATGTCGGCCTGGTCTACGACCGCTGCCGCGAAGTCATTGGCAACGATGTCTCCAACGAGCGCATCGACGAAATCCTCACCTCCCTCGGCATTGAAAAGATTGCTGGCGACACCACGAAGGCCACCTTCCGCAGCCCCTCCTGGCGCTACGACCTGACGATGGATGCCGACCTCATTGAGGAAGTGACGCGCATGAACGGCTTGGATGCGATTCCTGACCGTCTGCCTACGCTCGCTGCCGTCTCTCAGCTGCCCGAAGATAGCTTCGGCCCCAAGAAAGCGGTCCGCCATGCGCTGCTCGCCCTGGGCCTGACCGAAGCAATGCACTACTCCTTCCTCTCGAAGGGCGAACTCGATGCCTTCGATCCCACGGTGAAGAACCGCCTGGTCATCCCCAATCCCGTCTCTGCCGACTACGGCGTCCTCCGCGACAGCCTGCTGCCGCAGCTGATCGGCTCCCTGGGTCGCAACGCTGCCCGTCAGGTGGAATCCTGCGGACTCTTCGAGATTGGTCGCGTTTTCTCCGTGAATGCCAAGACCGGCAAGCCTGAAGAGGCGGACCGCGTCTCCCTCGGTATGATGGGGCCCTTCGGCCGCGATGCCCTCACGGCACGTAATCCGCTGCGCGACGAAGAGGCGATGCTGTGGCTCAAGGGTGCCATTGAAGCGCTCTGCGAACGTCTGCACGCGCCTCGCTTCGGCTTCTTCCCTGTGAATCACCCCGCCTTTGCTCCGGGCTTCGCTGTGGAAATCTGCCTGGGCCGCAAGCGTGTGGGTCTGATGGGTGCCGTCAGCGCCGCTCAGCGTCACAAATACCGTCTGAATACCCCGCTGGTCGTCGCCGAGCTCGATCTCGCCCAGCTGGTGAAGGGCCTGAAGGCGCTCCCGCGCCTCAAGCCCGTGCCTCAGTTCCCTGGCTCGCGCAAGGATATCGCCTTCATCGCCCCCGATTCGCTCACGAACGAGACCGTGGTGAAGACCATCCGCAAACATGCGCCCGCCGAATTGACCGATGTCGCACTCTTTGATATCTTTACCTCGAAGGCTATCGGTGCCGGTAAGCGTTCCATGGGTTATACCCTGGAGTTCCGTTCCCCCGAACGTACGCTCAAGGATGCCGAAGTCAATGCTGCTTTCGCTAAGATTGTCGATGCCCTGAAGAAGGAACTCGGCGTCGAAGTCCGCGAAGGCTGAGCATCCGCCCCTGTGCGGAGGTTCCCGCCTCCGCCCGGGAGCACACCCCTTTGCCGCTTCGGCGGCTAAACACAGTGGGCCCTGTCCTAAACGCGAATAGGTGATGATTTCCTGACCTACAGTTTTTTAGGATGGATCCGGATGTCCGGCAGGGAAGGCGCGTGTAAACGTACCGGAAGCGCCGGCGATGGGCTGTCACTTGGACGTTTTGGGTCCAGGAAGCTTAAACCATACGTCTGGACGGGGCTTTTTTTAGGCACTTCGTGCTGATGAACGATGAAGGATGAACGATAAAGGATACTTTGCGAAGCGGAACGCGCTGTGGTGTGCATGCTGCGGGTCGGTCCAGTTGAACGGCAGTTTCCCGAAATCGTTTATTGTTCGTCATTCATCATTCATTCGTTAGGAGGCAAGGTCATGCTCAAACGCTTACTGCTCGCCTGTGCGCTGTTTTTCGGCGCGGTGCTGACTGCGGCCCCGCAGGGACCGTCGGCGGAATCCGTGAAGCTCTTCGGGAAGTCCGCCCCTGGCACATCCATTGCCTCCGGCTATCTTTTCATCGACGGTTTGTTCGTGCCAGCACCTTATACCGTTGCCCGCGAAGGCAACGTCATTTTGGTCAACGGCCTGCCCGCGGCTCGGCTCCGCGTGGAGCACAAGGAACGTGCCCGCGATGCCTTCGACCGTGAGGTTGCCAAGGCAGACGAAGCTGCCGTCGGCGGAGACGATGTTGTTTCCGATACAGCTGGCGCGGTGATTCCCGGTTCGGACGATACCGATCCGCCGCCCGTGCTGAAGGATGACCGCCGCACCTCCTCCTCCAAAAAAACATCTGCCATCGAAGAGCGGCTGGCGCGACAGAAAATCGAGCGCGACCGCCGCTCCACGTCTAAAAAGCCCTCTGCGTTGATGGCTAAAAAGCATACGCAGATTGTTGATGGCTGCGACTGCCCTATCTGCCGCAAACTCCGCGCCCAGCAAAGCGGTTCTTCAGACGGATTCAATCGCGAGGCCGTTCCCCAGAACCCCATGGCCCTCTTCGAGGAGGCCGATTATACCTATACCCCGCCTAAAATGCCCGAACCTGGGGCCACCCCCTATACCCGCCCCGCCGCCAAAAAGTCCCTGAAGGAACGTATGGCCGAAATGAAGGGTGAATCCAAGAAGGCGGAGACGTCAACGGATGCCTCGCTGAAGGATGCCGTTGCCGACCTCGGTGCCGATGAAGGCAAAGCCCCCGTTGCCGAAAACTTTGATGGGCTGACGGAGGCCGAAATCGCCGCAGCGGTGAAAAAGCTCGATGGCTTCCGCGCCAGTGTTGAAAAGGTGCTGAAGGCCAAAGGCCTGCTCCTGCTCGAATCCGACCGCTTTGCCGCCAAACCGGTGGCCCCCTCCGGTGCCGTGAAGTTCTTCGCTACCCTGGGCCCCTTCTTCCGGGATGAGTCCGACGCGAAGTTCGTCCGCTACTGGGGCCGCGCGCTGAATCCCGATTATCTGAAGCAGATTCATGCCCATCGCGAGGCCAATGCCAAGTCGATGCAGATGCTCATCATCCGTGCCGAACAGGCGGTCCGCAAGGCTAAAAGCAAAAAGTGATGAAATCTATTCCCGACACAGCCACCGACCGGTCGGGCGGCGTCCGGAAACTCGTTTTACCGGAGACACTGGACCGGGACACCGCAGCGGAGCTCTGCCGCCGCGGTGTTCTGCGTTTAACGGAGCGTGCCAGTGCGCTGGAGCTTGATGCTGCCGCTCTACGCCGGACCGATGGCGCGGGCCTGGCGCTGCTCTGGGTCCTGCGCAGCAGCGCGGATAAACGCGGCATTCCTTGTACCTTTCTGCACCTGCCCCCCGCCCTAAGCGACCGTTTGGATGCCTATGCCCGGGCCAAGACCGATGCCGAGACGCGTGCTGGCGCGGGGCGACCCTCTTCCGGAACGCCAGCAGGCTCTGTAGCAACGCTGGGTGCGGCCTTTTGCGCGGCATTGGTCTCGCTGGCCTCCCCGCTCATGTATCTGGGTGAGCTTCTCTGCGGCTTGCCGTTAATCTTCTCCAAACGCTTCCGCATGAAAGATTGCCTGACCGCCTTTCGCAGCTGTGCGGTCGGAGCGGTGCCAGTCATGTCGCTCATTGGCTTTTTACTGGGGCTCATTCTCGCCTTCCAGTCCGCCATTCCGCTGAAGATGTTCGGCGGCGAAGGCTTTGTCGGCGGCTTGGTTGGCATTGCTCTGGTGCGCGAACTGGGGCTCATCATTGCTGCCATTTTGATGGCTGGCCGCAGTGGTTCGGCCTTTGCCGCAGAGCTCGGCACCATGAAGGTGAACGAGGAAATCGATGCCCTTGAAACGATGGGCCTGCAGCCAGTGCGCTTCCTGGTTCTGCCGCGCGTGGTGGCTGGTACGGTGGCCCTGCCGTTTCTCTCGCTCTTTGCCACGGCCGCTGGTCTGATTGGCGGCTGGCTTGTCATGACCATTCTCGGCTTCTCGCTCTCGTACTACATCGACCAACTGCAGGCCTTCGTGTCCCTGGGTGACCTCATTGGTAGCACCGCCAAAGCCGTCGTCTTCGGTTTCATGGTCTCTGCCGTTGGCTGCCGGTGCGGACTTCGTGCCGGACACGATGCGGGCGCGGTCGGTTCGGCCACCACCACCGCTGTGGTCACGGCCATCATTCTGCTGACCGTCCTCGAAGGTGTCTTCGCGGTCCTCTTCTTCGCCATGGGGTGGTAATATGGATCGCATTGCACAGACATCCGCATCTTCCGCCGACGCTGTCATCGTCTGCCGCCACGTCGCCTCCGGCTACAACGGCCGGGCGCTGATGAACGATATCAATCTCGACATCCGACGCGGCGAAATCGTCTTCTTGCTCGGTGGCTCGGGCTGCGGCAAATCCACCCTGCTCAAACACATCATCGGCCAGGTCCCGCCCGTTGCTGGCGACATCCTGATGAACGGCCACTCCGTGGTTACCGCCGATAGTGCCGAGCGCAACCTCATCCGCCGTTCCTTCGGCATGATGTACCAGAGTGGTGCCCTCTTCGGCAATATGACCGTGCTCGAAAATGTCCTCCTGCCGATGGAGGAGTTCACGGATCTTCCCCCAGAGGTGCGCGAGGCCAATGCCCGCATCAAACTGGCGCAGGTCGGCCTGCTCGAACGCTGCCACGCCTATCCCTCCGAACTCTCCGGCGGCATGATTAAACGTGCCGCCATCGCCCGCGCCATGGCCCTCGATCCCGACATCCTCTTTCTGGACGAACCCGGCGCGGGCCTCGACCCCATCACCTCCGCCACGCTCGATGCCCTCATCCGCAGCCTCAGCCGCGATTTGGGCATGACCGTCGTCATCATTTCCCACGAACTGGCCAGCATCGAAGCCATTGCCGACCGCGCCATCTATCTAGACCGCTCCGCCGACGGCGTGCTCGACCAGGGCTCCCCCCGCTACCTACGCGAGGAAAGCCCCCATAAAGCCATTCGTAATTTCTTCAACCGCCGGGCGGAAACCGCCCCCGAAAGGAGCCACGCATGAAGACCGAACACCGCCATTTCGCTGTCGGACTCTTCCTCATCGCCGGATTTGCCCTCTTTGTCCTTGGATGCATCTTCTTCGGCGGCAGCGAACTCTTTACCCGCAAAATCTGCTTTGAAACCTACTTCCGCGATTCGGTCCAGGGACTGGATGTGGGCGGTGCCGTCAAATTTCGCGGCATGCGCATCGGCTCCGTGGAATCCGTCACCCTGACCAATGCCGCCTACGCCGATGCCCTTGCCGAACGGCACCTCGATGCTGAATCGGATGCTGCCGATGCCATGCTCTCCTACGTGCGTGTGGTCTGCTCCGTCAACGTGGATAAAAATCCGACCTTCGATGAAGCGGGCCTGCGCCGCAAACTGAAACGCGGCCTAGTGACCAATCTAGCCATGCAGGGCATCACAGGTGTGCTCTTCGTAGACCTCGATTTCGACCCCACAGTGAAGCCTTATCCCATCGCCTGGGAGAGTGAACACCTCTACATCCCCGCTAAAAGCTCCCAGCTGAAAAACATCATCACCTCCATTGATGCCGTGGCGGAGAACCTGCGCAGCGTCAACTTCTCCGCTGTCGTCAGTGAAATTCGCACCCTCACCCAAACCCTCAATGGTACCCTGCGCGACGCAAAAATCAAAGAACTCTCGGAGAGCTTCCGCTCCCTCTCCGACTCCCTCCGCACCCAGAGTGACCGCGTTGGGGAAATCCTAACGCGGCTTGACCGCGAAACGCTCCCGAGCTTCAGCCGCCGACTGAATGCCACCGCCGATGATACTCGCGCCGCCTTGGCCGATTTCCGCAAGGCCCTTGCGAATGCCGATGCCCTGCTGAAGACCGCTACCCAAACCTTTGCCTCCGCCGATAGTGCGCTCAAGACCGCCGATAACACCCTGAAAGCCGCCGACGAACGTCTCAACGACCCCACCGCCCGCGAAGATCTCAGCCGCACGCTGCTCGATCTCTCCCGCGCCGTCCGTTCGCTCGAAGCCCTCACCGAAGCCCTGCGCGACGACCCCAGCAGCCTAATTTGGGGCGCGGCAGAAGAGTGAAGGTGCTCCGCGCCGATGAATGATGATGGGCGGCTGCCGCCGCACGGCTCTTCCCCGCTGCGTCCCCGCCGAACCAAGAAAACCAATTTGGGAGATTTTTGCCATGAACAATCGTTTTGTCCCGCTTTTCTGCCGAGCCTTCACGCTCCTACTACCCGCCCTGCTGACGCTTCCCCTCACTGGCTGCTTCATGTTCGGCAGCGCCACCCCCGTCCGTTATGCCGTCGGGACCCCGCGCACCCCCCAGGTAGAAGCCGATGTCTCCGGCCTCAGCGTCCGCATGGCCGATGACCTGCGTGCCGCCAAATCCCCTCTCCTCTTTAAGAAGGATGGCACCGTCACCCGCGTGCCGGGCCTGACCTACTACGCCCCTGTCGAAGTTGTCCTTGGCCGCGCCCTGCGCGAAATGATTGGCCTCTCCGAAGACCGCCGTGCCCCGACCGCCGACCTGATGGTCACCGATTTCTGCGTCGATGCCACTGGGGATGCCCCCGTCGCGCGCGTCACGCTGGTCTATCGCAATACTGGCAAAACCGTCACCGAAACGCAGCCCCTTCGCGATCCTGCCGACCCCGCCGAAGTGCGCATAGCCCTGGCTAAAGCCCTCACCGATGCCGCCGTCCGCGTGATGCGCTGACCGAAAGGATTCCATGTTCCGGTGGACCGTTCTCCCCCCGGCCGATGAAGCCCGCGTCCGCGACCTCAGTCTCCGCACCGGCCTCTCGCCCCTCATTGCTTCCCTCGTCGTCCGGCGCACCCCGGATAACGCGGCGGCACTCCGCTGGCTACACCCCGCAGAACAGCCGCTTTGCGATCCCTTCGCCCTCGGCGATATGCGCGCCGCCGTTGCCGCCATCCTCGAAGCTCTCCGCAGCCGCACCCCCATCACCGTCTTCGGCGACTACGATACCGACGGTGTCACCGCCACCGTCCTCCTCGTCGGTGCCCTCCGCCGCCTCGCGGCACGCATCCTCGCCCTTCCTGAAGATGCCCCCGCCCTGCGCGACGCTGTCAAACCCTTCTTCCCCTCCCGCGAAACGGAAGGTTACGGCCTCTCCGTTGCCGCCCTCACCCGCTGCTTCAGCTACCCACCCAAACCTGGTCTCATCGTCACCGTTGACTGCGGCATCACCGCCGTCCGCGAAATCGCCTGGCTGCGCGATACCCACGGCATCGACACAATCGTCACCGACCACCACCTCCCCGCTGGCGACCTCCCCGACGCGCTCGCCATCGTCAATCCCAAACGCTCCGCCCCGCCCGAAGCAGAACATATGTGCGGCTGCGCCACCGCCTTCACCCTCGTCCGCGCCCTTGCCCGCGTCCTCCCCGAGGCCGGCCTCTACCCCGAAGAAGAACTGACCGACCTCGTCGCCGTCGCCACCGTCGCCGACCTGATGGAACAGACTGGCGACAACCGCACCCTCGTCGCCATGGGCCTCGAACTCCTGCGCGACGATGGTCTCGGCAACCCAGGCCTCCGCGCCCTGATGAAGACCCTACACCTCCCCCCAGAACAAATCACCGTCGAACGCCTCGCCTTCGCCCTCATCCCCTGCATCAATGCTGCCGGCCGCCTGGGCGGCAACAACCTCCGCAAAGCCTACGCCCTGCTGACATCCGATCCCGCCGACCGCTGGGCGGACGACCTCGCCCGTGTCAATGAGCGCCGCCGCGAAATCGAGCACCGCCTCACCGATATGCTGGAGGCCCAATACCGTGCGCTCCCCCGCAATCTGCCCGTCTATGTCTTCTCCGGCACTGGCGATGCCTTCCATCCTGGGGTCCTCGGCCTCGTCGCCTCCCGCATGATGGACCGCACCGGCAAACCCGTCGCCGTCATCCGCCGCCTCCCCAATGGCGGCGGACACGGCTCCATGCGTTGTTACGGCGACATGAATGCCATGGAGATTCTCTGCTCGCTCCGCGATCTGCTCGACCACTTCGGCGGCCACACCCCCGCCGCCGGATTTACCTTAAAGGACGGAGCCTTCGACGAATTCATGCGGCGTTTCCCCGCCTGCTTCACTCCTACCAGCGAACCGCCCCCGCGCATGGCCGATGCCGACCTCGGCGATACCCCCGTTACCCTGGATTTCTGCCGCGAACTCACCTGCCTCGCCCCCTGCGGCAACGGCAATCCCCCGCCCATCTTCCTCAAGAACTACCTCCTGACCGATCTGCGCACCGTCGGACGCGAACGAGCTCACCTCGTCCTCCGCCTCACCGCCCCCGCCCATCCCGACCTGCCCCCGCTGCGCGGCGTCTGGCCCCGCCATGCCGCCTCAGCCCTCACCTGGACCGCTGGCATGACCCTCCGCCTCGCTTTTCATCCCGGTATCGATTTCTACCGCCCCGACGACCCCGTCCCCTCCCTCCACATCCGCGATGCCCAAGTCATCGCCCGCCCCACCCCCGGCCTCCGCCCCACCCCCTGTTTTTAACGTGGCCGGGCCAGGGCGAACGCAAAACCCCAAGGAGCCGCTGCGCGTCTACCTGGAAGCTGCGCCTCCAGACCTCGGCCGCACGCCGCACATGCATGCCGCGCAGCGGAAGCACCCTGCGGCGGCAGCCGCCCGCAATCACGTGTACCCCATCCGGGAGGGGCCGACGTTTTGGTTCTTCCTGGTGCACATAACCTTTTGTGAATGTGTTATAATAGCGTCATGGAACAGAAAATCGCAGCGACAACCGGAGATTTTGCCATCCTTCGCAAGGGGGGCAATATTTATGTGGATAAAACCCATTATCTGCATCGGCTGGTAACGACGGATGCAGCTTCGTCCCGTTTTATCGTCACCCGTCCCCGCCGTTTCGGCAAGTCGCTGATGATTTCGACTCTGCAGCATATCCTTGAGGGACACAGGGAGCTCTTCAAGGGACTGTATATCGCCGAGAAGACCGATTATGACTGGCAGCCGGTAAAGGTGCTTCATTTCGACATGTCGGACATCGAGGTAAACAGTATTGAGGGATTTAGGAACGATTTTGAGGCCTATATTTCCGGGGTGCTGAAGGCCGCCGGTTATGCAGATTATAACCTGCAGTACAGTCCCGCCCGCAACTTCGGCGATGCCCTGAATGCATTGGCAGCGAAGGGACGTCCGATTGCGGTGCTGATTGACGAATACGATGCGCCGATTGGCAGTGCACTAAGCAGTCAGACGCTGGCCGAAGCTGTTCGTGAAGAGTTGTACAGTTTCTATAAAAAACTTAAGATTCATGAAAAATCCATCTGTTTTCTGATGCTGACAGGTGTTGCCCGCTTTGCACAGCTGTCGCTTTTTTCCGGTCTGAATAATCTGACCGATCTGAACAGCGACGATCGTTTTGCGACGATGTTTGGCTATACCGAGGCAGAACTCGAGGCTTATTTCGGCGAACATATGAAGGCCCAGGCTGAGTTCATGAACGTCACATACGAGGATTATCGCAAAGAACTGAAACATTGGTTTAACGGTTACTGTTTCAGTATTGGCAGCGAGACGGTGTATAATCCGTTTTCGATTGCCGGAGTGCTGACGACTCGGAAGAAAAGCGGTCTGCTGCATGCTTGGACACAGGGCTGCCGACCGACGATGCTCGTCAACTATCTGGCGAATCATCCAACGGCGCTGTATGAATCATTTTTCTGCGACACCCTTGCTGCCTCCGAAACACTGCTTGGCAATACCTCTAATCTGGCGGCGTTGCCCCCGGTGTCCATGCTGTACCAGACCGGGTATCTGACCATCTGCGGTGAGGAACTAGTTACGGGGAATTGCCTGCTGCGTATCCCCGACGAGGAAATCCGCCGCGATCTTTACGGGCTCTATGTGGACATGGCCGCCGGTCAGAGCGACAGTGCCTGGCGCGAAGGTGTCGTTCGGAAACTGATTTATGACAATCCTTCGGGCTTTGTCAAGGGAATGGCCTCGCTGTATGCCAAGATGCACTACGGCCCGAGCGAGGATGATGAAAAGATTTACGAAGGCAACTATCAGCGCGTTTTGCAGGCCATCCTGATTGCATCCAATGTGCCGTGTAAGGCCGAGGCCACGCAATCCAACCGCCACCGCTCGGATGTCATCGTCGAACTGCCGACCATTGTCTATATCTTTGAACTGAAGGCCGGCGAGACGGATACCGCCGATGTTGCGCTGAAACAGATTTACGACAAAGGTTACGCCAAACCCTACATCGGCACTGGACGCAAAATCTACCTCATCGGCCTCGCTTTCGACCATAAGACGCACGAGCTGAAAGAGTCCAAAATCGAAACACTCCCGCAGGCGTGACACGTTGGCGCTGTGTCATAACAGCGTGATGGATGTCGGCAAATCGATATTGCCAAGTTCCGTAACGTTGCCATCGAGCGGCTGAAAGCCTAATCCTCGGATGATATACCCTCCATCGTAAGGGGCAATATTTAGGCACGTCGTGCC
>SAMEA104404103__coassemble_385_pt1 | contig 32575 bp, 21 predicted proteins | sample SAMEA104404103__metabat2_low_PE_034 | metagenome-assembled genome bin SAMEA104404103 (sample SAMEA104404103) | Balaenoptera acutorostrata | reverse complement strand
CCAAAAATACCCCCGCCGCCTTCTACCGCTTCCTTGCCTCCCCCCCGCACCCCCACCCCTCCTGCCCACCCGCAAGGACCGCACCACGCATGTACCGATAGCGACGCAGCCGCTCTTCCGAGTGTTACACCTCGAAGGCCCCGCGCACGTGCAAAAAAGCCGCCCCTTTCGGAGCGGCTTTTTTTGATTGTTCGTTTGGCGCAGCAGCTTACTCTGCTTGAGCAGTAACATCGGCTTCGGCACGAAGGTCGAATGCAGCCTTAGCACTGAGCTTCACTGTAGCCTCTGCTTCAGCCTTGGCCTCAGCTTCGGCCTCAGCTTTAGCACGGAGGGCGGCCAGACGGGCGTTGAGCATAATCTCGGAACCCCCTTCCCGAATCAAGAAGGCGCGCATCGGGCCCTCAGCGACTTCAAGAACACCGGCGGCATTCACATCGGCCCCCTGATCGAGGAGCCAGCGCGCGACATTAATGCTGTTGCCAGCGGCCGCAAGGGCGAGAGCCCTATCCGTGATTGGAGCCTTCGCGCCGAGCAAAATATCGAGCACATCACGAGCACCAGCAGCGGCAGCGGCTTCGATGAGCGTCAGTTCCTGCCCATCCTTCACCGTGGCATCGGCACCATGCTTCAGAAGCAGCTGAACAAGGGCGGGCTGATTCTTTTCAACCGCCGTATACAGTGCCGTGCGCCCCATCCCATTTGCAGCATTGGCTTTATTACGGGTCAACGCCAAACGGACCAAGTCAAAGTTCCCGTTCGTGACGGCATAGTGCAACGGGGTATTACCATTGGCATCGGCCACATCAAAGGAAGCTTTGGCAGCGGAGGCCACGCGAACCATGTCTACATTGCCCAGCTGCATGGCCACCAACAGTGCCGTCCGCTGGAGCGAATCGCGTTCGGGGACGGCATCCGCACCAACCTTCATCGCACGGGCCCACTTAAAGACCTGGGGCTGATCCAAATACACAGCACCGATAAGAAGCGACGGCAATACGCTTCCGGGCAGGCGGCCCCCCTTCTTCAGCAGACGGAAGGCGCGGAGGTAATCGCCGAGCACGGGACGCAGGCCGAGCATGGCGGTGCCGTCAGCACGGACGAGAGCATCTTCTGCGATGGCAATCTGGGAGTCGAAGCTGACTTCCTTATTCATCATTTCGAGCAGACGCTCATAGGCGGATTTAGAGTTGTCGCCCTTGGCGGCAGCCATCTTCATATACGCCTCGCGGAGTAATTCGTCGCGATAATCCAGCAATGCCGCATTCAATTCGGCGGTTGTCAGCTCTTCCGGCGGAACATTCTCATACGACTTAGCATAAGCGAGATACTCCATACGCAGGGACTGCCCGACCGTGCTGCCATTCATCTGACGATCAATACTGCCGTCAAGAACCGCCAGCGCCTGTTCGAGTTCCGTAAAGTCAAACTTGCGGACTTCGGCATAGGTGCCCGTGCGGCGATCCAGCAGGCCTCGGAGCATTTTCCCGGTGGCATCGACCTTCGCAGCATTAGCCATAGAATAGGCAGCATCCAGCTTATTTAGCGCGGCGCAGGTCTGCTTCAAGGCTGCAAGAATCTGGGGATATTCGTCATGAACGCCTTCCAGCGCCAGGAGCCATTCGCAGGCGGCGTTGTAGTCATTCTTTTCGGCATACCCGTTAAAGGTTTCAAGCATGCTGCGCTTCCCATCCTTCAGCTGGGCGGGATTAACTTCACTATTCAGCAGACCGATGCGGACGGCATAAATGCGGGCATCAATCGTGGCATCGTTGAACAGCTGGCAGTCGCGAATCAGAGTTCGGGCAGCCTCCCACTCATTGGCAGCGATATGAGCACGCACCTGGGCAACCAGGGCCTTAAGATAAATATCAGGTCTGCTCTGCGCAAGCGCCAGCTTCATTACCTCCATAAAACTGCCATTTTTCATAGCAGATTCCAGGCGGGCCAGTTCATAGGCCTTGCTGCGAGAATCGTTTTCAAGCTGCAGTGCCTCGCGCAAGCGGTCGATTTTAACATTCACCTGCGTGGTTCCGAGCGAAGAGATAACCTTTTCGACGATAACGGGCGCCGTAGGATTCCCCTGGCAGCAGGCGGCAATCAGCGGAGCAACGGCATCGGCAAATGTCTTTGAAATCTGCTCGGCATCCTTTTCGGGAACGCCATAACGCACCATGACACGGCGAAATTCGAGAAGTTCGGCATTATACGCAGAAAGATCTTTCTTCGCTTCCGCATTTTTCTTGCCGGGAACGGCCGTCTCCGTCAGCTCCTCATTGGCATCGACGAAGACCGCCGCAATCATATCACGGGCGGCCGTTGCAATCGGATTGATTTTATCGTCTTTCAGACCGAGGGCGCGCAGTGCTTCACAGACGTTGTCGAGCTGACTATCAATCCGCACCGTGTAGACGCGGATATGGCTCAGGCCCTTCAGATAAGCCCGAGCGGCATCATAGGCATGATCCTTCCAGTAGCTATTCACTTTGCCGCGAATGTCTTTTTCTTGAGCGAGCCAATCAACGGGATTGACACGCGTACGAATAACATTGACACCGACTTCATGCATCCGGCTATTCAGGACGCGACTGGTGCAGAGGGGGAAGCACCAAACAAACTCACGAACGGCCTCATAGTCCCCCGTCTTCAGCAGCTCAGTCACACGCTCGCTCATCGCACGGGTCAACAGGTCGGCAAGCGTGTCGCCGTACGGGCCCTTCATCAGCGACTCAAACTCCTCTAGAGCTGCGATGCGGGCCTGTTCACTGAGGGAATCAGGCACTTTGTAACGAAGAACTTCCTCGTAGCGATGTTCACGCATAAGCCGCTCGATATCGTTCCGAACTTTCTCGCGGGCATCCCGTTCAGCCGGCGTATCATACGTAAACACGTTTGGACGGGCCGGCGTAGTATAATGAATTACCGTCGGCGGGGTCTGAGGTTCGGGATCGGGCGCAGAAACACAACCGACCGCCGGAAGCATCGCCAGAAAAGCGATTACTGCGTAACCTGGAATCGTTTTCATAACCTATTACTCCTATCATTCAACCGCAACTATCAGTGCGGACAGTATAAGGAATTTCAATAACGATACTCCTATTCTCTGATGAAGCCCTGCGCCTCAACAATCACCCGACTGAATAGCACAGAACTTCTTCACAAATGATAATCGTATTATACCATTACCCCCCCCCGGGTCAATATAAATTTTCATCCCACCAGCCACTCCACAACAGTCAATCAACTCATTAAAAATCAAAAATTAAAGCGATATTCAATCCTCGTTCAACCCGACCAATGGAATAAATACGCCGCCACACCACTATACATATCCGTTCGTCATCAAGTCGTTTTTGTTTATACAAACCTCACGACGACACGACCACCGCCACGGAGCCATATAGGACTTACGCCGGCTTCGCCTACATCGACCGACGACTTACACGTTGCGCCCCCAAAGCCCCATGCGACGCCCTCGCACGCAGCAACCCACTGTTATTTGTGGTCTTTTATTAAAAAACTTCCGCTACCGAAGTCAAATCTGCTTCCAAGCTGTATCTCGCAGCGTGTGGTCTTCCGGATGAAACACCAGTCCCACGGCAATCACCTGACGACCAGTACCGCGATACGGATCGGCGTACTTTCTATCGACAATCTGCTTAACCGCGGATGTCGCCTTCACCGTCTTGCCCCGCTTAAGCTCGAAAATGTAGCAGTAATTGACCGTTTCAACGATTAAATCGCTGCGTTTACGGGACGACTGCGCCTTCTCGGCATGACAGACGAACCCGCCAGCCATCATCACCCCGTGCAGAATATTCTGGTAATGGGACTCTGGCGGCACCCCGTCCCGACCATTGTACGTCATGCTCGCGTACAGCGCAGGAAGGCTCTCCAAAAACGACACGATATTGCCGCTCTCCAAATCCGCCAGCGCTTCCTGACACCATCCATCGCGGTGAGCTCGGATATCCGACAGGAAAAGATACATATCGCGCCGAATCTCTTCGTCTGGGAACCCAAGTGCATACAGTCCCGTTCGCGCATCATAATCGGTAATTGTCAGATAGCCGCACTGGAAGAGCATCGCTTTTGGACGCAGTGCCGTGAGCGCCGCCGAGTTTTCCAGTTCGTTGATGTACGCTGGAATGCCCTTCTCGAAATTCAGGCTCGTCACGTCATGCGTCTCAAGAAACGCTGCCAGCATCGACGGACGCCCTGTGCCCGTCCACTGCGCGGAAACATCGTCATGCGGCGATGTCAGCGTCTGTGCAATCGACACCGGATTATACACCGTGACATTGGCTTCGGTGAAGCGATAGCCATTAAACCAACGGCGAATCTCGCCGCGGTAGTCATCGCAAGGACTCTTCTTCGCGCGCTCAGCAATGATATCCCCGAAATTAAAATCGAGTTCTTCATCCGTATAGCCCAGCATGCTGGCATACTCGGGATCAAAGGTAATATCCGTCGGGCTATTCAGCGACGAAAACACCGACAGCTTTGTAAACTTCGAGATGCCCGTCATCAGCATGAATCGTATCAGCGGACTCTCGGCCTTCAGGCGCATGTAGTAATCCGACAGCACCGAACGGATGGCCTCCGCCAGTTCTGGTCGATTCAGTGTCTTTCCGATAGGCGCATCGTACTCATCAACCAACACGACCACGGACACCCCAAGGGTGTACAGATCTTCAATACCAGCAGCAAGCATATCGGCAGCCGAGGATACTTTGGGAATCTTTTTCAACCCCGCCTCCTTCAGCGCACGCGCCGTACGGTCCATAAGCGATGCCTTAAACTCCTCAAGCGTATCGACCGTCACATTGGACATATCCAAATGCAGCACCGGATGCACCTTCCAGTCATAATCCGTCTGCGTATCGATATACAGCCCCTTAAACAGCTCCCGATGGCCCTGGAATATATTTTTCAGCGTCGAAATCATCAGCGATTTACCGAAGCGGCGCGGACGGAAGAAGAAGAGAAAACGATCATTGAGCCGAGAAAGCATCTTATAAAAATATGCGGTCTTATCCACGTAAATACACCCCAGCCGACGCAAGCCGGCAAAGTCAAAGGTTCCCTTGTAAATCGTTTTCATAGGAAACATTATAGCACAAGCGCGCTGGCTCCGCCCATGCTTTTGCCTGCGCCTATGGCGCCTGAGTAAGGTCATGCGACGGTCCTGACGGTCCACGACTTGCGTCTGTAAAAGCACTGCGAAGGCCCCGTGCGAAAGCTCCGCCCGCAAAGCGTACGTCGCCAGTCAATGAAGGCGAAGCCGACGTAAGTCCTTTTTGGTTTTTAGCCATTGGTTGGTCAGAGCTCCAGTTAGCGTGTATCCACGTGCCATAAACCATGCACTTCGTCGACTATTGGTAGCGATGTATGCCTTTTCTCGGGTGAACCCGAATCTCATCAGTCTTCTCATACGCGTCCGAACGTGCTTCCACTGTTGCCATATGCGCATACGGACGCGACGATGCAGCCATCCGTTGATAGCCTTCACGTGAGTCGCTCTTCGCGCTATGGAATAGTAGGCAAGCCACCCCTGCATCTTTCGCTTAACCCGTTTAAGCGCACACTGCAGTTTATGAACATTCCCCCGCGAGGTGCGTTCTCTTAAATCTGCTTTCACTCTGGCCAATGATTTGGGATGTATTCGGATATAGTGCATTCCCTTCCGTCGTCCAATGGCGAGCCCCAGAAACTTGAAGTCACGGGAACTCGTGAGCCGTGTGATTCGACGCTTCGCCCGATTCCCCCTTAGTTTCAGTGTGTTCTCGAGATATCTTATGGCTCCTTCCATCAGGTGTATCGCCGCCCGTTCACTTCGGGCAAGCATCACAATATCATCAGCAACCCTTACAATGGGGACTCCCCGCTTTAGGTATTCTTGGTCGAACTCATTGAGATAGATATTGGCCAGGCGCGGAGAGAGATCTCCTCCCTGAAGGGAGGCCTTCTTCCGTCTCCTCGCGTACATCTCCGTTCATTACCCCCGCTTTCAGATACCGCTTTGCCATTTGCACGACCCTCTCGTCGGTCACGTGCTTTCGCAATAGCCTTAAACGCAGTTCATGGTTGAGCGTGTCGAAATATTTGGACAGGTCCAAGGATACGGCATACGTGTATCCTTCGTCGCTCAACTCGGAGCCCCGTCGGATAGCATCCTGCACACGCGTTCCCCGGCCTGTACCCGTAGCTGGTGTTAATGAATATCGGTTCGAAGATTGGCGTCAGAACCTGTGTGATGGCCTGTTGGACAACTCGGTCTTGCACCGTTGGGATTCCTCATGTGCGTACACCTCCATCAGGTTTGGGGATTTCCTTTCGGCGAACGGGCGAATTACGGGACTTTCACCCGCAGAAATGCGTACATGCCGAGCACACCCAAAAAAAGCCGCCCCTTGCGGAGCGGCTTTTCGGAATCGTCGTCTAAGACAGCTTAGTCGATTTTGGGAGCATCGGCGGCGGGCTTGTATTCGGGGCCGTAGTAGGCCTTGAGGAAGAGCTCGCGGATTTCGGCGATCAGAGGGTAGCGGGGGTTAGCCGGGGTGCACTGGTCGTCGAAGGCTTCTTCGGAGAGGGCATCGATATTGGCCAGGAAGACATCTTCGGGGACGCCGAAGGCCTTGATGGACTCGGGGATACCGACATCACGCTTGAGCTGTTCGACACCGGCGATGAGGGCTTCCACCTTTTCTGCGTCGGACTTGCCGTGGGCGAGGCCGAGGATATCGGCGACGCGGGCATAGCGGGAACGGGCCAGAGGATAGTGGTACTGGGAGAAGGTGGCCTGCTTGGTCGGATTCTCGACAGCGTTGTAGCGGATAACATCGCAGATGAGGAGGGCGTTAGCCATGCCGTGAGGCACGTTGTAGCGAGCGCCGAGCTTGTGGGCCATGGAGTGGCACAGGCCGAGGAAGGCGTTGGCGAAGGCCATACCAGCAAGGTTGGAGGCGTAGTGGATTTTCTCACGGGCCTTGGGGTTGGCGGCGCCGTCTTCGTAGGAGGCCTTGAGGTACTTGAAGATCAGGCGGGAGGCTTCCAGGGAGATGGCGTTGGTCCATTCGGTGGAGAGCACGGAGACCATGGCTTCGAGGGCGTGGGTCAGGGCATCGATACCGGAGACTGCGCAGAGGCCGCGGGGCATGGAAAGCACGAGTTCGGGATCGGCGATGGCCATATCAGGGGTCAGCGCGTAGTCGGCGATCGGGTACTTCTTGTGGGTCTTGGAGTCGGTCACCACGGCGAAAGGCGTCACTTCGGAGCCGGTACCGGAGGTGGTGGGGACGCAGACCATCATGGCCTTGGCGCCGAGTTTCGGGAAGGTGTAGATACGCTTCTGGATATCCATGAAGCGGAGGGCCATATCTTCGAAACGGGCATCGGGAGCTTCGTACTGGAGCCAAATCATCTTAGCAGCATCCATGGGGGAGCCGCCGCCGAGGGCGATGATGAGGTCCGGCTTGAAGGAGTTGACGCGTTCGAGGCCAGCAGCGATGGTTTCGGTATCCGGATCGGGCTTGACTTCGTGGAAGATTTCGACTTCGATGCCCATATCTTCGAGGACGGCGGTGATCTTATCGGTGTAGCCGAGGTCGAAGAGGGGCTTATCGGTGACGAGGAAGCAGCGCTTGCGGTCGGTGAGTTCGCGGAGGGCGAAGGGCAGAGAGCCGTACTTGAAGTAGACTTTCGGCGGGACCTTGAACCAGAGCATGTTTTCGCGGCGTTCGGCAATGGTCTTGACGTTCATGAGGTGCTTAACTCCGATGTTTTCAGAGACGGCGTTGCCGCCCCAGGAACCGCAGCCGAGGGTCAGCGAAGGCGACAGCTTGAAGTTGTAGATATCGCCGATAGCGCCCTGGGAGGCAGGGATATTGACAAGGATACGGCCGGTAGGCAACAGGGTGCCGTAGGTTTTGATACGGTCGGTGTTGGCGGGGTTCGTATAGAGGGTGGAGGTGTGGCCGAGGCCGCCGACTTCGATGAGCTTCTTGGCCATGGCGGCGCCTTCTTCGAAGTTCTTGCAGCGATAGAGGGCCAGGACGGGGGAGAGCTTTTCGTGAGAGAAAGGCTCTTCGGGGCCCATGGTGATATCCTTGGTTTCGCCGAGGAGGACCTTGGAGGTCTTGGGGATGGAGAAGCCGGCCATTTCGGCGATCTTCCACGCGGGCTGACCGACGATCTTGGCATTGAGCTTGCCATTGACGAAGATTGTCTCGGAGACCATCTTGCGCTCCTTGGCGTTCAGGAGGTAAGCGCCGCGCTCGACGAATTCCTTCTTGACGGTTTCGTAGAGGGAATCGACGACGATGACGGACTGCTCGGAAGCGCAGATCATGCCGTTATCGAAGGTCTTGGACATGAGGATGGAGGAAACGGCCATCTTGTAGTGGGCGGTTTCGTCGATGAGGGCGGGGGTATTACCTGCGCCGACGCCGAGGGCGGGCTTACCGGAGGAGTAAGCGGCCTGCACCATGCCGGGACCGCCGGTGGCGAGGATGAGGTTGGTGAGGGGGTGGTGCATCAGGGCGGCGGAGAGCGCCATGGTGGGTTCCTTGATGCAGCCGACGATGCCTTCGGGGGCACCGGCACGGACAGCGGCACGCTCGATGACCATGGCGGCTTCGTAGGTGGCGCGCTTGGCACGGGGGTGGGGGCTGAAGACGATACCGTTGCGGGTCTTAAGGGCGATCAGGGCCTTGAAGATGGCGGTGGAGGTGGGGTTCGTGGTCGGAACGATACCAGCGATAACACCGATAGGCTCAGCGATGCGGCGAATGCCGTAGGTGGCATCGTAATCGAGCTCGCCGCAGGTCTTGGTGTTCTTGTAGGTGTTGTAGATAAACTCGGAGGCGAAGTGGTTCTTGATGACCTTATCTTCGATGACGCCCATACCGGATTCTTCGGCAGCGAGCTTGGCGAGTTCGATACGGTGGGCGCAGGCGGCCAGCGCGCACTCGCGGAAAATCTTGTCGACCTGTTCCTGAGTGTAGGTTGCGTAAATGGCCTGAGCCTTCTTCACGGAAGCCATGAGCTCGTCGAGTTCCTTGAGCTGCGCAGCTTCGTCCACGACGGGAGCGGCAGGCTTCACAGGGGCCTTCGCCTTAGCGGCAGGTTTCTTCGTTGCCATGAGAATGTCTCCTTGAATTGGTATGGTTTGGCAAATCGGTATAAAAGTATCGATTATTTTGGTTCAAATGTCAAGCATAAAAAAACAATGCCCCAAATAAAAGCCCCGCAACGTCTCTTTTCTGACAGTCCAGGAAAATCTGCGTTTTATTTACAATTCCTTATTTTGACTCTCCACGGGCTGTAAACTGTAGTATACAGGTGTGTTTTTATATAAAAAATCGATTTTTGTCGGTTGGGGGTGCGCGCGGGGTGGGGCCCTATATTTTTTAGGGAGGGCGGGGATGGGGAGACGGGGTTCGCGCAAAAAGAAGCACCATCCGCGAGGGACGGTGCTTTGCTGCGTCAGGGTCGGGCGGCGGGGCTCAGCCCATGATTTTGGTGCCGACATTGGGGATACGGCGGACGGCGGCCACCAGGAGCCAGTTGACGGCGAGGAGGAAGACGGAGGTTACGACGAGGGAGACCATGGTGTGCAGTTGCAGGAGGTCGACAAGGCGTTTGCAGGGGTAGAGGCAGAAGTAGTGGATCATCCAGATGCCGAAGGTGCAAGAGGAGAGGCTGACCATCAGCCTGCGGAAGGTGACATTGGTATAATTGACTTTCTGCGCAATCAGGGCGAGCGGCAGCGTCATCAGGAAGACGTTGGGGGAGCAGTAGGTGAAGAAGAGTTCGATCATGGGTTCAGTGGCGCCGGGCAGCGAGACCATGTGCTTAAAGCCGATCAGCGTGGCGGCGTAACCGACGGCGAACATCGGGAGGCAGAGGGCAAGCAGCTTCGCCCAGGAGCCGGCGAAGGGGTGATTCTTCAGGTAATGGCCGAGCAGGAGGTAGCCGTTGAAGCCGGCGAAGCAGTAGAGCATGCCGAATTCATTCCAGGAACAGACACCCCAAAGTTTGGTGCCGAGGAAGTCCTTAAAATAGGGGATCAGCGCGTGGCTTTCGCCGAGGATGGCGACCGCCAGCTGCGGGAGTTCGCGCAGATAGGGGATGAAGAGGGTGAGGCCCCAGAGTCCGAGGAAGAGTCGCTGTTCTTTATCCGTGGCTTGTTTCACCCAGGCTGAGAAGATGGGCAGGTAGAGATAGATGCCGATGAGGGTGTAGATGTACCACATCTGCACACAGAAGGGCGAGAAGTCGAAGGGGATTTCCGCAATATAGAAGAGGGCAGCAGTACCGGATTGGTCGGTAGGGGCCCAGGGGAAGAAGTCGGTGACCGTCGAGGGTGGGAATCCGAGCAGGCGGGTCAACAGCGGGAAGAGGGCGTAGAAGAGAGCCCAGAGGGCAAAGGGGATGAGTACGCGGGGGAGGCGTTTAGCATAGAAAGCGCTGGCCGTTTGCTTTACGGGCAGCAGGAGTGCGCCGGTGATCATCACGAAGAGGGGGATAGCTGGGCGCATCAGGGAGTTATAAACGGTACCCCACACCTGATACCAGTCGGAGGCCCGTTCGGCCTGGGGAACGAAGTCGCCGCAGTGGCCGGCGACCATCATGAAGATGGCGATGAGTTTCAGCAGGTCGAGCCAGTAGAGATGCGGCCGGCAGGCGGGGTCCGCAGGAAGAGGTTTGTCCATAAAACAGGTCCTTTTCGGGGAGACAATGCGGGGAGCACGTGTTAAAAGAATATACATTTTACCACGGCTGTCAAAGATGTGGGGAGGATGGCGGCTTATGCCACCAGAGACAACAGATAACAGGGCGTTCGCAGCGTGGAATGCGCTGCCACGTGGACGGGAGGTGCGCTGCAACAGGAGTAGGTCGCTGGTCGGAGAAGCAGAGTGCCCGTAAGCCCTTTAAGGCGCGCGGCATCAGGCCGAGGGTGCGGTGGCGAGGAGGTCTTTGAGGCGATCGACGAGGGTACTACGGCTGTGGAAGGCTTCGACATTGCAGGGCAGGCTACGGGCGAAGGCGGTGCCATAGCTCTTGCGCAGGATGCGGGCATCGGCAACCACGACGATACCGCGGTCGGCGCGGCTGCGGATGAGGCGCCCGAACCCTTGCCGGAATCGGATGACCGCCTGCGGCACGGAGAGTTGAGCAAAGGAGGAGCCGCCCTCGCGCTCGATTTTCTCGCAGCGGGCTTGGAAGAGGGGGTCGCCGTAGCTCTCGAAGGGTAGGCGCGCGATGACAACCACGCTCAGCGCATCGCCAACCACGTCCACGCCTTCCCAGAAGCTTTGGGTGCCAAAGAGGACTGTCGGGCGCGTCTGAGCGCGGAAGGTTTCGGTCATGGCATCACGGCTGGAGGCGACGGACTGCGTCAGCAGGTCGATGCCGCGTTCTTTCAGGAAGGGTTCCAGGCGTTCGGCGCAAGCGCGCATCATTTCGTAGGAGGTAAAGAGCGCGAGGGAGCGTCCGCGGGCCTCGGTGAAGAGGCGGAACATCAGTCGCGAGAGCTCGAGTTCGTACTGTTTGCGATCACGGGCCACATCGGGCAGGAAGTCGGCGACGGCCACGGCGCACTGTTTGGGGTAATCGAAGGGGGACTGTGCCACAAACTCGACCAGGCGGTCGCGTTCTTCGATGAGATTGAGCCCCAGGCGGTAGCGCAGGTGGGCAAAATCGTCGCGGATGCGCAGGGTGGCGGAAGCGAAGACGATGCTTGACTTGGAGGCGTAGAGCAGGCGGTTCATCTGTTCGGCGATATCCAGCGGGGCACCAGTCAGGAAGACCGATTTATCCGCACCGATGCCGCGGGCCATCCAGTAGACGATATCTGGATCACTGCCCTCGAGCATAGCCTTCAGGGATTTGCCGAACGCGCTGATGCTGTCGGATAGGGCCTCGACCGACTCGGACAGGTCTTCGTAGGGATTGGGTTCGCCAGAGTCTTTCTTGGGGGCGTAACGTTCGATTGTGCGCTGCAAATCTTCCAGCAGCCGGAGCGCATGGGAGAGTTCGTTGGCAAAGGCATCAGAGGCCTCACAGATGTCTTTTTCGGGCAGGAAGGGTTCGGCGGGAATGAAGCCGGCCTTGCCAAAACAGAATTCGCGGCGCAAGGCGGGCTGTCCCGAGGGCAGCGGGGGCACGGTCGGATCGGGAGCAGAACGGAAGCGCACCGTCGATTCGGGAGTTTTACTCATCACCGAACCAAGCGTTTCAAAGAGGGCCTTACCGAGCCTGGCGAGTTTCACACCCGACTGGCGCATATCAGCCAGAAGCTGGGTGATGCGGGCGATTTCGGACTTGTCCTGTACCGCTTTGTCCAAAAATTCGACACGGGCGCGCTGAAAGACGGTGCCAGCCTCGCGTCCGCGGCTCGGCGCAATTTTCTGACAAACCTCGTACAAGGCGATGGGGTTGATTTCTGACGAGAAGAAGGTGGTGGCGGCATTTTCGAGGTTGTGCGCTTCATCGAAGACGATTTGGGCATGCGGGGGCAGGAGGGTGCCGGGATTGGTCAATTCGGCCAGCACGAGGGCGTGGTTGGCGATGACCAGGTGGGATTTGAGTGCCAGGATGCGCGCGCGGTGCATGAAGCAGCGCTGGTAAAAACGGCATTTCTTGTTGGTACACTCGTCGGCACGGCAGCCGAAGCTGCGAATAAACCCCATGTCGCCACGGGCATGAACCGGGCGAAAGGTGTCCAAATCGCCATCATGTGTCACGGCGGCCCAGGCGGTCAAGTCGGCAAACAGCAAGGCTTCCTGTTCGGGGAGCGCCTCGTAGCCGCCTTCCACGAAGGCACCGAAGCGGCGCAGGCAGAGGTAGTTGCCGCGGCCTTTGAGGACGGAGGCCTCCAGGCGTTTACCATCGGGTAGCTGTGAGGCAACAATACGCCGCACAAGGGGAATATCTTTGCCCATCAGCTGCGACTGGAGGTTGCGCGTATTGGTGGAAAGGACGATAGGAAGATTGTTGGAGCAGGCCCAGAGGGCGCAGGGCACGAGGTAAGCCAGACTTTTACCGACGCCCGTGCCAGCTTCGGCGAGGAGGAACTGTCGGTTATTCAGCGCTTCGGCCACGGCACGCGCCATCGAAATCTGGCCCTCGCGCGGTTCGTATCGGTCATACATCCGCGAGAGCGCGCCGCCTTCGCCGAAAATGGCATCAATGGCACTGAGGCTGACGGGCACCCACTCCTCGGGCATCGTCAGCGAACGCGCCTTCACGCGCACGGGTGTCTCAAAGCGTTCGTACCAGGCGGGAGTATTGCCAGTATCCTCGAGAAGACGGGTCAGGCGAACGCGGTCGATTTCATCGCAGAAATCCTGCTTACCCGCGCTCTGCGCACAGGCAAACATCACAGACAACGCCCAGGACGGCAGCGTATCAATCGTTGATGACATAGCGAACAGCCCGGATGGACGTGGGAAGTTTGGCACCGCGGGGCACATCGATAATGGCCCCCTCGAGCTTGGTCGCGCCGGTGGCAACCTCGAACCGGGCTGGGATGCCAGTGGTAAACTTCTTCAGTACTGGCTCAATCTGACGGCCGATGACGGAGCGCACGGGGCCGGTCATCCCCAAATCGGTCAGGTAGGCAGTTCCCTTGGGCAGAAGCATCGCATCGCTGGTCTGAACGTGCGTATGCGTGCCGCAGACAGCGCAGACGCGTCCGTCCAGATAGTGCCCCATGGCAATCTTCTCGCTCGTGGCCTCGGCATGCATATCTACAAAGACAGGGATGTGCGCAGGAATGGTCTTCAGCACGCGGTCAACAATGCGGAAAGGATTATCCACCGACATCATAAAAACCTGCCCCAGCAGCGACACCACAGCAATGGGCCCCAATGCCGTCTCAGCAATCGCCGTCACCGCGCCAGGGTTATTCTCTGGCATGTTGGCCGGGCGCACGATGCGCTTTTCGGACCCAATGACCGCATCGAACCCCCGCTGCCCCCACGTATGATCACCCAATGTCATCAGCGTGGCACCAGCCTCGAAGAGCTCCTGCGCCAGCGGTAACGTAATCCCGTTGCCCGCCGCCGCATTTTCGGCATTGGCGATGATGGCATTCACTTCGCCGGATTCCAACAGCTGCTTTGCAATCTGCTTAAAACACGCCCGCCCGGGCGACCCGACAATATCACCAACCATCAACACTTTCATGAACCGAGTCCTTCCTTACTGATAGAAAAGCAGTATACCAAAAAACATGCCCTGGCGCTGACACGCCGTCCGGAAATGCGCACCCCTCCTCTCCGCACGGAAACTGCCCCTTCCCGCCGCCCAACAAGATTCCCACAGAAGAAAAACATGTATTTTCCCGAAAAAATAGCCCATTTTCGCTCTATTTTCCTCCTTTTTTGACTCGTTTGCGACCTCACGGATACTTTTTGCGCCCACAAAGATGTGCTCTGCGAAGGGCCATTTTTCATTTTCTTTCAAAAAGCATTACTTTATGCTTGCTAAGGCCCGTCGGTTTGGGGTATTGTATACTGCGTATTTGGGAGGGGTCGGTCCCCTTTGGGTCATTTAGCTGCCTGCGGGGGCGCCATTCCGTGCCGGGAATGTCTTCTGCCAAACGCGTCATTCACACGGCACAAGTTAGGACCTATCCCAATGGATATTTATGTTGGCAATCTTGCCTACGCCACGACCGACGACAGCCTGCGCGCTGCCTTTGCAGCGTTTGGTGAAGTGACGTCTGCCCGTGTCGTGACCGACCGCGCAACAGGTCGCTCCAAGGGCTTCGGCTTCGTCGAAATGCCCAATGAAGAAGAGGCAAATGCCGCTATCGCCGCCCTGAACGAATCCGAACTCGACGGGCGCACCATCCGTGCCAACGAATCGCAGAATCGTGGCGCCCCTGGCGAGCGCCGTTCCTTCGGCGGCCCCCGCCGCGGTGGTTTCGGTGGCCGTCGCGAAGGCGGTTTCGGTGGCCGTCGTGAAGGTGGCTTCGGCGGTCGTCGTGAAGGCGGCTTCGGTGGTCGTCGCGAAGGTGGCTTCGGTGGAGACCGCCGCCGTGAAGGTGGCTTCGGTGGAGACCGCCGCCGCGAAGGTGGTTACGGACGCCGTGACCGCAGCGATGCTGGCTTCACCGCCCGCGAATCGCAGTGGTAAGCCGTTTTCTGGCCCGCAAAAAGCGCTGCACCTTCTTGGTGTGGCGCTTTTTCGCTTTGCACACCAAAGTTTGATATACTGATGCGCTGATTTTACCGGAGAACGCACCTATGGCCACCAAGAATCCCGCCGCTTATACAGAAGACAACATCAAAACCCTCGATCCCTTGGAACACATCCGTCAGCGTACGGGCATGTACATCGGCCGCAAAGGCGACGGCGCGCAATATGAGGACGGCATCTACATCCTGGTCAAAGAAGTACTCGACAACGCCATCGACGAATTCGTCATGGGCTTCGGCAAGCGCGTCGTCATCAAGCTCAACTACGCCTCTGGCGAAGTCTCCATCCGTGACTACGGCCGCGGCATCCCACTGGGCAAAGTCATCGACTGTGTCAGCCAGATGAACACCGGCGGCAAATACAACGACGATGTCTTCCAGTTCTCCGTCGGCATGAACGGCGTCGGCACCAAGGCCGTCAACGCCCTCTCCGAACACTTCCTCGTCCGCTCCCACCGCGACGGCAAATTCTTCGAGGCCACCTTCGCACGCGGACACCTTGTTGACAGCCGCGAAGGCGAAACCCGCGAGCGCAACGGCACGCTGGTCCAGTTCCTGCCCGATATTCAAATCTTCCCGAAGTTCTCCTTCCGCGAGGACCACATGGTGCGCCGTCTGCGCATGTACGCCTATCTGAACGCGGGCCTGTCGCTCGATTTCAACGGCGAAACCTACTGTTCCGAAGAAGGCCTGATGGACCTCATCAACGCCGAGGCCTCGATGGAACAGCTCTACGCGCCCATCTGCTTCCGCTCGAAAATGCTGGAAATCGCCTTCACGCACACCAATACCTACGGCGACAACTACTTCAGCTTCGTCAACGGCCAGTACACCAACGACGGCGGCACCCACCTCTCCGCCTTTAAAGAAGGCGTCCTCAAAGGCGTTCAGGAGTTCGCCAAAAAGCGCTACGACGGCGACGATGTCCGCGACGGCATGATCGGTGCCATCGCCATCCGCCTCAAAGAGCCCGTCTTCGAGAGCCAGACCAAAAACAAACTCGGCAACCCCGAAATCCGCTCCGAACTGGTCGCCGAAGTGAAGAAAATCGTCGAAGACGAACTCCACCGCCACCCCGACGAGGCGCAGCGTCTGCTCAACAAAATCGAGGAAACCGCCAAAGTGCGCGCGGAAATGTCCTCCGTGAAAAAGCTCGTGCGCGAACGCGCCCGCTCAGTCTCCGTGCGCGTCCCTCAGCTCACCGACTGCAAGAAACACCTCAATAAACTCAAGGGCACGGGCGAGGAATCGATGATTTTCCTCGTCGAAGGTCTCTCCGCAGGCGGCACCGTCAAAAAGTGCCGCGACACCCAAACCCAAGCCGTCTTCACCCTTCGCGGTAAACCCCTCAATGTCTGCGATCTCAAGCGCGATGCCATCTACAAAAACGTCGAATTCTACAACCTAATGCAGACCCTCGGCATCGAAAAGACCCCCGACACCCTACGCTATGGCAAAGTCGTCCTCGCAACAGATGCCGATGTCGACGGACTGCACATCCGCAACCTACTCATCACCTTCTTCATGCGCTTCTTCGACCATGTCATCAAAGATGGACGCCTCTTCATCCTCGAAACGCCCCTCTTCCGCGTGCGCAACAACAAACACACCTTCTACTGCTACACCGACGACGAACGCGAAAAAGCCATGAAAACCTGCGGCACCAAAGCCGAAATCACCCGATTCAAAGGCCTCGGCGAAATCAACTCCGAAGAGTTCCGCGACTTCATCGGCAAAGACATCCGCCTCACCCCCGTCAACGTCCACAACGACGTCTACGTCCGCGAAACCCTCCGCTTCTTCATGGGCACCAATACCCAGGAACGCCGCCAGTACATCCTCGACAACCTCGTCGTGGATAACACGGATATGTAAGCCCCGCCCCACCAAAATACGACACCCCGTGCCGTCCGCCAAGTCCGCCGCGCCCGCTGTACAATCATTTATCCTTCATCGTTCATCATTCGTCGCGCGCACCAGCGCGCAATGTGCTATACTGTTGGACACGGAACCTTCCAAGGAGAGCTCAAATGGCCAACTTCAAGTATCTTATTTCTGTCATGACGCCGGACCGCGTAGGTCTGATGCGCGACATCGCCCAGACCGTGGTGGACACCCACGGCGATATCACCGACATCCGCCAGAGCATTGTCAGCGGCTTCTTCTCGCTGATTTTCGTCACCGAGCACGAAGAAGACTCCGGCACCCCCCTGCACGATGCGCTGCGCGCCGTTCTGCCCAAAGGTGCCGCCCTCTCCATCATGACCAATCCCCAGAAGCTGGTCCAGGCCGAACCCGATAACGGCCCCCGCTACATCGCCATCTGCAGCGGCAAAGACCGCCGCGGCCTAATCCTCGAAATCGCCGATTTCATGTCCTCCCACGAGATGAACATCGAAAACTGCTCCACCACCTTCGATGGCGACCACGTTACCCACGTCTTCACGGTCTGCTTCCGCACCGCCGCCTACGACCTCAAAGCCATCCAGGCCGCCTACAAACAGCGCATGGCCGATTTCGGCGGCTTTACCGCCCAGCTCTGCCACGAAGACATCTTCCGCGCCACCGGCGAGATCACCCCCATCAAGTCCTTTACCCTGGAGTAAGACCAATGATTAACAACAAGGCTGTGCTCGCCACCCTGCGCATGGTGAACGAGGAAAACCTCGATGTCCGCACCTGCACCATGGGCATTAACCTCTGCCGCTGCGCCAATCCCGACCCCAAGGCCATGGTCGATGCCGTCTACAACCGCATCATGACCGTTGCCAAAGATCTGGTAAAGACCTGCAACGAAGCCACCACCCTCTTCGGCGTGAACGTGGTCAACAAGCGCATCTCCATCTCCCCCGCCTCCCAGCTCCTCGAAGGCCACACCGTCGACACCGCTGTCGAACTCTGCAAGGCCCTCGACCGCGCTGCCGAAGAACTCGGCGTAGACCTCCTCGGCGGCTTCTCCGCCATCGTCCACAAAGGCATGACCCCTGGCGAGCGCACCCTCATCGAGTCCCTCCCCCGCGCCCTAGCCGAAACCACCCACGTCTGCTCCTCCATCAATGTCGGCACCACCCGCGCCGGCATCAACGTCGACGCCGTCAACCTGGTCTCCGAAAAGATTCTTGAAATCTCCAAGGCCACTGAAAGCATCCAGGGCTTCGGCTGCGCCAAACTCGTCGTCTTCGCCAACATCACCGAAGACAACCCCTTCATGGCCGGCACCCTCCTCGGCCCCGGCGAGCCCGATGTCGTCATCAATGCCGGTGTCTCCGGTCCTGGCGTTGTCAAGTGCGCCATCGACAAACTCGTCAAAACCGACCCCGATGTCACCCTCGACGAAATCGCCGAAGAAATCAAACACACCACCTACCGCATCACCCGCACCGGCGAACTCATCGGCCGCTATGTGGCCAAAAACCTCGGTGTGCCCTTCGGCGTGCTCGACCTCGCCCTCGCCCCGACCCCGAAAGTCGGCGACTCCGTCGGCGAAATCTACCAGGCCATGGGCATCGATAAAATCGGCTGCCCCGGCACCATCGCCGCAGTCATGATGGTCAACGATGCCGTCAAAAAAGGCGGTGCCTTCGCCTCCTCCGCCGTCGGCGGCCTCTCCGGAGCCTTCATCCCCCCGATGGAAGACCACACCCTCGAGCTCGCCCTCACCAACGGCACCCTCTGCTTCGAAAAACTCGAAGGCATGACCGCCGTCTGCTCCGTCGGCCTCGACATGATCATGCTCCCTGGCGACACCAAGGCCTCCACCCTCGCCGGCATCATCCTCGACGAATGCGCCATCGGCGTCTCCGCCCGCAAAACCACCGGCGTACGCGTCATCCCCGTCCCCGGTGCCAAAGTCGGCGACTACTTCGACTTCGGCGGCCTCTTCGGCGGCGGCACCGTCGTCGCTCCCCGCTGCCCCACCGGACAGGAAGCCTTCGTCGGACACGGCGGCCATATCCCCGCCCCCATCCACTCGCTCCTCAACTAAACGGCATTCGGTTCAAAGCGGCCGCTCTCACGAGCGGCCGCTTTTTTTGGGGGAGGGAGGAAAGCATCTCTGCATGCGCAGGAAAGGACAGAACTTTTTGCCTTAAAGTGTAACCTTACGCATCCAATGTTACACTTACTGTAACATTAACAGCCCAACGTTACACTTTTCGGCCTAAAGTGTAACATTGCCGGAAACGGAGGGGGCGCACGCTGGAACGGGCATTGTGTTATACTTATATAAGTTTGACCGGAAGTATCCGCCGGCGGACGAAGCAGAAAGGATCGCTTTATGACCTGGGGATTTTCTTCTTACGAGACGCGTTTTCGCTGGGCGGCGGCGCTGTGGGCGGTGCTAATGACCGTCTGGTGCATGTGCCCGCTGAGTTGGCAGGTGCGTCTCATCGGCGCAGCGGTATGGGTCGCCATAACCGTACTCTCCACGCTGCACTTCGCCTGGTGGCGTCCGCGCATCGCCCGCGACATCCCGATTTTCCTCTCCATGGACGGTGTCGCCCCCGACCCCATCCGCGAAGAGTATCCCAAGAAAACCGTGACACCCGAAGAGCTCCGCATCCTTGTCCGCAATCTGCTGGCCGCTGGCTACCGCTTCCAAACCGTTCACGAAGCCGTAACCGCCCCCGTGCGTAAAGCCGTGGTGCTCACCTTCAACGGCGGCACCCGCGATGGACTCGGCTACCTGTTGCCCATCCTAAAACAGTACGGCGTGAAAGCCACGTGCTTCGTCCCTGGCGATGGCGAAACCGCCTCCGACGAATTTCACCTAAAACCCCTAGAACTGCGCGAAATGGCCCGCTCCGGACTCGTCGGCTTTGGCGGCACCCTCCCCCCAGAAACGCCCGCCGACACCGATCCCGAAACGCTAACACACATGATTCGCCGCAACCGCCACTGGCTTTCTGGCATCCTCGGCCGCCTGCCCACCGCCTTCGCCTATCCCAACGGCAAATACAGCGAACCCTTTGAAAATGCTCTCCGCGCTGCCGGCTATACCATTGCCTTCGAAGACGCCAAAGTCATGCGCCGCATCGACGAAGCCCCCTTCCGCGTCCACCGCCGCCCCATCCCCCGCGGTCTCCTCCCGTGGCAGGCCTACCTCCTCGCCACCCGCGGCCGTTACCGCGTCGGCTCCTTCCGCGTCCGCTGATCCGCCGCCCTAAAAAGCCCCGGCCCACAGCACGCCGCAGAGGCATGCCCCGGCACGCTTCCGCAGTACACCCTGCAAAGGCTCGGGGGTCTGGGGGGTGTCCCCCAGGTAGCCGCGCAGCGGCTCATTGGGGTTCTGCGTCCGCTCCCTGCCGCCGCCCCCACGCTCTGCCCCCCGCTCATGAAAACAGCCCGCTCCCTCCCCCTGCTGCACGTCCTTCTGCGCTTCCTCCTGCCCTCGCTCCTCTTTGCTGCGGCAGTGGCCCTCTGTTTCGCCCCAGTGCTGAGCCCCTCCGTCGTCTTTGTAGCCCCGGATGCCCCCCTCCTGCCCCTCACCTTCGCGGAACGCCTCACCCGTCTCGTCACCGAGGCCCCCACCATACAGAATCTCGTCGGCCTCCTCCCCTTCGGCTTTGCCTACGAAGGCACCTTCTGGGTCGATGCGTACCTCCTCGGTCTGGCGGCCGTCTTCCTCCTACGCAACCGCAGCCTCTCCTGGTCCGCTGCCTGGATCGGCGGCTTCTGTGCAGGCTTTACGGGCTACGCCTTCACCCTCTTCTGTGCAGGCCACCGCGGCGTAGTCGATGCATTGGCCGTCTCCTGCCTCGCCTTCGGAGCCCTAGACCGCGCCCTCGCCTCCGGACGGTGGCGTTGGTGGGCCCTATTGGCCCTCATCCTCCCCCTCGGACTCGCCGCGCAAGCCGACATCTGGGCCCTGGTCATGCCCCTGCTGGCCGCCTACGGCCTCTTCCGCTTCCTCGGCGGCCTCCCCCCACCCGACAGCGGGCTGCGCCGTTCCTATCTGCGCTCCCGCCTCCTCCGCGCCACCGCGACCGTCCTCTTCTGCACCCTCCTCTCGATTCCGGCCCTGATGCACACCTTCGGCGCAGCCAAAGATTTCCGCGATGCCCAGCTAACCGCCGCCACCCAATCCGCCACCACGCCGGCCGCCGCCGACAACGCCCGCCGCACCTTTGTCACCGATTGGTCCCTCCCCCCCGAAGAGCTCCTGGAATGGTTCCTGCCCAATCTTCACGGCCACACCTCCTACCCCTTCGATCCGCAGCCCTACACCGGACGCATCGGCTCCGGCTCCCAGGTCCTGCGCCAGCACGCCGTCCATGTCGGTTGGCTCACCCTCGTCCTCGCCCTCATTGCCCTGATACCGATCCCAAAAGATACCTCCTACCGCCGCGACCGCCGCTTCTGGACTATCGCCGCCGTCATCACCCTCCTCCTGGCCCTCGGACGCTACACTCCCCTCTACACGCTCATCACGGAACTCCCTGTCTACGGACAAATCCGCGCCCCGGTCAAGTGGCTCCATCTCACCGGGTTTGCGCTGTCCATCCTCGCGGGCTTCGGTGCGCAGCGACTCTTCCGCCTGCTTTCCCAACGGCTGATTCCCGCCGCCGCAGCCCTCCTCTGCCTCCTAATCGCCCTCAACGGCATCTACATCGCGCGTCCCTACCTCTTCCCCATCGACCTGGACCCGCAGCGCAGCCTCTCGACCCTCCCACCTGGCACCCCTGTCTTCGCCTCCGACACCTACCACGCCTGGCTCCGACACCTCAATCTCGCCCCCACCTCCAATCCCTACGCAACCCCCCGGCCCGCCCTCGCCGTCCGCGTCATCCGCGGCACCGACGGCACCCTCCTGCTCGCCCCCTTCGCCCTCCGCCGCTGAAATGGGTTAGGCCTCTGCCTGATAGCATTCACGCTTGCGTCCGCCGACAGTCTCACGGACACACTTCAGCATCCCGGCCGAAAGCAACGGCTCAATATAACGCCGCCTGACATAAGCCACCGACTTCATATTCAGAAACGATGCAATCTCCGCACGCGTCCTCGGCTCCGAACAGAACGCAACAATTCCGCGGTCGTCTCCAGGAGCCGCCGATGCGGTCCCGGCCAACTGCATATCCTCCGACTTTTTGTAGAAACACACACTGAATTCGCCCCGGCTGTCACAAAAAACGGGCGGAGGCAACTGCATTTCCGCCATCGCCCGGCGTATTCTGTGGATGCCGGAGTAGCGATTCTCGGACTGCCCGAACACCTCCATCGCCGTCACAAGCATCGGATTGCGCGTATTCGGCTGAATCTTTCCCAACTGATCGACCGTCATGCGTCCGTACAGTCCGCCGGGATTGCGCACCTCCAATCGATCCGAATACATCAGCAGCTGAATGGGCATATTCTCGGTATGCACGCTGTAGTCACGATGAATCAAGGCATTCAAAACCGCCTCGCGGACCGCCTCAATCGGATAATCGGGGGTATCCTCCCGGACGCCGGTCGCAGGGTCGATCCGAATGGCAGTGCGCATATTGGTCTTCACAAAACGAATGGCCTCATCCAGCATCTCCGAGAGAGTGCCCTCGATACGCCGACTGTCCGTAAACCGCTGACCGGACGCATTCAGACATCCCATCGCCGTTCCCGGGATGCACGAAGCAATAATCGACAGCTGCGGATAATAGGCCTGCGGATAAACCGAAAACAGCAATACGGCAGCCAACGTCATCGTCCCATTGCGGGTAATCCCCGACAGCTCATACATCTGCCCGTCGGACAGCGTCTCCAGATTGGGACGCCGCTCCTTGCGCAGCAAAATGTAGTGCGCGACCTTTTTCACATCGAGCATATCCTCGGGGACTCCTTCCGCCGGCCGCAGGTCGTCCCGTGTCTGACGACGGAACGCCTCATAGCTGTAGACCTCATACTCCGTCATGGGCTTATCCGCATCCCCCACCCGAATATACGACCCCTTCAGCCGCCCCTTGGCCGTTTTGAAACACGGACGCTCCGATACGTCTATCGGCGCAATCTCAGCTGTAACAAATACACGGCCGTCCTCTTCGAATACCGACAAAGTCGGACGCACCGGAGGTGTCATGGTCTCACCGACCTCCATCAGTTTCTTCTGAAGATCCTGGGCATTGTACACCCCAATCTTTTCAAAGCCGTGCTGTTCGTCAACCCCGAACAGGATGATACCGCCGTCATCTTGATTCGAAAAGGAGGAAAACGTATCATACAGGCGTTCCGGACACTCTTTCCCCGCAGCCTTTATCTCAAGTGTCTTCTCTTCACACCGTCTCGTCGCGACCCGTTGAAGCAGACAATGAAACTCTTCTTCTAACATAATGCGCTCCTTTTCGCTTGTATGCCGTCACCCCGCCGTCTGAATGTTACATCCGTTAACAAAATATACGCACGGGACTTCCTTTTGTTACATAGTTTAACAAAATATTAAATTCTACGCTTCATGTTTGTAACTTTTGTTAACAAAATACACCTACGCCTTTACTCCTTTTAACTTTTTTTCAATATCTGTTCACAGTTTTTCACTTTTTGTTACAAAATGTGTACACACCTCTTCACTTTTTGTTCATTTTTGTTACTTTTGTTAACAAAACGTGTACACACTTCTTCACTTTTTGTGCATGTTTGTTACTTTTGTTAACAAAATGTGTACACACTTCTTCACTTTTGTACCTTTTTGTTAGCCCCTTCGTGTTGACAAATGGATAAACTTATTTATAACTGTTTGGTTTTACAGGTAAAACACATCAAACAGCGTGGTACTGACAAAAAATTGCTTACACGGGGTTGTTTTCTTAGGAGAGTCTTGTGGCGGCAGCCACCCGCCATCATTTATCTTTCATTGTTCATCGGCACGAAGTGCCTTTTGTTATCCTCTGTTCACGGTTTCATCCTCATACCCACGCACACAGCGCCCTCTCTGATGCCAAAAGCAGCACGGCGTACTTTTTTCTGTGACGAACGGCATCGGTTGTGTTATGATTTTTGCTTTTCAGCGGAAAATATCCGCAGAGAGGGAAAGCCGGCCTACAGTACCGGCAGGACACAAACACATGGATGCATTGACGGTTTTTTATCTGACGGACGACCCCGAAGTAACGGAGCCCTTCAGGCAGGAGCTCGAGTACGAACTCTCCGACGCGTTTCAGAGTTTTTGCAAAACGCATCTGAACTTCGAGGAGCCGCTGGACTATCCCGAACTGAAACTGATTGCCGTCCGCACTCCCGAACAGCTGGAAACCTCGCTGTTTTCGCCGTCGGACGAGCATCCGATGCTGACCGACGACGGCCGCTGCTGCTGTCTCTTCTTCCTGGATGATTTTATCGAAGGCCAGCCCGTCTTTGATGTAAATTTCGGGTCGCTCTCGCTAACCGAGTGGTTCCGCACCTACTTCCCAGCCCTACCAAAGGTGCTAATTACGCGTCCGCAGCACGACCATCCCCGCCTGCCGAGCTCCCGCTGGGCCTCCAAACCCTTCTCCGTACTAGCCTCACCCGAACGCTACCGCGAACGGCTGGTCCACCTATTCGCCTCCTTCTGGGCCCCCCGTTTCTGGGATGCCCTGCGCGGCTACACCTGCCGCAAGGCGGGGACCAGCTGGCACACACCGGGCCACAACAGCGGCCACGCCTTCGAAAATTCCCCCTTCCTGCACGGCTTCTACGATGCATTTTCGTCCATGAGCTTCCGCTCCGACCTCTCCGTTTCCGTGGAATCGCTCGGCGACCTCTCCACGCCCGAAGGCCACACCCCGCTCTCCGAAGCCCAGCGCCAAACCTCCGAAATCTTCGGCTCCGCGCAGAGCTGCTACGTCACCAACGGCACCAGCACCTCCAACAAAGCCATGCTAATGACCCTCCTCCGCCCTGGCGAAGCCGTGCTGCTCGACCGCAACTGCCACAAATCGGTCCATCACGCCATGGTAACCGCCGGCGCCGTCCCCCGCTACCTGCCCGCCCACTACAATGCGCGCCTCGGCGTCTGGGGCCCCGTCACACCCAATGACCTGCGCAGCGAAATCGAACGCGCCCTCGCCCTCCCCGAAGAAAAGCGCCCCAAACTGCTCATCATCACCACCTGCACCTACGAAGGCATCCTCTACCCCGTCTGGGAAATCGGCCGCCTCTGCGAAGCCGCCGGCATCCTCTTCTACGCCGACGAAGCCTGGGCTCCGCACCTAACGTTTCATCCCTACTACTCGCATCTCTGCCCCGACGGACGGCGCATGCGCTACAGCGCCGTAAGCGAACTCGGCGGCGCACACTTCGCCGTCCAATCCACACACAAAATGCTGGCCGCCTTCTCGCAGGCCTCAATGATCCATGTCTCCACCCGCTTACGCACCCTCCTCGAAGGCGAAGGCGGCAAACCCTTCCGCTGGCTCCGCCGGCGATTCCGCCTCCACGGACGCGGCTCCTACGAAAAATTCTCCCACGACCTACACGAAGTGCTGCGCTACTGGCACTCCACCTCCCCCCACTACCCCACCCTGGCCACCCTCGACATGGCTGGCATGCACATGCGCCTCGAAGGCATGCGCCTACTGGGCGAACGCATCCGCTGGGTAGACGAATTCCAGCACCGCGTCTCCGAACTCGTCGGCCGCCCCATCCACGAATGTTTCGCCGGCCTGCGTGCCATCACTGACGACGACGGCACCCTGCGCGATGCGGGCTACTTCCACGACCCGCTCAAGCTGATGCTCTCCTTCCGCACGCCGCAGGCCTGCTCCGAATTCAAAAAACTCCTGCACGAAGCCCACATCCAGTGGGAAAAATCAACCCCCGTAACCCTCCTCTTCCTCGTCACCGTCGGCACCGTGCGCGAACACTTCGCCTACCTCTTCCGCTGCATCCGCAAAATGCCAGAAGCCATCGGCAGCCCCGACATGCCCCCCATCGATGCAGATCTCCTCGCCCAAGCCGTCGCTGGACAGCCCACCGTCCTCCCGCGCGATGCCGCCCTCTGCGACGGCGAACTCCTCCCGCTCGAAGAATGCGAAGGCCGCATCTGCTCACAACTCCTCGTCCCCTACCCCCCCGGTATCCCCGTCTTCATCCCCGGCCTGCCCATCACCCGCGCCATGATCGCCCTCATCCTCAAAGTCGTCGAAAACGAAGGCACCGATGCTGTCCACGGACTCTTCGTCCGCGGCAAAAAGCTCCTCGTCGAAGTCCTCAACCGCGACGAAGAAGACCGCGTCGTGCGCCTTTGACCCGCCCCTCCCGATACCCCCCCCAAAAAAAGCACCCGACCGCAGTCGGGTGCTTTTTTTGATTCATTAGCAAAAAGACACAAAGCGCTCTAAAATCTGCTACAATAGAGGCAGCTTCCGCCTACCTCGAAAGCAAACGAAAGGACGAATCAATGAAAAAAATCTTTACGCTGGCCGCAGCCGCCGCAATGAGCGTCGGGCTTGTCTTTGCAGCCCCGAAAGCCGAATGGATTCCCGCCAAAGCCAACCTCTACGGTGTCGTACTGCGCGCTCCCGAAGCCCAAGCCGCCGCCGTCGAAAACGTCTGGAAAGCCGAAGCCGAGAAAATCGGTCTCGAAACCGATGAGGACAACCCCGCTCTCGCCCTCACCGCCATCCCCGAAGCGTTCCGCCCCCTAGCCAAGGCCCTCGGTTGCAAAAAGAACCTGTCGGAAATCCGCATCACCTCATTAACGTATGGCCTCCTTGCCGATTACCGTTCCTCCCCCTCCGCGGAAGACAACCCTCTCGGCTTCATCACGCTGGAATGCCCCACCCTAAACCTGCCCGCCCTAGATAAAGCCGTAAAAGACGATATCATCGGTGACAACGGCACCGTCAAAAGAAACGGCGAGTGGCGCGTCATCCGTAGAAACGACACTGCCACCGACTACATCCTCGCCTACCGTCCAATCACCGGCGGCATCCAACTCATTATAGCCCAATACGAAGAGGTCCTCGATGAAATCCGCGCCGGCAAAATCCCGATGGCAAAAGCCAGCGACACCGCCATCGCCAAACTCTTCGCTCTGCCCAAAAACTGCGCCTCTACCGGCAGCGCCATGCTCAGCAATCTGTCCGACATCGTAAGCCGCGCCTTAGAACAGGCTGGCCCCGAAGCCGCCATGCAGATTCGCGCCATGGCCCCTTGGGTCTTCGATACCCGCGCGCTCGGCCTAAGAATCGCAATCACAGATAAACACCTCACCCTAGCCCTCGGTGCCGAAACCAAGGATGAAGCCACCGCCAAAACCGTGATTGAACAGCTCATCATGCTCAAAGGCCTCCTCCAGATGGGTGTCGCCCAACAGGCCGCCTCTGGCAAATTCTCCGCCATCGCAGCCGCCGTCAGCGCCATCACCTGCAAAGCTAAAGGCAAAGTCGCCCGACTCAACCTCTCCCTCACCCCCGCCCAGGCCCTCGCCGTCGCCAAAGAACTGCGCGATGCCGCCGAAAACACCCCCGATGCCCCCCAAGGCCGCATCGCAACCCCCGCCCTCCCCGATGACAACAAAAAAACGGACAGCACCATGTCCGACGACGACATCCTAAAAGCCCTCAACGAACAGTAATTTGCCTGTATTCTTTCGAGAATATATGCTATACTCATTCATACTATGAAAAAGACACTCATTTTCTGCATTTCGTTCGCCCTCGCCGCCATGATCCAGGCCAAGCCCTGCATCCCCCTGGGCGAAGATTCCACCAAACCTGCCGACACCGCCGATCACCACTGCATCAGCCTAAGTATCGGTAAGACCGCCAACAAGCCCTCCTCCGCCCCCAAGAGTGATGCCCCCATGTACCATGGCGGCCTCCTCCTCGGTGTTCAGCACCTGACCGCTGGCGACCGCTCCGTCAAGCCCTCCTCCGGCAAACGCGCCAACACCTGCGACCTGTTCGGCTGCTCGTTCCAGCTCGGATTCACCGAACAAGCGGGCCTCGTCCGCGGCTGTGCTGGCTCCCTCCTCACCAACGATATCACCCGCGTGCAGGGCGTCCAGGGAGCCCTCGGCTTCAACGATGCCTACGATGTCACCGGTGCCCAGGTAACCCTCATCAAAAACACCTGCGTCACCCGCATCCGCGGCGTGCAGTTCGGCATCTGGAACGAAGCCGACGACCTGCACGGTGTCCAAATCGGCATCGTCAACTTCGACAACCGCGGCACCATCAAATTCTTCCCGTTCGTCAACATCGGCTGGTAATCCATGCATTTGGACTTGGATTCCGCTAATTCCAGAGCTGACGCGGCCGAGCCTTTGGCCGCGCAGCTCTATGTTGTTGCCACGCCGCTCGGCAATCTTGCTGATGCCTCGCCGCGCGTGCGCGACCTCCTCTCCCGTGTACCAGTCATCGCCTGCGAAGATACGCGCCGCACCTGGCAACTCCTCTCCGCACTCGGCATCCCGCGGCCCGAAATGTTCTCCTACCGCCAAGGCAACGAAGAACAAGTCACCCGCCGCATCGAAGGATTCGTCCGCGCTGGCACCCCAGTTGCCCTCTGTTCCGATGGCGGCTACCCTGGCATCAGCGACCCCGGCTACCGCGTCATCCGCCGCTTCGCCACCGAAAACCTCCCCTACACCGTGCTGCCCGGCCCCTGCAGTACCGATCTCGCCCTCATCCTCTCAGGCCTCCCCACCTCCAGCTACACCTTCAAAGGCTTCCCGCCCCGCAAATCTGGCCAACTGCGCAAATTCTTCGAACAAGAAAAGTCGCTGCCCCACACCATGATCTGCTTAGAAAGCCCCTTCCGCGTCGTCGCCAGCCTCAACGTCGCATACGAAATCTTCGGTGACCGCGAGGCCGCCGTCTGCCTCGAAATGACCAAAGTCCACGAACGTGTCGAACGAGGCCCCCTCTCGAAGCTCATCGCCTTCTTCACCGCCCATCCCCCCAAAGGCGAAGTTACCTACGTCATCGCCGGTGACAACCCCAAATTTGCCCACAGCGCCCCCAAAGCCGATGCTTAAATCCACCGCGGTTCTGTGCCTGGCCGTCTGCGCTTCCATCCTACGCGCAGACTGCATCACCACCGTCACCGACGACATCATCAACGGCACCGTCACCGGAATCCGCAACGGCAAAATCCAAATACGAACCGCCTTCGCCGGCACCCTCAGCATCGCCCAGGCCAATATCGCACGCATCAATTACGACTCCGACAACATCCTGATGGCCCGACGGCAAGGCGGCAAAAAAGAAGATAAAACGCGCGTCAAAATCTCCAAAGACCGCAACGGCAACCTCATCCTCATCCCCGAAGGCGAAACCACCCGCGCCCTATCGCTCACCGATGTCAAAACCCTCTGGAACGCCTCAGACAACGACCCCGATTTTCCCCCAATCAAAGTGTGGTCCTACTCCGCCAGCTTCGGCCTAAGCGGCAACCAAGGCAACACAAAAAACGCCACCCTCTCCTTATACGCCGATGCCGTCCGAACCACCCCCGATGCCCGCCTAAAACTCTACGGCTCACTCAACCGCTCCGAAAGCGAAGGCGAACTCACCGCCGAACAATACCTCCTCGGCCTCGACTTCGAACACCGCCCCTGGGAACACCACTCCTGGTACCTACGCGATGAAGCCGAAAACAACGAATTCAGCGACCGCAAAGTCTACAACACCATCAGCGTCGGCTACGGCTTCTACCTCTGGAACACCAATGTCAACAGCCGCCGCTCCCAGCTCCGCCTCCGCGTCGGCCTCGCCCAAACACACCAAGACTTCTACACCGTCGGCCTCCGGGATACCAACGACTTCGGCCTCGATTTCGGCCTCCTCTTCCACTACGACTTCCGCGGCGGCGTCAAGTGGAACACCGATATCACCTACACCCCCAATGTCGACGACTTCAGCGATGGCCACATCGTCCACGAATCCAAACTCTCCTACGTCCTCGCCGAACTCGGCCGCCTCAGCAGCCACCTCTCCGACGTCTCCCTCGACCTCGGCATGCGCAACGAATACGATCTAAACGTCCCCGACGACCGCGAAAACCTCGACACCTCCTGGTACATCCGACTCTCCAAATCCTGGTAACCCCCAGCCGCAAAAGCCCCGCCCGCGCACTGCGCCGCCATGCAGCCGCCGCAACCTTCGAGCAAAAATCACTGCACCACCGCACGTGCATTATGTTACAATACGCCCTTACATGTGACCGACATCAAAGAACACGTCGGCTCTTGGAAAGGACACTGACATCATGAGATTCGAAACAAAATGTTTGCACAGCGGCTGGGTCCCCAAAAACGGCGATCCCCGAATGATGCCGATCGTTCAGAGCACGACCTTCGACTTCGAATCGTCGCAGCACGTCGCCGACCTCTTCGACCTCAAAGTCGGCGGTCACTTCTACACCCGCCTCAGCAACCCCACGCTCGACTACGTAGAACAGCGCATCAACGCCCTCGAAGGCGGTGTCGGTGCCATGCTGACCAGCGCCGGACAGGCCGCCAGCACCATCGCCATCCTCAATGTGGCCCACGCTGGCGACCATGTCATCTGCAGCTCCGCCATCTACGGCGGCACCCTCAACCTCTTTGCCGTCACCCTCAAAAAGCTCGGCATCGACTTCACCTTCCTCACGCCCGACGCCTCCGACGACGACATCCGCGCCGCCATCCGTCCGAATACCAAGGCTGTCTTCGGCGAAACCCTCGCCAATCCCGCCCTCACCATCTTCGACATGGAGCGCTGGTCCAAGATTGCCCACGAAAACGGCCTTCCCGTCATCGTCGACAACACCTTCCCCACCCCCTTCCTCTGCAACCCCTTTAAGTGGGGCGTCGATATCGTCATCCACGCCACCACCAAATACCTCGACGGCCACGCCATGGCCACCGGCGGTTGCATCGTCGACTCCGGTAACTTCGACTGGGCCGCCTCCGGCCGCTTCCCCGAATTCACCGAGCCCGACGAATCCTACCACGGCCTCATCTACACCCAGGCCTTCGGCAAAGCCGCCTACATCGTCAAAGCCCGCGCCCAGCTAATGCGCGACCTCGGCGCCCAGGCCGCCCCCATGAACGCCTTCCTCCTCGGCGTCGGCATCGAAACCCTCCCCCTGCGCATGGAACGCCACTGCGCCAATGCCCAGAAAGTCGCCGAATACCTCGCCACCCACGCCAAAGTCGACTGGGTCCGCTATCCTGGCCTCCCCGGTGACAAGTGCCACAAACTCGCCCAAAAATACATGCCCAAAGGCTGCGCTGGTGTCGTCACCTTCGGCGTCAAAGGCACCCGCGAAACCGCGCAAAAGCTGATGGACAGCCTCAAGCTCGTCAACATCGCCGTCCACGTGGCCGATGCCAAGACCTGCGTGCTCCACCCTGCCAGCATGACCCACCGTCAGCTGACCGACGAGCAGCTCGTCAAAGCCGGCATCTCGCCCACCACCGTCCGCCTCTCCGTCGGCATCGAACACATCGACGACATCCTCGAAGATCTCGAACAGGCCTTCGCCACCCTCTGAGCGCCATGAACCACCGAATCCATTTCGGCCTGAAAAAGTTCCCCGCCCTCCTGCCCCTCATCGCAGGGGCGGGGCTTTTCACACTCGCCCTCACCGGCTGCGCCTCCGCCCCCACCCTCCGCGGTGTCAGCGCCAAAGAAGCCAAAATCGAAGTCTTCCGCGACGGACGCACCCTCGTCCATGGTGACCCTGTTCCCCTGACCCAACTCGCTGATGCCGTCCGCGCCACCGATACCCACCCCGAAGACACCGTCTACATCCGTGTCCACGGCAGCTCCGACGACGAACACTTCCGCGACCTCTGCCGCCGCATCTCCGCCCAAATGATCCTCGCCGGCCACCCCGGCTTCCGCATCGTCTCCACCCCCGTCGCCACCGTCTCCACCTACGACCGCACCTCTGGCAAAACTACCGCCTACACCGAACAGCGCGACTCCGCCTACATGACCGATGCCGAAAAGAAAGCCGACGCCAACCGCCTCATCGACGAAACCAAGGCCTTCCGCCACGGCTCCTACGTCTCCAATGCCGCCGAAGGCAAACGCCCCGTCCGCATCTCCAACGGCCGCCCCGAAGCCCTCGATACGACCCCTGACCGTCTTGGGGACCCTGCCGCCGTCCCTGGAAAACCCGCCGAAGCGGAGGACCGCGACGCAGCCCTGCGCGAAGCCTATCGCCGCCAGCAGCGCGGTGCCCGCAGAAAATGAATCTTTCCGAATACACCGACGTCGTCTGCGACTCCCGTGCCGTCACCCCCGGCGCCCTCTTCGTCGCCATCCCCGGCACCCATGATACTGGCGAGCGCTACATCGCCCAAGCCCGTGAAAAAGGCACCGCCGCCATTCTCGGAAGCAGCCCCCTCTCCGACCTACATACCGATGCCCCCCTCCGCGCCTTCGCCGCAGCCTGCGCCGCCTTCTGCGTCCACCCCTCCCCAC